>Ga0068712_1004057_pt1 | contig 12856 bp, 7 predicted proteins | sample MTBAKSrepl1MetaG_FD_62987 | JGI IMG/M metagenome (GOLD analysis project Ga0068712, IMG submission 62987) | Enrichment culture microbial communities from Arthur Kill intertidal strait, New Jersey, USA, that are MTBE-degrading - MTBE-AKS1... | ecosystem: Environmental > Aquatic > Marine >... | reverse complement strand
CCGTCGCCGACCGAGCTGCTGAACGGTATCGAGCGCGACAAGCTGGGCGACAGTCCCGCCAGCGATCCGGACACCATTCTGCGCGAGCTGGAGGCGTTCGAGGAGGGCGGGCCCCAGGACCTCGACGAGCCGGAAGCCGATTACGGGACCAAACAGCTCGACGACGAGCCCGCTGCGCCAGCCAAAACGACGGCGCTGCTGCAATGGGACGCTGCGCCGCCCACGTCGCAGCTCTCCGACACGCACGAGCTGGACGACCAGTCCCAGCCCGCCGGGACGGTGCGTTTCAGCGACGACCCCGGCGCGGAAGCCGGTGACGAAGACGTGCTCGAAGCGCACGGCTGGGTGATGGAGGGCGCCGGGACGCGCCTGTTCGAGCCGTTTTTGGGCGAGCCGCCCACCCAGGAAGAGGACACGCCCACCGTCCCGCAGCAAGACCTGCCGGGCGTGCGGCAGTTCCTGGCGACCGACGTGCAGGAGCACGACCCGTCCACCTTCGGCGAAGTGCTCGACGCGGTGGCCCAGTCGCCGCCCAACGCGCACCCCCTGTCGCCGGATGACGAAGCCTTTCACCAGCTCGTCGACTCGATGCGCGGGCCGGGAGAAAGGCGCACCCGCCGCCGCTGGCTGGAAGACCTGCTCGCCTCGATCGCCGCCGATACGGCCCGCGAAGAACCCAACGACGTCTCGGACGAAAGCGAGACGGAACTCGATTACGTGCTGGACGCCATCCGGCGCGGGCAGTCGCTCGGCCCGGACATGCCCGACGGCGCGATCGCGGACATGGACGATCCCACCATTGGCGACGTGATGCACGACCTGTTCGATCCCTCGTTCGAGGGCGTGCTCGAAGCGCTGGCGGGCCGCGAGATCGACGACGAGGACTTCCCAGAGCCGACCTACGGCGGCGCGCCCCAGGCCGGTCCCGGTTCCCAGCCGCGCGATCGCATTTTGCCCGGCGACATGTCCGAAGGACGCGACGCGCCCGAATGGCTGAAGGAATACGAGGCCGAAGGGCTGGACCCGGTCGAAATGGGCATCGGCGCGGAGCCGGAGCCCGTCGAGGAGCCGCCGGTCGACGCCGAGGACTCGTCGCACTACCCCGCCACGGCGGCGCTCAGCGCCGTCTCGCGGGACGAGGCCAGCGAAGATTTTTCGCTCAACCGGTTGCTGAGCCAGATCGAGCAGCAGTTGCCGCCGCCGCGCAGCGGGCGCCCGCGCCTCAAGCCGCTGCCGTCCTGGGGCGACGCGTCCTCGCTGGAGGGCGCGCAGTCGCTCGAATCGCTGTTCGACCGCATGGAAGGCACCGGCGCCGAACCGCCCGGTGAAGAGGAACCGTCCGCGATGGACGACTCCGAGGCGCTGGAGCAGTTGTTGAACCTGGTGGAGGCGTCCGCGAGCGAGGAGCCGTTCGCCCAGCCGGAGGAAACCTTCGAGATGGTCGAATCGCCGGATGGCTGGCAGGCCGCGGAAGCCGATTGGGAAGCGGACGACCTGGACGACGCCATCGCCGAGGCATTTTACACCGGAGTTCAGGAAGAGGCCGAGCTGGTGTTCCCCGCCTACGACGAGGACGCGCAGGCCGAGGAAGCGCCCTTCGAGGCGCCGCCGGACGAAGCCGAGGCATTCGCGCCCGAACCGGACGCGCCGCCCGCCGCCTATGACGAAGCACGCGAAGCGGTCCCCATGTGGGACGAGGTTGAGGAGATCATCCCCATCGACGACGACCACCTGATCCCGGTGCCGGTCGAGGCCGCGGCCCGCCTGCTGAGCGGCGAGGATGCCGGCCCCGCGCCCGGCGACGAAGACGACGAGGCCACCCTGACGCAAATCGCCATCCAGCTCACCCAGTATTCGCTGGAAAGCTCGGCCCAGGCGACCATGCTCAGCCGCCCGGGCGAGATGCTGGCCGGGGCGGGCGACCTGCCCGACGCGGCGATGGATCGCCTGTTCGACCTCGTCGACGGCGCGTGGCAGACCCGCAGCAGCGACGATACCGACTCGCTGATGCGCTACATCACCCTGCCGGAGGCGGGCGACTTCCTGCTGTACAGCAAGCTGGTCGCCGGCGACCTGATCCTGAGCATGGTGTTCCACCTCGACACGACCGTGAGCGTGATCCGCCGCCAGGCGCAGCGCCTCGGCCAGTCGCTGGACCTCGTGCCCGAGGCCGAGGAGTCGCTCGCCGGTGACGAGCCCGCCGCCGCCCGGACCGAGCCCAGCCGCCCCACCGACATGCAGCGCCCGGCGGACTGGCGCATCGACGAAGAGATGCGCATCGCGGACGAGGCGGGCGTGCTGCCGCGCCCCGGCAGCCAGGAAGAGGCCGACATGGGCTTCACCTGCCTGTGGCTGCCGCGCGATCCCGGCCAGGAACTGGCGGGCACGTTCGCCGACGACCTGCGCAAGTGGGTCTTCGAAATCGGCGCGGAGCACGGCTGGCGCATCGAGTCGGTGGAGGTCAACGCCGATTTCATCGCGGTGTCGCTGTGCGTGCCGCAAAAAGCGGAGCCCGACGACGTGATCGCGCACCTGATGGACGAAACCACCCACCGCGTCAGCGCGCTCCACCCCGAATGGCTGGACGGCTATCAGCCGCTGTGGGCCGACGGGTATTACCTGGTGATGCCCCCGCGCGACCTGACCGACCGCGAAATCGCGCGGTTCATCACCTACCAGCGCCAGGCCCAGATTGGCTGACGCGGCGTTCCCTGTATCGACGCAGCGCCCCGGTACGTGACGGGGCGTTCACCTTTTTGCAGCGTCAACGTAGTCTCATCGTCAAAGGATGGAAAAAGGAGAACATCATGCGGAAACTGGTCGTCACTGAATTCGTGTCGCTGGATGGCGTCATGGAAGAGCCGGGGTGGACGTTCAAGTACTGGAATGACGAGATCGCGGCGTTCAAAGGCGAAGAGACGAGCGCCAGCGATGCCCTGCTGCTGGGACGCGTTACCTACCAGGGGTTCGCCGCAGCATGGCCGGAGAGCAAGGACGAAGGCGCGCCGTACTTCAACAGCGTCCGTAAATACGTCGTCTCCACGACGCTCGACACGGTGGAGTGGAACAACTCCGTGCTCATCAAAAACAACGTCGTGGACGAAGTCCTCAGGCTCAAGCAGCAGGATGGCCGGGACATCACGGTCCACGGCAGCGCCACGCTCGTGCAAACGCTCATGCAGCACGATCTCGTCGATCGCTACCGGCTGCTCGTCTACCCGGTGGTGCTGGGCAAAGGCAGGCGGCTCTTTGAGGAAGGAACCACCGCGACGCTCAAACTCGTGGAAGCGCGAACACTCAGCGCGGGCGTGGCCGCGCTCATCTACGAACCGGAACGCAAATAACCCCTGCCAAACGGACAAAAGCTGTTGCCCAGTCGCCGCCCGCTAACCCCAACGGGCGGCGACCTCTATCTGGCGACTGTGGTGCGGGCAGGCCAGCGACGCGCCCTAGCTGACGCGCGTGGCGGTGCCGGTCAGCACCCACTGGACGTAGGTGTTCTGGCCGGCGACGGCGCTGATCGTCACCTGCCCGGTCCGGCTGTCGGCAGTCACTTCGCGGTCGACGATGGTCTGGCCGCACGCGAACGTCTGCCCTCCGGTGAAGAACTGGATGTTCTGCGTCCCCGTGCCGAAACACGACACGGCGATGATCAGCCGCGCCCGGCCCCCGGACAGCGCCGCGTTGGGGTTCATGCCGCTGATGTCCCACCGCACGCGATCTTCGGTGTCACCGCCGGGATACGACACGAAATCGGTCACCGATGTCGTGCTGTCGAGCGGGATGTTCAGCGGAGCGTTGAAGTTCGCATCCGGCGGCGCAGTTGGCGGGGGAGGCGGCGTGGTGGGCGTGTAGCTCGGCGTATACGTCGCGGTCGGCTGCTGGATCTGCTGTTGCTGGGGCTGTGTGGGCGTATAGCTGGGCGTGTAGGTCCAGGTTGCTGTCGGCGTATAGCTGGGCGTGTAGGTCCAGGTTGCCGTCGGCGTGTAGCTCGGCGTGTAGGTCCAGGTGGGTGTCAACGTCGGGCCGCCGGGCGTATAGGTTGGGCTGGGCGTGTAGGTCGGCGTATAGGTGTACGTCACGCTGGGCGTGTAGCTCGGCGTGTAGGTCCAGGTGGGCGTGACCGTCGGGCCGCCGGGCGTGTAGGTCGGGCTGGGCGTGTACGTCGGCGTCACGGTCGGCCCGCCGGGCGTGTAGGTGGGCGTCACCGATCCCAACGCAGACGGCGTCAAGGCGGACGTATCGCCCACTGCCGGGAAGCTGGCGACGGTCACCCCGCTGCAATCGCCCTGTGTGCTGGTCGCGGCCACCTGGGAGGACACCCATCCCGGCCCACCGTTGTAGAGCACCTGCCACCAGCTCCCATCCTGATTCTTGCCCGTCACCGGGAGCGTCGTCCCGGCCTGCGCCACGCCGATCGGCGGCTGGTAGGCCAGCCCTGGGCCATAGCGCACGTTCACGTTACCCGCGAATGCCACCACGCACGTCCCCGATGCGACGGGCGGTGCGCCCGACGATCCGCTCGCGGGCGGCTGGGCGGGCGGCACGGGCGTGCTCTCGACCGGGATCGCGTCCCAGGTGATCAGCACGTCGAGCGTGTCTTCGCCCGGCTCGATCGCGAGCACGAACGAGCCACCGGCGGGCAGCATCGCCGCCACCGCCGGCAGGACCAGCACCGACGGCGCGAAATCGAGGATTGTCTCGCCACTGGTCTCGTCGACCAGGCTCAGCGCGGGCAGGCCGATCCCCGGCACGCCCTCGGGCACGACCGTCTCGACCGACAGCGATGTGAACAGGACGTCCGGTACCGGGGCCAGGCTGAAGCGCTGCGCCGCCGCCTCAACCGTGACTCCCGTCTCGCCCAGCGCCAGCGGCACCGGCGGGGCGCCGCCGCCCGCGAGCTGGATCAGCAGGTCGCCCCCGGCAGCGGCCCCCGCCTGGAGCACGAGCGTATACCGCCCACCGGGCGCCGCAGCGTCGGCGGCATGGACAATGTTGCCGTCCGCGCCGGGAGTCAGCGGGACGGCGCTCTGGTTCGGGTCGATCAGCACGGCGGTGAAGGCGAATTCGGTCAGCCGGTCCAGCCGCAGCTCGAACCCGTCCCCCGCCTGGATATCGAACACGCGGGTGGCCGTCTGGCCGGGCGATAGCGTCAGGATCAGTGGCTCGCCGGGAACGAGTGTCGTGCCGTCATCCTGCGCGCGCGCCGGCAGGGGCGCCGCAATCGCCATAACCAGCGACAGGACGAGCAGCAGCGCGGGTACACGTCGGAAAGAATCGATGATCATCATGTGGCTCCTGTGCAAAGTTATAATGGCAACATTGAAGAGAATGCCCCGGCTGTTGGGTCTTAATTGAAATCATAGTATAACAATTTCTCATAATATATCAACAAAAAACATATAAAATCCCAAGTTCGAGCGCCGGAGCCGGCAGCCGGGCATCGCCGCCCGGCGCGCGCGGTGTTATAATGGGATCGCACATCCGTTCAGTTGCGCCCGCCCAACACCGGGCGGGACCCGTTATTCACCCTGGCCGCCGGGGGATCATCCGCGATGCACGTGTTGTTTTCGTACAACTTTCACGCTCACGACCTCGCCGACGAGGACTTCGCGGCGCTGTACGAGCAGCGCCGGCGGGACGCCTCATTCGCGTTCGCCTACGAGAAGGACGGCGCCATTTTCGCCCTGCGCGACCACCTGGGGATCGTCCCGCTCTACTACCGCCACACGCCGGACGGCGTCCGCTTCGCGGCGTCGCTGACGGACCTGGTGACCGCGCACGACCGGCTCCACCCGGACGGGCTGGTGCCCTACCTGAAGTTCGGCACCGCGCGCCTGGTGCCGCTCGTCGAAGCGATCCACATCGTCCCGCCGGGCACGGTCGTCCGCATCGATCCCGTTTCGCAGCAGCGGAGCACGGTCTATGCCTACCGGCTGCGCCCGCAGCCCGTGGCGCGCTTTGCCAGCCGGGCCGAGCTGGTCGCCCGGTTCGAGGAACACTTCAGCCGGGCCATCCGGCGTCTCATCCGGCACGACCCGGTCGGCCTGTACCTGAGCGGGGGCATCGACTCGGCGCTGATCGGCATTTACCTGCGCCGGGCGGGCGTGGAGGTCAACGCCTACACGTCCGCGCCCTGGGGCAAAACCAGCTCCGAAACGCCCCACGCCGGGGCCAACGCCCGCGCCATCCAGGTGGCGCACCACGTGGTCGACGCCCTGGAAACCGACGCCTACCCATCCCTGATCGACGACCTGCCGGGCATCTACGGGACGCCTCACGGGACGCCGACCGGCCTGGGCGTGGCGAGCCTGTGGCAGCGTTCGTCCCTCGCGGACGAGAAACAGGTCTTCTTCGGGCAGAACAGCGACACGATCATGGGCTGCATGCCGGCCCAGTACCTGGCTTACTTCACGCAGTTCCTGCCGGGGCCGCTGCGCCGCAAAGCCCACCCGACGCTGAACCGGCGCACGCTGATCGCCAACTATCTCTCGTTTGCGCGGCGGTTCGCGGGCGACACCGCGCCGTTCCACCTGCCCCCGTTCCCGGACCGGACCTCGGCCATTCAAAAGCTCATCCTGGCCGGGATGTTCATGGCCCACACGCCCGCCGATGGCGAGGTCCTGTCGCAGCCCGCGATTCGCCGGGATATCCTCGCCTCCGATCCGTACTACGACGTCGATCTCGTCGAGTTTTGCCTGGGCATTCCGTTCCGGCACCGCGTCGCGTTCTCGCGCGAATCGCGGATCGGGCTGGCGTTCGAAAAACACCTGCTGCAGCAGTTGGCGCTGCGTTACCTGCCGGAGCACATCGTCTTTCGCAAAAAGGCGTTCGTCGTGTCCTTCGAGCGCGACGAACGCTCGGAGGCCATCGCCCGGACGCTCCCGGACACGATGCTCGGACTCCCGCTCGAGAACACGAACGAGCGGTTCGCCGCCCGCATTCTCCACCGCTGGGCGGAGACGACCGGCCTGGCGCTCGCGCCCACCGGCTCGCCGGAACGCGCGCCGGATGTTCGCCGGATCGACCTGAAATCGACCTGAATCCGTATTGAGTTTAGCCACGATAGGAACACGCCATGTCACGTCCCACGCTTGTGCTCATCGACGGTCACGCGCTGGCCTACCGCCAGTTTTTCGCCTTGCCCGCCGCCGGGTTCATGACCAAAGGCGGTGAGCCGACCAACGCCACCTTCGGCTTCGCCCGCACGCTGCTCGACATCCTCGACACGCGGCCCAACTACCTCGCCGTTACGTTCGACCAAGGGCTGTCCGGGCGCGGCGAGATGTTCCCGGACTATAAGGGCACGCGCGAAAAGATGCCCGACGACCTGCGCTCGCAGCTCAATCGCATCCGCGAGGTGGTGGCCGCCTTCAACATCCCGATCCTGGAGCTGGACGGGTACGAGGCCGACGACGTGCTCGGCTCGGTGGCGCCCCAGGCCGAGGCCGACGACGTGGACGTGCTGATCATCACCGGCGACCGCGACCTGCTCCAACTGATCACCGAGCGCACGACCGTGCAGCTTCCCGCCGGGCGCAGCCAGAACCAGCCGCAGGTGTATGACCTGGCGCGCTTCCGCGAGGAGTACGGCCTGGAGCCGCCGCAGTTGGTCGACATCAAGGGGCTGATGGGCGACTCGTCGGACAACATCCCCGGCGTGAAAGGCGTGGGCGAGAAGACGGCCATCAAGCTGATCGCGGAATACGGCTCGGTCGATGGCGTGTACGAGCACCTCGACGCGATCAAGGGCGCGCTGCGCACCAAGCTGGACGAGGGCCGCGAGAGCGCCCTGCTCTCGCGCGAGCTGGCCCGCATTCGCCGCGACGTGCCGGTGACGCTCGACCTCAACGCGTGCGTGTCGCACGACTACAACTATGCCGACGTGGAGCGGCTGTTCCGGGCGCTCGAATTCCGCAGCCTGATCGACCGCGTGCCCGGCAAACCGTCCGGCAGCGTCCCGCCGCAGCAAATGTCGATGTTCGAGATGGCCGAGGCGGTCCGCGCCCCGGATCAGGCGGTGGTCCCGTTCGTGATCGTGGACGACGAGGCGAAGCTCGCCGCGCTGGTCGAGACGCTGGACGGGGCCGGCGCGATTACCTGGGACGTGGAGACGACCTCCACCGACCAGATGAGCGCCGAGCTGGTCGGCATCGCGCTGGCAATCAGCGGCGAGGAAGGCTATTACGTCCCGGTGGGGCACGTGGCCGGCAACGCGCCCGCCCACCCCAACGAGGAGTCCCAGCCCGATCTGGTGGCGGGGCACAGCCCGCACCAGCTTCCGTTGGAAACCGTGATCGAAGCGCTGCGCCCGGCGCTGACCGACCCGCAGATCCCCAAGTACGCTCACAACGCCAGCTACGACCTCGTCGTGATGCGCCGCTACGGGATCGACGTGACGCCGGTCGCCTTCGACACGATGGTCGCCGAATGGCTCAGCGACCCGTCGAGCCGCAACCTGGGCCTCAAGAACCTGGCGTGGGTGCGCACCGGCGTGCAGATGACGCCCATCGACGAGCTGATCGGCTCCGGCAGGAACCAGACCACGATGGACCGCGTCCCGGTCGAGCGGGCCGCGCCCTACGCCGCCGCCGACGCCGCCATGACGCACCGGCTGGCGGACATCCTGCGCCCGGAGCTGGAGGAGCGGCAGGTGTGGAAGCTGTTCAGCGAGATCGAGATGCCGCTGGTGCCGGTCATCGCGGATATGGAGATGGCGGGCGTGCTGCTGGACGTGGGCTACCTGCACGACCTGAGCGCCGAGATGACCGGGCGCCTGGGGACGCTGCAAACCGAGATCTACGACCTGGCGGCGGGCTACGGCGAGTTCAACCTGGGCAGCCCCAAGCAGCTCAACGACGTGCTGTTCGGCAAGCTGGGCCTGCCCACCGAGGGCCTCAAGAAGACGACGCACGGCTTCAGCACCGACGCCGCCACGCTCGAAGCGCTGAAGGGCGAGCACCCGATCGTCGAGAAGATCCTGGCGTGGCGCGAGCTGAGCAAGATCCAGAGCACGTACCTCGACGCGCTGCCCGCCCTGGTGAATCCGGACACCGGGCGCGTCCACACCAGCTACAACCAGACCGGGACCGTCACCGGGCGGATCTCGTCCAGCGACCCGAACCTGCAAAACATCCCGATCCGCAGCGAGGAAGGGCGCCGCGTGCGCCGGGCGTTCGTCGCGCCGCCGGGGCACACCCTGCTGGCCGTCGACTACAGCCAGGTCGAGCTGCGCATCCTGGCCCACTACAGCCAGGACGAGGCGCTGCTGGACGCCTTCCGCCGGGGCGAGGACATCCACCGCGCCACCGCCGCCGCCGTGTATCACGTCCCGCTGGACGAGGTGACCTACGAGCAGCGCAGCTTCGCCAAGTCGGTGAACTTCGGCCTGATGTACGGCATGGGCGCGTTCCGGCTGGCGCGCGACAGCGACCTGACGCTGGCCGAGGCCGAGGACTTCATCACGACCTATTTCGAGCGCTTCCCCGGCGTGCGCCAATACCTGGACCGCTCGCGGGCGCTGGCCGCCGAGCAGGGCTACCTGGAAACGCTGTTGGGCCGCCGCCGCTACTTCCCCGAGCTGGACACCAGCAAGGGCCGCAAGCCGAGCTTCCAGGCGCGCCAGCGGGCCGAGCGCGAGGCGATCAACATGCCGATCCAGGGCACCGCCGCGGACATCATCAAGATCGCGATGATCGACCTGCACCGCGCGCTGGCCGAGCGCGACAACGGCGCGCAGATGATCCTGCAGGTGCACGACGAGCTGGTGCTCGAAGTGCCGGAGGCGGCGATCGATCGCGTCGCGCCGCTGGTGGTCGAGGTGATGGAGGCCGCGTTCGAGCTGGACGCGCCGCTGGTAGCCGATGCGCGCGTGGGGCCGAACTGGGCCGAGATGCGGGATTGGGGGGCGTGAGCTAACTGAATCAAGGAGCGAGCAAGAATGAGCGAGAAAGAGCATATCCGTGATTTCATCTACTTGGACATTGAGCGCGTTCGATCATTTGTTGCACAGCTATCAGAGGGATTGCCGTCAGAACGCATCTCTGAAAAGGAGCACCACGCAGGTGGACAAGCCGAGATTGAAGGCCGAGTCCCTCTGGTAGGAAAACTTGGGGGAATCGGTGACTATCACTTTTCGAAATCAACCTCAGAAACAAAGAGCCTCCATGATTTCATCTTCTCGGAATTACTGTCTGGCTTGAGAAAAAAAGAGCTGGTTGTCAATGTGCCAAGCGATGGAATTGAATGGAAAAAAACCACATTTCGCGACGGGGATTTCGTACTGGCAACTGGTATCGTGAAAATTGTGGATTACCAATCGGGCATTGAACTACTTGACAACCTACCTAAGCTAATCAGATTGGTTACACGGATTATGGCAGGAGGTGATTCATCAAATTCAGAGGCCTATAGAGAAGCAAAAAGAGTCGAAGGAGAAGTGAAAAACCTCCCGACGAAAGAGGTGGCGAGTTTCATCCGCCAGTTTTATAGCGAATTAGTCCGAATCAAAATCTTCCCATTCGATGATAATACATCGCGAGTTTTCGTCGGCACAGGCGACAAACAAATGTTTCGGTATTCGCCTGCAGCACTCACGGGCTTATATGGCCAAGTCATTGATGCTAATTGGACTTGCCTATTACAGGTTAATCGAGGAGAGGTGGCTGCTGGCAGTTTCGAGAGTCAAGGAGGGCAGATCGAAGACACTGTCGAAGCTCTCCTAGATCATTTGGGTCTGATGACGAATCTAACTCAGGGTGTTCAATTTCCGTCAGTAGCAATGACACCAATAGCCCTTTTTAGAGAAATGAATACTAAATAGACACTAGGACGCACAACTACGCGTATCCTCACCGCGAAATCTTGCCCCTACCGCCCGACTCGCGGTAAGCTGAGTGAAATTCCTCACCACCCGTCCAGGTAGGCGATCGCGTCCGATCGCGGAGGAGTGCGGCGTGCGCACGTGTGCGACCATCCCGCGCCCGTAGGCGCCCCGCGATCCCTTGCCGTTCGCGGCTCACTGCTGCTAATCTTCTGGGTATGCACCGACGCCCCACCCTCGCCCACACGTTTCGCGCCGCGCTCGCCGCCTGGCTGACCGGCTGGCTGCTGATCGCCGCGCTGGATGCCCGCGCCGACTCGACGCGCCGCCGCATCCGCGTGCCGATCCTGATGTACCACTACGTCAGCACGCCGCCCGACGACGCCGACAAATACCGGCTCGACCTGTCCGTGACGCCGGAGCAGTTCGCCGCCCAGCTCGCCTGGCTGGAGGCCAACGGCTACACCGCTGTCACGCTCGACGACGTGCACCGCGCGCTGGCCGAGGGCTTTCCCCTGCCGCCGCGCCCGGTCGTGCTGACCTTCGACGACGGGTACGCCGACGCCTACGAACACGCCTTTCGCCTGCTGGACCGGTTCGGCATGGCCGGGACGTTCTTCGTCGTCACCGACTGGCTGGACCACGCCCGCCCCGGCTACCTGACGTGGGACCAGGCGCGGGTCATGGCGCGCGCCGGCATGTCGATCCAGAGCCACAGCCGCAGCCATCCGGACCTGTCGAACGACTGCGATTACGACTGCCTCGTGTACCAGATCCTGGGCAGCGCCGAGACCATCGCCGCCGAGATCGGCGTGCGCCCGCGCTTCTTCTGCTATCCCAGCGGGCGCTACAATGCCGACGTGCTGACCGTCGTCTCACAGGTGGGCATGGTGGCGGCGGTGACTACCCAGGGCGGCACGCTGCACACCAGCGATCGCCCGCTAGAGCTGCGGCGGGTGCGCGTGCGCGGCACGACGACGCTGAACGATTTCGCGTGGATGCTGGCCGACTGGCGGGAATGAAAAGGGCGGATGCCGGTAGGGTTTCGACATCCGCCCCGAGGTAGGGGTTTAGAAGCCGCGTCGCTCAGCGATTCCTGCCGAAGTGACGCCACAACATGGCCGCGCCGATCGCAATCAGGATGACCGACCATGCGCCTCCCAAATTGAAGAAACCGAACAGGCCAACCGCGCCGATGACCGCCGCGGCGCCCATCCGGTTGCGGGCGCGCGTGGTCCACACGCCCCCGGCAGCCTCGACCTTCTGCCACGTGTCGTAGCCCAGCCAGCCGCCCACGCCGAGCAGCATCAGGCCCCACCAGCTCAGGTTGAGAATGCTCACCAGGCCGATCGAGGTCACCACGCCCCCGGCCAGCAGCCGGTTGCGGCTGGTGCCGACCCAGTTCTGCCCGGCGGTGGTGTACTGCTGGTAGCCGTCGAACATCAGCCAGCCGCCGATGCCGACCATCGCCAGGCTCCACAGGTTCAGGTCGATGCCGATCCAGCCTTGCAGCAGGTAGAGAATGCCGATGCCGAGCAGGCCCAGCCCGGCCAGCGCGGTCCAGTTGCGCTCCTCGACCAGCTCGCGGACGTCGAGGCCGGGCAGCGGACGTCCGTCCGTCTTGCGCTTGCGACCGTTCGCGCGCCTGGCTTCTTCGCCGGGGACCGGTTCGGCTTCGTTGGTTATCGGTCCGGAATTCGGATACTCGTCGCTCATCATCGTTCCTCGCCTGTTGTTTTGCCGTGACATTTCTCACACACTATTACGCAAGATGCCGGGGCCAGGTTGCAGTTTTCTCAGAACCGTGTGCACAACCGCCGGGTTTGGGCGTATAATCGAGGGTGGTTCCGCACCTGCCACAGATCGAGCAGCCAGCATGAGATTCTTGGTCGCCCTGGCCCAACGCCACCGGGCCGACGCGTTGATGTCGGCCATTGTTTTTGTCTGGGGCCTGAACTTCATCATCGTCAAGGACGCGCTCAGCGAGATCGACCCGCTCACCTACAACGCCGTGCGGTTCGCCGTAGGCGTGCC
>Ga0068712_1004041_pt1 | contig 12898 bp, 10 predicted proteins | sample MTBAKSrepl1MetaG_FD_62987 | JGI IMG/M metagenome (GOLD analysis project Ga0068712, IMG submission 62987) | Enrichment culture microbial communities from Arthur Kill intertidal strait, New Jersey, USA, that are MTBE-degrading - MTBE-AKS1... | ecosystem: Environmental > Aquatic > Marine >... | reverse complement strand
AGCCACGAAAGTGACAGGGTGTATGAGTTTTTGGCGCGATTTTCACGGCCCCAATGCCGGTTACATTCTCGAACTCTACGAGCACTTCCAGGCCGATCCGGAGTCGGTAGACGCGGCGACACGCGCGTTTTTCGAGCGCTGGACCCCGCCCACCGACGGCGCCGAACCCGCGACCGCCGCGCCGGGCATCGCGGTCGATGAAATCCTGGGCGCCGTCAACCTCGCCCAGGCGATCCGCAGCTACGGTCACCTGGGCGCGCGGCTCGACCCGCTGGGCAGCGACCCGCCCGGCGATCCGGAGCTGGAACTGAGCAGCCACGGCATCACCGCCGCGGCGCTGGAACGGCTGCCGGCCAGTCTGGTCGGGGGGCCGGTGGCCGCGGGCGCGGCGAACACCGCCCAGGCAATCGGGGCGCTGCGCGAGATTTACTCCGGCACCATCGGCTACGATTACGACCACATCACCATCCCCGAAGAACGCGCCTGGCTGCGCGACGCCGCCGAGACGCGCCGGTTCCGCACGGCGAACATGCCGATCAACGGCGCGGCGCTGCTGGACCGCCTGACGCAGGTCGAGACGTTCGAGCAGTTCCTGCACCGCATGTTTCCCGGCAAGCACCGGTTTTCCATCGAGGGGTTGGATATGCTCGTGCCCATCCTCGACGAGATCATCTGCAGCGGGGGCAATGAGGGCATCCAGAACGTGCTGATCGGCATGGCGCACCGCGGGCGCCTCAACGTGATGGCGCACGTGCTCAACAAGCCGTATGCCCAGATCCTGGCCGAGTTCAAGGACCCGGTCGAGGGGCGTATCTTCCGCGACGACCTGGGCTGGACCGGCGACGTGAAGTACCACAAAGGGGCCTACCGCCCCGCGGCCAGCGGCGAGCCGTGCGACATGGCGATCACGCTGGCTCCCAACCCCAGCCACCTGGAAGCGGTGAACCCGGTGATCGCCGGGATGGTGCGCGCCGCCGCCTCGACGGTGGGGCAGCCCGGCGCGCCCGGCCTGGACCCGAGCGCCATGCTGGCTGTGCTGATTCACGGCGACGCGGCCTTTCCCGCCCAGGGCGTCGTCGCCGAGACGCTCAACCTCTCGCACCTGCCCGGCTATTGGATCGGCGGGACGGTGCACATCATCGCCAACAACCAACTCGGCTACACCACCCTGCCGGGTGACGCGCGCAGCACGTGGTACGCCAGCACGCTGGCGAAAGGCTTCAAGATCCCGATCGTGCACGTCAACGCCGACGATCCCGAGGCGTGCCTCGAAGCGGCGCGGCTGGCGTTCGCCTATCACGCCGCGTTTCGCAAGGACTTCGTGATCGATTTGATCGGCTACCGGCGACACGGCCACAACGAGGGCGACGAGCCCGCCTTCACCCAGCCGGTCCTCTACAGCACGATCCGCGATCATCCCACCGTGCGCGAGCGGTGGGCCGCCACGTTGAGCGAGCGCGGCGAGATCGCGCCCGACGATGCCACCGCGATGGTCCGCCGCCGGATGGACGCGCTGCAGGCCACGCTCGAATCGCTGAACCCGGCGGAAGACCTGGCCGAGAGCCGGCCCGAACCGCCGCCGTCCGGCATGGCGCGGCGCGTGAAAACGGCGGTGGGGCTGGAACGCTTGCAAAAGCTGAACGACGCGCTGCTGAGCCTGCCGGATGGCTTCCACGTCCACCCCAAGCTCCAGCGGGCGCGAGATCGCCGCCGCGAGGCCCTGGCCGATCCGGGGGCGCGGGCGGTGGATTGGGCCACCGCCGAAGAGCTGGCCCTGGCGAGCATTCTCGCGGATGGCGTCGCCGTTCGCTTCACCGGCCAGGACACGCAGCGCGGCACCTTCAACCAGCGCCACGCCGTGCTGCACGACACGGAAACCGGCCAGACGTTCACGCCGCTGCAAGCCATCCCACAGGCGAAGGCCGCCTTCGAGATCCTCAACAGCCCGCTCACCGAAAACGCCGTGCTCGGCTTCGAGTTCGGCTACAACATCCAGGCCCCGGAACGGCTGGTGCTCTGGGAAGCGCAGTACGGCGACTTCATCAACGGCGCCCAGGTGATCATCGACGAGTTCCTGAGCAGCGCCCGCGCCAAGTGGGGCCAGACGCCGTCTCTGGTGCTGCTGCTGCCCCACGGCTACGAGGGCGCCGGGCCGGATCACTCCAGCGGGCGGCTGGAGCGGTTCTTGCAGCTCACCGGCGAGAAGAACATGCGCATCGCCAACTGCACGAGCGCCGCGCAGATCTTCCACCTGCTGCGCCGCCAGACGGCCCTGCTCAAGACGGACCCGCTGCCGCTGGTCGTCATGACGCCGAAAAGCCTGCTTCGGCATCCGATGATCGCCTCGTCGCTGCAAGAGCTGGCCGAGGGACAGTGGCAGCCGGTGATCGACGACGAGGACGCGCGCCAGCGAGCGGACGATATCCGGCGGCTGTTCCTGTGCAGCGGCAAGATTTACGTGGACCTGCTGAACAGCGATCACCACCAGCAGCACGCGGACGTGGCCGTGGCCCGCGTCGAGCAGTTGTACCCGTTCCCGGAAGACGACGTGCGCGCCGTGCTGGACGCCTACCCCAACCTGGAGGACGTGGTCTGGGTGCAGGAGGAGCCGGAGAACATGGGCGCGTGGACGTTCGTACAGCCGCGCCTCGACGCGCTGATCGCCGACCGCTGGCCGCTGCGCTATGTGGGCCGCGCGCCGAGTTCCAGCCCGGCGGAAGGGTCCGCCGCGTGGCACGCTGCCAACCAGGCAACCCTGCTGCGCCAGGCATACGATCGCGGGCCCGATGCCATTGCCGACGATTTCATTATCAGTTAGAGGAGTCTCATGCCAACTGACGTTGTAGTGCCGAACTTAGGTGAATCTATCGTCGAGGCGACGGTCGCCGAATGGCTCAAGCAAGAAGGCGATCCGGTCGAGGTGGGCGAGGCGATCGTCGTGCTGGAGACGGAGAAGGTCGATCTGGACGTGGGCGCCGAGAAGCGGGGTGTGCTGGCGAAAATCGTCCGCGCCAAAGGCGAAGACGTCCAGGTGGGCGACGTGCTCGGCGTGATCGAGGAGTCCGGCGCCGATGATGCAGAGCCAGCTCCCGCCGCGGAGAAACCGGAAGAGGCCGAGTCCCCCGAACCGGCGGAACCGGCCCCGGCGCGCGCGCCGGAGAGCGCCGAGCGCGAGATCGCCACGCCGGTCGCGCGTCGCGTGGCCGCCGAGCGTGGCGTCGACCTGGAGACCGTTTCGCCGAGCGGAGCGCGAGGCCGGATCACGAAGGAAGACGTCGAGCGCCACCTGGCGCAGCGGGACGACGGGAAACCCGCCCCGGCTGAGCCGCGTGAGGAAGATCGCCGCCCGGCTCAATCCACGCCCCAGGCGAAGCCCGCCCCTGCCGACTCGCGCGGGGAGGAGCGCGTGCGCATGTCGCGCCGCCGCCGGACGATCGCGCAGCGGCTGGTCGAGGCGCAGCGAACCGCCGCTATGCTCACCACCTTCAACGAAATCGACATGACAGCGATGATGGATCTGCGTAAACGGCGCAAAGAGGCGTTCGCCGAGCGGCACGGCGTCGGGCTGGGCATCGCATCGTTCTTCGTCAAGGCGGCGGTCGGCGCGCTGAAGGCGTTCCCGCAGCTCAACGCGGAGATCGACGGCGACGACATCATCCTGAAGCACTATTACGACATCGGCATGGCGATTGGCGCCGAGGAGGGGCTGGTGGTCCCGGTGCTGCGCGACGCGGATCGCATGTCGTTCGCCGAGATCGAGCGTGCGATCAAGGACTTCGCCCAGCGTGCCGGCGAGGGAGCGCTGACGCTGGACGACCTGCGCGGCGGCACGTTCACCATCACCAACGGCGGGGTGTTCGGCTCGCTGATGAGCACGCCGATCCTCAACCCGCCCCAGGTCGGCATCCTGGGCCTGCACAAGATCGAGCCACGCCCGGTCGCGCTCGACGGTGAAGTCGTGATCCGGCCCATGATGTACGTCGCGCTGAGCTACGATCACCGCGTCGTTGATGGCCGGGAGTCGGTGCAGTTCCTGGTGCGCATCAAGGAACTGGTCGAGGACCCGGAGCGGCTCTTGCTCGAAGGATAGAACCGCGGGTCTTTTGTGCCGGACAAACTGGCAAACTGAAGCCCACGCGGGAGCGTTCCGGCGTGGGCTTGTCGTTTCGAAGCGCGGGTGAACGCGAGGGCCTACGAATAGCGATCGCGCAGGGCCACCACCTGATCGCGCGACAGGAAATTGATGTTCCCCAGGTGATAGGCCGTCAGGTAAATGCGCGCGTTCAACTCCACGGTTTCGAGCGCGGACATGGCGTCGAACATCGTTTTGCCGTAGGCGACCACGCCGTGATTGCCCATGAGCAGCGTGTCGTATTTCTGCACGTACGGTGTAATGGCCTCGGGGAGTTCCTCGCCGCCCGGAATGGCGTACGGGACGAGCGGCGTCGGCCCGGTCCGGACCACGACCTCAGGGAGAAACGGCGTATCCAACGCCACGCCCGCGACGGCAAATCCGGTTGCGGTCGGCGGGTGCGCGTGGACGACCGCGCGCACGTCCGGTCGGTTCTGGTAGACGATTAAATGCATCCGGAACTCCGACGACGGTTTTCTGCCATCGCGGCTGCTGAGCACGGTGCCGTCCGGCGCGATCTTGACGATATCTTCGGGCTGCATCATGCCCTTGCTGACTCCGCCCGGCGTAAGGAGGATTTCGTCGTCGTTGAGCCGGATCGAGATGTTGCCATCGTTTCCGGCCACCAGAAAGAGATCGTACAGGCGCTGCCCGGCCTGGCAGATTTGCTTTCGGAAATCCCATTCATCACCCATTGTGGTACTCATATTGCCTTCCTCTTTGGTGAACTTCCGCACAGCACTACGCCGAGAGGTGACGCGCACTTCCTGGCGTAGAGACGTGTTTGTCGCTGGCTGTTATTGGGATGGTTACCCTATCGATCTTACGCCGCGAGCGCCGGAATCGCCAAATTTCCCTCGCGCGGCGACAAGGGCAAGCGCCGGGCTGTGGCGCGTGTCACGGGCAGCCTTCACGCGGGTCATCAATTCGGGCATTTTCACGATTCTGCACTTGACGGGGACTGGAGGGTATGCTATCATTCCGGCACATTGATGGGGGCGTAGTGTAGCGGTTAACATGCCGGCCTGTCAAGCCGGAGATCGCGGGTTCGAATCCCGTCGCTCCCGTCCTGGCTGCGCGTCATTGAAAATGATTGCGCAGCCATTTTCTTTTAGAACAGTTGCTATCTCTTCCGGCATATCATCCTCCCCTGTGTCGAGTACCACACTAAAGTTGCCATGTAAGGCCACCGCAATCACCTGGTCGTTGTACACAAACACCTGATCGACTATCTTCTGCAACAACTGCTGCCGCGCTTCCGCCGGATTGTCCATCTCTTCACAGCCATCCCAATAATTGCCAAAATACTGGATCAAATCCGCCGCTTCGTTCATCTCGTCATAATCAATCGGGCGCAGCGCTTCGACCTCACGCTGCAACTGTTCCCGCTTCTCGACATACTCTTCCTGGCTGATGAAGCCGTGATCCCATCGCAGGTCGATCCGCTCGATGATTTCCCGGATTTCCTCCATGCGCTTCAAAGCGACTTCGTTCTCCACGCGATCCCGCACCGCCGCTTCAACACGTTCGCGGAAGTTGTCGGGAATCTCAAGATGGGTCAGCACGTCAATGACCTGCTCATTGACCAGTATTTCCTGGACACTGTGCTGCGGGCAAGGCCGGTAGCCGCGTTCCTTGCACAGGCAGCGATAGTAACCATACTCCCGGCGGTGGTCCCAGTAGGGTCGCATCTTGCCGTAGTTCTCGTCCACCAGACCGGAAGGCATGTTCGAAACGCAGTGCGCACAGTACACCCGGTCGTGCAAGACGTAGGTACGCATGACCGACTCGGTCTTGAACTTCCTGGCAAACCCGGCGCGCACCTGCTGGCACGCTTCGAACAACTGCTCCGAAATGAACCCCTCGTGTTTGCCCTCAAACCAGATTTTGCGATGGCGACTAGATTTTTTTCCCTGACCTAACGTGCCGCTGTACTCGGTTTCACTGTAGGACACATAGCCCAGATAATGGCGGTTCTGAAGCATATCCCGCACCATTTCCTTGCCAACCGGTTTCTGACCGGCGCGCAGTTCCCGGATCAACGGTTGTTCGTTCATCCATTGAGCAATCTCCGAATCACTGAAGTCTTTCGTCAAATACCGCTCGAAGGCGCGGATCACAATCTCCGCCTGGGCCGGGTTGATGTGCAAACCTGCCGGGCGTTCGGGTGTACCTTCGATGATCTTCACCAGGTCATAGCCAAGCGGCGGATTAGAACCGTTGAATTCGCCGTTCACCGCGCGCTGGTACTTGCCACGTTTGGTTTCACTGCTCAGGTTTTTGGAGTAGAAGGCCGAGAACACAGCCAACATCTGCTCCATCATGGCCGTATAGGGTGAATCGTCATCGTCTTCGCTGAAACCTTCCACGCAGAACAGCTTCAGGTTGTACTCGTGGCGCAGCAGCATCTTGATCATCACCGCGTGATCATGATTACGTGCCAATCGGTCGAACTTCCAAAAATAAACAGCATCAAACCGGCCACGCTCCGCGTCGGCGCGCAGCTGGTTGAATCCTTCCCGGTCCAGGCTCCACCCGTTTTTCGCCCCGTCACTGTAGACTGCAACAACTGCTCCGCCGCGTTCGGCAATATCCTTGCGGCAGCGATCCTCCTGCGCTTCCAGGCTGATTTCATTCTGCATATCCGAGGAGTACCGCGTGTAAACTGCGTACCGCATCCGCTTCTGGTTCTTGTTGTCTGACATGGCTTTTGCTCCATTCATCTATAAAAGGTATTGATTTTGCTTCCGTTCCCATGATGATGCCGGGTGAGCCTGTCCTCTGCGCCAGGCTCACCGGGATCAGTCCGAATCAACGCCCGGCGGCATACTGCCGGAAGATTTCCCGTATCCGTTCTGCCTGCTGGGGATCGATCTGGATGGTGCCATTCACCCAGATGTAGCCCGGCGGCAAAACCGCCGGTTTGGGAATTGAGGTATCTTGTGGCACGGAAGACGCCTTATCGGCTGCTGAAGACATGAGATCGCTGCTCCTTATCCTGTGTGGTTGTTTCCGGTTGGTCGTCGTCGAGCGGCAGTCTGGCGATCAGGGCCACCATGGCCGTTCGCGATGCACGCCGGTCACGCTTGAGGAGAGGCACGTATACCCCGTTCTCGACCGTGACCTTGCCCTTGGAGAAGACGTATTTCGCCATCGTTACGTCCTCCCCCCGACCGGCACAACACAGCGGCCCACACTGACAGAGGAGTCAATTGGGCCGCCATCCTCAGCTGCGCTGAGGCATTCACGCAAGACAGAAGTCTCACGATCTTGTATAATGCGGGGCAGCCCGGTCACTGGCTTGCACAGTGTCGGGTTAGAACCGTGCGGGGTGTTAGCGCACTCCGCATGGTTCGCCATGTTATGTCGCTTTATAATCATCAAACTATAGCATGTTGGCCCGTTTGTCAAGCCGCCACGCGCGTTCTGCGGCGTCTGATGGGCATTCTTATATAAACGGTCGATCATTTTTCACCTCGCGTCCGGTCGGAAAATCGCCTGCTGGCGCGCCTGGCGCAGCTCGCGCGCCAACCAATCAAACACGTCACCTTCTTCACTCTGTTTGTAGAACTCGGTAATGTCCTTGCCTTTGGGAACTTGAATGGTATGGACCCGGTCGGAGAGGGCTTGCAGCCGCGCGGCACCCTTGAGGCCAGCCGGATCAACATCATAGGCCACCAGGATCAGCGGCACCGTCACCAGGTCGATTAGCCAGCGGTCGCTGAGACTCGTACCCGCGCTGCCCAACGACACCGCCGATACCAACGGCTCCGCTTCCTGATGCGCGACCAGGGTGTCAAACTCTCCTTCACAGAACAGCACAGCCTTTGCCCCTTCGAGCGTGTCTCCACGATACAGGCCGCTGCTGCTGCCACCGGCAATCTGGCTGTATTTGATGCGGCCAGCCAAACGGCGCACCTTCACCGCCCACAGCGTCTCACCGGTGAACCACGGGATCGTAATGCCACAGGGGACGCGCAACCCGGCCATCGACAACCACTCACGGTAACCGCCGATGACCACGCCCAAACGTGCCATGCGGATGGTCCTGGCAGTCAGGCCGCGTTCTTCCAACAGGTAGGTCAAGGCGGCTTCTCCGGGCGCGTCCCATAACCACGTTTCAGCCTGTTCCACGACCTGGCGCGCTGCGGTTTGCCATTCAACAGGTGGCGGTGCAGTCACCGGAATAGAACGAACAGCAGACACGGGTGAGGCCGAGATATCAACCTGCCCCAACACTTCGACTGCTTCGCGGAAATCCAGCTTACGATAGCGCCGCAGCCAGTCGAAAACGTCGCCGCGAATCTGGCACTTGCCGAAGCACTGGTACCCATTCGCCCACACGGCCAGGCTGTACCCCTTACGCTCGCCATGAAACGGGCACTTCCACAGGCTGGCGCGACCACTGTGCATCGGCGCGGGTCCCAGGTCCTGCTCCACAATACGGCGGAGATCACAGTTTTCTTTTAATGCTTTGGTGTCGATCTGGTTCATCGTTTCACCTTGCTGATCAAAGTGTCACGCAAAAATGATGGTGCGACAGTGACACAATGCTCGATTGTGTCACCACCGCGTGACACATTCATTTCCCCTCAAACAGGGCATTGTGTCACGCCTTGTGACAGATTGACACTTTCGCGATTCTGTCACGCGACAGTTTGTCGACAGACACTATCCAATCAAACGATAGGTCTCGGCTTTACGCCCCTGCTGTCCGTTACGCACGAAATCCTGCTCAACCCGGCCATCCAGTTCCAGTGCCTTAAGCGCTTCAATCACCGGCTTACGCGGCGAGCGCAGCGTGCGGTAAATGCTGCGCACCGACAACCCATTGGGCTGTCCAGCCAGCAAGCGCAAAATCCGCATCTCCAGCCGGGCTTCTTCGCTCTCACCCAGGTCGTGCAGCAAGCGATGAGCCGATGCCCGCCATGTCTCGACGATCTGCTGGGCGCGGTACCAGTGCGCCGCGCGCACCACCGGCTTGCTCTGCCGCCGCTCACCAAGCGTTACCCAGTCCAGCGCGGCCAGGATGATGGAAACCTTCAATGCCTGGACGTGCAGCCGCCCGTAGACCGTGCGCAGACGATCATCCAGCGGCGAATTCGGCGCGGTCATCTCGCGCAAGACGCGTTCGTAGGCGTGCATCGGCTCCCAAAGGTCCGTTGCGACCAACGACCAGGACTCGATGCTGGGCACTTCGCCGATGGCTTCCGGTTTGGGCGGTGCAGGCAGCGCGTCGTGCAATTGGCGCAGTCCGCGTGCCAGCCCTTCCGGCATGGTTGTTTCAGTCGCGGCGACACGCTCGGTATAGTCCGGCTCCGGCGTGAGCAGCACAAAACGCGCCAGCGCGCCGTTGTACCAGTCGTTGACGCTCAACGAGACGGATAATTCCGCCGGAGTCGCCGCCCCCAGAATGGAGAGCGCCGCATCCCGGATCACGACCAATCCGCGATTGTTGGTGTGCGAATCCAGGTAATCCGGGCAGTCGTAGAGCTGCATGATCAGCTCTTTCAACCCCTGCATGTAATCCCGGCCCATCGACTTGAACAGCGCAGAGAGTTCATCGCGGATGATGCCACGCTGCGCCGCAAAGCGGTTGCCCTTCGTCAGCCGCTCGCGGTCACGCGCCGGGATGTCCTCGAAGTTGGGCGGCAAAACACCCCCCAACATGCTCATGAACGCTTCCGGTGACCCCGGCTGGGGCAGAATCATGTGCGGCATGGCGACGCGCGCCAGGTCATGGGCGAGATTCAGCCCGGCAGACTTGCGGTAGTACGTTGATACGGCCACCAACATGATGTACAGATTGGGGTGGATTTTCTGCCGCCAGGGCGTGTGGATATGCAGGCGGCGGCCAATCGCCAGCGCCGCCAGCCACAGTCCGGCTCCCTCATGGAAACGCAGCGGGGTTTCGTTGGCCGCATGGCTGGCCCAGGCGACGTACTCGTCGAGCCACTGCCCGACCCCGGCAGCCTGAGCGATTTGTTCGGAGGTGAGATGGGCGGAGGGAGGTAAATCGGGTATGGTGTTGACGTCGCCGGAGCGAAGCTGGATGACCGGCGCTGGCCCGTCGGGGTTCACCTGCATGATCTGTTTTAAGCCCGCCGAACCCAACAGCCGCCGCAGCGTCCGTATCTCGTCTGGGACTGCGGTATCAACATTCGAGAGCAAAAGACGCACCAGCGGGCTGCACGGCAGATCGTGCCACGCCTGGTCCACCAGCGCCCGGGCCAGGACATACTTGTCCTGGGTAGAAAGAGTGATTTCAGGGACTTGCTGGTCAGTCATATGGTTTGGCTCCACAACTCGTCGGGGCACATGGGGCTGGTGGAGGGGGTGTCATCGGTCGTCCTTTCGCTCGATCCGGTCGATGAATCCAGCGTAACAAGGACGACGCAGAAAATCACGGTCAATTTCGGAAGTTGGGATGGTCAATTTCGGAAGTTTGCATGGGGAAAATCGGAAGTTGGGATGGTCAATTTCGGAAGTTCGTATGGGGAAAATCGGAAGTTGCGTTGGTCAATTTCGGAAGTCGGGGCGGTCAATTGAGGGAACAGGCAGCGTCAATACGCCTAAAACAACGCCACAAGCGCAAATGCAATCCCGACCGATACGGTGCTAACCACGATGCCCAGGCTCACTTGTACGAGGGAGTGATGGCCGGTCACAACGCGCGCCCAGGCGGTAGCGAACACAATACCCACTGCCCCGCCAACCAATAATGGCGAGTCCAGATCGCCCATCAGGAACAGCGCAGTGAGGATGCCGGTGACAACGGCGGTATGCGCCGAGATTTTTGTCAATCTAGCGTTGATCACCGCTTGCAGCGGCACCCAGACAACTAACGCCAGCAGCGAAAACACCAGCCGCTCCGGAGCATCCAGCGTTACAGCCAACCCGACACATAAGATCATGCTGGCCCAGAACACCCCGTACAGCGGGTGCCGCATTCCGCGCTGGTAGGTGTAACGACCTTTCCGTCGCGCAAGGTGGATCAATGTCAGGGCAGGCACCAGGATGATCACCGCCATGAACACCACCCACCCCACCGCTACCAGTGGTTCAGTGTCTTTGAGTACCACGACGAGCGCCGGAATAAAAACGGTGAACGGGTGAAAGATCATGCCCAGCCAGTATCCCAGTCGATTGCCGTTGTGCGGGACCGGATCGGTCATAACTTGATGCGACATAAGCCCTCCACGAGTTCGTCATAACCGGCACAGTCCGGCCACAGCGCGTCAATCTGTGCGACCAGCTCACACCCACGCGGATCGCCCAGGTCCACGCGCCGGTAGTGGTCCAGGATGTTGATCATCGTGACGTAGACCGCCATTTCCATTTCCTCCGGATCGAACACTTGCGACCAGACAAATGCTTCCCGCCGGATTGGCACCAGCTTCTCAATGTGACGTTCGAGCGCTATCAACCGCGCATAGCGGCGCAGCCGTGGTGGCAACAGCAGCAGCGCCAGCCAGCGATGCGGCACCAGGATGATCACCAGGCAGAAGGCAGCGATCAGACCGCGCGGGATAAGAAACGGCCATTGATTGGATTGACCGGTAAGAATAATCGGCGGGATAAACACCACTGAAAACGCCGCACTGATGGCAAAGGTCGCCGTGAGCACAAGTGTTGCGAGGTGTTTGACCCGCATTGGGAAAACCTGTTCTTGCCGGAACATGGCCCGGTTGACCGGCACAAAGACCAGCGCCGATTGCAGCAGCCCATATCCCTCCACCAGCCATTTCATCATGTATTCCACCCGGAACGACGACACACGTCCGGCGATGTGCGCCGCCATCAAGCCCACGAGCAGGCCAGCAATGCCCGGTGCCGCCTGGATCAGCCGGAGATGGAACCATCGCAGACGGTACACGTCCGGTGAGCGCTGTACCAGCCACTTCAAACTCAACGAGTAAGCCGCAGTCGCTGCCACCACCGCCAACAGGCTCACCAGAAACGTGACCGGGTAGTCGTGGAAATACGCGTCGATGAAGGGCTGGACTGCTTGGATGCGCAGCGTGAACACGATACCGAGTGACATAAAGATGGTCCAGGTGATAAGAACATACCGGTCTATCCGCTGCGCCCGGCGATAGCCTCGCCACATCCCATACAGCACAAAGCCCCACACCAGGCTGCACAGGACAGTCTCAGCCATCGTAACCCAGGCTCCGCGTGAACCGGCCCAGCCCACCGATGCTGGTGTCCGGGTGGGTCAGCGCGGCCAGGCGTCCGGCCAGCAGAATCTCGCGCTGCAACCTGCGCACAAACAATTCCGCTTCTTGTTCTTCCGGCGTGTCATGTGGATCCCACCTCCGGCAGTGGCCCTGGAGCGCAACGGAAATCGAGGCGCGCAGTTGGGCAACAATCGCCGGGGGAAGAAACGCGGCCAGGTCACGCAGTTGATGCCTCAACATCATGTGTCCCAATTCGTGCAGGATGTGATGCACCTGATGGATTTCGTGCGTGCGCCGGTTGAAAAACACGTAGTCGGCGGTGTCTGCCCGAACCCAGAACCCGTGTAGTCCCTGATCAAAAGAGACGCCCTGTAGGATGATGTCGCGCGCGCGAAGCGCCTCAAGGTGTTGGATGAAATGTGGTACGGTGAACTGCCTGAAGTCGTAACCCAACCCGTCTACAACGGCCTGCACCCGTACTTCACCGTCGGTCATGTGTGTACTCCCCGCGATCCCCACCAGACCGGTCCCGGACCAGGCGCATGAGTCCCGGTCCGTGTCAAAGTTCACAACTGTAACCGGTTTG
>Ga0068712_1004032_pt1 | contig 12926 bp, 8 predicted proteins | sample MTBAKSrepl1MetaG_FD_62987 | JGI IMG/M metagenome (GOLD analysis project Ga0068712, IMG submission 62987) | Enrichment culture microbial communities from Arthur Kill intertidal strait, New Jersey, USA, that are MTBE-degrading - MTBE-AKS1... | ecosystem: Environmental > Aquatic > Marine >... | reverse complement strand
AACTCTGTTTCTCGTCATTCCGGCGAAAGCCGGAATCCATTATCCCCGGCCACTTACGAAATGCCCGGACCCCGTTTTTCAACGGGGTGACGACTTTTTACGGGGCCGTCAAATGTAGGGGCCCACTTTACTTGTCACGACGTAGCCGTGGCAAGGGTTTCCGCTTCCGACCGCATCGCGCAAAGTGCCAAAAAACGGCTATCCTTACCGATTTTGAGCGTCTTTCCCGGGTTCGTCTCTGGCGCCATGAACTGCGCTTCTGATTTATCTTATGATTCCGAATAAATAGAGCGCATCCAATCAAGAGCCGAACGGCATCCTCCTTGCATGAAATAGAGTGAACCTAGGAGGCGGTCATGTTCTTCCGGTCTTGGAGGGGCGGGAGAGCAGAAAGGAGGAGGCAACATGAGAAGGAAAGGGCTTTGGAAAAGCATATTCTGTTTTTTTGTCATGGTCCTCATGGTTTGGGGGACCGCCGCATTTGCTGCAGAAATTCGAGTACCTTCCCAGTATTCCGAGATTCAGCCTGCCATCGATGCTGCGGTGCCCGGTGATGTTGTTCTTGTGGCCGATGGAACCTACGCCGGCAATCTTCTTGTTGAAAAGGCCATCACCATCAAGTCGGAAAATGGGGCGGCACACTGCGTGATCGACGGCGGCAATACAAGCCGAGGCGTTACTTTTAGTGGCGCTGAGGCGAGCGGTGCGGTGTTGAGCGGCTTCACGATTACAGGAGGAAACGGGCAGGGCCATGGCGGCTGGCCCGGCTTCGGGGGCGCTGTTCTTTTTCAAGACAATGCTTCCGCGACCATTTCGGATTGTACCCTCTCGGGGAACACGGCCGATGCTGGCGGAGCTATTGCTTGCATCCAATCCTCTCCTGTCATCAAAAATTGCACCATTGAAGAAAATGCGGCCTTATACGGTGGTGGTTTGGCATTCTATATGGGTTCATCTCCAACTGTCATAGGGTGTACCATCGCGAAAAATCAAGCGGACATGGGTGGAGGCGTGTATCTGGAGTCAGACGCCTCGCCCGCTTTCGTCAGTTGCCTGATCGCTGGCAATTCGGCAACCCAGGCCGGTGGCGCCCTTCTAATGGCAAACAACTGTGCTCCCAATGTCACTTACTGCACGGTGAGCGGCAATTCCGTTTCTGAAAACGGTTTTTACGGGGGAGGCGGAATCTTTTCTTTCTTCTGCTCTCCTGTAGTCACAAATTCGATTTTGTGGGGAAATCAAGCTGCGGTTGGTCCTGAGATGTACCTCTTCGGTACCCCTATCGCGGTGAGTTACAGCGATGTGAGCCGCGGAGTGGACGACGGCAACATTTTCATCGACCCGTCCGCTACCTCAGAAGTCCAATGGGGACAGGGAAACATAGACCAAGATCCCCTGTTTGCATCTGAAGGGGATTACCATTTGAGCGCGGATTCGCCCTGCATCGATGCCGGAGCTGTTGCTGATGATACTCCCGAGTTCGACATCGAGGGAGATCCGCGCGTGGTGGGCTCTGCGCCGGACATGGGTGCCGACGAGTTCGCAGTGGAAGAAGAGGAAGTCATTCCGGTGCAAATCGACATCAAACCGGGATGCCCCCAAAACAAGATCAACCTCAAATCCTGGGGACTGGTGCCGGTTGCTGTGAAGAGCACCAAGGATTTTGACGCCCGGTCCATCGATCCGAGGTCCGTGGAATTTGCCGGCGCCAGGCCGGTTTGGCGGATATGCTATGATGTGGACCGCGATCGCGACAGAGACATCGTCTTCTTCTTCAGGGTCCAGAAGCTGGACCTCGATGAAGACAGCACCGAAGCGACCTTGACCGGTTTGACCAGGGACGGGAAGTCCTTTGAAGGGACGGACAAGGTGAGCATCATCAAGCCAAAAGGCAAGGCTTGGGGCTGGCGCTTCGGTAAGAAGTAGACCCATCCATCGCCGCATAGGCAAGCAATCGGAAAGGGGACAGACTCTTCAAGTCTGTCCCCTTTCCCTTTTTGCGCGGCATCTTGAAAAAGCCCGGTATGCCCAAAACACAAATGTAGGAGCGAGCTCTGCTCGCGATCAAAACCGGGAGCGGGAGCACCCTCCTACAGTGGAACCCCACGGACAAAAAACACTTGGCAGAGTTAAAAGGTTGACAATTGTGGTCAAAAAGACTACAAAAGAATCAGATTTTCTTTAGGAGGTTTGAATGATGCAACTCACAATCCGAATGCCTCAAGAGTACAAGGAAAAGATCGAGATGCTCGCGGATAGAATGGGATTGAAGAAGTCCGATGTCGCAAGGCTTGCTCTAAAAGATTTTATTGATGAAAATCTGGCGGCTGACGATAGGGTTCCTTATGACAAAGTCAAACACCTGTTGGGCACGTCGGAAAGCGGTGTCAAGGATTTGGGACAGCGGCACAGGGAATACTTGATGAAGAAAATGCGAAAGGATTCCTGATGCGAGTCATAATGGATACAGGGCCTTGGGTTGCACTGATTGACCGCAGTGAAAGCAGGCATAAAGAATGTGTGGGTTGGTTCAAGAAATTCAGGGGCGAACTTTATAGCTCAGAAGCGGTACTGACTGAAGTGCTTTACCTGCTCAATTTTTCCTTTCAGGCTCAGTCTGCGGCATTGGATTTTGTGCTCAATGGCGCGGTCACTCTGGTCCCATCAAGTATCAAGAGCTTGCTGGCTGTTAGGAAGCTCATGGAGAAGTATCAAGATCTTCCCATGGACTTTGCTGATGCAACTCTGGTGGGCATTGCCCAAGATCTCGGGATCCATGAAGCCATCACCTTCGACAAGAGGCATTTCGGCCTATACCAGGTCGGGAAAAAACCATTCACCGTGATGCCGGATTGACGCGAACACGTTTGTGATTAGGCACATGCGTTTTCCTCGGTTTTTAGAATATGCGGACCTGGCTGCAGGAGGAGTTCAGCTCCTTATGCGATCGGCTTCGGATTTGGTTGCGGCAACGCCGCGCTGTGGTCTCTGTGAGAGACATGGTTTATCGGAGGCCGGAGACCGCCTGCAGTGCGTAAACCGCCTCGGCCATCCCGATTTTGCCGTCCCCGTTCACATCCCCCCCGACCCGAACGCCCGCAGGATTCATCCCCCCAACAACCTGGAACGCCATGACCGCATCGGCCAGGCCGACCCTTCGGTCCCCGTTGATGTCGCCCGCTACCACCGACTTCACCAGTAGGGGAATCGAGTCCTTGTCATCGGGGTTGGTGCCGGCATTGTACTCTTCCAGATTGGTGTACGCATCCTGGTCGAGGTCCAGCGGCGCATCATTCTTCCATATGTTCAAGCCATAGCGTTTTTCCCACCCGCACGCCATGCCGTCCCCATCGCAATCTGTGGCCGGGTCCAGCGACACATCGAATACGGCATCGGACAACTGCTGGATGGTGAAGTTCTTTTCTACGGACTGGTAGCAGGGAACATCGCTCATTTCACAGGTGAGAAGGTTCTGTGCCTGCGGAAGAATGAGGAAAAAATAGCCGCCCGGAACAAAGCTGACCTGACTTGCTTCGCCGCTTCCCGGCTGGTAGCAGAACTTGCCCACGTTCTTGACGGTGATGCAGAACCTGGAGGGCTGCAACGCTTCGCCCGTCGCGCTGTCCTTGATGCTTCCCTTCATGAAGAGGACTTCCTGACCCGGAGTCTGGCTCAGTTTTGTGATTAACCCCAGGCTTTGCCGGCCGCCGACACTCGCCTGAATCGTGTACTCCCCGATCCCGGAATAGCTCCACACAGAGATGTAAAGGGTCCCGCCGGAGGTTGCCGTAAACTGGATCTGTTCACTCGACGTGCTGGACCGGGCGGCCGCATCCCAGTCATCCAAGGCCGGCGGAACACCGAATTTCAGAAAAAGGTCAAAATCGGCCCCGCTTGCAGGCCCGGCCAAAGTGACCGTGATCTGGTCGCCCGCATCCACATCAAGACAGTAGAGCTGCTGGTCATAGGTGAAGGAGAGGTAATCCGTTTGAGGCACCCCATCGACCAGTCTCATGCAACCGGCCTGGGTTGAGGAGACATAGGCATCGAGGCTGTACTCTCCACTACCCGAGTAGCTGACCACCCACACGAACAGGGTGCCTGCTGAAAGGTTCTGCAGGGCCGCCGTCTCCTGCGGGAAAGCCGTGTAGGCCCGGGTATCGTAGTTTGTCAGGGTTGGCGGTGCCCCGTACTTGAGATAGAGGTCAAAATCGGATCCCATGGGTCCAACAAGGGTCATGAGGACCTGATCCCCATCCTCAACCTCCAGGCAGTAAAGCTTCCCGTCCCCCGGTCCGTTTAGAGAACCGGCCTGGGGTATACCCTCCGTGAGAGTAAAGTCACAGGCCGGCTGATAGGGGTTCTCTTCGGTCCGCAAGGTGTAATCTCCCCCACCCGCATAACTCCTCACCCAGATGTAGAGGGTCCCCGAAGAGGTAACCGTCGCCTCACATTGCTCGCGGGAGGTGTCACTGAAGCCGCGATCGTCGTACTCGGACAAACCAGGCGGGGCGTTCCACCTCACGTAAAGGTCAAAGTCCGCCCCGAAAGCAGGCCCCTGAAGGAAAACGCCTATCTGTGTTCCGCCGGATACGGGCAGGCAATACATCCGTCCCTCTCCTGCCTGGGACAGGTTCCCGTTGACCGTTTGACCTGCCTGGATGGGCGTGCAGGCCGCGTCCTCCTGACCGAGGGAGATCTGATAGGCCCCTGTGTCCTCAGGACTGAAGTGCCGCACTGCGACGTAGTGCGTACCGGACGCGCCGGCCGACCATCGTATCAGGGAGCCCAGTCCTTCCCCACCGTCGTCATTCTCTGCAATCAGGGTCGACCCGTCCGTGCCGTATAGCTCCATGACCGTGTCACAGGTGTCGTCGAGGCAGGAGGTCTCGATCACATAGGTGACACCCTCCAGGGCTTCAAATTGGAACCAGTCCACGTCACCCGCCGCACTGATCTGACCGGATGTCGTTGTTCCGTCTGCATGGATCAGGGTGCCGGCCGACGGAATGTCACCATGATCATCCGGAGTGATTGCGACAATCCTGATGCCGTAGGTGCCAGTTCCTGAAGGGCTGTAATGGCTCAAGCGGATGAAGAGGGTCCGTGAAAAAGCGATCAACCCTTCAAGGCGGGAAGCCATACCCCCGCCGCCGTCATCGTCCGATGCGAGCAGGGTAACTCCGTCCGAGTCATAGATCTCCAGGACCGTGTCACAGCCGGCGCCCAGACTCAGTGTCTCGACCACGTATCTCAGGCCTGCTTCGACTTCGAAGCGAAACCAGTCCTCGTCCCCGGCGGACTCGAACCGGCCGGATACCTCTGTCCCGTCGGTTTGAAGCAGGTGGGCGTCCTCACCCGGTGGATTGGGATAGTCGTCATCCGCGAGAATACGGATCTCATAGGTCCCCGAACCCCATGATGCATAGGGGCTCACAAAGGCAGCCACATAATAGATTCCACTTACCGGGATCGTGTATTCGATGCGGGATGCCAGGGTCCCGGAGATGATGTCATCATTGTAAGTTAGAAAGTTATAGCTCTGATCGTAGAGCTCCAGGTACGTGTCGCAGCCCTGTCCGAGGTTGAACGTCTCGATCGTGTACCTCCTTCCCGCCTCAGCCAAAAACCAGAACAAATCTACGTCATAGTAATAGTCCGACTTCTCCATGTAACCCGGCAGGGGATCTCCAAAGGCTGCCAGCTCACTCGCCCAGGCCGGAACGTCACCGTGATCATCCGAGCCCGTCAAAGAGATGTCGTACGTGCCTCGTCCTTGAGGATCGTAATGCTTCACGAGCACATAGAAAACCCCTCCTGCATCCGCCAGCCACTCGATCCGGGATGCCAGACTGCCCCAATCGTCATTAAAACCAAGAGGCGTCTGTCCGTCCGTAGCGACAAGATAGATGTGGGTGTCACAATCCTCCGACAGGTTGCTCGTCTCGATCACGTAGAACACACCCGGAAGGGCCTGAAATCGAAACCAGTCCTGGTCCTCGTCGATCTCGAATTCACCATCCACTGTTGCACCGTAAGGCAGCAAAAGAGTCGCGCACGAACCGGGTGTGTCGCAGTGATCGTCGTTTGCCTTGACCCGGATGCGATAGGATCCCGTAGCACTAGAATTGTACTGCCGCACCATCACATAGACAGGGTCCTGCGTGTCCGCCACCCAGGCAATGCGTGAAGCAGATCCTTCCCCGCCGTCATCGTCGCTCGCGATCAAGGTCGTCCCGTCGGAACGATAAAGGAACATCACCGTGTCTGAATCCGGTCCAAGCTGAAGGGTCTCAACCTCAAAAGTCAGACCCGAAGTGGCTGTGAAACGGAACCAGTCCACATCCCCGGCCACGTCAATCTTCCCGGAGATGGCGTTTCCGTTTCTTACCAGCTCTGTTGCGCAAGGTCCCGGCTCATTGCAGTGGTCGTCAGACCCCTTCACTGCAACCCGGTAGGTCCCGGTGCCGGATGGGGAGAAGTGGTTCACCCTGAGATACATCAGCTCCGTCTGATCCGCGGTCCAGACGATTTTGGAGGCGTAACCGACTCCGCTGTCATCGTTTGAGGCGAACAGGGTTGTTCCATCCTCTTTGTACAACGACAGGACCGTGTCCGCCCCCGGACCGAGCTCCGATGTTTCAATTTCGTAAGTGACGCCGGCCAGGGCGTGCCACTGAAAACAATCCATGTCGCCTGGGGTTTCGATGGTGCCTGCCGTACCCGCACCGTTGATCTCGAGGGGCGTCGCACACGGAGCGGGATCATCGCAGTGGTCGTCATCTCCTCCCGCGCTGGTCAGGTCGATGTCAAGCCAAAGAACTTCTCCTGCAGCCAGGACAACGCCGGGAACGGTCTTGCTGATATGACCCGCTGCATCCACTACAAGATCGAATGTGCCGGCAGGAACTTCCAGCCAGTAGTAGCCGTCAAAACCGGCTGTGGCGAACAGGCCCTGAGCAGGAATGCTCACCGTGGCCAGCGCTACCGGAAGACCCGTCTGGCTGTCCCACACCGTCCCTTGAACAGCTCCCGAAAGGACCTCAGGAACCAGAACGAAGTCATATGTGGTGACTCCTCCTCCGGAAACCGCTACTTCCGCTTCAAGGAGCTGGAATCCCGGCGCATACACGAGGAGATGGTGGACATAGGTTGGTAAGATCAGGGAATAGTTCCCATTGGCATCGCTGAAGGTGTAGCTCCCGTCGGTCATTGAATAGATCTGGGCATAGGGAATCCCCATGGCTCCGTATCGCACCTGCCCCGAGAGCTGCCCCGTCTGGGCCGCGCACTCAGCAGGACCCAGGAGCGCAACAACAAGCGCAATGAAGACAATGACCCATCTGGCCATCACTTAACCCCGAAAGGCAGGACACGATTTGTATGGAACGAGCGCTGCCTCGTTCCAGCATGTTCTCGACATATCTACCGCACCTCAAGCAACCTCATAAGGTTTCCACGTGTCAAAATATTTGCATCAGCCGTCTGATCCAGAAAGGGAAAAACATCGGCCACAACTATTTCCCACTTGATGCCTTGGAGTCTGGCGGCAACAGCCTCTTTCCAGCTTTTTTCGTTAACGCGACCACCGGTCCATTTGGTCTGTTGCAGCGCATTGTTGAGCAGTTCGAGGTTGGGGGCGGGCCAGTCAGGGTCGCTCAGATACCACAAGAGGTCGTAAAGATCTCTGCCCTTCACGTAAGGGCGCTGCAACACGGCATGAAGCTTTCCTGCAAGCAGCGATGCTCGATCATGGTGCTGAAGGTTAAGGGTCACATGCCGCCGCACCACGGTCGTGGACAGAGCCGCGCCCGACGGGGGTTTGGTGTCCACCTCGATCTTCACAGAAATGACTTCATTTCTGCGTGGTGAAAGTCCAAGCTCATGAAGAAGCCCCACGAATCCGACAAAAGAACTCTGGACGGTCCTCTTGTCATTCACTTTGATTTGAATATTGTAGGCTTCCGCATTGAACTCCTTGCGGATCCGCTCGAGATAGGAGCGCAGATCATACTGGGAGGGAGCCCGCTCAAGAGCGAAATCCAGGTCTTCCGAATACCTTGCGCTTGAGTACAGGAAGCGCAGTGCCGTGCCGCCCTGGAAGGCAAGGGGGATCATGGCACCGCACCTCTGAAGTACTCCCAGAATCCTTGCCTGGAGATACTCACGGACCATATTCCGCGCTTGAACCGGCGAAGGCGACGCTCGCACGATATCGGCAAGGTACTCCTTCAAAGCGTCTCGTACTCTCCTTTCTCTGTATGGACGAGTTCAAGGATCTTCGCTGTCGCCCCCCGCAATTTGGGTTTCTGAGTGAGATCCGCCATGCGAGTGAGTTCAACGGCGTCGAGCTGATCCAGATTTTGTAGCCGGAGTTGTCTCAGGTATTCCTCGGAATCGGCCCCGGGCTGCAAATAGATCAAGTCAAGTAGCGCTTTTTCGGGCGTCGCTACAAAGGCCTCTTGGCCGCCGCCTAAGTCCGTCCGGCGATAGCCGAAAAAAAGAGCGGACCGAAGGTGGTGGAATTGGAAGATCCCAAGCGGGGTTTTCCATGGCCCGGGCCGCAGGGTGGTCACACTGGTCACTGTTGAAACATGTTCAGGGATCATACCGTAGAAAGCCAGGGCGGATTGGGAACTAACGTACGAACTACGGACGAGGCGATTTGCCACGACAAAGGGGTGTGGCTTCATCTTTTGGAATGGGGGAGCTAACGCATACAGCCCCCTGCGCAGTTGATAGAGCTTTCCCGCCTTGGTCCATCGGGACAGTTGCCGGCGCAGGTCAGCCGAGTTCGATTGTCCCGCGCCAAGCAGTTCTGTCTCAAACACCGGTTCATCTGCCACGATTTCCATAAGTTCACTGAATTTCATAACGTTAACATACCAAGAATGGCATCTTGTTGCAACAGGCTTCTCAGCCCTAACCTTTTTCACCTTTCTGAACAGCCTTCCCTCCGCGAACTCTCGAATAAGACCCTGAGTCCCTCGAAGGGCGTCTCATTACATCTCGAATCGACCCTGACCAATTGTCCCAGGGCTAGTAGCGCAGGGTTTTTATCCGCCTCCGGCGGATTAACCCTGCTCCCGCAGCCCTGAAGGGCTGACCTACAAAACCCGCATTCGTAACCCACGCCACGTAGGCCAGGGCTTTAGCCATGTCATTACAGCCCCAAAGGGCTGATCTAAAGGGTCCATGCTGGCCTGCCAAAGTCTACTCACGCAAAGACGCAAAGAACGCGGAGTTTCTCGTGTGTTTGGTTTGATCACAAACATTATTTTTCGGTTTTCTCTGCGGGCTCCGCGTCTCTAGCGACCCTTCGGGAGCGGGCGTGAGATAATTTTTTTTAGCGCATCCCCACTACCTTCTGCAGAATATAGACCACCTCCGCCATTCCTATCTTGCCGTCCCCGTTCATGTCCGCAGCTCTGTTCACCCGTGCGGAATCCTGCCCAACCAACCCACGGAAGACACTGATGGCATCACTCAACGTGACAAATCCGTCGCCGTTTACATCGCCCGGCAAAAGAGTGATATCCTGTCCGCCGGTCACCGTCACAATCGTGGCCGGAGAAACACTGACATTGCCTTTTGCGTTCCTCGCGTAGAACGTGATCCGGTATTCTCCGTTGTAAGCAAAATCACCGTAAATCCCCTCATAACGCCCATCCTTCTCAGGATCGGTCAGGTTGAATGTCGGCAGAACCACTTCAGGCGCCTCAAGGTCTTCGCTGGGAGGAGGAGGAACATAATTAGGTGGCAGAACTACTGCCCAAACCGCCTCAATCCCTTCAAGATCAGTGATATTTACAAAAAACGTCTGCATCGCGTCGGCCGTTATGAGAAGATTCGGAGATTGGTTCGTGATTTCAGGATAAAGCGCCGCAATGGCAAAATCGCCTCCAATCCAGGTTTGGGCAGATACCATAGACAGCCCTTCCGCCAATTGAGGCTCCATCAGATTGTAAGGAAGTCCCATATTGTTCAACGCTAGCTTTGCCTTGAGCCAGCCCTGGCGGATGGAGTCCCCAGTCAAAAGGCGGTCTATGAAGAGCTGGGTGAAGGAGATCTTCCCTGCCAGTTGGAGATAGGCATCTTGCTCATCGGTGGACGTCACTACGATCCGATTCTGCCCCTGGCTTACCAGGTCATCCGTGAAACTGCCGGACTTGCAGGCTTCGATCACCACAACCACTTTGCGACCGGTCGCCTGCTGAAACTGATCGAGATAAGTTTTAAGCTGGTTCGCCGTCAGGATCTCATTCGGGAATATTTTAAAGGTGTCTATGCCGCCGTGGTCAATGAGATAGACATAAAGAGGCCCATCCGTGCTCTGAGAAGCGGCCCATTGGGTTATGGCCTGCCCAAACTCCGTGACCGTTGGGCTTGAATCATCCACCACATTGTTGTCGTATCCATCCCCATCGATATCGTGCCAGGTCACCGGGTTGAAATAGAAGATGTCTTTGTCCGTGAAGAGTCTTTTCCTGAAACGCAGGTACACAAGGTCGGACAGATACTGGGTTGATTCTTTAAGCGTGTTCGTGATCTCGGCACCCCCGCCAGCCACCAGGATCAGGTTGCCATAATGCTGGCTTACTGTCTGAGCCGGTGCTCCTACCACCACATCGAACTTGCCGGTGAGTCCACCATAGCTTCCAACGATAGAAGTGCTGCCTTCGGCGACGGCAGTGACCAACCCACCTGCGTCAACCGTCGCGATACCCTCATTCAGCGAAGACCAAGTTGCGCTCGCAATCGCTTCCGTAGTCGCGTCCGAGTAGCCGGCGATCGCCGTCACTGTCTGTGTCCCCCCGGTTGTCATGTTGGCCGTCTGTCCGCTTACTGAGACAGCCACCAACTGCTTCAGCCCGACAATCTGCCTGCTGGAACTGAGACTCACCTCATAGGTGTTAAACTGGTCTATGTCTCCATTAGGCCCAATCTTGATATAAAAGTTGCGCGGAAGGTTGTAAATTTCTTGGTTCAAAGCCTGCCCATTAAACGAGGTGTACCATTCGAGCACAAAATCATTCTCGTCCACAACGCTCACCCAGTAATCCCCTGTCGTCGTCGAGGGGGCGAAGTCAATCGTAAAGAAGCCTTCTTCCACGAGATAGAATCCGAAGTAATCCTTGTCCGCCCCGGAATAGATCCGGCCTTTTCTGGAAGTTACCGCATCAATCGCATTGGCAAATCTTAGAGTGTTGTTAGACTCGATCTCCAGGTTCGCCTGATCTGAATCGGTCACGGTCAGTTTGTATGACTGAACGGTTTCCACATTGACCCCATCCCCTGCCACCTTTATGAAGTATCTTCCAATCCCAAGCCCCATGTGAAGGGTTGTCGCCTGCCCGTTTACCACGGAGATTCCATCAATCGGGTTGTCTTCCGATTCCTTATATACGGTCAGGTAGAAATTCTTGGCGCTTCCCGGGCATGAAAAGCTCAGGGCCAGCAGGCGGGGTGTGGTAAGGTCAAATGAAAAGAAATCCAAGTCGCTATTGGTGGAAAGCCTGCCGCTGATCGGTTGATCCAAGTCAAACGCCGTGGCCGTCACCGCAGCGTCGTTGTTTTCTTTTTCCACCTGCTGTGTGCTCCCAGTCAACTGAACAGTGAACGGACTCGACGCGTCGACTACCTCAATCGGGCTAATGCGGAGGGTGTAATTGCCCGCTGCATAGACAGCCTCAAGGGTCACCGGGGAGTATCCGAGGCAATCCACCTGATCAACAATGGCGCTTGCGCTATCGAGCAGCGAAACTCTGTACTTAGCCTCACCCCCCGTTGGAGTGAAAGTCAGTTTAATCCCTTGATTCTGGGTTAGGGAAAAAGTGAAATCGGTATGGTCATCAAGATTGTTGATTGTTCCCGATTCAGTTTGACCGAGACCCAGGGGGATTTGACTCTTTGAAGGAAGGGCATCTAAAATCTTGTAGGTGACTACGTAAAGCTTGTCCTGATCGATGTCCCAGGCAGGGCTCAGTTTGAGATAGTAAGTTCCAGCCGTAAGCCCAAGCGGAAAAGTAAGATAGTTGCCATTCGTAGAGGTGCCTGACGCCATCAGAACATCCGAAGAATTGAAAACTTCCGCTTTGACATCTGCGATGGTACTGTAAGACAGGAAACCGATATTCAAAAGCGACGCCGTGGGGAGGGTGAACTTGAACCAATCCGTGTCTCCAGCCAGAACCTTGCCCTGGTAAAACCTCCCCTCGGTCATTGTGTTAGCTGTTGCCTTTGTGTTGTTACTCTCGATCTCCGCTGCATCTGCGGTTGTGTGAACGAAAAGCGCCTTTTTGTATGGCTGGCCCTCATAGCTCGTCGAAACTTCAACGTACCCGTTCTTTAGGGCGGTAAGTAGGTTGCTTGACACTGCCGCTATCGTCGGATCAGAGGAAGTCCAGGTCGCTTGAATGGGCCAAGCACCGTCGATGTAGCCTTTCTTGATGGCAAGTCTATAATGGCTAGGATCATTTTCTTTTACTGCGCTGATCCAGACACTTCTTACACTAACAATGTTGAACAGGCACTGGGTTGTTCCTTTATCAGGATCACTGATAGGCTCAATTCTCAACGCGCAATTAAATGATTCGGGGCCAGTAACGGTCCATAAATAGGAGCCGGTATTGGGCGTACTATCAGCAATAATTCCTCCAAATGTATCTGGCTTGCCTCCTTCGCGGGAAATCAATATCGTCACATTGTCAGCGATACCCGCGGTATCCCAAGTAATAGCCATTTGGCTTCCAATATCCCATCTTTCCGCCTGCCTAGGTATCGAAATGACCAAATGCCCCAATATGTTATACACAGCGCAAAAAGTAATTGCGTATCAAAGGATTTCATGATATTCTTTTGTCATGAAACCCTTAACCATTACCGATGCGTCAATCATTGTTCTCGGATTGCAAGATGAAATCCGC
>Ga0068712_1003986_pt1 | contig 13072 bp, 11 predicted proteins | sample MTBAKSrepl1MetaG_FD_62987 | JGI IMG/M metagenome (GOLD analysis project Ga0068712, IMG submission 62987) | Enrichment culture microbial communities from Arthur Kill intertidal strait, New Jersey, USA, that are MTBE-degrading - MTBE-AKS1... | ecosystem: Environmental > Aquatic > Marine >... | reverse complement strand
GGTTCAGGCGGCATTAAATAAAATTCGTCCGATGCTTCAGGCGGACGGCGGGGATGTTGAACTGGTGGCGGTTGATGGCGGTACCGTAACGGTTCGATTAAAAGGGGCGTGTTCGGGTTGTCCGATGTCACAGATGACCCTTAAAAACGGAATTGAAAGAATGCTCAAAGAACAGGTGCCGGAAGTTAAAACCGTTGTATCTGCAAGCTGAATCGGAGGTTTTTAATATGACGATTGCAAAAAATATCGAAGCCATACTGGTAAAATCATCCTGGATCCGCAAGATGTTTGAAGAAGGGACGCGTCTCAAAGCGCTCCACGGCGCTGACAAGGTGTATGATTTCAGCCTGGGCAATCCCAACCTGGAACCTCCGGCTGAATTCCAGCGGGCCCTGAAAGATGCCGTGAATGCTTCCCCGCCCGGGAGTCACGGGTATATGCCCAACAGCGGCTATCCGCATGTCTGTGAGGCGGTGGCGGCCTATCTGTCCGGGGAACAGAACATCCGGATGACGGGCAAAGAAGTGATCATGACCTGCGGAGCGGCAGGCGCGCTGAATGTCATCTTGAAAACCATTCTGGATCCGGGCGATGAGGTCATCACACCGGCCCCTTACTTTGTTGAATATAATTTTTATGCCGCCAATCACGGCGGCATCCTGAAAACGGCTCAAACCCGGCCGGATTTCACGCTGGACGTTGATGCGATCTGCGCGGCAATGACTGCGAAAACCAAGGCGGTTCTGATCAACTCGCCCAACAACCCCACCGGACAAATTTATTCGCCGGAGAGCCTGGCGGAACTGGGCGACCTGTTAAGGCGGCAGTCAAAGAAATGGGGCCGAACCCTATATCTGATTTCGGATGAACCTTACCGAAAAATCGTCTATGACGGGGTAAAAGTGCCGAGCATATTCTCCTTTTATCCGGACAGCATGATGGCCACCTCGTATTCCAAGGACATTTCCGTTCCCGGGGAACGAATCGGATTTATTGCGGTCGGCCCGGATGCGTCTTCCAGGAATGAGCTCCTGGCCGGTATGGCCCTGGCCAACCGTATCCTGGGTTTTGTCAGCGCTCCGGCCCTGATGCAGCGGGTCATTGCGGCGGTTCAGGGGAGCAGTGTGGACGTATCCGTTTATGCCCGCAAGCGTGATCTGCTCTGCGAGGGGCTTGCCGCCTGCGGCTATGAGTTTACCAAACCGGCCGGGGCGTTTTATCTGTTTCCGAAAACGCCGGACCCCGACGATGTTAAATTTGTAAGGATGCTTCAAGAGGAACTGATTCTGGCGGTTCCCGGCAGCGGCTTTGGCGGGCCCGGCCATTTCAGAATTGCCTATTGTGTGGATGATGGGACCATCCGCAATGCGCTGCCCGGGTTTAAGAAAGTGATGGAAAAGTATAAAAAATAAAGGGTTCAAGGCGTCCAGGGTTATAGGGTTCAAGCGAAAGGATCTAACCGCTACCCCATGACCTTGAACCGCTCGAAGCCTTGCTCTCGTTTTTCTATCAAAATTTTTGACACAGGAGCTGCATGTGAAAATATTAAAGATCGACCATTTGGGGATTGCGGTTAAAAGCGTCGCCGACGGGGAAAGATTCTGGACCGATATTCTGGGCATGGTTTGCGAAGGAACCGAAACAGTGGCGGAGCAGGGGGTGACCACCGCTTTTTTCCCGGTGGGAGAAAGCGAAGTGGAACTCCTCGAACCCACTGCGGCGGACAGTCCGGTCGCCAAATTTCTGGAAAAAAAAGGCGAAGGGATTCATCATGTGGCCTTTCAGGTGGAAAATATTGAGGCGGCTTTAATGGAGTTAAAAGAAAAGGGTGTACGGCTGATTGATGAAACTCCCCGTCGCGGTGCGGGCGGCGCCAAAATCGCCTTCATCCACCCCGGCGCGACCAACGGCGTTTTAGTTGAGCTGTGTGAGCGATAAGGAAAGACAAGGAGCCTCTGATGGCAGAACATAGAGACAAACCGAAATGGTCCGAACTTGCAAAAAAGGAGCTGAAGGGTCAACCGGCGGAGACCCTTAACTGGATGACGCCGGAAGGAATTCTGGTGAAACCGCTCTATACGGCTGAAGATCTGGAGGGACTGGACTTTGTCAATACGCTGCCGGGCTTTCCGCCCTATGTGCGCGGCGTCAGGGCCAGCATGTACGCGGGCAGGCCCTGGACCATCCGGCAGTATGCCGGTTTTTCCACGGCAAAGGAATCCAACGAGTTTTACCGCAAGAATCTGGCCGCCGGTCAAAAGGGCCTGTCGGTTGCCTTTGACCTTGCGACGCACCGGGGGTACGACTCCGACCATCCCCGGGTGATGGGGGATGTGGGAAAAGCCGGGGTGGCCATCGACACCGTTGAAGATATGAAGATCCTCTTTGACCGCATCCCCCTGGATGAGATGTCGGTTTCCATGACCATGAACGGCGCGGTCCTGCCGGTCCTGGCCGCTTTTATCGCAGCCGCCGAAGAACAGGGGGTTTCTCAATCCAGGCTGACCGGTACGATTCAGAACGATATCCTCAAGGAATATCTTACTCGCAACACCTATATTTATCCGCCGGAGCCGTCCATGCGGATCGTTGCGGATATTATCGCGTATTGCTCAAGGGAGATGCCGCGTTTTAATTCCGTCAGCATCAGCGGGTATCACATGATGGAAGCAGGCGCCAATTCGGTTCTGCAGACGGCTTTTACCATGGCGGACGGGCTGGAATACGTGCGGGCAGCGCTGAGCGCCGGCCTGGGCATCGACGATTTTGCCCCGCGACTGTCATTTTTCTTCGGAATCGGAATGAACTTTTTCATGGACATTGCCATGCTGAGGGCGGCCCGGCTATTGTGGGCCGGTTTGATGAAACCGCTTAATCCCCGGAACCCCCAATCCCTGATGCTGCGAACCCATTGCCAGACATCCGGCTGGAGTTTGACCTTGCAGGATCCTTATAACAATGTCGTCCGAACCACACTGGAGTGTCTTTCGGCCGTATTGGGCGGCACCCAGTCCCTGCACACCAATTCCTTTGACGAGGCCGTGGGACTGCCCACCGAAACCTCCGCCCGCATTGCCAGAAACACCCAGATCATCGTTCAGGAGGAAAGCAAGATCTGTCAGGTGGTGGATCCCCTCGGCGGTTCCTATTATGTTGAACATCTGACCCATTCTATTGCCCGGGAAGCCACGAAAATCCTTAAAGAAGTTGAGAAGCTGGGCGGCATGGCCAAGGCCATTGAATCCGGCATGCCCAAGATGAGAATCGAAGAGTCCGCCGCCCGGGCCCAGGCCAGAATCGATCAAGGCAAGGATATTATCGTGGGTGTAAACAAATACCGGGTGGAAGAAGAGATTTTGACGGATGTTTTCGAAGTTCCGTCGGCCATCCGCGATGAACAGATCGCCAGATTGAAGGAGATCAAGGCCCACCGGGATCGCCGGACCGTGGAACAGGCTCTGGCCGCCATTACCGCATGCGCCCAAGGCGGCGGCAACCTGCTGGAAGCCTGCATTACGGCGATGCAGGCCCGGGCTACCGTTGGAGAGGTATCCGATGCCATGGAAAAAGTTTTCGGGCGTTTTGTGGCTACCACCCGGTGCATTTCCGGGGTGTATGCCGCAGAGTTCGGCGACAGTGAAGTTATGGCATCTCTGCGCAAGCGGACCGATGCTTTCCACAAACAGCACGGGCGCCGGCCGAGAATCCTGGTGACCAAGATGGGGCAGGACGGGCACGACCGCGGGATCAAGGTGATTGCCACCGCTTATGCCGACATGGGATTTGATGTGGATATCAGCCCGATGTTTCAGACTCCGACGGAAGTCGCCCGCATGGCCGTTGAAAATGATGTTCACATTGTCGGCGTATCGACCCTGGTGGCCGGCCACAAGGTGCTGGTGCCGCGGCTGCTGGAAGCGCTTAAAAAAGAAGGGGGCGAGGATATTCTGGTGGTGGTGGGCGGTATCATTCCGCCGGCGGACAATGAATTTCTGTATACCCAGGGCGTTGTCGGCGTATTCGGTCCGGGGACGGTCGTAACGGATTCAGCCAATCAGGTGCTCAATGCGCTGGAGCAAAAGAGCCAAAGCATCTATGGCAACTGACAGCCTGGAGACATATATTAAAGGCGTCCGGGAGTCTAACCGGCGCATGCTGGCAAAAACCATCACCCTGGTGGAAAGCGCATTGCCGGCTCATCAGGCGCTGGCTGCAATGATACTGGACCGGCTGCTCCCGCATACCGGCCAGGCGATACGCCTGGGGATATCCGGTGTTCCGGGGGTGGGTAAGAGCACATTCATAGAAAATTTCGGCATGTCGCTTGTCCGCAAAAATATGCGTGTGGCGGTTCTGGCGGTCGATCCCAGCAGCTCCCGCAGCGGCGGCAGCATTATGGCCGACAAAACCCGGATGGAAAAACTGGTGCTGGAAGAAAAGGCATTTATCCGGCCGTCTCCCACGGAAGGCGCCCTGGGGGGGGTTGCCCGAAGGACGCGTGAGGCGCTGCTCATTTGCGAGGCAGCCGGTTTTGATGTGGTGATTGTTGAAACCGTGGGGGTCGGTCAGTCGGAAACCCGGGTCGCCTCCATGGTGGATTTTTTTCTGGTTTTGATGCTGGCAGGCGCCGGGGATGAACTTCAGGGGATCAAAAAAGGGATTCTGGAGCTGGCGGATGCCATCGTCATCAACAAAGCCGACGGCGACAACATTGAAAAAGCCCGGCTGGCAAAAAAAGCGTACGAAAACGCCCTCAGCCTGCTCACGCCGTCGTCACCCTCTTGGAGGCCGCCGGTGTTGACGTGCAGCGCTCTGATGGGGACGGGCATCGAAGCGCTATGGGATACGGTTTTGGCTTACAGAGAAAAACTGGCCGCTACGGGGGAATTTGATCAAAAACGCCGCCGGCAGTCGCTTGACTGGATGTGGGTTCTGGTGGAAGAAGGACTGAAAGCGCGTTTTTACAGCAACCGGGAGGTGCAGGCGCACTTGTCGAAGATTCAACAGGCGGTTGAAAACGGAACGGTTTCGCCGACGGTTGCGGCCAATGATCTGCTTTTGTTACTTGAGAAAAAAGGACGGGAGAATGGGAATTGTTGCAGATAAAATAAAAGATTTAATAGCGCGGGAACAGAAAATCCTGAAGATGGGAGGAGACGCCGCCGTTGCCAAGCAACATGAAAGCGGCAAGCTGACGGCGCGCGAACGCTTGAACCTGCTGTTTGATGCGGGAACTTTTCGTGAGACGGATATGTTCGTGGCGCATCGCTGCGTTAATTTTGATATGCAGTCGGTGGACATCCCCTCCGACGGGGTTGTGACCGGACACGGCCTGGTGTCCGGTCGCCCGGTTTTCGCATTTTCACAGGATTTCACCTCCCGGGCCGGCAGCTTGGGCGAGATGCATGCTAAAAAAATATGTAAAGTGATGGACCTGGCCTTGAAGGCCGGGGTACCTTTTGTGGGCATCAACGATTCCGGGGGGGCGCGGATCCAGGAAGGTGTGGACGCCCTTTCCGGCTACGGGCAGATATTTTTCCGCAACTCGGCGGCATCGGGCGTCATTCCTCAAATTTCCGCCATCATGGGGCCAACGGCCGGCGGCGCCGTTTATTCACCGGCCATGACGGATTGGATTTTCATGGTCAAAAACAGCGGTTATATGTTCATCACCGGACCGGAAGTCATTAAAGCGGTCACCGGAGAGGAGATATCCTTTGAAGATTTGGGGGGCGCCATGACCCACAACAAGAAGAGCGGTGTGGCGCATTTTGCCTGTGAAAGCGATCAGGATGCCATCGGCCAGATCCGGACGCTGCTGTCCTATTTGCCCTCCAATAATATGGAAGATCCGCCCCCGGCGGACACGGGGGATGACCCGATGCGGGTGGATCCGGCCCTGGACGCCGTTATTCCGGACCGTCCGAATCAGCCTTACGATATGAAGCGGGTGATCCTCTCCATTGTTGATAACGGTGAAATCTTTGAACCGCATGCCCATTTTGCTCTGAACATGATTGTTTGCTTTGCCAGGCTCAACGGCAGAACCATCGGTGTTATCGCCAATCAGCCGATGGTGCGGGCCGGTGCGCTGGATATCAATGCATCGGACAAGGCCACCCGCTTTATTCGTTTCTGCGATGCCTTTAATATTCCGATGCTGACCATTGCCGATGTGCCCGGCTACCTGCCCGGCAGCCAGCAGGAATGGGGCGGCATCATCCGTCACGGGGCCAAGCTGCTCTGGTGTTATTCCGAAGCGACCGTGCCCAAGCTGCTGCTGGTCACCCGTAAAGCCTACGGCGGTTCTTACCTGGCGATGTGTTCCAAGGACCTGGGCGCCGATATGGCATTTGCCTGGCCCAGCGCAGAGATTGCCGTGATGGGCGCCGAAGGCGCTTCCAACATCATTCATCGCAAGGCCATTCAGACTGCGGCGGATCCGGCGGCGGAAAGAAAAAATAAAATCTCGGAATATGAAACGCTGTTTTCAAATCCCTATTGCGCGGCCAACCGCGGGTATATCGATGCCGTCATCCGGCCGAGTGAAACCCGGCCGCGACTAATTGACGCTCTGGAAGCCATGGGCGCCAAGCGCGAAACCCGGCCGCCCAAAAAACACGGAAATATTCCGGTTTGACCGGATGAACCGGTCCAATCGGACCGATGGAGATTTTATGGAGGATGATCAAAAGACGGCCGCGGCCATCGCTGCGGTGAACCACTATATGGAAATGGAATCCTCGGGGCATGTTCACCCGTTCGTCCAGGACCGATATGGCCGCTTGTCCGCCCGGGTAAACATGTGGGGCGTCAGCGGCCGGCAGGATCAAATGCAGGCGCGAACGTTGATGCAGCTGAGGACTTTCAATAAATTAAAGCAGGATTAAACCCGCTTAATCCGTAAGGATAGGACTACATGAGCCAGCACGATGAGGTTAAAATTGCGGCGATGAATTACGCGCCCGACCGACCCAAGGCCGAAAATCCGGTCAAAATACAAGATTTATCCCTGCGGGACGGCTACCAGTCGCTCTTTGCCACCCGGGGACGCACCGAAGACATGATTCCCGTTGCCGAAATGATGGATGCCGTCGGTTTCTGGGCCTTGGAAATATGGGGCGGCGCTACGTTTGACACCATGCACCGTTTTCTGAATGAAGACCCCTGGCAGCGCCTTCGAACCCTCAAGCGATATATCAGAAAAACGCCGGTGTCGATGCTGCTCAGGGCACAAAACCTGGTGGGGTATCGCAATTATCCGGATGACGTCGCCCGCGCGTTTATTGAAAGAGCGGTTGCAAACGGAATGGATATCTTCAGGACCTTTGACGCGCTCAATGATTACCGCAATTTTGAAGCGGTTGCACCGGCAATCAAATCCAGCGGCAAACATCTTCAGGGCTGTCTCTGCTTCAGCCTGACGGAACCGCGCATGGGCGGTGAGGTGTATACCCTCGATTATTACGTCAAAAAGGCCAAAGAACTGGAAAGCATCGGGGCCGACAGCATCTGCATCAAGGACATGGCCGGCATGATTGCGCCCTATGATGCCTATGCCATCGTCAAAGCCTTGAAAGCGGTGGTCTCAGTCCCGATTCACCTTCACAGTCATTTTACTTCCGGCATGGCCTCCATGGCCCAATTAAAGGCCGTGGAAGCGGGCGTGGACATGCTGGACACCTGTCTGTCGCCCTTTGCCTTTCGTACATCGCACCCCGCCGTCGAGCCTCTGGTGATGGCTCTGCTGGGCACCAGTCGGGATACCGGTTTGGACATCCGGCAACTGGCGGCGATCAACGAAATACTGGAAAAGGACATCCTGCCCAAGTATCGGCACCTGCTGGATGATACCAAAATGTCGACCATCGATATCAATGTTCTGCTGCACCAGACCCCCGGGGGCATGCTTTCCAACCTGGTCAACCAATTAAAAGAGATGAACGCCCTGGATAAACTCGATGCGGTTTTTTCCGAGCTTCCCAGGGTCCGAAAGGATCTGGGCCAGATTCCCCTGGTGACGCCGACCAGCCAGATTGTCGGCATCCAGACGGTGAACAACGTCCTTTTTGACGATCAAAATGAGCGCTATAAAATGATAACCGCCCAGGTGAAAGATCTGTGTTACGGCCTGTACGGAAAAACCGCCGTTCCGATTGATCCGGCGCTTCAAAAGAAAGCACTGAAAGGGTATAAGGGCGGGGAGATTCCCATCACCTGCCGCCCGGCGGAGACGTTGGCCCCGGAGCTGGAAAAAGCCAGAGAAGCGGTTAAAGATTTAACCGGCGATATCGAGGATGTGCTGATTTATGCGCTTTATCCGGTTACCGGCAAACGTTTTTTAAGATGGAAATACGGCAAGGAAGCGCCGCCGCCGGAAACCAGCCCGAAAACCATGGACGAAGTCAGGGCCGAGGCGGAACTGAATGCAAAGGTCAAAGCCGGCAGGTTTGTGGAAAAACCACAGAAAGTGATACCTCCCAAGGGAAAAAATCTGCGAATGTTTAACGTTTATGTCGATGACACCTATTACGAGGTGGGGGTGGAACCGGTGAGCGCAAGGATTGAGACGGTTGCGACACAAAACGTGGCTCCCGGCCGGATCCGGGAGGAAGCCAAACCGGCGTTGAACCTGCCGCAGGCCCCGGCACCGCCACAGCCGGCAAAAAAGACGCAGGCTTCTAAACCCAAATCCAAACCGGACAGGACGGAGACCGGCACCCCTTTGGAGGCTCCCATGCCGGGCATGATCGTCGGGTTTGAAAAGCAGGCCGGCGACAGCGTCGCGGAAGGTGAGACCGTCGCCGTGCTGGAAGCCATGAAGATGGAAAACGCCCTTGCGGCGCCGACGGCCGGCATCATTAAAAAGGTTTATTTTGAGCCGGGTGATTCTGTTGCCAAGGGTGATGTTCTGTGCATCATCGAGTAAGCTTGGTTACAGTCTGTTGAAAAATCCGGGATCCACTGGACGATTCACCCACGCTTTACAGCGGACGCCGGGAAATAAATCATTTTATCCCAACCGGCATCTTACGGTTCGGATAAAAAAATACGCCTGTATCTAAGAATAGCTGTGCCGAAGCCCCCAACCCCTTTCCCTGAAGAGGACGGTGCCATGCACGAAATGGGAATCGCGCTGCAGATCGTGGAAATCGCCACGGCGTCGCTGCCGGCCGACAGTAAAAATATCCGGGTTGAAAAAGTAAACCTGAAGATCGGCAAACTGGCTGCGGTGGTTCCTGCCAGCCTGTGTTTTTGTTATGAAGCGGTCACAAAGGACACGCCTCTTGCCGGTTCAGCCCTCGATATCAAAGAGGTTCCGGTGGTTGTAAAATGTCGCAGCTGCCACGGCGAATGGACCGTCACCGGACCGGATTTTAGATGCAAAACGTGTCAGAACGGCGAGGTCGACATTCTGTCCGGCCGGGAGATAGAGATCATATCCCTTGAAGTAGCAGGGTAAACAAGACTATGTTCAGTTTCGGAATTCTAATGTTCAATGCCTGGTTCGGGTATAATGACGCTGCCTTTTTGGGTTGAAATGCGAAGCACGAATTCGGATTTTTTCAGTTCGCAACAGTGAATTATGCCCGCCGGACCAAAATTTTTACTTGCAAGTGGGTGTCGCAAAGGATGTTCAGATATGGAAATAAAGGTTGTTCGAAAAGTGCTGGACGCCAATGACGCCATGGCGGCACTGAACCGTAAGATTTTCGCGGATAAAGGCATTTTTGTTCTGAACCTGATGAGCTCTCCGGGCTCGGGCAAAACCACCACCCTGGAAAAAACCCTGGCCCGTATCCTGCCGGAAGTCAAATGCGCTGTTATTGTGGGCGATATCTGCACGTCCAATGACGCCGACCGGCTGGCAAAGACCGGGGCGCCGGTGGTTCAGATCAACACCGACCAGTTCGGCGGGGACTGTCATCTGGCCGCTCATGTGATCGGAAAAGCGGCGGAAGATTTAGACCTGGATAATATAGACTGCCTGATTGTTGAAAATGTGGGGAACCTGGTCTGCCCGGCCGAGTTTGACATCGGCGAAGACGCCCGGGTCGTGATCCTCAGCGTGACCGAAGGAGAAGACAAGCCGGTTAAATATCCGCTGATGTTTCGGGTCTGCGACGCAGCCCTGCTCAACAAAATTGATTTGCTTCCGTATCTTGACTATGACCGCGAGGCCGCCACCGGATATATCCGCCGGGTCCATCCGCACATGCCGATCTTCGAGCTGTCCGCAAAGACCGAAGAAGGCTTTGATTCCTGGATCAACTGGCTGAAAACCAATGTCCGTCAGAAATTATTGTCAGGCCGGCGAAAAGACTTCTCCCTACTTACACATCATGATGAACAGACTTGATTTTTACCCTTCGCTTTCGCCACATATAATGCATCATCCGCCTTTTTTACAAAAGCTTCCGTCTCTTCCCCCGGTTTATATTGGGCAGCGCCGATGCTTACGGATAGATTTAATGTCTCATTTGTAATTGAAGATAAATCGTGCGTTTCAAATCCCTTTCGAATTCTTTCTGCGACACGCATAGCGGCATCCACCCCGGTTGCGGGCAGAAGCACCGTAAATTCCTCTCCACCATATCGGTAGGCGGAATCTGTTTTTCTCAAACAATCCTGAATGATGCTTCCCGCCATTTTTAAAACTTTGTCGCCTTTCAAATGCCCATACTTGTCGTTTATATTCTTAAAGTCATCTAAATCAATCAGCAATAAAGACAAGGGCTGTTTATAGCGCGTCAACCTGTCGATCTCTTTTTCCAGCTGTTTATAAAAATGTCGGGAGTTGAAAAGCTGCGTGAGATCGTCCGTATGGCTTAGATTTCTATATATTTCCTCACTTTTCAGGAGTCTTTTTTCGATCTCGCGACGCTTGGCCATCTCAGCCTCAAGTTTCTGGATTCGACGATAGGAAAACAATACGAATCCGATGGCCAAAAAAGATGGAAGAAAAACAGCAATTTCATCGAATTGATAGGATCCCAATTGCCGAGAGAATTTTATAAGATTATCAACGGCATCCAAACGGATCATTAATAGCGTACCAAAGATTGCAAACACAATGACAAGTAAAAATTCATTCAATACGGATGGGTCTTCGGGGGGTACGATTTCACTTAGTATCATTTTGACTTGCTCTAATCTCTTATTTTCAGTGTTCAAAATTGTTACGACCTCTACTTTTTACCGTCAAAAGGTCCGATAAGGGATAGAATTTTTACCCGATGGCCCATGGGATAGCGGTGCTGAATTTGTGATCCGCCCTTCGCCCAATATCACTTTAAGTACTTAAATTTAAATGAAAACACATCCAAAGTCAATAAAAACTATTTTAAAAATTCATTTGCCGGCTGTTTCTTGATAAAATCCTGCCAGAAGGGCGACATCTGCCGCAGGCGCGTGATGATCGGCGGCATCTTTTCAATGATATAGTCGATTTCTTCTTCCGTATTGTAAATACTCAGGCTGAAGCGGATCGAACCGTGCGCCGAGGTAAAGGGAACGCCCATGGCCCTTAAGACATGCGACGGTTCCAGGGAACCGGAGGTGCAGGCGGAACCGGAGGAGGCACATATCCCCAGCGCATCCATCATCAGCAGGATGGCTTCGCCTTCGATGTATTCAAAACCGAGGCTGGTGGTATTCGGCAGGCGATGGTCCCTGTCGCCGTTGACGGTTACATGGGGGACCCGTTTTAAAATTTCATTTTCCAGCTTGTCCCTTAACCTTTTGACGCGGGTATTTTCCGCTTCAATATGTTCGGCGGCCAGTTCGCAGGCTTTACCCAGGCCGATGATGGCAGGTACGTTCTCCGTTCCGCCCCGGCGACCGTTTTCCTGATGACCGCCGATGAGGAAAGGTGAGAATTTGGTGCCCTTGCGCACATACAGCACGCCGATCCCCTTGGGTGCATGGATTTTGTGTCCGGACAGGGACAATACATCAATACCGCCCCGGTCGACGTTGATGGGGATTTTACCGACCGCCTGAACGGCGTCGGTATGAAAGATGATGTTTCTTTCTCTGACGATGTGTGAAAATTCTTCGATGGGAAAGATGACGCCGGTTTCGTTGTTGGCCCACATGATGCTGACAACGGCGGTGTTGTCGGAAAGATTTTTAACCAAAAAATCAGTGTCCAGGCGCCCGTCGCGGTCCACCGGAACCACGGTCAGCCGGTAGCCGTTTTTGGCAAGATGTTCACACAGGTTTTTGACGGCGGGATGTTCAACGCGGGTGGTGATGATGTGCCGTTTGCCGGGGTTTGAATCGATTGCGGCCCTGATGGCGGTGCTGTCGCTTTCGGTGCCGCAGCTGGTAAAAACGATTTCCCCGGGATCGGCGCCGATCAGATCGGCAACAGCCGCGCGGGCCGCTTTTATTTTTTTAGCCGCTTCGCCGCCGAAGCTGTGCATGCTGGAAGGGTTGCCGTAGAATTCAGAAAAGTAGGGGAGCATGGCCTCCAGCACCTGGGGAGCGACCCGGGTGGTCGCGTTGTTGTCCACATAAACCGTTTTCATCTTATTTATTCCTCCTCAACAACGATTTCAGGGGTTACGAGTTCTCTTAATTTTGATTCAACGTAATGTTTGAGGGTGACCTGAGAGGCTTTGCAGGCGGCGCAAGTTCCGCGGAGTTTCACAAGGACATGATTGCCGTCCACATCGAGCAGTTCGATATCGCCGCCGTCTTTTTTAAGGGCCGGCCGGATTTCCCGCTCCAGGGTTTCTTCAATCAGTTTGATTTTCTGTATGTTGGTTAATCTGGCCTGTTTTTGCGATTTGGGGCGCGCCTGCCCGCGTACGGAATCGATAATCTCCTGGATATTGTCGTGACAGTTGCCGCACCCGCCGCCGGCCTTCATATAGGCAGTGACATCTTCTATGGTTTTCAGATTGTTTTCCCGCACCGTCCGTTCAATTTCAAGATCGGTTACGCCGAAACATTCACACACAATCCGGCCCTCCGGTTTTTGGATTTTCTGACCGCGGGAGTCGGCGATGGCCAGTTCCAACGCCTCCCGCCCCATGACCGAACAGTGCATTTTTTCCCTGGGCAG
>Ga0068712_1003976_pt1 | contig 13084 bp, 15 predicted proteins | sample MTBAKSrepl1MetaG_FD_62987 | JGI IMG/M metagenome (GOLD analysis project Ga0068712, IMG submission 62987) | Enrichment culture microbial communities from Arthur Kill intertidal strait, New Jersey, USA, that are MTBE-degrading - MTBE-AKS1... | ecosystem: Environmental > Aquatic > Marine >... | reverse complement strand
CGGTGGGGGCCGTGGAAGAAATAGCTGAAGGCATATATACCCTGACTGTACCGTTCGCCAACCAATACGATGATACTTTCGGTCTGCTTGATGAAGAAGAACCTCAAGCGGATGCAGAAGCCCTAGTGGTGGGCTGACATAATTGACATGTATGTAATTTTAATAATTGATATTTCTTAAAAAGAAAATAAATTTGAAAAATAGCTTGACAAATCTTTAGATTAGTTATATTTTAATATTGACGAAGGGTGGATTGAAAAAGATTTGTTATTTTTTATCCCGGCGACAAGAGTCGCCCTCCACGGAGGGCGTGGATTTCTCAACCATTCAACATAAGGAGGTGTGATCATGGGTGTTCCGCTCACCAGCCCCACTCTTAGTCTGCGGGCGCGTGGGCCGCTGGCCTGTTTCACCAGACCAGAACTTAAGACGGAGCGAGTGTCCTACCCTATCATGACCCCGTCCGCGGCCAGGGGACTCCTGGAAGCCGTGCTCTGGAAACCGGCTATTCTCTGGCGAATAGAACGTATCAAGGTCCTCAAGGAGATTAAGTTCACCGCATTTAGGCGGAATGAGGTGAACAAAAAGGCCGCAACACCGTCCGCAACCGTCATTCGCAAAGGTGGCCCCGCTCCCGTTTATTTTGCCGACCTTGAATCTAATCGGGCCCAGCGCAACACGGTGGCCCTAAGCGATGTGGATTATGTGGTCGACGCTTATTTCATAATGACCGATAAGGCCGGCTCTGACGACAACGTCAACAAGTTCGTTGAAATGTTCCGGCGTCGGGTGGAAAAAGGCCAGCATTTCCACCAACCCTATCTAGGCTGTCGGGAATTTGTCGCCGACGTTTTACCAGCCGATGGTCATCCCGAACCGATTAAGGAAGACCGCGACCTGGGTTTAATGCTCTGGGACATCGAGTACAGCCGCCAACGTAATACCCCCTTCTTTTTTGAGGCTCGGCTGGAAAAAGGTGTTTTGACCGTGCCCGCCGAAACGGCAAGCCTGTTTATCCGTCGGGAGAAAGGAGAAGGGGCATGATCCTCCAGGCACTCTATAAATTGGCTCAGCGTGAAGGGTTGATGGCAGATCCAGATTACGAGTCGAAACCTATCGCTTGGATCATTCGACTTTCCAAAGATGGAAAGATTCTTGGAAAGCCGCAAGGCACCCACTATGTCCCTCCCTCACCGGGGAAGAAAAATCCAAAACCAATTCCAAAAAAGTTCGTTGTCCCGATACAGCCTCAAAAGTCCGGAAAAAAAGCAAAACCGGGACGACTTTTAGACAACGCTTTGTATGTATTCGGCAAAGACCTGCAAGGTAAATTCACGACCGAAGAGTCTATGAAACGGGCTGATTGGTTTCGTGAAGAAGTCAAAAGATGGGCCGAAGGCTCCGGTGACGAGGCTGTCTACGCGGTCTACCAATTCCTAGATGACATCCGTCAGAGGCGTCAGTCAGTAGAGCTTCCCGAAGAATGCAACTCTAATGACTTGTTTGGGTTCGTCTATGAACCTGACGTAGATCAGTTGGTGACCGAACGAGGGGCGGTTCGTCGTTTCTGGACTAATGAAAGAAATCCATCAACGGAAGAAAACGGCGACCATCAATGTTTGGTCACAAACCAATCGTTCGATACAATACCTCTGTTCCCTCAAGTCAAAGTTCCCGGCGGAACGCCCAAAGGTGTGTCCTTGGTCTCATACAACGCCAATGCTTTCGAGTCTTACGGCTGGAGGCGAAACGAGAACGCGCCAATCTCCAGACAGGCGGCTGAAGCCTGCGCCACGGCCATGGCCCGTCTTATCGATCCGGCCTGGCCCAACCCTCATGAGCCGGGTCTCAGTTTACCAAAAAGAAATCTTAGACTAAGTTCCGACACTGTTGTGTTGTATTGGTCAGCGGAAGAAAGCGGAGACGATTTTGCAGATGCCTTTGCCGGCATAATGGAGGCTGATCAGGATGCTGTCAAAGCTCTTTATCAATGCGTTTGGAACGGTCAAACGCCAGATATAGACAATCCGTCAGCATTCTACGCCTTGACCCTCACAGGGACTCAAGGTCGGATCATTGTTCGTAGTTGGCTCGAATCCACGGTGGCCGAAGCGGCTCGACATCTGGCCGCCCACTTTGCGGACTTGGACATCGTCCATAACACACCACCTCCCAAAAAAGGCCCCCTCCCGCCCCAACCGCCGATGAGCCTCCTTCTTCGATCACTGGCCCCTTGGGGCGAAAGCAAACAGATTCCCGCGCCATTGATTGGACAGATGCTCGGGGCCGTTTTAAAAGGAACGTCTTATCCATTTTCTGTTTTACAGCGAGCTTTGGAACGAACGAGGGCCGAGATTGGAGGAGATGAATGGTCGGATTCTTATCGGCGTGACGCACGGGCGGCTCTGATTAAAGCCGTGCTTAATCGCCGTAAACGTTTTTTCCCGGAAACCACCAACTATCTGGAGGTAAAACGCGACATGGACCCGAACAACCATAGTCAAGGTTACATGTTGGGCCAACTTCTGGCCGTCTTGGAAAGATTACAGCAAGAGGCCTTGGGTGACGTGAACGCCACCGTGGTCGACCGTTACTTCAGTGGCGCTTCCGCTACCCCGAAAAGCGTATTTGTCCGTCTGCTTAAAAACGCCCGCAACCACGCACGCAAGGCCCAGGATCAAGATAAAGGCGGCTTGGTTTATCGGCTGGAACGACTGATGGACGAAATAGCTGACCGGTTTGACCCCGATAAAAAAGGATTCCCCGCTTATTTAGATTTGGAGCAACAAGGCCTGTTCGTCTTAGGATATCACCAGATGCGAAAATGGTTGTGGATGTCCAAAGAAGAACGAACTGCCTGGGAAAATGACCACCCCGCAGCCCCTCGCGCCTATTTGTGGGGCAAAAAATTGACGGAGTCACCAACTAATTTGATTCAAGTTTGAAAGGAGTAGTTATTATGGGCATTATCAACCATCGTTACGATTTTCTTCTCCTCTTCGACGTCATCAACGGCAATCCTAACGGCGATCCCGATGCCGGCAATGCTCCCCGTATCGATCCAGAGACCGGCTTGGGTCTTGTCTCCGATGTATGTCTGAAGCGGAAAATTCGAAACTTCATTTGTTTGAACCAATTCGATCCTGAAAAAAATGCTCCTCGGCCTGGGTATGATATCTACATCAAGGAGAAAGCCATTCTCAACCAGCAACATCAACGGGCTTATGATGCCCTGGGGCTGAAACCTGACGCCAAAGGCAAGGAAAAGGCGGGGCAAGTCTCTGAGGCCCGAGCATGGATGTGTCAAACCTTTTTTGATGTCCGCATGTTTGGAGCAGTGATGTCTACTGAAATAAATTGTGGCCAAGTTCGCGGCCCAGTCCAAATCGCCTTTTCTCGCTCCGTTGACCCCATCACCTCACTCGAACAATCAATCACCCGCATGGCTGTGACCACAGAGCGGGAAGCCGAGCAACAAAATTGGGATAACCGCACCATGGGTCGTAAGACCATCGTTCCTTACGGCCTTTATGTCGCCCATGGCTTTGTTTCGCCTCATTTAGCAGAAGATACGGGCTTTACTACGGATGATCTTGATTTCTTGTGGCAGGCTTTAAAAATGATGTTCGAACATGACCATTCCGCTGCCCGTGGGGAAATGGCCTCGCGCAAGGTGGTCGTCTTTGAGCATGAAAGCAAGTTGGGCAATGCTCCGGCCCACAAGTTGTTTGAGCGGGTTAAGATAGCTAGGAATGTCCAGGACCGCCCGGCCCGGGCTTTTTCAGATTACACGGTCACGGTGGACAAGACCGATCTGCCGTCGGGGATCACGGTGCATGAGATGTTGTGATGTATGAAGAAGACGAACTCTTGCCCGTTTCGGCGCTCCAGCACCTTATCTTTTGCGAGCGCCAATGGGCCTTGATTCATTTGGAGCAGATTTGGGCCGAAAATCCCTTGACCGCCGAAGGCCGGATTCTCCACGAGCAAGCCCATGAACATCGGCCGGAGACCAGGAAGGATTTGCGGGTCACCCGGGGACTGCGCCTGCGCTGCCTCAGACTCGGCCTGACCGGCGTGGCTGACGTGGTCGAATTCCATCAAGGGGAAGCCGGCATTTCCTTGCCCGGTCTGACCGGATTGTGGCGACCCGAACCCATCGAATACAAACGAGGCCGGCCCAAACCCGAGCCGTGCGATGAAATCCAACTCTGCGCCCAGGCCCTGTGCCTCGAAGAAATGCTCCAGACGGAAGTGCCGGCCGGTGCTATCTTTTACGGTCAGCCGCGACGCCGGCATCACGTCGATTTTAACCCGGAACTTCGCCGGCAGACCGAAGCCGCCGCGGCCAGGCTCCATGAACTGACCCGCCGGGCCGTCACGCCCCAGGCCAGATATGAGAAAAAGTGCCGGTCCTGCTCCCTGGTCGATCAATGTCTGCCCAAGACCACGGGTTCGCGGCGGAAGGTGGCCGACTATCTGCTGGCCGCGGCTTATGAGCCGCCCGGGCTGGAGGAGGGCTGACATGAGGCGTCTGCTCAACACCCTTTACGTGACCAGCCAAGGGGCCTACCTGGCCCGAGAAGGAGAAACGGTCCTGGTCCGGGTGGACCATGAAACCAAACTGCGCCTGCCCATCCACACCCTGGACGGCATTGTCTGCTTCGGCCAGGTCTCCTGCAGTCCGCCCCTGATGCAGCTTTGCGGCCAAAGAAACGTGTCCATCTCCTTCATGAGCGAAAACGGCCGTTTCTGGGCCCGGGTCCAGGGGCCGGTCTCAGGCAACGTCCTTTTGCGCCGGGAACAATATCGCCGGGCCGACGACCTGGACCGCTCGGCCGAAATCGCCCGGTCCATCGTCCTGGCCAAGATAGCCAACAGCCGCAACGTCCTGATGCGGGCCGTTCGAGACCGGCCGGAGTCCGATCATACCCCGGCCTTGGAAATGGGAGTCCGCCAACTGGCCGACATCATGGACGGTTTGCGACGGCCCGCGCCTTTGGAACTGGTCCGCGGCCGGGAAGGCGAAGCAGCCAAAATTTACTTCGGCCTCTTCGATCATCTTATCACCGGGCAGAAAGAGGCCTTCTTTTTCAATGAACGGAGCCGCCGTCCGCCTTTGGACAACATGAACGCCCTCTTGTCTTTTTTGTACACCCTGGTTGTTCATGACGTCTCGTCGGCCTTGGAAACCGTGGGCCTGGACCCGGCCGTCGGCTTTCTCCACCGGGATCGGCCGGGCCGGCCCGGCTTGGCCCTGGACCTCATGGAGGAGTTCCGGCCTTATCTGGCCGACCGCTTGGCCCTGTCCCTGGTCAATCGGCAGCAGGTCAAAGGCAAAGGTTTCACCCGGACCGAAACCGGGGCCGTGCTCATGGATGATCCGACCCGGAAAGAAGTGCTGGTGGCCTATCAGAAGCGCAAGCAGGAAGAAATCCGCCATCCCTTCCTGGACGAAACCATTCCTCTCGGACTGCTGCCTTATGTGCAGGCCATGCTGATGGCCCGCCACCTGCGCGGCGATCTGGACGGGTACCCGCCGTTTATTTGGAAGTGAGGCCGTTATGATGGTCCTGGTCACTTACGACGTCAACACTCAGACCCCGGAAGGCCGGCGGCGGCTCCAGCGCGTGGCTAAAGCCTGCAAAAATGTCGGGCAGCGGGTCCAGCTTTCGGTTTTCGAATGTCTGATCGAGCCGGCCCAATGGACGGCCCTGCGCAATCGCCTGATCGAAGAAATAGACCCGGACAAAGACAGCTTGCGCTTCTATTTTCTCGGGGCCAACTGGAAAAAGCGGGTGGAGCATGTGGGGGCCAAGCCGGGCTATGATCCTGAAGGTCCTTTGATTGTCTGACTGGGAGCGCGAACCTGAAGCAGACATGGAAAGGGCGGGGGTTCCGCGCTTATGATAAGTAAAGGTAATTATATGAATTATCTTTACAGCTCTTTGAAAAATTGTTTGGAGTTGAGGATAGAGTGATGGGCTCGCGGATTTTCATTTGTTTTAGGTTGAAATAATTTATAAAATAATAGTTACGGTCGCCCCCCACGCGGGGGCGTGGATTGAAACATCGAAACCGGCCAAATACCCCCTGCCGGCTTATGTCGCCCCCCACGCGGGGGCGTGGATTGAAACCCGGTCTATCAGGCCCCAATGGATAAGAAATTACGTCGCCCCCCACGCGGGGGCGTGGATTGAAACTTTGGTACGACTGGGCCTCTCGGTATCCGGCCGGGTCGCCCCCCACGCGGGGGCGTGGATTGAAACACGGGGACAGGCATCAACGATAAACCGGCCCATAAGTCGCCCCCCACGCGGGGGCGTGGATTGAAACATGCGATATTTCGAGAAGACGGCCCTTTATAGAAGTCGCCCCCCACGCGGGGGCGTGGATTGAAACCCTGATCATGGGACCAGGGATTGCGCGGTTAGGAGTCGCCCCCCACGCGGGGGCGTGGATTGAAACCTGGAGGACCTGGAATTCATGGCCGAGGTCTTGGTCGCCCCCCACGCGGGGGCGTGGATTGAAACTGGTCATGGCCGGCGGTATGGCTGGGTCAAAGAGTCGCCCCCCACGCGGGGGCGTGGATTGAAACACGTTCGGGCTGCCTCTGCACGATATTTGTTTCGCGTCGCCCCCCACGCGGGGGCGTGGATTGAAACGATGGGGGCCGGCTACTCGTTCTTGATGATCGGCGTCGCCCCCCACGCGGGGGCGTGGATTGAAACATCGGTCACTACCTGCGGTTTCCGCTCCTCGGTCAGTCGCCCCCCACGCGGGGGCGTGGATTGAAACGTGTTCGAGACCGAGCCGGTCCTGCAAAAACTTCAGTCGCCCCCCACGCGGGGGCGTGGATTGAAACATTCCGCTCAAACTCTTGTTGGATGTTCCACAGGTCGCCCCCCACGCGGGGGCGTGGATTGAAACTGGTTTGGCCGTTCGGGATAACCGGTGTATCGCCGTCGCCCCCCACGCGGGGGCGTGGATTGAAACGCCGATAGCCGCGTCCAGGGCCTCATGTCGTTTCGTCGCCCCCCACGCGGGGGCGTGGATTGAAACCTCTGGCGAGATTTTAAAAGTCAAGACAGATACGGTCGCCCCCCACGCGGGGGCGTGGATTGAAACTACCCATGAATATGCTGTATATTTTTCCTTTAGCGTCGCCCCCCACGCGGGGGCGTGGATTGAAACCCGGTCCTATGACCGGGAATTGTGGGAATTATGGGGTCGCCCCCCACGCGGGGGCGTGGATTGAAACTGGGAACGCAACCGAATGGACCTGGAATTCCCGGGTCGCCCCCCACGCGGGGGCGTGGATTGAAACTTGGGACGTAAGGTTTAACTTACGTCCTTCTACAGTCGCCCCCCACGCGGGGGCGTGGATTGAAACCCACGACCTCCAGGTCAACGAGATGGCGGAACTCAGTCGCCCCCCACGCGGGGGCGTGGATTGAAACAATGGAAACAAGACCTTCAGGCTGATTTTGACGCGTCGCCCCCCACGCGGGGGCGTGGATTGAAACTGGTGCCACATTACCTTGTCACACATTCGTTCAGTCGCCCCCCACGCGGGGGCGTGGATTGAAACATCAACTATGATAAGCAGTTCATCTTTCCCGGTGTCGCCCCCCACGCGGGGGCGTGGATTGAAACGCATAAGTTTACCGAGGAAACTTTTGTGGAAGACAAGTCGCCCCCCACGCGGGGGCGTGGATTGAAACAATGGAAACAAGACCTTCAGGCTGATTTTGACGCTGTCGCCCCCCACGCGGGGGCGTGGATTGAAACTCATTCAAGATATCGCATTTAACGCACGATCCAAATGTCGCCCCCCACGCGGGGGCGTGGATTGAAACTTTGACCGTTGGCATTAGGATGTCGACGGTCCGTTGTCGCCCCCCACGCGGGGGCGTGGATTGAAACTCTCTCGTTGGTACCAAGCTACCAAACAAGCAAGTCGCCCCCCACGCGGGGGCGTGGATTGAAACACGGCGACCAATGGTCGTACAAGCTGATCGAGCTGGTCGCCCCCCACGCGGGGGCGTGGATTGAAACGGGTGCTCAAGACCAAACCTCAAGCCCTGGACAAGTCGCCCCCCACGCGGGGGCGTGGATTGAAACGCAAATACGGAAAGGACACGCCGATCCCGATCACGTCGCCCCCCACGCGGGGGCGTGGATTGAAACATCAACGAGCGCTCCGAGGCCATGAGACAGCGGCGTCGCCCCCCACGCGGGGGCGTGGATTGAAACCTTTTCCCAAACCCAGGCGGGTGGCGCTGAATGCGTCGCCCCCCACGCGGGGGCGTGGATTGAAACTTAGGCAACAAAAAAAAGCAACGTTGAGCGTCGAGTCGCCCCCCACGCGGGGGCGTGGATTGAAACTCCTTCTCCTTTATTTCGCGATCTTGATTATAATGTCGCCCCCCACGCGGGGGCGTGGATTGAAACATCACATCACCACCACCCACGGGGTAATAGGAGGTCGCCCCCCACGCGGGGGCGTGGATTGAAACTCATCGGGGTCGGAACAGTGACAAATTGTCAGGAGTCGCCCCCCACGCGGGGGCGTGGATTGAAACCAAACAAAGTGTATCTTGGAACGGGATTTGCATGTCGCCCCCCACGCGGGGGCGTGGATTGAAACAGTTTTGGACAAGCTGGACACTGGAATGCCCAGCTGTCGCCCCCCACGCGGGGGCGTGGATTGAAACCTCTTGAGCCGATGCTTCTTAAGCGGCCAGTATCTGTCGCCCCCCACGCGGGGGCGTGGATTGAAACCATTTCCCCTCCAGGTTTCCAAAATCTCCTCAACGTCGCCCCCCACGCGGGGGCGTGGATTGAAACCAGGTCTTGTTCCCAAGTGTACGTGTTTCCCTCTGTCGCCCCCCACGCGGGGGCGTGGATTGAAACACGGCCGTTAAGGGGGTTAAAAAGTAGCAAACTGTCGCCCCCCACGCGGGGGCGTGGATTGAAACACCAGTGGCCACGGCAACATGACCACGTTGGCCGTCGCCCCCCACGCGGGGGCGTGGATTGAAACCCCCGCCTGCTCCAATTTTTTTTTGCCGCTGTCGGTCGCCCCCCACGCGGGGGCGTGGATTGAAACCGCCTCCAGCCGTTGAACCTCTGGCCCGCTGGGGTCGCCCCCCACGCGGGGGCGTGGATTGAAACTCTTAATGTCATTTCCTTTCTCCCTCCTTTGTTGGTCGCCCCCCACGCGGGGGCGTGGATTGAAACGAGTTGACACCCCGTTTTTGGCGTGATATAACCGGTCGCCCCCCACGCGGGGGCGTGGATTGAAACGGCAGAGCGACCGGACCGGGCTGACGTATCAGTGGTCGCCCCCCACGCGGGGGCGTGGATTGAAACGGCTCAGGCCGGGTCGGACCTGGAGGATTACGCCGTCGCCCCCCACGCGGGGGCGTGGATTGAAACACCTGAGCGAGCATTTTCAGGATCGCTGGAGGGAGGTCGCCCCCCACGCGGGGGCGTGGATTGAAACGGCGAACAAATCGGCCAGGCCGGTGATCTGCTTCGTCGCCCCCCACGCGGGGGCGTGGATTGAAACGCAGTTGTCGATCTGCTCGTACCAAGCCGCCTCCGTCGCCCCCCACGCGGGGGCGTGGATTGAAACTGATATTGCCCAAAATGTTGCCGGTCTCCCGGGCGTCGCCCCCCACGCGGGGGCGTGGATTGAAACTTAAACACCACGGCCGGCGGCCTGACCAGTCAGGGTCGCCCCCCACGCGGGGGCGTGGATTGAAACCTCGGAGCGGATCGGCCTGCTGGACGACCCCAAGTCGCCCCCCACGCGGGGGCGTGGATTGAAACTTCGTAGGCTTCCGATTTGTGCTGGCTAAAACTCAGTCGCCCCCCACGCGGGGGCGTGGATTGAAACTCCTCAGGGTCCCAGCAGACCCAGTGCGGCTGAAGTCGCCCCCCACGCGGGGGCGTGGATTGAAACACCGGCAACGCCACCTGCTCGGACGGGGCCGCCTGTCGCCCCCCACGCGGGGGCGTGGATTGAAACTTTCCGCCGCACGGCCAGGGCCTGAATCCGGGCCACGTCGCCCCCCACGCGGGGGCGTGGATTGAAACTTCACCATGCACGTGGCCCCGACCGCGCTGGTCGGGTCGCCCCCCACGCGGGGGCGTGGATTGAAACTCGCGCGATGCCCCAGGCCGCCGATTTGGCCTCGAGTCGCCCCCCACGCGGGGGCGTGGATTGAAACAGACATTCCCGCACCTCGTCTTCATCGATTTCAACGGTCGCCCCCCACGCGGGGGCGTGGATTGAAACACTACAACCACCTGGGTATCCAGGAGGGCCAGGTGTCGCCCCCCACGCGGGGGCGTGGATTGAAACGGTCGATTATGCCGATGTCGTCGTTTTTGATCGGTCGCCCCCCACGCGGGGGCGTGGATTGAAACACATCACCGGCCTGGCGGTCAACGCGCCCATCGGTCGCCCCCCACGCGGGGGCGTGGATTGAAACTCGTGATGCGCGGCCTCGTCGATCACCGCCCGCGTCGCCCCCCACGCGGGGGCGTGGATTGAAACACACCCCAATTCGTTTTGGTCCAGGCGTCCTGGGGTCGCCCCCCACGCGGGGGCGTGGATTGAAACAATGGTCCTCGTACCGGACCGCCAGAGGCTCCCCGGTCGCCCCCCACGCGGGGGCGTGGATTGAAACGTCGTCTTGGCCAGGGCCTGATACGCGGCGTAGTCGCCCCCCACGCGGGGGCGTGGATTGAAACTCCTCGCCGTTGTGCGTGGAAATCACCACCACCTGTCGCCCCCCACGCGGGGGCGTGGATTGAAACCCAGGTATGTCCGGGCGGCTTGTCGATCTTAATAGTCGCCCCCCACGCGGGGGCGTGGATTGAAACGCCCCGGTCCAGCCGCTGATCCACCTCGATCCGGTCGCCCCCCACGCGGGGGCGTGGATTGAAACCTCGGCCGTCAGCGCCAACTCACAATAATGGCAGTCGCCCCCCACGCGGGGGCGTGGATTGAAACCGGCTGTTGGTCCCGGACGTCCAAGTCCGGGAAAGTCGCCCCCCACGCGGGGGCGTGGATTGAAACACCCGCAGCTCGGTCTCGTGGATCAGCACCCCGGGTCGCCCCCCACGCGGGGGCGTGGATTGAAACCCGCCATCCATCCCGCCACGCCTCCCCCGGACGCGTCGCCCCCCACGCGGGGGCGTGGATTGAAACCCATTTCCCGTCGCGGCGCAGCCGAATAACCAGCGTCGCCCCCCACGCGGGGGCGTGGATTGAAACTCTTTCGGGCCATGGACAACTGGCAGGATTTTGGGGTCGCCCCCCACGCGGGGGCGTGGATTGAAACTTACGAAGTGGCGCCTGGCTTTGGTGGGCGAATCGTCGCCCCCCACGCGGGGGCGTGGATTGAAACTTATGGGCGATGGCGGTGATATTATTTTTGGCGAGTCGCCCCCCACGCGGGGGCGTGGATTGAAACCGCCTCGATCCGCCAGGCGTAAAAAATTCCCGCCGTCGCCCCCCACGCGGGGGCGTGGATTGAAACATGCTGGAGGAGGATGTGCAGGGCATCCACGCGGGTCGCCCCCCACGCGGGGGCGTGGATTGAAACCAGCCATATCCGGGCCACCCGTTTGGGCATGTGGGTCGCCCCCCACGCGGGGGCGTGGATTGAAACATTGGAGCAGGAACTGGCAGCGAGGGCGCAGCTTTGTCGCCCCCCACGCGGGGGCGTGGATTGAAACTCCTGGACTCCGTCGATCACAACCAGCCCGGTATGTCGCCCCCCACGCGGGGGCGTGGATTGAAACCGATGAACGATTGACCTGGTATGAGTGCCCTCATGTCGCCCCCCACGCGGGGGCGTGGATTGAAACAAACAAAATATTATACCGTCGTAAAAGACATAAGTCGCCCCCCACGCGGGGGCGTGGATTGAAACAATCCAGATCAGGGTGATCGATTCGGGCGGCCACGTCGCCCCCCACGCGGGGGCGTGGATTGAAACGTTCACGGCGGCCACAGGAACGATCCTGCAGGGCGTCGCCCCCCACGCGGGGGCGTGGATTGAAACAAGATTACGCTGCCGTAGGTGTCATCCTCCAGCAGTCGCCCCCCACGCGGGGGCGTGGATTGAAACCTCGTCTACCCTCTGCGCCTGGCCCTTGGCCTTTTGTCGCCCCCCACGCGGGGGCGTGGATTGAAACAGAGACTAAAGGGCATTTAGGGAATAAGTTGCACTGTCGCCCCCCACGCGGGGGCGTGGATTGAAACCGGCTCCGGTTTGCCCTTGGCGGCCGCAAGTGCCGCGTCGCCCCCCACGCGGGGGCGTGGATTGAAACTTTGCCCCGTGAGCGGTGATTTGATGAATCCTTAGGTCGCCCCCCACGCGGGGGCGTGGATTGAAACTCAATGTTTTCAATAGTTTACTGGAAAACTTTCATGTCGCCCCCCACGCGGGGGCGTGGATTGAAACAGATTAAGATGGAGTTGGTTCCCTGCGACGATTGGTCGCCCCCCACGCGGGGGCGTGGATTGAAACCCGGATGGACGTCGAGGGGTTCGCGGACATCCCCGTCGCCCCCCACGCGGGGGCGTGGATTGAAACCGGCCGACTGTCCCCCGAAATACGGCTGGACCCAAGTCGCCCCCCACGCGGGGGCGTGGATTGAAACAATGGATTTTATCACCCAGGCTCGGCCGACCTTTGTCGCCCCCCACGCGGGGGCGTGGATTGAAACACGGCATCGAGGTGATCGGCAGCGACCTCCTGGAGTCGCCCCCCACGCGGGGGCGTGGATTGAAACTTCCAAAAAATATATCATAAAAATTCCGCGGCTGGTCGCCCCCCACGCGGGGGCGTGGATTGAAACTCCGTTGGACCATTTTTGTCGGCAGGCGATGTAGTCGCCCCCCACGCGGGGGCGTGGATTGAAACAGCCCTATAATCGCTTGTATGACCTGATGTATCGGGTCGCCCCCCACGCGGGGGCGTGGATTGAAACTAGTTCATGGAGGATGTCGCGGGGCGGGGCGGCGGTCGCCCCCCACGCGGGGGCGTGGATTGAAACCACG
>Ga0068712_1003970_pt1 | contig 13096 bp, 10 predicted proteins | sample MTBAKSrepl1MetaG_FD_62987 | JGI IMG/M metagenome (GOLD analysis project Ga0068712, IMG submission 62987) | Enrichment culture microbial communities from Arthur Kill intertidal strait, New Jersey, USA, that are MTBE-degrading - MTBE-AKS1... | ecosystem: Environmental > Aquatic > Marine >... | reverse complement strand
AAACGGGGCACAGAAACCGTCGCGAACACTGTGGGAGCGAGACAACGCATGAGCAAGAGAGCCGCACCACGGCACGCCCCGGCGCCCGGATCCAGCGCTCCGCACGAGGCCCTCTCCCGGAGGGACCGGGACGGCACGCCCCTGGACTACCTCGACAGCTTCCAGTTTCACGGTTTCCGCCTCGGCCTGGAACGTATGACGGCCATCCTCCATGCCATGGAGGATCCCCACCTCTCCTATCCCTGCGTCCACGTCGCCGGAACCAACGGAAAGGGCTCAGTCTGCGCCATCCTGACCAGCGTGCTCGATGCCGCCGGATACAGAGTCGGATTGTACACCTCGCCCCACCTCCTGTCAGTGAGGGAACGGTGCCGGTGCGGCGGGATGATCATCCCCGAGGCGGAACTGGACGTGCTCATCCTGAGGATCAGGCGGTTGGTCGAGAAGGGCTTCGAGCTGAGCTATTTCGAGTACACCACGGCCCTCGCCATGGCCTGGTTTGCTGAAAAACAAGTTGACATCGCGGTTCTGGAGACAGGACTGGGGGGCAGGCTCGACGCAACCAATGTCGTCACCCCGCTGGTCTCCGTGATCACGAACGTGTCCCTCGAACATCAGGCATATCTCGGAAACACAGTGGAGGAGATCGCTGCGGAGAAGGCCGGAATCATCAAGCCTGGAATCCCCTGCATCAGCGGCGTGGCCGCAGGCCCTGCCCGCGCCGTAATCCGCAGGAGCTGTCTGGAACGTTCTTCCCCTTTGTGGGAGCTGGGCAGCGACATGACTGCGAGGGAGAGGCCTGGGGGGCGCCTGGACTACGCCGGACCAGTCCTCGCGGTCTCGAATGTGGCCCTGGCGCTGAGGGGCAGGCACCAGGTTGACAACTGCGGTCTCGCCCTGGCGGGCTGCGAGAGGCTGCTCCAAAGCGGATTTGCAGTGACGGAGACGGCCCTTCGGGCCGGATGCGCCTCGGTGGCCTGGCCCGGCCGCGGGGAACTGTTGCGTGGGGATTGCCTGGCACTCCTTGACGGGGCCCACAATCCCCACGGCGTCAAGTCTCTCCTGGACCTTCTCGGGCGAATCCGGGAGGGCGGAGGCCCTTGTCCGGGTCGTTGGACTCTGCTCTGGGCCTGTTCCGACGAGGGTGGGGACAAGGACTTCAGCGGCATGCTTTCGGCCTTGGCGCCCTTCTTCGGACGGGTGATCATCACCGAGCCCCCGGGCCCCAGAAGGCCTGTTACCGTGGACCGCTGGAAGGAACGAGGCATCCTTCGGGAGGCCGCGCTGGTCCGCTCCTGGACCACAGCCCTCGACGTCGCCTTGGATCTCTGCGGCAAAGACGACCTCCTTTGCGTCAGCGGTTCCCTGTATCTCGTGGGTCCGGTCCGGGAAAAACTGCTGCGGAGGGGATACTCCGCGGACCGGGAATTCGCGGCCGTCCAAACGTCTGCCGGGATCGAACTCGGAGGGGAGCGATTCCGGGGTACCCGTCCGTTGGGGGAGAAAGGCGGTTGCGCCTGACGGGACACGAGATATGGCACGCGATCTGGACGGCCGCCGCGCTCGGCCTGGGTCTCTACGGCATCCTCGCCCTGCTCTTATATCTCGGCCAGTCCAGACTCCTGTACATGCCCACGAGGGAAATCGCAGTCACGCCCAGGGCCATCGGCCTCCAGTACGAGGAAGTCGAATTCCTCGCCCGGGACGGAATCCGCCTCTCGGGCTGGTTTGTCCCGGTCCAAAACCCCAGGGGGGCGCTCTTGTTCTGCCACGGCAACGCCGGGAACATCTCGCACCGGCTGGACTCCCTTCGCATCTTTCACGGCCTGGGCCTCAGCACCTTCATCTTCGACTACCGCGGGTACGGGAGGAGCCAGGGCCGCCCCTCGGAGCAAGGGACCAGTCTCGACGCCGAGGCGGCCTGGGAATACCTGGTGGACGAAAAGGGGTGGAAGCCCGAAGAGATAGTCGTCTTCGGCCGCTCCCTCGGAGGGGCCGTGGCCGCCTGGCTGGGGGCGAGGCGAACACCCCGGGCACTGATCGTCGAATCGTGCTTCACCTCCGTAACGGACATCGCCTCGGAACTCTATCCGTTTCTCCCCGTACGGATCCTCTCCCGCTTCAGATACGACACCGCGTCCGCCCTTCGCGACGTGCACAGCCCGGTCCTCATCATTCACAGCAAGAACGACGAAATCATCCCGTACCATCACGGGTGCAGCCTCTACGCCGGCGCAAACGAGCCCAAGCATTTCCTGGAAATCCGGGGAGACCACAACACGGGCTTCCTGATGTCCCTGGAAAACTATCGAAGAGGACTCGACTCCTTCCTCGGTGCGAGCGGGAGGAGTGAAACCTGGCCGCAGGGGGACAGCTGAAACAGCGGAAACGCATCATACCCCGCCCCGGATTGGTCCCGTAGCCGCGCCGTTTCCGGAACTGCGTGGCAAATGCGGCAGGGCTCTCCCTCCGGGCGTTGAGCCGCAGCCCCTGGCTCCTGCCAGGCGATTTGCCAACACTCCGACAGTTGCTGTAAAGAGATCCATGGCCTGGCGATGTCCAGGCGGCCAGCACTTGACCGCGGGAGGAAACCGTGTCCATTTCCGAAATCATGGCAGGTCTGAACAGCTTTGTGTGGGGGCCGGTAATGCTCGTCTTCCTCGTGGGGACCGGCGTCTTTCTCACCCTGCGGCTCGGCTTCCTGCAGGTTTTCCATCTGCCCCGGGCACTTCGCCTCACGTGCTCGAGATCCGCACCGGAAAAGGGGACGGGGGACATCAGCCCCTTTCAGGCCATGACCACCGCGCTTTCGGCAACAATCGGAACGGGGAACATCGCCGGCGTCGCAACGGCAGTCTCTCTCGGCGGGCCTGGAGCCCTCTTCTGGATGTGGATTTGCGCCTTTTTCGGGATGGCGAGCAAGTATGCCGAGGCGGTACTGGCTGTGCGATACCGGCACGTCCTCCCGGACGGAACCATGCAGGGCGGGCCCATGCGGTACATTGCCGACGGCCTGGGCATCCGCTGGTTGGGATGGACCTTCGCGCTGATGGGCAGTGTGGCCGCCTTCGGGATCGGCAGCATGGTCCAGTCGAATTCCGTGGCCGTGGCGCTCCGGGAGAGCTGGGGCGTGCCGGCGTTGCTCACCGGGTGCGTGCTGGCTCTCATGACCGGAGTCATAATCATTGGAGGGATCAGACGCATCGGAAAAGTGACGGAACGGCTCGTCCCGGTCATGGGCCTCGCCTATATGCTGGGAGCCCTGATCATCCTCGGCCTCCACCTGGAGAGAATCCCCGAGGCAGTGGAGCTGATTTTTACCCACGCCTTCACTCCGATCTCGGCCACAGGGGGTTTCGCCGGGGCCGCGGTGGCCTCCGCCATCCGCTTCGGCGTAGCGAGGGGGGTCTTCTCCAACGAGGCGGGTCTCGGGAGCGCCGCCATCGCTCATGCTGCGGCCAGGACCCACAGCCCCGTACGCCAAGGCCTCATCGGGATGACCGCAGTCTTTTTCGACACCATCGTAATCTGTACCATGACCGGGCTGGTCATTCTAACAACAGGAGCGTGGACCAGCGGAGCAACGTCGAGCGCCCTGACGTACCTTGCCTTTGAACAGGGGTTACCCGGTGCGGGTGGGCTCATAGTCACCTTCGGCATCACCGTCTTCGCTTACTCCACCACAATAGGCTGGGCGTACTACGGCGAGGAGTGCATCGAATACCTCATGGGGATCCGCGCACGGACACCGTATCGATATCTGTTTTGCCTGGTCACAGCCCTCGGGGCCATCCAGAAGGTGGAATTCGTGTGGGATTTCTCGGACACGATGAACGGCGCCATGGCGATCCCCAACCTGATCGGCCTCCTCGGTCTCTCCGGTGTGGTCTCCAAAATGACCCGGGAGGCATTGAACGAACCGGAGCGCTGGGGCGTATGAGACCGTATTCCACCCGGCCGCAAGCCGGGAGCAGCGGAGCGCCCCCGGACGCCGCCATTTCCTCGGTTTTCCAACGCTCCGGCACAGTGTCTCATCTGGAAATGGGGCGTGAGAATTAGTACCGGATCCAGTTGCCCCGGCCGGGACGCAGGCCAAGCCCCTCTCTGCCCGCTCATACCGCCCAGGCACCGGCGGAGGGAAGGGGCGCCACGAACGCGAACGCTTCCCGGCGGGTGGGATGGAGCAATTCCAGCCGCAAGGCATGAAGCCCTATGGATCCGCCGGGGAGCGGAGCCGCGGCCCCGTACTTCACGTCCCCGGCCAGGGGACATCCCATGGCGGCGCACTGCACCCTGAGCTGATGGGACCGGCCGCTCTGCGGCCTCAACTCGAGCAGGTACATTCCCCCGCGCCGCTCCAGGAGCCGCCAGGCTGTGCTGGCAAGCTTCCCTCCCGGCACAGAAACGGCGGGGGCAAAGGCCTGAACCAGATTTCTCGCCCGGTCCTTCACCAAAAGATGCTCGAGAACCCCTCCAGTTCCAGGAGGAGGCAAGGAGGTCAGGGCCAGATACGTCTTGGACACGACCCCTGTGCGGATCTGCTCGGAGAGCCTGGAGGCGGCCTTGGACGTCAGGGCGAAACAGACTACCCCCGAGACAGGCCGGTCCAGACGATGAATCACCCCCAGAAACACGTTGCCGGGCTTGTGCCGGCTGATCCTGATATAGTCCTTTGCCCGGTCGAAGAGCGACGGGTCCCGGGAGGCGTCGGGAACCGTCGGCGTGGCCGCGGGTTTTGAGACCACCAGCAGATGATTGTCCTCGTAAAGAATGTCGATCCCTTTCACCCGTGCATCCCGCTTGATCCGTGCACACCCGTCCCTCACGCCCGCTCCCGCCTGGCACGCGGGCGCTTCTCCAAGCAGCATACCGGATTCCCGCTTGCCCGCGCCAGGGCCTTGTGCTCTATTTTCAGACAGGCAGGCACCGTCTGACCCAGTGAGCAAGGAGGACCCCCTATACATGATCTCTGCTCCGAGCCCGTCCTATCACGCCCGGGTACGCACCGGGCTGGAGGAATTCGCGGACTCGCCGCCGGCCTGGGCCAGGGGCCGGCGCCTCGGGCTCCTGTGCAATCAGGCATCGGTGGACGTCTCGTTCCGTCCATCGAGACAGAGGATAGCGCAGTCCCACCCGGGACAGCTGCGGTGTCTTTTCAGTCCCCAGCACGGTTTCCATGCAGAGAAACAGGATAATATGGTGGAATCGCCGGACGAACACGACCCGGTCCTCGGAATACCGGTCTTCAGCCTGTACGGCGTTTCCCGGGCGCCCTCCCCGGAAGCCCTCTCCCTCATCGACCTCCTGCTGGTCGATCTCCAGGACGTCGGCTGCCGGGTGTACACGTACATATGGACCCTGCATCTCGCCATGGAGGCCTGTGCCAGGGCCGGCGTCGCGGTGGCGGTGCTCGACCGGCCCAACCCCATAGGCGGGACTGCGGTGGAGGGGAACCTCGTGGCCGAGGACTGCCGGTCCTTCGTGGGCCTCGCCCCGCTCCCCATGAGGCACGGCATGACCGTGGGAGAAGTGGGCGCCGTCTTCGCCCGGGTTCTCGACCTCGAGTTCCATGTGGCGCGGATGGCCGGATGGAGCCGCCAAATGGATTTTGAAGACACGGGCCTGCCCTGGGTGTGGCCGTCCCCAAACATGCCCTGGACTGCAACGGCCCGGGTATACCCAGGTCAGGTGCTCTGGGAAGGGACAAACGTCTCCGAGGGCCGGGGCACGACACGTCCCTTCGAGGTATTCGGAGCCCCCTTTCTCGACGTGGGAGCGCTAAAAAAGGCGGCGCAACGATGGAGACTTCCCGGCTTCGTCCTCCGGGAACAATATTTTCAACCGGCCTTTCACAAGTGGGCGGGCCTGCGGTGCAAGGGTTGCCAACTCCATGTGACCGACGCCAGGCGTTATCAGCCCTACCTCACATCGCTCGCCCTCCTCTCCCTTGTCATGCGGCTCCATCCCGGGGAATTCGCCTGGCGGAAACCCCCGTATGAATACGAATTCGAACGGCGGCCGGCGGACCTCATCATCGGAGACAGACGAGTGCGCAGGGCCGTGGAGGCGGGAGCAGGACCGGGTGAACTGAAGGGCCTGTGGCAGGACGAACTCGAACGATTCCGGGAACAGCGGCAAGAGCTGCTCCTCTACCCCTGAATGGAGGGCAGCCCTCCGCTGAAGCCATCACAGGGTACCGCATCTGCTGTGTTGGCGGGCACTTGAAGTACAGGGAGGAGTACGTCTGCGTGCCCGCCGCCTTCGCATCTGCAGCACCCTGTGAAGGCTTTCAATTCGGGGAGTTCCAGCATTGGTGCTGCGCCGAACCCTGTGATCAGTTACTCCGCCGGCACGGCGCTCATCTGTTGGACGGCGCAAAGGCGGACGGCGTATACCCAGGGTTCAGGTGACAAATCCGCGGCAGGTTGCGGTAACGTTCATCGAAATCGAGGCCGTATCCCACGAGGAACCCGCGGTGGATATCAAAGCCGACGTAGTCGACTTCGACCTCGACCTTCCGCCGCTCCTTCTTATCGATGAGACAGCAGATTCGCACCGAAGCCGGCTCGTGAAGTTTCAGCACATCCTTCAGGTACTTGAGGGTGTAGCCCGTATCGACTATGTCCTCCACCACGACGACGTCCTTTCCGCTGATGTCCAGCTCGATGTCCTTGGTGATGCTGACCTGACCCGAACTCTCCCCGCGTGACCCATAGCTTGCCAGGCGCACAAAATCCATCTCCAGCTGATTCGGAATGGACCTGGCCAGGTCGGCCATGAAAATGAAGGCCCCTTTGAGTATACCGATCAATACCAGTGGCCGGCCCGGAAAATCCGCCGCGATCTGTCCGCCCAGTTCTCGGACCCGGTCCTGAATCTGCCGGGGAGATAGGATTTCTTGGAGTTGGTCCTCGGTCGGCATGTCGCCCCTCCTTGCGAAGTCATTCCGTCTTGACACGGACCGGAGGAAAAGTACCATATGCCGGTGGCTGATGCCAGAAGCGAACCGCGTCCCCAGGGCGGCAACCCTTGTGGATGCGCCACAGGAGGTGACTGGATTCCATGCCGATCTATGAATACGCATGCAAGACCTGCGGCAGGACCTTCGAGACGTTCGTCCTGTCCTCTGCTGCGGGCAGCACGAATGTCCGATGCCCGAGTTGCGGTTCAGGACACGCCGACAAGATACTCTCCTGCTTTCACCGGGGCTCCGGCGGGTCGGCAACCTCCGGTCCCAAATCCGCCTGTGGGACCGGAGCGCCCGGTTTTCGTTGAGGCTGAACGGTCCAGCCGGCGGCTGGACCCGCACCCGGGGCAGCACACGGTTCTGACGCCGCGGGTTATCCACTCGAAGGACCGGCGGAGGAGGCCGGAGCGATTCAGCCGGTCCTTTTCCCCCTCCCGATGAGGAATCCCAGAACTGTCCAGAATCGGACCCATAAATACGCTGGCGGCCCCATGACAGGCAGGGCCAGGGAGGCAGCATCTCTCCGGCACGAAACCGCGCATGCGGTGCCGGCACCGACCCGCATTCCCATTTTATTCTGCGCCTTGTAAAACCCGCCCGTATTCCGTACACTCCGGGCGGGATCTGCAATGCTGTCCGGGACAAACCGCCGGACGGACAAAAAGGAGGCAATCCGGCACATGCTGCGGATAGAGGACCTGTGGGTGGAAGTCCAGGACCGGGAGGTCCTCAGGGGCATCAACTTGGAGATAGGGCAGGGGGAAACCCACTGTCTTTTCGGAAAGAACGGCTCGGGCAAGACCACCCTCCTCATGACTCTCATGGGCTTCTCCGGCTACAAGGTGAAACACGGACGGATACTTTTCAAAGGCGAGGACATCACCTTCATGCCCCTCAACGACCGCGCGGTCCTCGGGCTGGGCCTGTCCTTTCAGAGGCCGCCCACCCTGCGTGGCGTCAAGCTCAGGGACCTTCTCTCCCTGTGTCAGGGACAGACGGGAGCCGGCGCCAGCCTTGCTACTGCTTACGGGTTTGAGGACTTTCTCGACCGCCAAGTGAACCTGGGCTTCTCGGGCGGGGAGATCAAAAAATCCGAGCTGCTCCAGCTCCTGGCACAGGATCCCGATCTGACCCTGCTCGATGAACCCGAATCGGGGGTAGACATAGAGAACCTGAATGTCATAGGGGAGATGATCCGCAAGCTCCTCCAGAAGGACAGGCACAGAAACCGGCAAAAATCGGGCCTCATCATCACCCACACCGGCTTCATCCTGAATTATGTGGCGGCTGACAAAGGACATGTCATGCTGAACGGCCAGATCTTCTGCCAGGGCAATCCCATCGAAATCTTCCAGGGTATACAGCAATACGGCTACGAGGAGTGTGCCAAATGTCGTCTCGGCGCATCGATAATCCACAACAGCTGACCCCAGGTGTTGCCCAAGGCGAAAAGGTTTTCCAGGCCGGGGACCAGGAAATCCTGGCCCATTTCAGCCCTGCCGCCGGACTCCTCCGCAAAGAGCCCGCAAACGCAAAGGCCTTCGACACGGAAGAACTCCAGAAGCTCAGGCAGACCGGACTCGATCTCTCGGGCAAGGGAAGGACGGGCACATTCATCCAGACCAACTGCGACGTCACGGAATGCAGGTGCGAATCGAAGGGCGTCGAGCTGCTGCCCGTCACCGAGGCCCTGCGGAAATACGACGGTCTCGGGGAATACTGGTGGAAACTCGTGGCGCCGGAAAAGGATGCCTTCACTCAGGAGGCATCCCGCGACCTGGACAACGGCTATTTCATCCGGGCCCTTCCCGGCGAGCGCGTGGTCTACCCGCTGCAGACCTGCCTTTACATCCGCAACGAGAACGTGGCGCAACGCGTCCACAATGTGGTCATCGCGGAAGAAGGCTCGGAGCTCCACATCATCACCGGATGTGCCACCCATCCTCATCTGACATCAGGACTGCACATCGGGGTGTCGGAATTCTACGTGAAGAAAGGGGCCAAACTCGTCTTCACCATGATCCACAATTGGGGCGAGCAGGTCTACGTGAGGCCCCGGACAGGGATCCTCATTGAGGAGGAAGGTGTCTTCCTCTCCAACTACGTCTCCCTTCAGGGGGTGAAATCAATCCAGACATTCCCCACAGCCCGCCTGGCAGGACCGAACGCGCTGGCCCGATTCAATTCCGTCATCGTCGCCCCGGAGGGCTCCGAAATCGATACCGGGGCCAGAGTCATCCTCGATGCACCGGGCGGCCGGTCTGAAATCATCTCGAGGACTATATCATCCGGAGGCAGGGTAATAGCCCGGGGACACTTAGTGGGGAGGGCGCCGCAGGTGAAAGCCCATCTCGAGTGCCAAGGCCTCATCCTGGGCGAAAAGGGGATGATCCACGCCATTCCCGAGCTGGAGGCCCACGTCCCGGACGTGGACATGTCCCACGAGGCAGCCGTCGGGCGCATCGCCAGAGAAGAGATCGAATACCTCATGGCCCGAGGGCTGAACGAAGAGGAGGCCACAAGCACCATCGTCCGGGGTTTCTTGAATGTCCGGATCGAAGGCCTCCCCCCGGAGCTGGAGGCCGAACTCCAGCGGGCGGTGGAGGAATCCCAGAAGGGCATGTAGCCCGACTGGGTGAAACGGATCTCCGGCGCAGCTCCTCCGGGTTGACAATCCGTTGCGAACGGCCCTCCGTACTGATAGTCTTCCCCTGGCGTGTGCCCCGGTGAAGGAGACGGTCCCCCGTGAAGATCGGTCTTGCCCAGTTCGACCCGACCATCGGCGATTTCGATTACAATTGCTCGAGGATCCTCCACTTCACGGAAAAGGCCAGGGATGCGGGTTGCCACCTCGTGGTCTTCCCGGAGCTCTCGCTATGCGGCTATCCGCCCCGAGACCTGCTCGAACGGCAGGAGTTCATAAGCGACAACCTTCGGGCTTTGGACCGCGTCATGGCCGAGGCCCCGGACATCGGCGTCCTGTGCGGCTACGCCTCACCCAGCACGCGGGACTGCGGAAAATCCATCCAAAACACCGCGGTTCTGTTCGAAAAAGGGATTGTTCTGGGGCAGGTGCACAAAAGGCTGCTCCCCAGTTACGACCTCTTCGACGAGACACGGTATTTCGAGCCCGGCGCCGAGACCCGGCCGCTGCCCTTCCGAGGACGTGCCCTGGGGATCACCATCTGCGAGGACATCTGGAACGATCGGGTACTGTTTCCGCGGCGGATCTACCCGGTAGACCCGGTTGCCGAGCTCGCGGCCCACAACCCGGACATCTTCATCAACATATCCTCGTCGCCATTCGACATCAAAAAGGCCGATTTCCGCCGGCACATTCTGAGTTACCTTGCGACAAAATACCGGCGCCCCTTCGTCTATGTGAACACGGTGGGCGGGCAGGACGGCATAATCTTCGACGGAAACAGTCTCGCCATAGACCCCAAGGGCAACCTCGTGGTGCAGGCTGCGGATTTCGCCGAGGACCTCGTGGCCCTGGATACCGAGAGCATGAACGGAGATATGCGCCGGGTCTCCGGTTCCCGCGAGGAAATGATCGTCAATGCGCTGCAACTGGGGCTCAAAGACTACATGAGGAAGTGCGGTTTCAGCCGGGCGGTGCTCGGGCTGAGCGGGGGGGTGGATTCCTCCGTCACCGCAGCCGTGGCCGTCATGGCCCTTGGGGCCGAAAACGTCCTTGGGGTCCTCATGCCCTCACCCTACACCTCCAAGGAAAGCGTGGAGGACGCGGCGGCGCTGGCCGAAAGCCTGAAGATGCGGACTGTGACGGTCCCCATCAACGATGTCTTCTGCTCCTATCTCCAGGCCCTCGCTCCGCATTTTGCAGGACAGGAAACAGACATCACTGAAGAGAATCTCCAGGCCAGGATCCGTGGAAACATCCTCATGGCCATCTCCAACAAATTCGGCCACCTTGTCCTTTCCACCGGAAACAAGACCGAACTCGCCGTGGGCTACTGCACCCTGTACGGAGATCTCAGCGGCGGCTATGCCTTGATCTCGGACGTTCCCAAGACCATGGTGTACGAAATCGCAAGGCACATCAACTCGAAAGGCGCAGTGATTCCCCAAAAGGTGCTCACCAAGGCCCCGTCGGCGGAGTTGAAGGAGAATCAGAAAGATCAGGACGACTTGCCCCCCTACGACCTCCTCGACGCGGTGCTCGAGCTGTACCTGGAGCAAAACGCCTCGCCGGAACAGATCATCGGCCAGGGACATGACCGGGATCTTGTCCGGAGAATCGTACAGATGGTGGACAGGAGCGAGTACAAACGCCACCAGGCCCCGCTCGGCCCCAGAATCACCACCCGCTCCTTCGGCTACGGGCGCAGATATCCCATAGCCCACGGCTATCGGACATCCTTTTGATCCGCCGCGGAGAATCTATCCCCATGGCAAAAGGCACGTACGTCACTGATATCCGGCCCGGAACCCAGGTGCAAGGGATATTCTGCGTGGATTCCAAGAGACTGCTCGAGACAAAGAGCGGGGCCCCGTATCTCGCCCTGACCCTTGTGGACCGCAGCGGCCGCATCGAGGCGAGGATGTGGGACCAGGCCCCCGAGGTTGACGGTATCGTAAGCCGGGGAGACTATGTCCACATCCGGGGCGAGGCGCAGCGTTTCCGGGAGGCGGTGCAGCTGCGTCTCATCGAGGTGAGGCCCGTGGAGGAGGACGTCGATCCGGCCCTCTTTCTTCCTGCGACGGATGCCGACATCGACGCCCTTTGGGGCGAACTCCAAAAATTCATGAAGGGCATCGGGACACCGGCCCTCGCCACGCTGCTCCACAGCATCTTTCGTGATCTGCAGATTGGACGGGCATTCCGCCAGGCCCCGGCTGCCAAACGCATGCATCACGCCTGTATCGGCGGGCTTCTGGAGCACACCGTATCCGTGGCCAGGCTCGCCGAGGCTGTTTGCGGACTCTATCCGCATCTGGACCGGGACCTGCTCCTGGCTGCGGCCCTCCTTCACGACATCGGCAAGATAGAGGAATTCTCCTTTCGGACCCCGCCCATAGAATATTCGGACAAGGGGAGACTCCTCGGACACCTGGTGCTGGGCGTCTCGATCATCGAGCGGTTTGCGGGGGAGCTGAACGTCACGGACTCGGCCGGCAAGATCACCGCCCTGAAGCATCTCGTGCTGAGCCACCACGGCCAGAGGGAGTTCGGGGCCCCGGTGCTCCCCATGATGGAGGAGGCGCTTGTGCTCCACTTGCTCGACGACATGGATGCCAAGCTGAACTATCTGAACTCCCTGAAAAGGGACATACCCGGCCCTGGCCACGGATGGACCGAATATCAGAGGCTTCTCGAACGGTATTTCTACCTGCCCGGTACGCTGCGGACCGAGGAGGACAGGGGCGGGGATGAGGCTGGAGACACATCCCGCCCGGCGGCCTGGAGCGGCCGGCAACCCCGGCTCTGGCCCCCTGAGGAACACGAGTGAGACCGGCCTTGCCCTCTGATGCCCGGGACCAGGCCAAAGCCCTGCGGTTCTTCGGGCGCATCCTCAGACAGAGCCGGCTCGCACACGCCTATCTTCTCTCCGGCCCCTCCGGCGTGGGAAAGGAACGTCTTGCGCTCTTCCTCTCCAAAATTCTGCTGTGTGATGTGCCGGACATCGAAAAGGACCCTCCCCTGCCCTGCGGGAAATGCCCGGGCTGCAGAAAGGTGGACAGAGCGATCCATCCGGACCTCGCGATCGTGCGCCCAGACGGCGCCATGATCAAGATCCAGCAGATCCGCGAACTCCAGCGGCGGCTCGCCTACCCCCCCCTGGAGGCCCGCCGTCGTGTGTGCGTCATCGCACAGGCGGAGCGGATGAATCCGGAGGCCGCGAACGCCCTGCTCAAGACCCTGGAGGAACCGACACCCGGGACGCATCACCTGCTCACGGCCTCATCGGCCGGAAATCTCTTGCCGACCGTGGTGTCCCGTTGCCAGACTCTGCGCTGCGCACCCCTCTCCGTGGAAACCCTGGAGGACCTGCTTCGGAACGAGTCCGCCTGCCCGGCCGCGCTGGTTCCCTTCCTCGCCAGGACGGCCCAGGGAAGCATCTCAAGGGCCAGGCAACTCGCCGCTCAGGATATCGCCTCTATCCG
>Ga0068712_1003966_pt1 | contig 13105 bp, 5 predicted proteins | sample MTBAKSrepl1MetaG_FD_62987 | JGI IMG/M metagenome (GOLD analysis project Ga0068712, IMG submission 62987) | Enrichment culture microbial communities from Arthur Kill intertidal strait, New Jersey, USA, that are MTBE-degrading - MTBE-AKS1... | ecosystem: Environmental > Aquatic > Marine >... | reverse complement strand
AAGGGCCGCGCTGTGGATTATACACGGACAGGCCATGGAACCCGCCCATAGCTCAATTGGATAGAGCAGCGGACTTCTAATCCGCAGGTTAGAGGTTCGAGTCCTCTTGGGCGGACCAATAAAAACAGAGGGTTACGGACAGTGCACCGTGATCCTCTTTTGTTTTAGACCATTTCTGTCCCACCTCTGCGGTTTTAGGGGAATGGTTGCGACGCCTTCTCTTCATCTTTCGCTCCTCCTGGGGGCTATTTTACCCAGGAGATCTCACTTAACCCACCCCAGTTCATTGTCCAGCCCATGGGGTCCATTTCTCTTTTCCACCAAAGAAAAGGACTTCCCCCCTGGTGAAAACCTAACCTAACAGCGTTGCCCGGTCGTGCATCAATAATCGAGATTGGGCTCAGCGCGTTGGTTCCCTGCAACACTTCGGGTGGAGTGTGCGCTTGCGGGACATAAGGATGGTCCCGAGGCCATGGCCGCACAGCTCAGCGGTCATCTCCGGCGTAGGCGTTGTCGTCGTCTGCCCCGGAGTATTCCGTGAGAGTCGCAAGAAAATCGGTCTTACCTGCATAGTCCAGATAGCCGATTGTCCCATTGATTATCTCTCTGGCGTTGATGAACCGATTAAACGGCATATTCCTTTCCATTTCCACGCGGTAGCCCTTCAGCTTTTCTTTGATCTCATCAGTCCTCTCGCTGTCGGCCGAGAGAAAACGCTCATCGCATTTCCGATAACGCAACATATATAGAAGCAGCTTGATACTCACAAAGAACTTGTTCTTGTAGTAAGCCCTGCTTGCGTAATCTTCAATCACCCCCAAGACCGCTTTGAGCAAAATGTCTGCGGTCTTCTCGTCCAAAGCGTCCTGACCACTCTTTCGAAGAGTCAAAACGTTTTTGGTCGCCCGGATACTTTGAATGACAAATTTTCCATCATTCTGAATTCTCTTCGCGATACAGCCAAGCAGAACGGCAAGCCCTGGCGTGCCCATCAAGGACCTGCTTCCAGCCTCCATGATGCGCGTGGTGACACCCCTCCGGGTAAGCTCTTCTTTAATGCGATTGTTGACGTTGACAGGACTGGCACCGTAAAGCCAAGTGGCCCGCGTAATCAAACTACCGACTTGTTTGTTTTCCCACCTCTGGAAATCTGTCGTATGCCGTTGTAAGGATTCCACAAAATGGGCGATCAATTCTTCACCCTTCCGGCAACCAGCCAAACCATTTTGGCTCAACACAGGCAGAAAGATACGGCCTCCTCCCACCGGAAATATGTAACGTTTTGGCGTCTTCAGAAAGACGTACATACTCTTCAGAAGTCGGTTGAATCTCTCTGTACGAGGAATCGCCTTCTCGAAATCATCCACCAACTCACCAATGTCATCCCAGATGCCGGGGTCGGGGTGAGGGGCTAATTCCTCCAGAGGCGGCCATCCGCGGGTGTCTGATACCAATTCATCTGGTTGGCAGGGTCGCATGGACCGGTAATCTACGAAGACCTTCCTACCATGTAGAAAGGTCGTATCTTGCGGAATCACCTCCATCTGCGCCATGCCGCTCGCCGGGCGGATGCGAACCTGCAGTTCCACGAGCATCTTCTGCGGGGATGATACCGGAAATGGAAAGGTGAGCCTTCGAAAAGGTGTCTCTGCCTTCACCTTGCCAGTTGGAGATTTGACTTCTTGCCAAAGCGAAAGCTGTCTCTCTTCTGTCCCTTCCAGTTGTTCATGCCAGAGATCGGCATAGGCCTCGCCATAACAAAGAGCCGCGTTAGGATCCCCAATATTCCGTGTATTCCATCGTACTCTTTCCAAGGCTTTGTCACGATTCTTTGCCGTACGCACGAGATGCCGCACCAGACCTGCCCCTCCCACCGAAAGCCCTTTAGCATTCCGACCAACTTCCTGATCCAAGAGGTCGACGCCCCTTCCTGTCAAAAGCAATTGTTCGTGCCCGGCCCCACGGGCAATAACAACGTCAAGCCTCTGGCGGTCTTTTTCGATTGCAAAGCCCTCGATCCGGTTTGTGTATGTCTTGCCGCCATCAACATCCTCAGCGTTCACCAACGGAGATGTCGTGTATCTGCCATCTGCCTTGGTCAGCAGAAAATACTGTGGCAGGGTGTCGAGATAGGTAGGTTCGCCGTTGCGCAGCCGCTGTTGGAAAAGCGCGGCGCCTGCCGCAATGACGTCGTTGCCAGGGCTCATCCATAGCCGGTTGGCCTCGCGGTTTTCCCATGGCCCGCTCGTGTCCAGGCCGCGGGCCTCGAGATCAGGAAAACAAGCGCGCAGCCAGAATGGCGGCTCGGATGGCGCAAGAGGCCCGCAGACCACCATCCCCACCATGCGGCCGTTCTTCTGGGCTGAAACCGTTTTCCGAACCAGGTCATTCAGTTCTTTCAACCAGGTTCGATCATGCGGCGAGGTGCCTTGAATCTCGCAGGAGGCTTTCAATATTTCCTGAACCTGTTTTGAAGGTCTGCAACCAGCCTGTTCAATTCCTTCTTCAAAATCCTCGCTGCCTGGCCTCCAGAAATCGTAACCATTTTCCTGCCCCCAGACCCTAGGCAGGTCCTTTTGATCCGGGAGCCTTCCGGCCAGCATCGCCCACAACTCAGGGAACAAAACCCATGCCTGCCAGAAAGCGCCAGCGGAATCCAACCCTTTCTGCTGAAGCATTTCCTCCAGGACGCCGGCAGGCCAATCATAGCCGGCCATGGAAGAAACCCCCTTAGGCCGCTCCCGGCGCAGCAGGATGTAGTCATTTTCGATATTGTCGGCTTTCCTGTGGCGTCGCACCCGCAAACGGAATGGTACGCATTCGAAAGCATCCGGACCAAGGTAGAGCACAAGGAAGAAATCATCAGGGTTGCTTCTCACGGCAATACTCTTCATGTCGCCGCCCGCGTCCGCCAACCAGGAAAGCCCCGCGGCAACAGGGCGCCAGAGGAGCCGGACTTCTCCGCGCACCTTGCGCCTGTCAAATTCCCTCTTCATTTCATCAAACAGACTCTCCTGGCCATACTCGTCCAGGTCATCCGGAATAGCCAGGCAGGCAGCAATCTGATTCTCTTCTCCCGGTCGCACAAGCAGGTCAGCGATATGCGCGGCCAAAATCCGGGCCAGAGGGAAGGAAACCCCGCCACCCACTTCCCAACGGGCCTGGCGATCTCGTGCCTCAACCAGAGCCCGCCACAGGCAAAAGATCGGAGCCCGGCGCAAGGTCTCCCCAGCCTTGATCCAAGCTTCGGGCGGCCATGGCAGGCCCGAGTGGACTCTTGATCGCCCGGCCTGCTCCCCGACAACAATTGAACCGTACGATTTTCCCGGCAGCACGACGCTGCCTGGGACAAAATCAGTGCGCCGGATTGCCATGCCGTCCTGTCCAACAACACTGTCGTTCAGCCCGAAGGCGGCGCAGCCCAGAAAAGGCGAGCCCGCGGAGTTTTCAGCCATACATCATTTTCCCTATCAACTTGTCCAAGGCGAGGATTATGTCTTCCGACAGGGCGTCTATCCAATGCATTGGGCTTGCGGGAACTGAGACAAGCACCAGATTATCAGCGCCTTCCTCACTATGGATATTAGCATCCAAGCGGCTGCAGAGAACGAGTCCATGCAGGGTTGGAGAAAAAGGTATCCGGTCCATATGCAGGAGGGTCTGGTGTCCATGCAGGGCCTTGACTGCGGAAGCGTAGACGTCGTTCCAGGCAATGCGCTGTGCTGATGCCGCCGTGTGGGCGGCCCAGACGATCAGTATCTGAGGGGCGGCCTTTTTGGCTGGAGGCAGTGGCCGAAGGACGAGGTAGAGGTGCCCGCCCGTGGCACCAAGATGACGAACAATGGGATGGTGATCCGCCTGTTCAGGATGGACAATTTCCAGGATGGCCTGCTGATTCGGCTTCCCTTCGTGGCGCCGTTCGACTAACAAGGGGCCGGTTTCGCTGCCGGCGGCTGTTCTGCAACCAAGCGCCTGTTCGCCACGGATTCGCAAAGCCCCACCGTAAAGGGCAGAAAGGCGTAGTGAGCCGCTGCCTGCAAGCTGTTCAAGATGCAGGATGATAGCCACACTGACCAGCATGCGGGAGATGTCCGCCCAAGTGCGTGATTGCCAGTCCCAGAATCGATCCTTTTCCAGTTCCTGGTGAAGGAGTTTCTGGTACCAGTACCAGACCCGACGATAGCGCATGTCGTTCAGAAGGACATAGTTGGGAGGCGTGGCCGGATTGGGATCAGTGACATCTTCCAGGCTTGGGGCGGTCAGCAGTTGGGTGCACAGGGTACCGAGAGTCTGCACCTCCTGCACATTGGACGCTGTTCTGAAAGCGGGATTATCAGTAATGGCGTTGACTACGTACTGCCGCCCTTCATAGGCGCAGCGCGAAAGAAAGTCCTTAAGAATGCGATTTTCATGCAGGTTGTAAGTTTCCTGCCTTGCCACCCCAAGCAACCGTTGTCTTGGCCCCGCCTTTTCAGCAGTAGTCAGACCGGGCTGGCGAATATACCAGTGCAGGCAGGCGCTGTCTGTCTCTTCCACCCGGCATGCCGGCAACAACCGCCTTTCACGAAGCAGAACGCGGCGGGCGGCCCGTACAGTCTCGGGCAAGGGGCGGTGCATTGTCTTGGCGATGTCCACGATCACGGCGCGGAGTGGTTCTTTTTCCTCTTCTTTCATTTGTTGCAGGTGGTTCCTTACGGCCAGCCATTCCAGACTCTCGTTCAGCTTATTGGCTTGACGGGCCTCATCGAGCAGTTTGTCGAAAACATTGGACCAACTCTTCACGGTCCTGGCGAGGGCCGACTCTGCTTGTTCCCCTTTTGCATTCTTTTCATGGCGAGGCACTACACCTTCAAACGACAGAACAACCTTATCGCGGACTATTTCCCCGCCTGCTTTGCTGTGAACCGAAAAACCGGCACCATTGTACATGACGCCAGCAAGCATGCCGTGCGGCATTTCGAAAAGGCGGCAACGGCCCTTTGAAAGAGCAAAGGCAGGACCAAGCGGATGAAATCGCTCGTGTCTCGAAGGTAGATAGATTTCCGCCTCCTCCACCAGGGAGATGACGGGACTGCCAAAAAAATCAAAGGAAGCCTTAGCACTCGGAAGGTCCTCCGTCTCCTCGGGCGAGGCACACGACCACGGCCATAGATGCAGTCTTGCCGGTACGTGCACGCCTTACTCTCGACGTGTTTCCCTGGTTACCCCCTGCCAGAGGAACAGGCGGGAGGCGTTATTGTCACGCGCCTCTGCGAATGTCTTGCGCAGTACTTCGTCACCGGTTTCATCAATAATTTTTCCAAGGTCATCAAAAGCAGCATTATTTATCCCTTCCATAGTATCAAGCCCACGCAACTTGGGCAGAATTTTCTGCTCAATTTGGTCGGCAAAGGCGTCCTTAAATGTCTGATTATTGTTCACCCCCGGATAGTTGGACACATAGGCCAGAATACTCTTCCGGATGCGATGGCCAAAAGGACGCCCCACCTTGGTCAGGGCGTCGTTGAGTCCGTCGATCCAACTGTGCACCTGTTGATTCCATGAGCTTGCCTGGAATGGTTGGCACCATCTCTCCCACTGTTCCGTCGTCAGGGAGCCAAGAGGATCGGGAAGGGCCTTGTCTTGATGTTGTTGCTGTTCTTCAATCTCCATTTTTGGAGGTCGGCCAAACCGGAGGACGTTGGCACGGTCAAGCACCTTGTCCGAAAGCGTCTGTGTGGTTTCGTCCTCGTTCATGGTGCCCGCAAATAAGACATTTCTGCCTACCCAAAAGGTGATCTGCTTCCGGCCCGGCCCTGTATCGAGAAGGACCTCGGCATGCTGGCGATCGGCGGTTTGTGACGTCCCAGCCAAACGCCTCAATTCAAGTTTGGAAAGGAACTCGCTGAAATAATACTCCGTCCGGGCGAGGTTCATTTCGTCCAACAACACGAGAAGCACCCTGTCCGAGCGCATCTGCTTTTTGTCCAGACCGGCGGTGTTAAAAGGGTCCATGCGGATGAGTGCTCGGGATAGGTCGGTGGCCTTGTATTTCTTCTCGAGGTAGTTGTAAAAACCGAACATGTCCTGGGGAGAGTCCCATCGCGGCTGAACCGCGATAATCAGCGAATGCATCCCCATGAGGCGGGCGTAGGCCGTGGGCAATAGAGTTTTGCCGGTACCAGAAACACCGGCAAGGACAGTGAGCGGGTTGATATCATGGCACTTGAGCGCCGTATGAAAGGCCCTTATCACCCGTTCGTGGAAGTGGTACCCGGCATTTCCGAGACGAGTTCGAATTTCCGCCAAGGCAAACTCTTCGTCGGGAAATGGAAAAGGTCTGTTGGGAAGCAGGGACGGATTCAGACAGGGGGGTGGCTCTTGAAGAAGATCGGCATAAGGATCTTCATGAACATGGCCACTTCCCGACCGCCCTTCAATTTCTTTTATCAGGGAATCGCGCTCCCGCACGAGGGCGGCCACTTCAACGCCAAGTCGTCTTTCTCTTTTCTCCAAATCCCCAAGCTGACCTTCTATCCTTTCCAGTAAACTGGCCTTCTCGCGGTGGATAGCTTCTGTCTTTCTTGCCTGGTCTGCCCAGTATCGATAAGCCTCTTCTCCCTCGGACAATCTTTTCTGGACATCGGCAAGGGCCTTTTCCAGACTGATCCTTTCCGTTTCCAGCCGCTGATTCTGACGATTCAGGCTTTCGATCTCTTCTTCTGCTCGTCCGATCTTGTTACATTTCTCCTGAAGCTGCCGTTTGACATCATCCAAGAGTCCGCTGGCTGCCTCGGCATCCTCAATGCAACGCCTAGCCTTCCCTTCGGCCTCTCTTGCTGCCTGTTCAGCAACGTGCCTCCCCTTGTCCAATTCGGCCAAGGACTGTTCAACTCCAGCTTTTTCGCCCTCCAGTCGCCTTGTTTCTCGTTCAAGTTCATGCAAACGTTCCTCAAGCTGGAGAAGTCTCCCTTTTTCTAACCGGAGTTGCTGGGAAGTCTCCTCCAGCCGCTGCCGGGCCTCCTCAGCATCTCTCCCGCAATGCTCAGCTTCGGTCTTCGCTTTCTTTGCGTCTTCTTCTAGTGTTCGCCTGCTTCTGTCGAGGCCGTCGCACTCGCGGTGCAGAGCATCGAGTTCAATTCTCTTGTCAGCCAACTGCCGGACAATATCATCACGTTCCCGTTTGACTGCGAGCAGTTCTTCCTTTGCCGTGCCGAGAGTTGTGTGCGCTTCCTCGATCCGTCCTTCGACGCTGGCCAGCTCATCGCGTTTCTTTTTCAGTTCTTCAATGCGGCGACTTAGTTCATTAGCCTCCTTACCTAACCTTTCGATTGTTTGGGATATGGTATGCCTCTGGGTCTCGAATTCTCCCGCCTCCTTGCGAAAATCCATGCTTCGTTGTTCCGCGGCGGCGCATTCGCCTTGGAGGCGTGAGAGTTCTCCCCTGAGCCGTTCTTGCTCTTCCCGTTCGGATTGAAGCCGCGCCAGTTCGTCTCTTTGCCTGGTGATCCAGTTGCGCAACTCCTGCTCATCGGCCTGCAGTTGCTCCTTTCTGGCCGCAAGTTCGGCGAGATCACGGAAGTCGGTCTGGGCGGATAGAAAACGTCGGTGCAGATATAGATACTGGAAAAAGAGGACCAACAAAATGCCAATCGTGCCAGCCGAGGCCAAAAGCCATAGTCCTGTCGGAAGAATGGGAACTGAAACGGCGCTCATGGTTTCTACTCCTGTCGCGGTTGATATGGCTTATTCTCGCCGGTACTTTGATTGGCAGAGGCATTATTATCGCTATTCAGCTTCTCTTGAAGGGAGAGCACCGCTTTGGCAAGGGCGTCAACCGAATCCTTCAAACGTTTCTGTTCCCCGGCAAGGGCGGTCGCCGTGCTTCCAGCGCCAGCAGCTGTAGTAGCCAACTCGGCGGTCAAACGGTCAAACTCCTGTTGCGTGGCGAGAAGAGCATCGACCGCGCTTGCGGATCTGTAGCCTGCATCCTTGAAAGCTTTTACGCCTTCAGCAAGTTCCAGTGCTTGCCCCTTGGCCTGCTTGCCAACCTCGGCGAGCGAGCCGGCAGAAGTGGCCACATCGGTGGACGCTGTGTTTAACTCCTTTCGCGCCGAGGCAAGAGAATCGGCAGCCGGGGTCAGTGTTTTAGTCACTGAACCGGCAAGGTCTTCCGATGCCTTGGTGATTGCGGAAATGTGTTGTTCAAGAGACTGCTGGCTGCCTTCCAGCCCCCGAGCTGCGCTGTCCAGTCTGTTGAAGCTGCCTTCGATGGTGATCGCAGTCTTAGTGATTGCCTGCGCTGACAGGCCGATGGCATCCATTTGTTCCGCCGCTTTTTTGCTTGCGCCGGCCAGGTTATCAGCCGCCTTGTCAGCGTCACTCCCAAGATCCTGCAACTCCTTAACCGTACTTTTGAGACGTTCAGAAATCTGGGCAAGCGGCGCGCCAGGCCCGGATAGTGCCCCGATATCCGTATCAAGTTGTTTCCGGCGTTTTTCAAGCCCATCAACCTGTGATTGAAGTGTGACAAGCCGGGTTTCCACAGCTTCAGTCTCGCTGCGCGCGGTCTTGCCACGGCCCTGTAAAATAGCTATGTCCCTGGAAAGTAAATCCTTCTGATTGGCCAGCCCTTCCGCCTCCTTTTCGAGTTGATCGCGCTCCTGCCTCGTAGTCTGCAGATCATCCTGGGCCTTCTGCAAACTAAGCTGGCTATCCCGAAGATCTGCTTGCAATGCTTCGAGCTTTACTGCCAAAGCCTTTTTCTCCCCCTGCCGCCGGGCAAGATCAGCTTCGGTTTCCTCTTTCTTCTGCCGTAACGCAGGCAACTGTTTCAGGATATCGTTGTATAGGTTCAGATTTTCCTGCAACATGTCCTGTTCCCTTTTAAGCACTGCCCGATCGGCCAGGATCTGGGCGCGTTCCGCCTCGATGTTGATGATTTTCCAGCCAGCCAAAACGGAAAGGACCACCGCAAACAAGATGAGGGCAGCGAGCGAGGCGGGAGATAGGAGCGCTCTGTCAAGAAAGACGGGATTTCCAGCCGGATTTCTGGATGGTGCATCCCGCTGATCAGTCGAATTATTCATAATGGTTCCATACCTCCATGATGCGGCTTACACAGCCCGCCATATCCTCGCGAAGTTGATAGACCCAAAAGCGCAGAACCCGCCAGCCAAGTCCTTGGAGTTGGATGTCCCGCCAGATGTCGTCAATTTTCCGAGTGCCGTCCGGGTTGCGGTGACAACAAGCACCATCCACCTCGATGTCGATCTTTAGCGGCTGTGGTTCATTACGGATCAGTGCGATATCGAGCCTTCGTCCCGCCACGGGATGCTGAGGGATAGGGGAAAGGCCGCTGGCCGTTAGGGCTTCCGCCAAGCGCTTTTCCCAAGGGGACTCGTGGGGCGCCCACGGGCCAGCCGACGGCGGATGCAGAACCGTCCACGGCGGCGCGGTCAGCCGCTCGATATGGCGTATGCCGCAGGTCCTAGCCCAGGAACGGTTGCCGACCACCCGTACGACGGCGCGGGCTCGGCTGATCGCCACGTTGAACAGATTAGCGGTCTCCCGCAGGAAATGGAGCGCCCCAGAAGGCATTTCAGGCCCGGCGCAGAGGCTGAAAAGGATGACGTCCCTTTCATCACCTTGAAAACCGTGGGAAGTGTCCACGACCACATTTGCCGCCCGCAGCGCCCCCCAGGGGATCTCACCGTTATGGATCCCGTCGCGCAGGCGGTTGGCCTGCTCCCGGAAAGGGGTGATGATACCGAGCGAGCCTTGAAATGTCCCATCCGCAAGAATCCCTCGCGCAAGTTCCGACACCTTCGCGATTTCCTCTACGCAATAGGCCCCCCCTGCCCCGCCGCCTCGGACTTCACCAACGATTTCGGTCCAGTGTATCCCCGTCTTCATACCGGGAATCGCAGCAAGGCGCGATAAATCGGTGGCCACACGCAAACGGCCGCCATAGAATAGCTCGTTCGAATATTCGGAGATTTCCTCCACACTGCGAAACGTCTCGCAGAGCAGAATCGGCGTCACCCCGTTTGTGTCGGCGAACAGGGAATACAGCGAGGATTCGACGTAAGAGAAACGTTGGCGGTCGAGCTGGTCCAATCCGGCCCGGCGGCGGAGCATGGCGTCCTTGGCAAGGGAGAGGTTGGTAACATAAGTAAGTTGTTGCGGGTCGCCCACCACTCCGGCTCGCCTTGCCCGAAAAAGAAGGGGGATGGCCGACGGGATATCTGACTGACTCGCCTCGTCAATGACCACGAGGTCGAAGATGCCGGGCAGTAGCGGGATTCGGCTGCCAACCGAGAGGCTGGTGACCGCCCACGCAGGAAGATGCTCAAGGAGTTTCGGAAGCTGCGACTGGAGGGTTTCCTTGACATCCTGCTTAAGGCTGGTGGGCGCGGTCCCCTGTTCCAGAAAGCCCAGAGCGGATCGCAGGTTGGCGAAGAGTTCCCGGTCGTCGTGCGAAAACAGTCCGGACCTGGCCGCTTCGAGTCTTTCAAGCATCTTGAAAGAGATGTCCGTAATCTCTTTGCTTTGGTTTGCGATATCCGAGGCAAGTGCAGCCTCATCCGGAAATGCCCGTACTTCTTTTTCAAGAGGGTCAATGGCCTTCTGACACGCGCAGAAAGCGGCGGCGTAACGTAGCAAAGAAAGATGACAGCTGAACGTAGCAAGCCGGGGTGGCGTGCATAAGACGCCCGGAGGTCCCGGAAGGTCCGGAATTCGTCGTAGGTACCGCCGCAGACAAACCCAAGCTGGCATGGCCGCAAGGCTCGCGACCCAGGAGACATAGGAATGCCCTGATGATGAAAGAGACAAAGCCGTCTTCTCAAGGACATCCAAAGGCTTCGCAGGGAAGCTGGCCGCCTTGTCCTGAAGCGTTGCGATAGCGGCTTCGGGCAGCTTCAGGGCGAGCCAAGAACGCTTCTCTTCCAGTTCTCCAAGTCCTGCCCGGCAGTTACTGCAGACATCCGCCTGCCGCAGCTTTCCAGCCCGTTCATCAAGGAGTCGCCGCAGATCGGCACGCAAGGTGGTCGCCTCTTCAGCGGCCGTCGCATCGGCTTGGCCGGCAAGAAGCTGTCCGATGCCAGTTGCAAAGGTGGCGCGAAGGCTTGGATCATCTCGACTGTTGCAACGCACCAGCAGTGGACGGCCATCCGCGTCCCGGCAGCGGATATGCACAGCGTCGATGGCCTTGTGGTTGCGACTTGAAAAAAGCACGCTTTTGCCGGAAAGATGGGCGTTGGCGATCGCGGTGCTTACTACCTGGCTCTTGCCGGTGCCGGGTGGGCCGGTAATTACCGTGATCGGTGTGTTGAGCAGGGCCTCGACCGCGCTGCGCTGCTCGGAATTGAGCGGAGCCAGATCGGCCGCCTGGACAGCACCGGTTTCTTCAAAACTTGCCGGCGTGCTTTTCTGCTCGCCGGATCTGAAGAGAAAACGCAAGGCTGTCCGGTCCAATTCGCTGTCCGGGGTATCGAGAATGGCGGCAAGTTCCCGCAGCAGTGTCCTGGTGTATTGCGGCCGGCGGGCGACCATAACAACGGCACGATTGTAAATGCCGGCGTCAAGCGGTGGCCGGAGAGGGATGTCCGGAATGGATTCCGGCAGAAGGATCTCGCGAAGTTCTTGTGACCGGAAGGCGGCCAGGGTGGCGGTAAGATGCCTAAGTGCGGGACCCAAGCGCTTTTCGGAAGTTGTGTTGTCATTGGTACCGATGAAACCACAGGCGGTCAGGAACGCGCCTCGATGTTCGGTATTGGCGAAATTATGATGCAGCCAGTCCAGATTGACCTGAGGATGGACGGATTCTGTCCAGAGCACGAGGGCACCCTGACTCAAGGTGTGTTCGAGAGGATAATGAAAGACCGGTTTCAGCAGAAAGGCATCTGGCTCTCCCTCACGTCGGAAACGGACGACCTGAAGGGGGTAGCCAAGCACCAGAAGAACGTCCTGTCTCGCTCCGGAGAGTTGCTGCACGAGCGGTCCCAGGTGACTGCCAAGTGGCACCGAGTAGCGCCAAGGGCCGCCGGGGCGCGGCAACCAGGAGCCTATCCGCGAAAGAAACAAGAACTTCGCATGCAGGTCATCAAGCCGTACCATGGCCTCGGCGCCGCCTTCATTCCGGATGCAATCGCGGTAATACCCAAGCAGCGCCCGAAACTGCCCCCAAGGGCCGGCAAAGTCCACCGGAGGATGCTCGTCGCTTTCAGGGGTAATAGACGTCTCGTCGTCGGGAGGGCCTGACGGGCTGACCGGGGGAACAGTCCTGGCTTGTCCTAGCAACTGGAGAGTCTCTCGCGACAACATCGGCATGGCAATGCTGGTCGCACCTTTTGTCGGTCCTTCGCTCCCGATGCCGACCCCTCGCCACCGGCCAGCCCATTGTTCCACGCGCCCTTCCCGGAGGAGCACCCGTAGTGTACCTAACAGCTCGTGGTCGAGCGCGTGGCACCCCCGCCCGGCAAGTTTGCGCCTGAGGTCGGAAACAGGCCAGAAGCGCTCGGTTGAATAAAGAATGTCGAGAAGCTCTTCCTTCATATTCTTGCGACATTGACAATACATCAATCCCGCGGCGGAGTCCCGAGATCTGGATCCGAAATCGAGACCTTGATCCGACAAAGCAAAGCCCTCTGCATAGTAGAATGATACCTCATTGCAAGGGGAACGACGGTAAGGTTGATTTTGCGCGTTCATGGGCCTATGTCGAGGGTCATGGTAATTGAGCACCTTGACCGGGGTCAGGGTCAGCTGAATTGAGCACCCGGGTCAGCTGAATTGAGCAGTTTTGCCGGAGGCGGGGTCATGGCCAATTCGGCCCTCGACCGGCTGGCCCACAACGCTCATCACTTCGTCATGAAAGGAGAGTCATACCGCAAGAAGATGCGTCCAAATTCACCGGCACCGGTAACCACCCAAACTCATCTTTTACAGTTTCACCCCCTTTTCGGCGAAAAAGTTCAATGATTTCAATGGGGTTTGGGTGAATTTTTGCTAATGTAGTGCCACAAATTGGTCGATACAGCCAAAATATATGTTGTAAAGCTGTACTGACTGTGCTATGGAGGTAGGGAGCACATGCACTGGAGCACTCCATGTACATCCGCAC
>Ga0068712_1003943_pt1 | contig 13175 bp, 10 predicted proteins | sample MTBAKSrepl1MetaG_FD_62987 | JGI IMG/M metagenome (GOLD analysis project Ga0068712, IMG submission 62987) | Enrichment culture microbial communities from Arthur Kill intertidal strait, New Jersey, USA, that are MTBE-degrading - MTBE-AKS1... | ecosystem: Environmental > Aquatic > Marine >... | reverse complement strand
GGAAGGAATTACGGGCTGATGGAAGATCTGAATGTTGTCATGCGGGAACGGATGCAAAAAGCCGAGCAGATGGAAGAAGCCGGTATTTCAATCTATCCCAACGGATATTCGGTTCCCGACCACATTCAAGATCTCATGGAAAAATACGCCAACACCAGCTCCGAAGAGCTGGAGGCGGAGCATCAGCCATTTACCGTTGCCGGGCGAATCATGTCGGTTCGTTCATTTGGCAAGTCCATCTTCATGCATCTGCTTGATGCAGAAGCGAAGCTGCAGATTTATATCCAGCAGAATCAGGTGGGCAAGGAAAGTTACGATCTGGCACGAAAGATCGATATTGGAGACATCATTCGGGTAAGCGGCGCTCTCTTTCGCACCCGCACCGGGGAATTGACTCTACTGGTAAAGGAGATCGTTCTTCTGACCAAGAACCTGCGCCCTCTGCCCGAGAAGTACCATGGTCTCAAGGATGTGGAGATCCGCTATCGGCAGCGCTATGTGGACCTGATAGTGCACGAGACGGTGCGGGAGATCTTCAGAAAGCGGGCCAGAATCATCCAGACCATCCGCCAGTTTTTGAACGAGCGCGGCTACCTGGAAGTCGAAACACCCATGATGCAGCCGATACCGGGGGGAGCTACGGCAAAACCCTTTAAGACGTTCCACAATGCTCTCGGCATGGAATTGTATCTGCGCATCGCTCCGGAGCTCTATCTCAAACGGCTGCTGGTCGGTGGATTCGAGCGAGTCTTTGAGCTCAATCGCAATTTTAGAAACGAAGGTGTTTCAACGCAGCACAATCCGGAATTCACCATGCTGGAATTCTACCAGGCCTATGCGACCTACGAAGACCTGATGGCTTTGACAGAGCAGCTTTTTGTCGCCATTGCCAATGCCGTTAATGAAGGTTCGCTTCAGGTTGAATATCAGGGGAATTCCATAGATCTCACCCCCCCATGGCAACGCTACCGCCTCACCGACGCGCTCGTGGAGTTGGGCGATGTGCCGGGATCGGCCATTGAAGACCTGACACATGCCGCCAGTTATGCAAGATCGATAGGCATCCCCACCGAGCGCTATGAAGGGCATGGAAAACTGCTCACCAAGATTTTCGATCAGGTGGTTGAACCGAAGCTGATCCAGCCCACATTCATCAGCCACTATCCGCTTGAGGTTTCCCCCCTTTCTCGAAAGAACGAGGCGGACCCCACGCTCACGGACCGCTTCGAACTGTTTATCGGAGGGCGGGAAATGGCGAATGCTTTTTCCGAGTTGAACGATGCTCGCGATCAAAAAGAACGTTTCCTGCATCAGTTGAATGCCCGCCAGGCAGGCGATGAAGAAGCTCATTTGATGGATGACGACTACATCCGTGCTCTGGAGTACGGCATGCCGCCAGCGGCGGGTGAAGGAATCGGAATCGACCGATTGATTATGTTGTTTACCGATTCGGCATCTATCCGGGATGTGATTATGTTTCCCCATCTACGCCCGGAAAAGAAAACATAACCGATTATGAACTTCGAATTCTTTGTCAGTCTGCGCTACATGTTGGCCAAGCGACGCCAGACCTTCATTTCTCTCATTACGTTCATATCCATTGCCGGCGTCGCGGTGGGTGTTACGGCCCTGATCGTGGTTCTGGCAGTTATGAACGGATTCCAGCGGGATCTGCGGGATCGCATCCTCGGGATCACATCCCACATCGTGGCCGGTCGATTTGACGGCACAATATCGAACTACCCGGAAGTTATCGAAGAGATCAAACAGGAGCCGGGTGTGATGGGAGCCTCTCCCTACGTATACACGCAGGTCATGCTCAGTTCGGGAAGGGGCGTTTCGGGCGCCCTGCTGCGTGGAATCGATCCACAAACGGCGGCTGAAGTAGTCAACATCCAAAAGGATATGATTCGCGGAAATCTCAAAGATCTTGACGAATCTTCGAGTGTATCCGCTTCGACGCCCGGACATCCGGGGATCATTCTTGGAGTAGAGCTGGCCAATAACTTGGGGATTCGTCCAAACGATTGGCTCACCGTTATTTCTCCGACGGGTCGGCTGACTCCCATGGGACAGACGCCCAAAAGCAAGGTGTTTCAGGTGGTCGGCATTTTCCAGTCCGGCATGTTCGAATACGATAATACTCTTGCTTACATAGGGATAGATGCCGCCCAGCAATTCCTCGGGATAGGAGACGTTGTATCCGGCGTCGAGGTGCGAATTGAGGATATCTATCAGGCACAAAAGATTGCCCAGCAATTGCGGTCTCGCCTCGGTGCGTCTTTTTGGGTTCGAGACTGGATGCAAATGAACCGGAGCTTGTTTTCGGCTCTCAAGCTGGAAAAGGTCGTCATGTTCATCATCCTGACTTTGATTGTTTTGGTGGCGGCGTTCAATATCGTGAGCTCCCTCATCATGCTGGTCATGGAGAAGACGCGCGACATCGCCATTTTAAAAGCTATGGGCGCAACTACAGCCAGCATTCGCAAGATTTTTGTCCTGGAAGGCTTTATGATCGGGGTTTCGGGTACTTTTCTGGGTCTCATAGGCGGTTTCAGTCTGTGTGCCATTTTGAAAAAATATCATTTTATCGAGCTCCCGCGGGATGTGTACTATATTTCCACATTGCCGGTTCATCTGGAAGGTCTCGATGTGGCCATCATCGCCTTTTCTGCCATCGTGATAAGTCTGGTTGCCACCCTCTATCCTTCCCGTCAAGCGGCCAAATTGGAGCCGGCAGAAGCTCTTCGCTATGAATAATCGGCACCAGGCAGTAGAAGTACATACTTTGGGGCTGACCAAAGTTTTCGGCAGTGGAGCTCGCACTATTGAGCTTTTCAGAGACCTCGATCTGGTGATCAGGAGCGGGGAGCGAATAGCAATAGTGGGCGCTTCAGGAGCCGGAAAATCAACGCTGCTGCATATCCTTGGAACCCTTGAAAAGCCGACTGGAGGAAAGGTGCTCTATGGGGGACAGGATATTTTCCTGTGGGATGAAAAACAGCTGGCTAAGTTTCGCAACAAGCATATTGGCTTTGTTTTTCAATTTCACTACCTGCTTCCAGAATTCGATGCTCTCGAAAACGTCATGATGCCGGGCTTGATAGCGGGTATCTCCAACAAGGAGGTCAAAGCCCAGGCGGTCGATTTGCTGGGCAAATTAGGCCTCACAGATCGTCTGCATCATCGTATCGGGGAGTTGTCGGGAGGCGAACAACAACGGGTGGCCGTGGCCAGAGCTCTGTTGCTCCGGCCCAGGCTTTTTCTGGCCGATGAGCCAAGTGGTAATCTCGATACCCGAACCGGAAGGACGTTGCACGAACTGCTGGTTGAGCTGAACGAAGATTTGGGACTCACGATGATTGTTGTTACTCACAACATGGAACTTGCATCCATGATGCATCGCACACTTCGGCTGGTGGATGGCCAACTGAAGGCGGATTAGCAGGGAGCAGGGAGCAGGGGGTTCTGAGCTCAAAGCTAAATGTGCTTGGGTTGAATGTGCGAAAGTGCTATAGTCAGATCCGTTGAAAAGTGGGTATGCGCCGGTCTCGTCTGCTATACAAGGCGATTGTTTGCTCCGTTTGATGCGTGTGAGCAGGATTTGAGTCTAAACAAGGTCGGAACACAAATGATTGGGGGGGTGGATGCGTAAATTAGGTATCCTCATATGCTTGATGGTATTCATTGGGACGGAAGTTTGGGCCCAGGATCAGACCCCAAAGGTTGCAGTCATGCCGTTTGTGATTCATAGCGGGCAGGATTTGCCCGATGTTCGCAAAACGCTGCAGGAGGTTCTGACCCGTCAGCTTACCGAGATCGGCTTGCAGACGGTTGATCCGGCTGCTGTAAACGGAGCTCTGGCCGGCCAGGCGGTCAGAACAGAAGAGCTGGCGCGGTCTGCGGCTCGCAAGGTCGGTGCGAGTTATGCCTTGTTCGGGAGCTTTAATCAGTTTGGCAACACGATCAGTATCGATGCCAAGCTTGTGCATGTGCCCGGCCAAAAAAAGACCGAAGTGCTGTTCGGTGAGGAACGGGGTATGGAAAATCTCGCCATGGCAGCCGATAAGGTGAGCAAGGAGGTGGCTGTCCATCTGCTGGCCAAGGCGGTCATCGCAGACATTCAAGTACGGGGTAATGAGCGGATAGAGGCTGCTGCGATCAAGTTGAATGTCAAAAGCAAAGCTGGAGAAATCCTCAGCCCTGCTCAGGTGAGAGATGACATCCGGGCGATTTACAAGATGGGATATTTTGAGAAAGTGGATGCTGAGGTCACCGACATGCCGAAGGGCAAGCTCCTCACATTCGTGGTGCGAGAAAACCCGACCATTCAAGAGGTGAATATAAAGGGCGATAAGAAGATCAAGGAAAAGGACATCCTGGCTGCTATTTCCACCAAGCCCTATACGGTGCTGGAGAAGAGCATCATTAACGAAGACGTTCAAAAGATACTCAAGCTGTACCAGCAAAAAGGTTATTTTAATGCTCAGGTAACAACCGATGTGAGCTATCCGAGCGATCCCAGAAAAGCCGTGGTGACTTTCAACATCCAGGAAAAGGGCAGAGTATACATCGAACAAATTGCTTTCACCGGTAATGAGCATTTTTCCGATCGGAAACTTCGAGGAGTCATGCAGACCAAACAAAAAAGCATCTTTTTGTCATGGTTCACCGATCGGGGTGTATTGCAGAAAGACATTCTGGATACCGATCTCGATCGGGTGACGGTGTACTACCACGACAGGGGATTCATGGATGCAAAAGTCGGTACACCGGAAGTTTCCCATCGTGAGGACGGGATCTATATACAAATTCCCATTCAGGAAGGGGAGCGATATCGGGTCGAGAGTGTCGCGATGGCAGGCGATCCGTTGGACGGCGAGAGTGACGAAAAAATCAAAAAGAAGCTTGAGGTTCGAGAAGAGGACTACTTCAGTCGGGAGAAACTACGCGAGGACGTTCAAAACATCGGCAAGGCATACATGGACCATGGATTTGCTTATGTGGATGTCAATCCCGACGTAAAACAGGACCCGGCACAGCACTCTACCGACGTCACCTACGAGGTGAGCAAAGGCAGGAAGGTTAAGATCGGCAAGATTGCCATCTCGGGCAACACAAAAACGCGCGACAAGGTTATTCGCCGAGAAATCGATTTGGCCGAGGGGGAGACTTTCAACGGCAGTAGATTAGAAAAAAGCATGCAAGATCTGCGCAGATTGGATTTCTTTGAGAATGTCGATATGGTGCCTTCCGAGGGGAGTGCACCCGATGTCATGAACCTTGATGTTAAAGTGAAGGAGAAATTTACCGGAGCGATAAGCGTAGGAGGTGGGTACTCATCCGATGACGGGCTTTTCGTAACAGGCGAAGTAGTGCAGCGGAATCTTTTCGGAAAAGGGCAATATCTGGGAGTGAAAGGTTACCTGGGGCAGTCGGCCCAACGCTACGTTCTCAGTTTTACTGAGCCGTGGCTGTTCGATAAGCCCATAAGTGCGGGATTTGACATCTACGATTGGGTGAGAGACTATCCTGATTTCAACAAAGACGCAGCCGGCATCAGACTGCGATCAGGTTATGCCTTTGGCAATTGGAGTAGAATAAGCGGTTACTATACCTTCGAAAACGCCAAAATCTCCGATCTGTCCGATGATGCTTCCGCGATCTTAAGGGACCAGGAGGGACGCTCGAACCTGAGCGCCGTCACTGCAATATTGGAGAGAAACAGCACGGATCACCCTTTCTTGCCGACACGCGGATCTATCAACGTAATTTCCTTGCAGTACGCTACACCGTATATTGGCAGCGACAGCGAATTTCTAAAATCCGAGCTGCAGTCGGGTTGGTATTTCCCCATATTCTGGAAGCTGATTGGTTTTGTTAGGGGCGAAGTGGGCTGGATCAGCGAAAGCAGCAGCGATCCGGCGCCTCTCTACGAAAGATTCTTCCTGGGCGGTATCAATACGCTTCGCGCCTGGGATTGGGGCGATGTCGGTCCCAAGGACGAGAATGGGGAAGTGATCGGTGGTACGACCTATGGGCTTGGCAACATTGAAGTTCTATTCCCCGTCATAGAGAAAATGGGACTTCGGGGAGTGGTTTTCTTTGATGCCGGTAATTCATTTTTGGGCAGCAATCCTTTCCAGTTTAGTGATTATCGAACGGATGCAGGCGCCGGGTTGCGCTGGAATTCACCTCTCGGACCTCTTCGGGTCGAGTGGGCATATAATCTGGACCGCGAGGAAGGCGACGACAGCAACAAATTTCAGTTTTCGGCGGGAGCATTCTTTTAGGGAGTTTAGAACATGAAAATGAAGAATTTGGTAAGCTTCGGTTTGGTCATAGGGGTTTTTGTGCTCGTATCCGGGACCGCATGGGCAGATTCACTCAAGATTGCCTACTTCGACATTCAGACGGTGCTGGATAAATCAAAATGGGGTCAGCAGGCCAAGCAGGAATTCAATCAGAAAAAACAGAAAGTTCAAGCCGAGATGGAGGCTAAAGGCAAGCAGTTTAAGTCGCTGCGGGAGGAATTTGAGAAGAAAGCCCCCATGCTGGATGAAGCTGCCAGGACAAAAAAGGCCAGGGAATTGGTGGGAAAGCAGCAGGAGGGTGAAAAAGCTCTGATGGAATCGAATGCGGAGCTCAATAAGCTCTCCAACGATTTGACCGCTCCCATCGTGGACAAGATTTTGCAGATTGCCACCAATCTTGGTAAGAAGGACAAATGCGATTTCGTTATCGAGGCTGGCAAAGCCGGCATCGTCTATGCCAATGACGATTATGATCTTACCAAGAAAATCATCGACGAGCTGAACAAGGTCACCCCCAGGAAGTAGTCAGGACAGGGCGGCATGGCAGAAGGTGCACAAGGATTCAGGCGATCATTCCTCCTGGGGGAGATCGCCAGCCACCTGGGGGGCTGTCTCACCGGGGACCCGCAGATTCCCATCGAGGGGATATGCCCCTTGGAAGATGCCGGGTCAAGCCAGCTGAGCTTCCTGACCCATGCGCGTTATGTGCCCCTGTTGGCGGAATGCAGAGCTGCTGCGTTGATTGTGCCTTCATCGTTTAAGGATCTCCAGTTTCCTCTTCTGATCTGTGATCGACCATATGTGGCCCTGGCCAAGGCTGCGCAACTGTTTGCCGAGCCGGTCCGACTCGCGGCGGGAATTCATCCGAGCGCGCAGATCGAGGAAAGTGTTTGTTTGGGCTCTCAGGTGGCAATCGGCCGGCTGGCTCAGATCGGTTCCGGTAGCTCGGTTGGTGCGGGAACATCCGTTTTTGGCGGAGCGTACCTTGGGCGCAACGTGCAGATCGGGGAAAACTGTCTGATCTATCCTGGTGTTGTCGTCATGGACGATTGCGTGATCGGAAATCGGGTGGTTATTCATAGCGGCACGGTGATCGGGAGTGACGGGTTCGGCTTCGCAGAGGATGAGCTCGGCCAACACATTAAGATTCCACAGATAGGTATTGTTCAGATTGATAATGATGTGGAAATTGGGGCAAATTGTACCGTTGACAGGGCTACTTTCGGCCGAACCTGGATCCGGGAAGGTTGTAAGATTGACAATCTCGTGCAGATCGGCCACAACGTAACTGTCGGGAAATATTCAGTTTTGGTTTCGCAGGTTGGAGTCTCCGGGAGCACCCAAATTGGCAGCCACGTTGTGCTGGCGGGTCAGGTTGGCTTGGTCGGGCACATTCATATCGGTGATGGCGCCCGAGTGGGAGCAAAATCCGGAGTGTCCAATTCGGTAAAGGCGAAGGAAGATGTGACCGGCATACCAGCGGTCCCCCACAAAGAGTGGCTGAGGAATAGTGCACACATCCGGCGCCTGTCCCAATATAGAGAAGAGCTCCGACAGCTGAAGAAGAAGGTCGAGCGACTGGAGCGCGAGCTGGACCGGCCACAGCATTCGACTGAAAAGTAGAATCCGATCTCGGGTGCTTGGGGCAAGACTTTCGTCATCCCAGCGAAGCTGACACCATATGTCACAATCTCGTCTACGCCATTTGTCAGTCCCGAATGTATTTCAGCATTGCCAGTCGACACAATTGTAAGTTGCGTCCCCCGGATTTATAAGCCCAACAACCAAGCATGGGGAAAACATGGCTAAAGACATTTTGGAAATCATGAAGATTTTGCCACACCGTTATCCTTTTCTTATGGTGGATCGAATCATCGAGTTGACATCGGAAAGGGTTATAGGAATCAAAAATGTGAGCATTAACGAGCCATTTTTCCAGGGGCATTTCCCGGGAAATCCCGTAATGCCGGGTGTGATGATCGTCGAGGCCCTCGCCCAAGCAGGTGGTATTTTGGCTTTCTCGTTGTTGTCGGAGCCCAAGAATAACTCCGTCTATTTGATGGGACTCGACAAAGTGAGGTTCAGGAAGCCTGTGCGGCCAGGCGATCAGCTGATTCTGCAACTGGCGGTGCTAAAACAAAGGGGTGCCATTTTTAAGATGAAAGGGGAAGCACTGGTTGGGGACCAGTTGGTTGCTGAAGCCGAACTTATGGCGACTATTGATTCCGGCAAAACGGAAGCGGAGCTTTGAGTGTTGCCTGATGCTTGATCCGGCTGTTGATCCAGTATCTTCCAAATGAATATCAGGAGACCTTAAATTTCATGGAAATCCATTCCACTGCTATAGTGTCCCCCAGTGCGCAACTGGCCGATGATGTGGTGGTTCGAGCTTACAGCATTATTGGTCCGGACGTCACCATCGGTTCGGGCACTGTAGTAGGACCTCATACGATAATTGACGGCAGGACCACAATTGGTGAACGCAATCAGATATATCCTTTTGCAACTCTGGGATATCCGCCTCAGGACCTGAGTTATCAGGGTGAGGAGACCGAACTGATCATCGGCGATGAGAATATTGTACGCGAAAATGCGACCATCCATCGCGGCACCGCTCGAGGTGTCGGAAAGACCCGGATCGGCAATCGCAACTTCATCATGGCTTATGCTCATGTCGCGCACGATTGCAACATCGGTAATTATGTCATTTTGGCAAATGCTGCGACGCTCGCCGGGCATGTCCGAATAGGGGACCATGCAGTCATTGGCGGATTGGTGGCGATTCATCAGTACATTCGGATTGGAGCTCACGCTTTTATCGGCGGCAAATCGGGGTTGCGGATGGATATGCCCCCCTACATGCTGGCCTTCGGTGCACCTGCAAAACTTTATGGCCCCAATTTGGTTGGGCTGAAGCGCAAAGGCTTTTCTACGGAAGCCGTTCAGGCACTGAAAAAATGTTATCGAATCCTGTTTCGCTCCGGCCTGACGCTGGAAGAGGCCATCATTAGAGCCCGCAAGGATGTTGAGCCCACTGTCGAGGTCGAAATCCTTCTGCAGTTCCTGTCTGATCGTTCCAAGCGCGGCGTTACAAGGTAATATCCAATGCATGAGCAACGAAAGCATACCTCCAACACGGATTCTCGAATCGGGTTGATCGCAGGAAGCGGTCAATTCCCTTTACTCTTCGCTCATGCCTCGCGCCAGGCAAATGTGCAGGTGGTGGCCGTCGGCTTTGAAGGGGAAACCGATTCCGCTTTGCGCAAGTATGTTGCCGAACTGCATATGCTCAAATTAGGGCAGCTCAATAAGCTGATCCGAACTTTCCATTCCGCCGGAATCACCCGCGCGGCTATGGTAGGCGCGATTAATAAAGCTAAACTCTACACCCGGATTCGACCGGACTGGCGTGCGGTCAAATTCATGAACAGGTTGCGGAACAAGAAGGACGATTTCCTGTTGAGAGCGCTGGCCGAAGAGCTCGAAACCGAAGGCATCCACATCGAACCTTCAACGATCTTCCTGCCTGAACTGATTGCCCCCGAAGGAATCCTAACGCGCCGAAAACCGAACCGGCGGGAATATGCCGACATTGAATTTGGTTGGGATATAGCGAAAAGAATCGGTACGTTGGATATCGGCCAGTGTCTGGTGGTCAGGAATCAGGCTGTTTTGGCAGTGGAAGGCATTGACGGCACCGATGCCACTATCCTTAGAGGGGGGCGCCTCTGCCGGGAAGGGGCTGTTATCGTAAAAGTGAGCAAACCCCATCAGGATTTGCGCTTCGACGTTCCGGCGGTGGGGTTTGATACCATAGAGACAATGAAAAGGGTTCGAGCTCGCGTGCTTGTGATTGAAGCCGGTAAGACGCTGATCTTCGATCACGGGAAAATGATCGATGCCGCCAATGAAGCCGGCATTACCATCCTTGCCCGCGAGGATCAGAATGAAGCCGAGCTGGAAGAGACTTTGCCAGAGCGAGCCGTAAGAAATTCCGAGAATCCGGCCATCAAACGCATCGAGATTGTCAGGCACACTGCCAAGGAATCACCGCTACTGGTAAGGCGCCACAAGCCCGATGCTCTGCGGGTCGGCGTCGTCGGAGTGGGATATCTGGGACGCTTCCACGCGCAAAAATATGCGAGACTTCCGGAGGCCAACATGGTTGCAGTTGTGGATATCAACGAAGCACAGGCAAAAAATGTGGCCGACTCCGTCGATACGGAAGCTTTGCAGGATTATCGCGACCTTTTCGGCAAGGTGGATGCAGTGAGCATCGTCACTCCCACCCACAGTCACTATGAAATCGCCAAAGATTTCCTGGAAAGAGGTGTCCATGTCCTGCTCGAGAAACCCATGACGGAAACTCTGGAGCAGGCCGATCGACTCATTGCACTTGCCCAACAGAATGGCTGTATTCTGCAAATTGGACATCTGGAACGATTCAACTCCGCCTACAAAGCCGTTTATCCTCGACTCAAAAACCCGGTGTTTATGGAGGCGCATCGCCTCGCCTTGTTTAATGAGCGCGGGCTGGAAGTGGATGTCATACTGGACCTCATGATCCATGACATCGATATCGTGCTGGATATTGTCAAGGCCCCTCTCAGGCACGTTCGGGTGGCAGGAGTGTCGGTGTTGACGTCGTTGCCGGATATTGCCAATGTCAGGCTTGAATTTGACGATGGCTCCATTGCCAATCTGACCGCCAGCCGGATATCCCTCAAGAATTTGCGCAAGTTGAGAATATTCCACGAAAATTGCTATATGGTGGCGGACCTGGCAAATAAACACGCTTATGCGATGTACCGTGAAAATGAGCAGGATGATTCGGGATTCCCTCAAATCTCCATTGAAGAATTGGAAGTCGAGGGAACCGACGCGTTAGAGGAAGAGATCATTTCGTTTCTGGAAGCGATCCGAGGCGGACAGAAGCCTGTTGTAGACGGACAATCCGGGCGTCGAGCATTGGCTGTCGCATTGGATATATCCAACAAAATCAATGAGCAAATGCGCAGGAATGGAATCATTCCGCACGAATACTATCAAAATTTTTCTGAGTGCAGGTGAAGCTTCCGGGGATCTTCATGGATCGCGCCTGGTTCGTGCAATCAAGACCAAGAATCCGGCAGCCAGCATTACTTGCCTTGGCGGGCCCATGCTCCAGCAGTCGGGCGCCGAGCTGTTGGTGGATAGCCGGGACCTGGCCGTGGTCGGGCTGTTCGAAGTCTTAAGGCACTCCAAGACCATTTATCAAGCCTGGAAAAAAATCAAATCTTATCTGACCGCACAACGTCCTCACATCACTGTGCTCATAGACTTTCCAGACTTTAACTTCCTTGTGGCCCGTCTTGCCCACCGACTCGGCAGTCGCGTTTTTTACTATATAAGCCCTCAGGTTTGGGCATGGAGAAGCGGCCGCGTGCGCTCCCTCAAACGTTTAGTGGACCAGATGGCGGTGATTTTGCCCTTTGAGCCGGCCTTTTACGACCGATATGGCATGGCAGTCAGCTATGTCGGACATCCCTTGCTGGACGTGCTGGGGGAAGCACCAGCAGGCGAGTCGGGACACGCCCCGCATAGCGGCGAGAGTGCCGGTCCCGTTGTCGGACTCTTGCCGGGAAGCCGTCACAGTGAAATTCGAGCGATGCTTCCCCTGCTGCTTGAAGCTGCCGCACTCATGCACAAGGAGATGCCAGAAATTTCATTCCTCCTCCCCGTAGCGGTCACATTGGATCGAAACGACATCGAATCGGAAGTGGCTGACTGGAAATTGCCCGTGAAAGTCACAAGCGGCGACACCTATGAAGTGATTCGTGCCTGCGACCTGATTCTGACCGTTTCGGGCACAGTCACACTGGAGGCTGCAATTTTGGGCACGCCAATGATCATCGTCTATCGCGTTTCTCCTCTGACCTATTATGCGGGTCGACACCTCATTCGTGTGAAGCATGTGGGACTTCCAAATCTGATTGCGGGTCGACCCATTGTCCCGGAGTTACTACAAAAAGACGCACGCTCCGAGCGCATAGCCAGTGAGGCGCTTGCTTTGTTGAAGCACCCGCAGCGGCTGGATCGGCAACGCCGGGATTTGGCTGCCATCCGGGGGCAGCTCGGAACACCGGGTGTGGCGGATAGGGTTGCCGACCTGGTTTTGCAGAACGTCAAGGTTGTATGAGGCAGGAGCCGCTGGTCGGATGAAGAAGCAGGCAGCAGGGGGCAGAGAGCAGGAAGGGCGAACCCACGTGCGGCGGGCTCCAAGCTCCAAGCCTCTCTGCACCGGGGACCGAGCTGCACCCGGTGGCCGCGCTGCAGAGGCAAGGCAGCATGCCAACGGCGAACCAGCTCAAGGGGCAGCGGATTGGCGAAATTTCCTCAAACCCTGTAGCTTCATTGCCCTCATTTGCTGGCCAATGTTGTTCTGTTACTATCTGGTGATGATTTTATCGGCAGGCAAATACCGCCGCTCCTACCTGTACCGAATGGGCCTGATGCTCCCGGCGCAATTGCCTTTTTCAACAAATCGTGTTTGGTTCCATGCGCTTTCAGTTGGTGAGACTCTTTCAGTTAAGCCCTTGGTGAAAGCTTTTAAAAGCAGATACCCCGACCTGGAGATCATCTTTTCAACGGCTACCGAAACGGGCCAGGATATCGCTCGGGAAAGGCTTGGACCGTATGTACAGCGTTTCTTCTATCTTCCACACGACTTTCCATGGATCTTGGATGCTGTCGTTCGGCGTCTCAAACCCGACTGCTTTGTGCTGGTTGAAACGGACATCTGGCCAAATCTCCTCAGAGTCTTGGAGCGGCAGCAAGTAGGGCGGATTCTGGTCAATGGACGGCTCTCTCCCAAATCTGTTG
>Ga0068712_1003931_pt1 | contig 13209 bp, 6 predicted proteins | sample MTBAKSrepl1MetaG_FD_62987 | JGI IMG/M metagenome (GOLD analysis project Ga0068712, IMG submission 62987) | Enrichment culture microbial communities from Arthur Kill intertidal strait, New Jersey, USA, that are MTBE-degrading - MTBE-AKS1... | ecosystem: Environmental > Aquatic > Marine >... | reverse complement strand
GTGCTCACGTGCTTTCCCTGTACCGGTTCTGCCTGCAAAACGCAAACCTTGCGGCGGATTTGAATGCCGGCGGATTCGCAGCCGTTTTCGATGCCTCGTGCGCTCCTTTGATCACAGAAGATGAAGCATGGGATATCTTTTACCGCGTCAGTGAGGGGCGCGCCTGTAAAACCGCGGTCAAAGGTTTGGCGGCCGGTTTTAACGGCGGTTCTCAATGCTGGCCGGCTTTGGCTTATTGTGCAGCCTGGCTGCAGGTGGCGGGCTCGAATTCGGTGCTGCCGGCTTGGGTGCGTCATCGTTTTCCCGAGGTCACCGATATCCTGAATAAACTGCGCGACATCCCCTGCACCGTCCCCGGCTGTGAATACTGCGGCACGACTCATAATCCAACCCTGCAGCTGCAGCGTTACTTCGGCTTTGATTCCTTCCGGCCTTCGCATGGGCAGAGCGCGAACGGGGACAGCCTGCAACAGGTGATTGTAGACAACGGGCTGGGTGAAAGGCCGCTGCTTGCCATCCTCCCCACCGGAGGCGGCAAGTCCCTTTGCTATCAGCTGCCGGCGCTGGTGCGTCATTTCAGGCGCGGCCAACTGACCATCGTCATATCGCCACTGCAGGCGCTGATGAAAGATCAGGTGGACAACCTGACAGAGAAAACCGGCTCGCCCTCGGCTGCCGCCTTAAACGGGCTGCTGACGCCGCCCGAACGAGGCGAAGTGCTGGAGCGGGTGCGCCTTGGCGATATAGCCATCCTCTATGTGGCCCCGGAGCAGCTGCGCAATGTATCGTTTGGCAAAACCATCGCCCAGCGCGAGATCGGCTGCTGGGTTTTTGACGAGGCGCATTGCCTCTCCAAGTGGGGACATGATTTCCGCCCGGACTATTTGTATGCGGGCCGCTTCATTCGCGAGTTTGCCGAAGCCCGCAACAGTCCGGTCCCGCCGATCGCATGCTTCACTGCCACCGCCAAGCTGGAAGTGAAGCAGGAGATCATCGATTTTTTCAGCAAGGAACTGGGACAATCCCTGCTGGTTTTAGAAGGCAGCGTTGAACGCGATAACCTGCGCTTCGAAGTGCAGACGGTCAACCGAGCCGAGAAATCGGCACGGTTGCATGAGATCTTGAGCGAGCGCTTGCCCGAGACAGGCAGCGCCGTCATTTATGCGGCCACTCGCCGCAATGCGGAGGATCTGGCCAGGTATCTGGAGCTTAAGGGCTGGAATGTGGAAGCTTTTCACGCCGGCTTGAGCGTGCCGGAGAAGCGCAGAGTGCAGGAAGCTTTCGTTGCAGGGGAAATTCGCGTCATTTGCGCAACCAACGCATTCGGTATGGGGATCGACAAAGACGATGTGCGCCTGGTGATTCATGCCGAAATTCCGGGCTCGCTTGAAAACTACTTGCAGGAGGCCGGCCGGGCAGGGCGCGATCTGCAGCAGGCCGAATGCATTTTGCTCTTCGATGAGCAGGATGTGGAGACTCAGTTCCGGCTGGGCGCGTTTTCCGAGCTCAAACAGCGGGACATCGTCCAAATTCTAAGAGGTCTGCGGCGGGCGCGGCGCAACGAGCGGGACGATATCGTAATCACCGCCGGGGAGCTTTTGCGTGCTGAAGAAGTCCAAACCACCTTCGGTACCGACGACCGCCAGTACGACACCAAAGTAAAAACGGCCGTCGGCTGGTTGGAGCGAAGCGGATTTCTTCAGCGAAATGAGAACAACACGCGGGTATTTCAAGGCAGGCCGCTGATCAAGAACATGGATGAAGCCGGGCGGCGGATTGCCGCTTTAGGTCTTTCAGCCAATCAGCGAAGCCGCTGGCTTGCGATCTTGCAGGCGTTAATGAATGCGGACTCAGATCAGGGGCTTAGCGCGGACGAACTGGCGGAGCTGCCGGTGCTCAAGGAAAATCGAGATTCCGCCGAGCGCCATGAGGTCCAGGAGGAAAGCGAAACACTGCGGGTGCTGCGCACACTTCATGACATGGCACAAGCGGGCCTGATCAAACAGGGTTTGCAGCTCACCGCCTACGTTCGACACAAGACAAAGAGCCACTCGCAGCTGGTTTTCGAAAGGGTGTGTGTGCTTGAAAAGGCCATGCTGCAAGCCATGCGCGAAATGGCCCCGGATGCCGCCGAGCAGGAGTGGCTCGACTTGTCGCTGCGCAAATTGAATCAGCGCCTGCTGGATGACGGACATGAGGAAAGCAGCCCGCATACGCTGCTCAACCTGCTGAAAAGTCTGCGCTTAGACGGCCGCGGGCTGGCAGCCAGCCGCGGCAGCCTGGAATTGATCCTGCTCGACCGAAATTATTACAGAGTCAAGCTGCAGCGCAGCTGGGATGCGCTTGTGGCTACTGCTGAAAGACGGCGCAGGGTGGCCAAAACCGTGCTCGATACCATAATGTCCAAAGTGCCCGCCGATGCTTCCCCTTCCGCCGATTATCTGGTGAGCTTCGGCAGTGACGACTTGCTCAACGCCGTCCGCTTCAATATCTATCTCGCCGGCCAGTTGACCGACCCGCTTGCGGCTGTCGACCGTGCGCTCATGTTCTTGCACGAACAGAAGTCCATCACTTTGCAGCAGGGTTTGGCGGTCTTCAGGCAGGCCATGACGATTCGCATTCTGCCCGACAGCAAAGGGAGGCGGTACGGAAAAGGCGATTTTGAACCGCTTCAGTTGCACTACAAAGAGCGCATTCTACAAATTCATGTGATGAACGAATATGCCCGGCTGGGATTGGACAAAATTCGCCAGGCGCTGGAACTGGTTCTGGCGTACTTCACTCTGGACCGACTCGCTTTCATCCGCCGCTATTTTCCCGGCCAGAAAGAGCTGCTGGAGCGGGCCACCAGCCAGGAATCCTATCGGCGGATTGTCGAAGAGCTGGGCAACCCGGCCCAGATTCAGCTGGTAACAGCCGCCGAGGAAGAGAACACGCTCATACTGGCGGGTCCCGGATCGGGAAAAACACGAACGGTGGTGCACCGATGCGCCTATCTTATCAGGGTAAAACGGATACCCGCCCGCAATGTACTGGTGCTCTGTTTCAACCGCAATGCGGCAACGGCGTTGCGGCGGCGCTTGTTTGAACTGATCGGCGCAGATGCAAAAGGAGTTACGGTGAAGACCTACCACGGCCTGGCCATGATTCTCACCGGCACTTCCTTTGCCGAGCGGGCCGAAAGAGGCGGCGAAGGTGGTATCCGTTTCGATGAGCTGATTCGTGATGCGGTGAAGCTTCTCAGGGGCGAAAAGGAAATTGCCGGCATGGAAGAAGATGAAATCCGCGAACGACTTCTGGGCGGGTACAGCCATATCCTGGTGGATGAGTACCAGGATATCGACCAGGATCAATACGATCTGGTTTCAGCTCTTGCCGGGCGGACCCTGGCGGACCCTGAAGGGAGGCTGAGCATCCTCGCCGTGGGCGACGACGATCAGAACATCTACACGTTCCGCGGCGCCAATGTCGGCTTCATCCGCCGCTTTCAGACCGATTATCAGGCCGGGGTCCATTATCTGCTGCAGAATTATCGATCCACGGGTCATATCATACAAGCCGCCAACCGGTTGATCGGACACAACCGGGACCGCATGAAAACGGATCGGGAAATACGGCTCGATGATTCGCGTTCCAAGGATCCACCGGGTGGCCGCTGGGCGGAAATCGATCCTCTGATTCGAGGCAAGGTTCAGCTGGTCGAAGTGGCTGATGCACTACAGGAGGCTGCGGCACTGGTCCGGGAAGTAATACGTTTGCAGCAGCTCGACCCCAATCTCGTTTGGACTGAATGCGCCATCCTGTCGCGCACCCGTGAGGCGCTTCACCCCGTTCGTGCTCTCCTGGAGCAGGAGAAGATTCCCGTCACCTGGACCATGGACCGAAGCAAGGTGCCTCGTCTCTATCGCATCCGGGAAATCGCCGGTTATCTGGATATGCTCAAAGAGAGGCGAAAAGAACTGGCTACAGCAGGCCGGCTGATCTCGGACTTGCATCAAAAGTTCCAGAGTGCAGCTGAAAACCACTGGGTTTCAATGCTGGAAGATTTGTTGCGCAGCTTTCGCGAAGAGACCGGCGATTCGGAATTGCCGGTTGAGCGCGTTATCGAGTATCTCTACGAAACACTGACGGAACAAAGACGCGACCATTCCTTCGGCGGCGGGATCTATCTCAGTACCGTGCACGGAGCCAAAGGCATGGAATTCAACCATGTGTTTATCCTGGATGATGGCTGGGCTGGAGGCAGGAGCACGCAGGAAGCAGAAGAGGAGCGTCGGACCTATTATGTCGGAATGACCCGGGCTCGAGAAAGGCTCTCTCTATTCGAATGCCGGAACCGAAAAAACTCCCACACCAGACTTCTCACAACAGATGCAGTCGCACGGAGGCGCATTTCTTCCATCGATGCTTTGCCCGTCGGCATCACCGACAAACGCTACGAGCTGCTCGGAATGGAGGATATTTACTTGAGCTTTGCCGCCCGCTACCCTGCTCAACACAAGATCCATGCCCATCTTGCCGGGCTCCAGCCAGGCGATGTGGTAACCCTGACGGCAAGAGACGGCAAATTGGAAGTCGTTGACAACGAAGGCTGTTGTTTAGCACGGTTGTCCAAAGCGGCAGGCAAGCTGTGGTCATCCCGCCTGGCCCAAATCGAGCGCGCAAAGGTGGTCGGCCTCATCGTTCGCCACAAAGACGATTCGGAGGAAAGCTACCGCAGCTCGTGCGTCTGCGACAAATGGGAGCTCCCCTGGCTGGAGATCCAATATCGGCGTGTGTAAGTCATTTTAAGGCTCATCGCGGATTACCGTGATTTACGGACTCGGTTCGTGCTGAGGTATCGAAGCATGAACGGATGGGTTGCCCTTCGATACCTCAGGGCAAACGGCTGTAGAGCGACACGATCACGCTAATCCGCGATGAGCCCATTTTAATTTATCAAAAAAATACAAGAGATCATCTCCTTTTTATCCGATTGATCTTGCGAGGGGCAAATGATAGTTTGAAACCATGAACAGGAAATACACAGCCATATATCGCATGACAGAGCAGCGAAATGACGATTACGTTCCCGGCACCCCGGAAGAGCGTATCGGTCTCGTTTGGCCGTTGACCCGAGAAATTGCCTCGCTGAGCGTGAAACACGATGCTGAACGAAGACTACAGAGACATGTTACGCGCCTTGTGCGAAGAGAAGGTTAGATTCATCCTCGTTGGTGCCTACGCGCTGGCAGCTTATGGTTATCCGCGTGCCACCATGGATATCGACATTTGGGTCATGCCATCGCCCCGGAATGCTGATGCCGTCTTTCGAGCATTGCGCCGTTTCGGCACCCCATTACACAATCTGACTAAGGAAGACCTCCAGCAGGATGGAACAGTCTTTCAGATCGGAGTTGCCCCAAGGCGGATCGATATCCTCACTACGGCTTCCGGACTTCAATTTGAGGAAGCCTATCGAAGGTCGCTGAGTGTGAATATCGAGGGAGTTGAAGTGCCTGTTCTGTCGGTCGAAGACCTGATTCGAAACAAGAGAGCATCAGGAAGAACCAAGGATTTGGCTGACGCAGAGGCCTTGGAAGCCTTGTGCAAATTCGAATTACGGCATTGAGAGGGACGCGCAAAAAAGCCACTGGCGGAGTAGGGGACGGGTATTCATTTATTGACATCCATGAATGGATGATTCGGATACATACATCGGTATGCCAAGAAAAGCGAGGATTGACGCGCCGCGAGCGCTTCACCACATTATCGTGAGAGGAATTGAGTGGTGGCAGATCTTTCGTGGCGGTGCAGATCGGGGTTCCTACGGTCTGGTCGAGTCGAAACAGCGAAAAAAATCGTAAGGGAAAGGGTCTCATCTGAAGAGTGATTCATGTAATTAAACCGATAGCGTTCCTACGCGCGCGCGTTTCCGACCAAACCTATCTATGGTTTGGATCGATATTTCCCACCGAAGGCACCCCAGCCCGCAAGGAGGCACAAAGGATCAGGAGCACGGCAAAGATGCCGGTGCCGCCTCTCGAAAGGGCTCTTCTTGTGTGCAGTGATGCTTTCATCTTCTCTCCTTCATCCAAGTGTGTGCCGGTTTGCAGCTTGATTCCCCTGTCCGATTTGTTATCGTTTGATGAAAAGTGTAATCGCTGGAAGCATCCATGATCAGAACTCATGCCGGGTTAGGGAATGAAACGGGAATAGGGCGATACCATCAGGCGCCTCCCGCAGAATGAGTCGGTCACAGGCTCTCCGGTATAGGTCGACAAATCCAGAGGGTCCTGTGTTGTCGGATCGAAGAAGCGCATAACGAACTCCCCTTCAAAGCTGCGGAACTTCCGGTCGAAGCGCACCGTGTAATCCACTCGCGCGACATTTTTCAGAGATCCGCTTTCATCATGGGAGAAATCGAGATGGACGGCGGCAATTTCGAGCGGTCCGATCCGCTTCCAGGTTCCCTGCTGAGCTCCGAAGCCGAGCTCCGCCTGTGCCGAGCTGGCGCCGATCATGGTGCCGTCGCGATTGAAGGTCCACAGGCTGATCGTGCCGCTTCCTTCTTCCACGTAGAAAGTACCGGCGACGTGGTTTCCAAATTCGCTCCAATTTCCGTTCCCGAAACTCATCGACGAGGCGTGCGTGCCTGCAGCCGGCAGCAGCAAACTCGCCGTGACCAGGAAGCACAGCGTATAAGGCCGTAAGCGACTCAAACCCAATTTCTTCGATTTCACTTATTTTCCCTCCTTGTTCCGCCTGATTTGAATCGGAAGACCGCAAGACCAGCCATTTCGCAGCCTGACCATGGACGACCGGAAATCAGCATTGGAGGATTTTGTTACTTCCTGTCCCGGATCGTGTCAAGAACCTTGTCCTTCCAACTGCATCTTGCTAATCTCTGAAGAGATTTTTTATAGACTGGTTTGATCTTTCTGCACAGGCTTAAAGAGCTCTATCCCATGCTTCAGTTCGGCTTCGAAATGTCGAGTGGCGTACCTAACGCTGAACGGTTGCCAACTTTGCACTGGGAAAGACGACAGTTACTTATTAATATGACTCTATCAACGAAGGGTACATCACCCTTGACACATGCAGACCCATGATGCAGTCACTGATGGGTATCAGTGAGGTAAAAGGTGTATATCGAGATGAGAATCACGCTGAACAAGAGGATTCAGACAGGTGCCGTCTCGGAGCTCGTTTGCAAGGGCAGCGGGCTTGGCAGGGGAAAGATTTACAGTGAACAGTGACATCATAAACCACGAATTGCGGCTTGCTAACGACTATATTCATCATACCGACTGCCACATTTTTTTGACCGGAAAGGCAGGTACTGGAAAGACCACCTTTCTGCACAGTATTAAAAAGAGCTCCGCCAAAGGGTTGGTTGTGACCGCCCCGACCGGGGTGGCGGCCATCAACGCGGGCGGGGTGACACTGCATTCCTTTTTTCAGCTGCCCTTCGGTCCCTTTATACCCGGCAGCGAGGCGCACGAGGGCAATCGGGGGCGTCTGCACCGCTTCAGCAAGGAAAAAAGGCGCATTATTCAAGGGCTCGATTTGTTGGTGATCGATGAAATCAGCATGGTGCGGGCCGATGTGCTCGATGCGGTGGATGCGGTCTTGCGGCGCCATCGCCGTGACAACCGGCCTTTCGGCGGCCTGCAGCTGCTGATGATCGGGGACCTGCATCAACTTTCCCCGGTGGCCGGCCGGGAGGAATGGCAAGTTTTGTCACAATATTATGAATCGCCCTATTTTTTCAGCAGTCATGCCCTTTCCCGGGTGGAGTTGATCACCATAGAGCTGAAACATGTGTACCGGCAAACGGACGAAAGTTTCATTCGGCTCCTGAACTGCGTGCGCGAAAACCGCCTGGATACGTCCGCCATCGCCGAGCTGAACCGGCGGCATATCCCCAATTTTACGCCGGAGGAAGACCGGGGCTATATTACCCTGACGACCCACAACGCCACGGCCGACGATATCAATCGCAACCGACTGCGCGCGTTGCAGAAAAAAGAAAGATGCTTCAACGCAGAGATTTCGGGCGATTTCCCCGAATACAACTTTCCGACCCCGGCCACCCTCCGGCTCAAGGAGGGAGCTCAGGTGATGTTCCTGCGCAACGATCCTTCCGTCAATAAACGCTATTTCAATGGGAAAATCGGCACAATAAAAAAGATGTCCGGCTCAACCATCCTTGTCGTATGCCCGGGAGACGATGATGTCATCGAGGTTGAACCGGTGGAATGGGAGAACATCAAATACACGGTGAACCCGGAAAGCAAGGCCATCGAAGAAGAGATCATCGGCAAATTCAAACAGTATCCGCTTAAACTGGCATGGGCCATTACCGTTCACAAAAGCCAGGGCCTGACCTTTGACAAGGCCGTCATCGATGTCCGGGCCGCTTTCACTCATGGCCAGGTGTATGTGGCCCTGAGCCGCTGCCGCACGCTTGAGGGTCTGGTGCTCAGTACGCCCATGCCGACCCGTGGCGTTGAAACCGATGGGGCCATTGTCCGCTTTGACTCCAAGGTCGGTCAAGACCCACCGTCGGAAAGCCGTCTGCTGGCGGCCAAAATGAATTACCAGCGGCGTTTGTTATTGGATTGTTTTGATTTTCAGCGGCTGCAAAACTATCTCAACCATTTGACCGGACTTTTGATGAGTCATGCCCGTGTGGCGCGGATCGACGGTCTTACCGATATCGGCCGGCTGCGGCAGAATTGTGAGGAGACCATCCTGACGGTTGGCGAAAAATTCAAGCGCCAACTGCAGGTCATTTTCACCGATGCCGCCCTGCCTGAAGCGGATCCCTATGTGCAGGAGCGCATCGGCAAGGCTTCGGTCTGGTTCCAGGAGCAGTTTAAGCTGCTGTTCGGGGAGCTCACGGCAAGCATGCACGTGGAAACGGACAATGCCGAACTTCGCAAGCGGATCGGGAATGCCTTAAAAGATCTGCAAAACGAAATTGCCGTCAAACTGGCCGGCATAAAGTCCGGTGAAAAAGGTTTTTCACCGGCGGGTTATCTGCGCGCGGTAGCCGATGCCACCATGGAGGCCGATCATGGAAAAGAGAAGAAACGTCAGATTCCGGAATATAGCGCGGCGGACATCGATCACCCCGAGCTTTTTGAAAACCTCAAGGCGTGGCGCTCCCGCAAGGCGGGCGAACAAGGGGTTGCTCACTATCAAATACTGCACCAACGGGTACTGATTCAAATAGCGTCTCTTCTCCCCGACAACAGCGCCGATCTGAGGAAAATCAAGGGGATCGGGAAAAAAACCGTCGCCAGGTACGGGCGGGAACTGGTTGCGCTGGTGGCGGCCTACCGCAAGAAGCACGGAATCCATCGGGTGACTCCACCGACGCCCCGCGGGATATCGATAGAAAACGAGCCGGCACGAGCAGGACCGCCGCCTGCAGACACCAGACAAACCAGTTTCGACATGTTCAACAAAGGCTTGACGATCGATCTCATCGCTCGGGAAAGGGGCCTGGCAAAATCCACCATCGAAGGGCATCTGTGCTTTTTTGTAGAAACGGGTCAATTGGATATCGGCAACGTGCTGGCACCTGAAAAGCAACACATCATTGAAAAGCAGTTGGACGCCGCCAATTCCCTCGGCCAGGTCAAACACGCCCTGGGGGACGGCTACTCCCATGGTGAAATCAGACTCGTGCTGGCCCACCGGAAGCGCCGGGCGCGGAAGTGAAACCTCCGTCGTCGCAATCGGGTTATCCTGTGCGACTAACGTCACCACCGTTTTCTATCTATATGAGACCTTGACCGAACAGCGACGCGAGCATTCCGTCGGCGACGGTATTTACCTCAGCAGCGTGCATAGAGCCAAGGGCAGGAAATTCGAGCGTGTCTTTACCCTCGAGGACGGCGGGGCTGCAGGCAGGAGAATTCACGAAACGGCAGGGCTCATCGTGCGGTACAGGGAAGATTCGGAAGAAAGCTTTCGCATTTCCTGCCTATGTGACAGATGGGAAGCTCCGTGGCTCGAAGCTCGCTATCGTAGGGAGCTGAAGCAATCTGCTTAGCTTGACAGATGGAACCACTGATTTTAGTGTTCGGGTTGATCGCAAGGTAGAAAAGACCCTCACCGGCATCCAAAAGTTTTGCAGTAATGGCGAAACCGCAGGATGCCTTGGTGAGCCGACAAGCTTATCATTTGACAAGAAAGAGAGCACTCATGGCCGAAGCTCGAGACGCTTCTCCTTTGTTCAGCCCGATCGAAGTAGATGGATTGTCATTGAAAAACAGAATCGTTATGGCCCCGTTGACGCGTTCCCGAGCCGGCGAAGAGCGCCTGCCAAACGCTTTGATGGCGGAGTACTATGTGCAAAGAGCCTCGGCGGGGCTTATCATCAGCGAGGCGACCGTGATTTCCAAGCAGGGAATCGGCTGGCTCAACAGCCCGGGAATCTATACTGATGAGCAAGTCGAAGCATGGAAGATAGTGACCGATGCGGTTCACGCTCGAGGAACACCGATGTTTCTGCAGCTGTGGCACTGCGGAAGGGCTTCCCACAGCAGCTTCCATGAAAAAGAAGCGCTCCCGGTCGCCCCATCGGCCATCAAGCTTGAAGGCGACCATATCCACACGCGGCTCGGCAAACTGCCGCACGAAACACCCCGGGCGTTGCAGACCGACGAAGTGCCGGCCATTGTCGAGGATTACCGCCGTGCTGCCGAACGAGCCAGGTCAGCGGGGTTTGACGGGATAGAAATACACGCCGCCAACGGATACCTGATCGACGAGTTCTTGCAGTCCAAGACCAACCATCGAACCGACCGGTACGGGGGAAGTGTCGAGAATCGATACCGGTTTCTGGACGAGATCGTTCAAACGGCGCTCACCGTTTGGCCATCCAGGCGAGTCGGAGTGCACCTTTCGCCGAATGGCAATTTTAACGATATGGGCTCTCCCGATTTTCGCGAGACTTTTCTGTTTGTGGCGGAACAGCTCAACCGATATGCCCTGGCCTACCTCCATGTTGTAGACGGCCTTGAATTCGGTTTTCACGGACTTGGACCGCCCTTAACTCTGGCAGAATTTCGCAAGGTCTGGCAGGGGACGCTGATGGGGAATTGCGGTTATACGAAGCAAAAGGCTGAATCTGCGATTCGCAACCGGTTCGCCGACCTGATCTCCTTCGGTAGGCCGTATCTCAGCAATCCGGACTTGGTGGAGCGCTTCGCCCATGACTGGCCCCTCAATCCTCCTGCCACCCGGGAGGTATGGTATTCTTTCGATGAGAAGGGTTATACGGATTTCCCGAGATATGAGGGGTAGAGGCGGAAGGATGAAGGCGGAGGGAATTTGCAGAACGTTACCGGAGCACTCAATCAGGCGACGGGCTCATTTTTTTATGTCATTTTTTTAATGACAAATACCCGCTGCTGTGTTAGCAGAAGAAGCGTTCATAATTATGGATAATGGATTGAACGACCGGAAGGTGTAGCACATGACTCAAATCAGGATCAAGGCTCTGTTTGTTGCATTGAATGCAGCAGCATTGGCGGCCGCGGCGGCGGCCCGCAGGCCCGTGGTCCTGATGGGAGTATAGGAGACTTAAAAGACTATCGACCATCTCGGGGCTGCGGGCCATCCACCGCGGCTCCTTTTGTTTTCAGGGCTGCGTATTTGTGCAGCCCTTTTTGTTTTGGAACAGACGTGATGGAGCCACCATCACATTGATCAGCAGAAAAGGATAGAACAGCATGCGCACGGAAATCGTCCACATCGGCGCCAACAAGCTGACTTATGAAATACGCAACATCGTCGGTGTCGCTCAAAAGCTGGAAAAACTTGGAGTTGAGATCAATCCTGAAAACATCGGCGACCCCGTGGCCAAAGGAGAAAAAATCCCTGACTGGATGAAAGCCATCATTTCGGATTTGGCCATGGAGGATTGTTCGTATGGGTACTGTGCCACTCAGGGTGTTCTGGGAACGCGTGAATTCCTGGCAGACAGGAACAACTGCAAAGGCGGAGCGGTAATCGGACCGGAAGACATCATCTTCTTCAATGGTCTGGGTGATGCCATCACCAAGGTTTACGGGTTCCTGCGGCGTACTGCTCGCGTCATCACACCATCGCCCACCTACACCACCCATTCATCGTCGGAAGCCTCCCACGCGGGTCTGCCTCCCGTAACTTATCCTCTTGATCCTCACAACAACTGGCTGCCGGACGTCGTTGAATTGCGGCGCAGGGTGAAATACAATCCTGCGGTGGCGGGCATTCTCATCGTCAATCCCGACAATCCGACGGGCATGGTCTATCCGGAAAGCATCCTGCGGGAAATCGTAGCCATCGCCAGGGATTTCGATCTTTTCATCATCGCCGATGAAATCTATGAGAACCTCATTTTTGACGGGAACAAGACCAAATCTCTGGCGGAAGTGATCGAAGACGTGCCCGGCATAGCTATGAAGGGAATTTCCAAGGAGCTGCCCTGGCCCGGCGCTCGATGCGGCTGGATCGAAGTCTACAACGTCGACAAAGACCCGTTGTTTGCGGAATATGTGCGCAGCATCCTCAATGCCAAGATGGTTGAAGTTTGTTCCACCACGCTGCCGCAAAGAGCGATACCCCGCCTATTCGAGCATCCTGCTTACCGCGGTTGCCTGAGGGATCGCTTGCAGCGTTATGAACGGTTGTCGCATCTGGCCCACGACAGGTTGCAGGGACTGCCCGGCATCGTTGCCAACCGCACCCGGGGCGCTTTCTACATGACCGCGGTGTTTGAAGACGGCTGCATCAACGGCTCACAGTCATTGCCGCTGGCAGATCCGGAGGTGCGCATGCTGATCGAAAACCTCACGGCCGACAAGAGTATGGAGCCGGACAAGCGTTTTGTCTACTACCTGCTGGGAGCGACCGGGATCTGTGTGGTCCCCCTCACTTCTTTCAGCTCGGAGCTACAAGGGTTCCGGGTGACGCTGCTGGAAACCGATGAAGCCAAATTTTGCAGGACCTATGACAGCCTTGCCACTGCCATCAACCAGTACCTCGGGCCATGGGAGCACGGGCAAATGGTATCTGAGCTGCAGACCGCAATCGGGGTGTAAAAAAAAATGGCTCATCGCGGATTACCGTGATTTACGCACTCGGTTCGTGCTGAGGTATCGAAGCACGAACGGATGGGTTGCCCTTCGATACCTCAGGGCAAACGGCTGCAGAGCGACACGATCACGC
>Ga0068712_1003930_pt1 | contig 13211 bp, 10 predicted proteins | sample MTBAKSrepl1MetaG_FD_62987 | JGI IMG/M metagenome (GOLD analysis project Ga0068712, IMG submission 62987) | Enrichment culture microbial communities from Arthur Kill intertidal strait, New Jersey, USA, that are MTBE-degrading - MTBE-AKS1... | ecosystem: Environmental > Aquatic > Marine >... | reverse complement strand
CTCGATTTTTTTTCAACGAAATGATTCACCAGAGCCGGAATGTCCTCGACCCGTTGGCGCAGGGGCGGAATCATGATGGGAAAAACATTGAGGCGGAACCACAGGTCTTCGCGAAAGGTTCCTTTGCTCACCATTTCCGGCAGATTCTGATGGGTTGCGCTGATGATGCGCACATCCACCGGTATGGATTCGGTTCCGCCGACCCGTTCGATTTCGTGCTGCTGCAGCACCCGCAAGAGCCGGACTTGCGCAGCCGGCGGCAACTCGCCGATTTCGTCAAGGAAAATCGTCCCGGTATGGGCCCGTTCAAAGCGGCCACGTTTTCGGGATATGGCGCCGGTAAAGGCGCCTTTTTCATGTCCGAAAAGCTCACTATCGATTAAGCTTTCAGGAATGGCGCCGCAGTTAACGGTGATATATGGGTTGTTTCTACGCAGTGAGGCCAAGTGAATGGCATTGGCAATGACTTCCTTGCCGGCGCCGGTTTCGCCCATGAGCAGTACCGGACTGTTCAGCGGCGCCACCTGCCGAACCATTTCCATGACGCCTTGAAGGCCGAAATCGGCGCCGACAATCGTATCCCCCGTCAGCTGATGCATTTGCTGATGCAGGTAGCGATTATCATCGGCCAGCATATCTTTGAGCCTTAAGATCTCCTGATGCTGCAGGATATTGGATAGGGCTGTGGTAAACGGTTCGTGTAGAAGTGCGATCAGTCGGGCGTGCAAAGGGGTGTATCGATTCTTTCCTTGTGCGAACAGGACCAGAGCGCCAAGTCTTTTTTTTTCAAGCTCCAGGTCCATATGGATGTGAGATGTGTCGGGCGGGAAAACCAGCGACAGGGCTTGCCGGATATGCGGCGGCTCCAATTCAAGGTCGTTAATGATTCTGATGCTTGAATCTTTGGCCCACTCTTCTTCGAAGCGATGCCGGTATTCTTTTGGCAACGGAACAGTTTCTTCCGGCTTTTTCATATGCGGCGGAAAGATAGCGGCAAGTATTTTAGCGATATTCAATTCCGGATCGTACAGGGAAAAAATCATGCCGGAAACAGGCAGGGCTCTATTTAAATAGTCCATGCAGCGCTGTATGGCCGTTTCGATATTCAGGCTGCTGGAAATCCTCAGAGCCGCCTGGCGAAAGAATTCGTTTTCGTCGATATTCATTTAGATTACACCTTAATCAGGAACTGGTTTCCGCTGTATTTGGAAGTTCATAACATATTTCTGCCAAATAAGAAAGATAAAGCTGTTTAAAAAAACAGATTGCAACCCGATAGTCTTATAACATTTAGATATTATTTAAAATATATAATTGGCACGATTTTAGCCTATTAAATATAGTCTTTTGAATCCGGCTGCTTCGCTTCAGGTTGAATGACAGCCGGAATATGGAATTTTGGAATGATGGGTTTCAGGGATATCGTTACGTTAAAAACCTGTACGATTTTAATAAGAGGGCCGGCATGGACTGGATTGAAATGATCCACTTGCGCGCTTATTCCCACGGGGATTGCGCGGCGGCGGCGGCAGCATTTCACGAGCTCACTTCACCCGAAGGGGAAGTCGGCCTTAAAGAGGTTATCCTTTTGCGAAATACCGGCATCGATACCGATATGGGAATATTCATCAGCTGGCAGGGGGATGTTCCGGCAAACGGCAAAAGCCGTTTGGGATTGCAGCTTTCAGCCGCCTTTTCCGAATACGGCCAGATCTACCATTCCGTCTGGTCCTATGAAACCAGGCTCGCCGTCAGGCAGGAAACAAGACCGAAACAGATAGATTGATGGAGGGTTTTCATGAAAACCGGTTATAAAATAAAATTTATTGCCGTCGCCGGGATGCTTTCCGGGTTGCTTTTTTTGGCCGGGTGCAAACCCCAGACTTCAGGCGGCAGCCCGTCCCAGGGCGCTCCCCCTGAAGTCGCAGTCGAAACGGTCCAGCCTCAAGCAGTGGTCCTTTCCACCGAGCTGCCGGGACGCACATCCCCATACATGGTTGCTGAAATCCGGCCCCAGGTCAACGGCATTATCCAGAAACGCCTGTTTAGGGAAGGGTCCGATGTCCGGGCCGGCCAGACGCTTTATCAGATCGACCCGGCCCCCTTTCAGGCGGCCCTCGACAGCGCCACGGCAAATCTTGTCGTCACGCGAAAGGCCGCCGATCAGGCCCGGGCCGCGCTGGGCGCCAGCCTTGCCGGCGTCGCGCGGCAGCAGGCCATTTTGGATTTCGCCCGGACCAACCGCCGGCGCTTCGAGGATCTGGTCAAGGACAGGGCCGTCTCCGCCAGCCAGCGGGATCAGGCCGTGACCGATGCCGATGTGGCCGAAGCCACGCTCCGGACCGTCGAGGCGCAGGTGCAAAGCAACCGGGAAGCCGTGGGCGCGGCGGAAGCGGCCATCCTGCAGGCGGAAGCGGCGCTGGCAAGCGCCCGCATCAATCTGGGGTATACCAAAATTATCGCCCCTATTTCCGGCCGAATAGGAAGGTCCGGCATAACCGAAGGCGCTATTGTAACCGCCTATCAGCCCGTTGCCCTGGCAACGATTCAGCAGCTCGACCCCATCTATGTGGATGTGCCCCAGGCAACCACCGAATTGCTGCGGCTGCAGCACCGCCTGGCGCAAGGGTGGATCAACCGCAACGGGACCAACCTAAACCAGGTCGATCTTATTCTGGAAAACGGCGAGCGCTATCCTCTGGAAGGATCACTCCAGTTTCAGGATATTTCCGTGGATCCCACCACCGGCTCGGTCATCCTGCGGATGGTCTTTCCCAACCCACAGGGTGTTCTCCTGCCGGGCATGTTCGTCCGGTCCGTGGTGAAAGAAGGCGTCAATCCCCGGGCGCTTCTGATCCCCCAGCAGGCGGTTTCACGCGACCCAAAAGGGAATCCGGCAACCCTGATCGTGGATGCCGAGGGCAAAGTTCAATATCGGTTGCTTGAGCTCGATCGCGCCATCGGCGACCAATGGTTCGTCACCAAGGGACTTTCCCCCGGCGACCGCGTGATCGTCGAAGGGGTGCAAAAGGTGCGGCCCGGCGCAGTCGTAAAAGCGGTTCCTTTTGACAGTGGAAGCAAAAAGGCAGAATCTGAAAAATCGGCCCGGCCGGCCCCACCATCGAACTGACGGAGACGCATCATGTTGTCTAAATTCTTTCTGGATCGTCCGGTATTTGCCTGGGTCATCGCCATTATCCTGATGGTGGCGGGCCTCCTGGCGATCTACCAGCTCCCCATATCCCAGTATCCTCCCATCGCGCCGCCGTCCATCGCCATCACCGCCCTTTATCCGGGGGCGTCGGCCGAAACGGTTGAAAACAGCGTAACCCAGATCATCGAGCAGAAGATGACCGGCTTTGATAAAATGCTGTATCTTTCCGCCAGCAGCGATTCAGCCGGCGCTGCCCGCATTGAGCTGACTTTTGCCCCGGGAACCGATCCGGACCTGGCCTGGGCTCAGGTGCAAAACAAGCTCCAGCTCGCCATGGCGAGCCTTCCCGAGGTCGTCCAGCGCCGGGGGGTCGTGGTGAGCAAGAGCACCCGCAACTACCTCCTGATCGTAGGTCTGATATCGGAAGACGGCAGTATGGACCTGAACGATTTGCAGGACTATGCCCAATCCAACCTTGAAAAGATATTGTCGCGGGTTCCCGGCGTGGGCGAGGTGGAAGTATTCGGCAGCCAGTATGCCATGCGCGTCTGGCTGAACCCGGACAAGCTGGTGGATTACCATCTGACCTTCGAGGATGTCATCGCAGGTCTGAGGGCTTATAACGTAGAGGTTTCCGCCGGCCAGTTTGGCGGTTCGCCGGCCGTCGACGGCCAGCGTCTGAACGCCTCCATCGTTGTTCAGAACATGCTCAAAACCCCCGCAGAGTTTGCCGCCATCCCCCTGCGCACCAATCCGGATGGATCCATTGTACGGATCCGGGACGTGGGACGTACGGAACTGGGGGCCGAATCCTATGATGCCCAGGTCTTTTACAAGGACATGCCTTCTACCGGCCTGGCCATCCGGCAGGCCGCTGGCGCCAATGCCCTGGCCACCGCCGATGCCATCCGGGCCAAGGTGGACGAAATAAGTCCCTTTTTCCCGACCGGCTTAAAGGTCGTTTACCCCTATGACACCACCCCCTTTGTCCGGGTGGCCATCCAGCAAGTGGTCAAGACCCTTTTTGAAGCCATCCTGCTGGTCTTTCTGGTGATGTATCTCTTTATGGGAAACCTGCGCTCCACCCTGATCCCCACCATAGCCGTACCGGTGGTAATCCTGGGAACCTTTGCCGTCCTGGGAATTTTCGGGTTTTCCATCAACATGCTCACCATGTTCGCCATGGTGCTGGCCATCGGCCTGCTGGTGGACGACGCCATCGTGGTAGTGGAAAACGTCGAACGCATCATGAGCGAAGAAGGCCTTTCCCCCCGGGAGGCCACCGCCAAATCCATGGACCAGATCACCAGCGCCCTCATCGGCATCGGCCTTGTGCTCTCGGCGGTTTTCGGCCCCATGGCGTTCTTCGGCGGTTCCACCGGGGTGATCTACCGCCAGTTTTCAGTGACCATCATCTCCTCCATGCTCCTTTCGGTGGCGGTGGCCCTGATCCTGACCCCGGTCTTGTGCGCCACCCTTCTCAATCCGGTGCCGAAAGGGCATGCACCGGCCGACAATGCGGTCTTTTTCCTGCGCCCCTTCTTTCGATGGTTTGACCGCGCCTTTCTGAAAACCCGTGACGGCTATCTGCACCTGGTGTACCGGTCCATCATTCACAAAGCCCGTTACCTCCTTATTTTTCTGGTGATCGTGGCGGCGATGGGATTTCTTGTTAAACGGATGCCCACGGCCTATCTTCCGGATGAGGATCAGGGTATGCTGCTGGTGCAAACCATCCTGCCGGCCAATTCGACCCTGGAGCAGACCAAAGCGGTCCAGCAGACCGTCCGCAACTATTTCCTGCAGCACGAAAAAGATGCCGTCGAATCCCTGATGACGATTTCGGGCGCCAGCTTTGCAAGCCGGGGGCAGAACGCCGGCATGGCCTTTGTCAAGCTCAGGGATTGGGATCTGCGCAACCGGCCGGACTTAAAAGTCGGCGCCGTGGCCGGAAGGGCCATGAGGGAATTTTCCGGAATCCGCAGCGCCCTGGTGTTTGCCTTTGCGCCCCCGGCCGTCATCGAACTGGGAACTTCCAAAGGTTTTGACTTTCAGTTGCTGGACCGTGGCGGTTTGGGCCATTCCGCGCTGATGGCAGCCCGTAATCAGCTCCTCGGCCTGGCGGCCCGGGACCCGGTATTGACCAAAGTCAGGCCGCAAGGCCTGGAAGATGTATCCGAATACCGCGTCGACGTGGATTGGGAAAAGGCCGGCGCTCTGGGGGTGCCCATCACCTCCATCAACAACACCCTTTCAGCGGCTTTCGGCAGCGCCTATGTCAATGACTTTATCCAGGGCGGCCGGGTCAAGCGGGTATTTGTTCAGGCGGACGCCCCTTACCGCATGCTCCCCACAGACCTGAAAAAACTTTACGTGCGCAATGTATCCGGCAAGATGGTGCCTTTTTATTCCTTTGCCACCGGCGGCCACTGGACTTCCGGCTCTCCCCGGCTGGAGCGCTTCAACGGCTTTCCATCCATAAACATCCTGGGCGAAGCGGCGCCGGGGAAAAGCTCCGGCGAGGCCATGTCGGCCATGGAAGGGTTCATTGACAAGCTGCCCCGGGGATTCGGCTTTGACTGGACCGGCCTCTCCTATCAGGAACGCATGGCCGGCGGCCAGACCGTACTGCTCTATGCCTTTTCCATTCTGGTGATTTTTCTGTGTCTGGCGGCCCTGTATGAGAGTTGGCCTATTCCCATCTCGATTCTGCTGGCGCTGCCGCTTGGCGCCATCGGCGGCGTCATCAGTTCGTCTCTGCGGGGGTTGCCCAACGACGTCTATTTCCAGATCGGACTTTTGACCACTCTGGGACTGACCACCAAGAACGCCATCCTTATCGTCCAATTTGCCAGGACCCGGGTGGATGAGGGCGTCGGACTGATCGAGGCGACCCTGGAAGCCTCCAAGTTAAGGCTGCGGCCCATCGTTATGACTTCCCTGGCATTCGGATTCGGAGTTCTGCCCATGGCGCTTGCCGGGGGTGCGGGCGCCGGGGCTCAAAACGCCATCGGCACGGCGGTAATCGGCGGGGTGGTGACCTCGACCGTTCTGGCAACGATCTTTGCACCGCTTTTTTACGTGTTGATCTATAAACTGTTCGGCAGACACCGCAAACGTGAAAAGGTTCGAACCGTTCAGGTAAGTCCACCGGGAGATCATAGCCATGAATAAGAAGCTGTTTTTTCTACAGGGCGCGATCGTCGCTGTTCTGTGCGGCTGTACCCTGGCGCCACAATACACCCGGCCCGACGCGCCGGTCCCGGCCGGCTGGCCGGAGGGTGCGGCCTATCCACAAAGCCAAGCGGCGACGGACGCTCCCGCTGCCGTGCAGCTAAAATGGCAGGAATTCATCGTCGATCCCAATCTGCGGCAAGTGGTCGAGACGGCCCTTGCCAACAACCGCGACCTGCGCCTGGCGACTTTGAATGTCGAACGGGCACGGGCGTTTTACGGCATCCAGCGCGCCGAGCTGTTCCCCGCAGTTAATGCCGGCGCAGGAGCAAACATTACGAGGGTGCCCGGCGATCTTTCAAGCACCGGGCGATCCGCAACCAATGAACGCTTTGACGTCAATCTGGGCATCAGCGCCTGGGAGATCGATTTCTTCGGCCGCATCCGCAGCCTGAAGGACCGGGCGCTGGAGGAATACCTTGCCACGGCAGAGGCCCGCCGCAGCGCGCAGATTCTTCTGGTGTCCGCCGTCACCGACGCCTATCTGACCACGGTTTCCAATTGGGAAAGCCTCCAACTGGCTGAATCCACCCTTGCAGCCCAGAAGGCCGACTACGGTTTAATTCAGCGGCGTTATGCGCATGGGATCGCCTCCGGTCTGGAGCTGCATCAATCCCAAACCCGGGTGGAAGCGGCCCGGCGAGAAATTGCCCGTTTCACTCAATTAACCGCACAATCTGAAAACGCCTTGAACCTTCTGGTCGGCGCTGCGGTGCCGGATGCGCTTTTACCCAGGGACCTCGGCAGCGTCACCCCTCCCCGGGAGATTGCCCCCGGCATTTCTTCGGAAGTGCTCTTAAGCCGTCCGGATATCATGGCGGGAGAAAACCGGCTTAAAGCGGCCAATGCCAATATCGGCGCGGCCCGGGCTGCACTTTTCCCCCGGATTTCGCTGACAACCGTTTTTGGAACCGCCAGCAGCGAACTGTCCGGCCTCTTTAAATCAGGATCGGAAAGCTGGATTTTCGCGCCGCAAATCACCCTGCCGATCTTCGATGCCCGGTTGTGGTCGGCCTACGATGCCACTAAAATAGAGCAGGAAATCGCCCTGTCTCAATACGAAAAAAGCATCCAGACCGCCTTTCGGGAAGTGGCCGACGCCCTGGCCGTGCGCGGTACGGTGGATAGACAGCTCGCGGCGCAGCAGTCTCTGATTGACGCTACCGCCGAAACCTTCCGGCTCGCCACGCTCCGTTATGAAAAAGGAATCGACAGTTACCTGGGAGTCCTGGATGCCCAACGCTCGCTCTATGCGGCGCAGCAGGTTCTTATCAATATCCGCCTGCTCCAGTTTTCCAACCAGGTCCGGCTCTATGCGGTCCTGGGCGGCGGCGGCGATTAGCTTGTGGAACCATATCTAGAAGCCGAACCTTCGGCCGATGTCAACTATTATTGCCCCTTTCTAAAATTAACGCGTCTTGCTTAGAAATACTTTCAGCCTTTGAACAGGCTCGAATCCGGCGGCTCGTGCTTTTGTGTTGGTTTCCTCAAACCCCTTATCCGAGACATGAAAGGGCGGGGCCACGATTAAAAGCCTCCCGTTCGGATTGAGTTCGGTTTCTGCCATCGCCTATCTTGTCTTTTTCCTTTCCGGCACCATGCACACTTGCCAAGGGCTTCCATCGCAAAGCGTGATTTGAAAGCTTCTTCGTTTTCGATCAGATCGATACCCTGGGCGGTCAGGACCGCCGAACAGGCCACAAAGGGATGGCAATCATAGGCCTTGCCGAGTTCCACCAAGCCGCATTTTTCCAAATAAACCAGGTTCCAGTTCAGCTCGTTTGCATCGGTCCGGCATGATTCCATGATCTGAACGGGCTCTGTCTGGGCATAGGGGAATTTCCGGAACAGCTCATAAAGCGTTTTCAGGATGCAGCTTCGCAGCCGGAAATGGCTGCTGCTATCCTCAGTTTTGTTTCCGTCAGACATTTTTATTGTTGTTTGGCTGTAAAGTGAGGCCATTAAAGAATACCCGGTTTCACTCAAGTTCAAGGAAGGCGAAAATTTTAACCACAGGAATACACGAAGTATTTCGAGGATTAAAATTTAGGCCTGACGCTGAAATTGAGGGAAAGGGGGCGTTATGCAAAGGCCTCATGTAATCCGCAGATATTTATCGATCTCATACTGGCTGACGTGGGTGCGATACCGGTCCCATTCAATTTTCTTGTTTTCCACAAACTTGTTGAATATATGTTCTCCCAGCGCTTCCCTGACAATTTTTGATTTTTCAACTTCCAGAATCGCTTCATACAGATTTCCCGGAAGGGTTTTGATTCTTCTCTTTTTTTTGTCTTTTTCACTCATGCTGTAGATGTCTTCCTCAATCGGCGCGGGCAGTTCATACTCATTCTCAATCCCTTTTAATCCGGCCGCCAGCATGACGGCAAACGCCAGGTAGGGGTTGCAGGCCGGATCCGGTGCGCGGAATTCGATCCGGGTGGCCAGTTCCTTGCCGGGTTTGTACATGGGAACCCGGATCATGGCCGAACGGTTGCGCCTGGCCCATGAAATGTATACCGGCGCTTCAAATCCTGGGACCAGACGCTTATAGGAGTTAACCCACTGGCTGGTGACGGCGATAATTTCACGGGCATGCTTGATGATACCGGCGATGTATCCCTTGGCCATTTTGGACAAATGATAGGGATCGTCGGCATCATGAAACAGATTTTTTGCCCCTTTAAACAGGGACTGGTGGACGTGCATGCCGCTGCCGTTTTCACCGAAAATCGGCTTGGGCATAAAGGTTGCGTAACAACCGTGCTTCCGGGCGATTTCTTTAACTACGATCCGATAGGTCATAGTCTTGTCGGACATCTGCAGCGCTTCGCCGTACCGCAGGTCTATTTCCTGCTGGCTCGGGGCCACTTCATGGTGACTGTATTCCACCTGAATCCCTATTTTCTGCAAGGCAAAAATGGTTTCCCGTCTCAGATCCGAGGCCTTGTCCAGCGGGCGGCTGTCAAAATACCCGCCGGTATCAATCCCCTCGGGTTTCTCATCGCTTTTGAAATAAAAATACTCCAGTTCCGGCCCCACGTAAAAGGTATACCCTTTTTCCGCTATTTTCTGTAACAGGCGCTTGAGAACATAGCGCGGGTCGCCCTCGTACGGGGTAAGATCCGGGTTCATAATGTCGCAAAACATTCTGGCCACCGGCCGGTCGTCCGGCCGCCACGGCAGCAACTGAAATGTGCTCGGGTCAGGCATGGCGATCATGTCGCTTTCTTCAATGCGGGCAAAGCCTTCAATGGAGGAGCCGTCAAACCCCATCCCTTCGGTCATGCCGGTTTCCAGCTCGGTCGGTGTAACGGCAAAGCTTTTCAGCATTCCCAGAACATCCGTGAACCAGAACTGAATAAAACTGACGTTCTTATCGTTGACAAACCGTAAAACATCCTCTCTGGTCATGCAGCTTTTGCAACTCATTCACACTCCTCCTTGGCAGGTATTCATTTATTCGGGTATCCCGGAAAATTGACCGGTCTCTGTTAGTCAAAGGAGTTTTATATGGGGTTAATCCGATTGTCAAAACTTTTCATCGCGGGCCGATTGCCTCTGCCGGATGCATGCTTGCCTTCTTTAAAGACTTTCATGATTGACAGAGCCTCTAAGTTTTTATATTTTCTATTGTTATTGTACAGACAGACACCCTTCTGATCGGCATGGACGGAATTTCAACCCAAAAAGGATTGGAAAAATGAGCAGAATTTTAATCATCGGTGCGGGGGGGGTGGGAAGCGTCGTCACCCATAAATGTGCCCAGGCGCCCGAAGTCTTTTCCGACATTATTCTCGCCAGCCGCACCATCGAAAAATGCGAAAAAATAAAAAATCAAATAAAACGGCCGATTATCACTGTTCAGGTGGACGCGGACAATCCGGCCGAACTGGTTTCCCTGTTCAACCGATTTTCACCGGATCTGGTCGTCAATGTGGCGCTCCCGTATCAGGATCTCACGATCATGGACGCCTGTCTCCAGTCCGGAATCGATTATCTCGATACGGCCAATTACGAACCTCCGGATGAAGCCAGATTCTGCTACAAGTGGCAGTGGGATTACCACGACAGATTTAAGGAGCGGGGCATCATGGCGCTGCTGGGCTGCGGCTTTGATCCGGGGGTAACCAATGTTTTCTGTGCGCACGCCCTGAAAACCCATTTTGATGAAATCCACGCGGTGGACATCATGGATTGCAATGCCGGCGACCACGGCCACCCCTTTGCCACCAACTTTAACCCTGAAATCAATATCCGGGAAGTGTCGGCCCGCGGCAAATATTATGAAAACGGCCGCTGGATTGAAACCGACCCCTTGTCGGTACATAAATCTTTTGATTTTCCTGAAATCGGTCCGCGCGAGATGTATCTCATGTATCACGAGGAACTCGAATCGCTGGTTAAAAACATACCGACCTTAAAGCGCATCCGTTTCTGGATGACCTTTTCGGAAGCGTATCTGACCCATCTGCGGGTCCTTGAAAATGTCGGCATGACCCGCATTGATCCGGTCCATTTTGAGGGGTGCGACATCGTACCCTTGAAATTTTTAAAAGCGCTTCTGCCGGACCCCTCTTCCCTTGGGAAAAATTACAAAGGCAAAACCAACATCGGCTGTATGATTGAAGGGACCAAGGCGGGAAAACCGTTAACATACTATATTTATAATATCTGCGACCATGCGGCCGCCTATAAAGAAATTCAGGCCCAGGCCGTCTCCTACACCACCGGCGTTCCGGCCATGATCGGCGCCATGATGATGCTGACCGGCGCCTGGAGAGGAAAAGGGGTATTCAATGTGGAGGAATTCGACCCGGCCCCGTTTATGCAAAAGCTGGGAGAATACGGGCTTCCCTGGACGGAAACGTTTTTAGCATGAACTTCGATATCCATACCCTCCCGACGCCCTGTTATGTTCTCGACGAGGCCGCCCTTGAACGCAATTTAAAGATCCTCGATTCCGTTCAGAAAAAAACCGGTTGTAAAATCATCATGGCCCTCAAGGGGTTTGCCATGTTCAGCGTTTTTCCGCTGATCCGAAAGTACCTCCACGGAACAACGGCAAGCTCATTGGATGAAGCCCGGCTGGGTTTTGAGGAGTTCGGCCGGGAAGTGCATGTCTGCGCACCGGCTTACCCGGAGCATGAATTTAAAGAACTGCTGGGATACAGCGATCACATCGTATTTAATTCTTTCTCCCAGTGGAACCGGTTCAAACCGGTCATCCAGGAGAGTAAAAAACTGATCCGGTGCGGCCTGCGCGTCAATCCGGAGCATTCCGAAGTTAGCGTACCCATTTATGACCCCTGCGGACCCTGCTCCCGACTCGGCATTACGCAGGAAAATTTTAAGGGGCAGGATTTGGCCGGTATCAGCGGGCTGCACTTTCACACCCTTTGCGAGCTTAATGCCGATGCATTAAATCGGACTCTGCCTGTTTTTGAAAAAAAGTTCGGCGAATTGTTAACCGATATGGACTGGGTCAATTTCGGTGGAGGCCACCATATTACCCGCAGGGATTATGACGTGGAGCTTCTGTGCCGGCTCATCAGCGAATTCAAAGCCCGCCACCCCCTTGCGGTGTATCTGGAGCCGGGCGAGGCTGTCGCCTTAAACGCCGGCGTCCTGGTGGCATCGGTCCTTGATATCATTCACAACGAGAAGGATATCGCCATCCTCGACACTTCGGCCGCAGCCCATATGCCGGATGTGCTCGAAATGCCCTACCGGCCGGAAATTACGGGGGCTGGAAAACCGGGGGATTATTCCCACACCTATCGCCTGGGAGGAATGACCTGCCTGGCCGGGGATGTCATCGGGGATTATGCCTTTCCCGAACCCCTCAGGGTCGGATCGAAACTGGTCTTTCAGGACATGGCCCATTACACCATGGTCAAAAACAACACCTTCAACGGCGTCCGCCTCCCCGCCATTGCCGTTGCCGACAGCGCCGGCAACATCCGCATCGTCCGCAGGTTCCGATACGAAGACTATCGCAACCGCTTGTCTTAAAAAATAAGTTTTTTTACTTCTTCTATTTTTTTCAAGACCATCCCTTTGACGTAATGACTTTTTATGGTTTGAACGGTCCCTTCCGCCATTTCCAAATCAAATTTTTTCTGTTTATCATTTCCCTGCGCTTTCACCAGTCCCGCAACACCATTTAAGGAACGCACCGTTTTTATGGCAATTTCAATTTCTGAAGTTCCATTTTTTTCATCAAAACATATATCTTCATTTTTTGTCGAATTCACCGTCAATATCCCTTTCCGGTTCATCCAGATTTTCAAACGTATGGGTTGTCAGGATCGGATAGGCTTCAATGGATTTTGCATCCATCATTGCGACAATTCTCTGAAGAACCGCAAGTATCATGATCTTTTCCCAATCCTGAAGCTTTTCAAACTGACCGACAAACGTTTGTTGAAGTGCCGAGGGCTTCACGGCAACCACTTTTTTGCTTTCTTCTGTAGGTGAGATGAGCACCTTGCGTTTATCGTTATCATCCTTGCGTCTGATGATAAGTCCCCGTTTCTCAAGCCGATCCAGGATGCCCGTAACTGTCGCCTGGCCCAAACTGATTGCCTTTGCCAATTCACCCACGGACATTTCATTGTTTCTGGAAAGCACCTGCAGGATAACCAGTTGCGGGCCGGTAATGCCGTGCTCTTTTACAAGCGATCGTGAGTAAAGATCAATAGCCTGGATGATTCTCCTGAGGGCAATCAAAACTTCGTTGGTCATTGTTTGGTCTTTAAGATGCATTCAGCCGGAAATCCTATCTGAATTATTGTTTATCAATTAAACCTGCCAAAGATTA
>Ga0068712_1003929_pt1 | contig 13212 bp, 5 predicted proteins | sample MTBAKSrepl1MetaG_FD_62987 | JGI IMG/M metagenome (GOLD analysis project Ga0068712, IMG submission 62987) | Enrichment culture microbial communities from Arthur Kill intertidal strait, New Jersey, USA, that are MTBE-degrading - MTBE-AKS1... | ecosystem: Environmental > Aquatic > Marine >... | reverse complement strand
GTCATCTTGTGCACAGGCTTCAGCGAACAAATTGGTGAGAAGAGGGCAAGGGAGATAGGCATCCGGGCATTTGTGATGAAGCCGATCGTGATGAGTCAGATCGCCAATACGATCCGAGAGATATTGGATCAGAAATAAGGTCTTGAACTGGCTAATATTATTAAAAGTTAATGATATCAGTTAGATGGCAGTTATCTGCAACTCTGAGTAGGGCTGAATTCGTGAGATATCCAAATGGTAAACGTTGGAACAGATGAAGCCTGACCTGTCCAGAATCACCAACCCCAGCTTCCCAGTAATCAGAGCTGAATATCGACAATGTCCTGCCCAACACGTTGACCTGTATCCCCGTATGCATCTGAAAGCTATTGGAATTGCTTTGGTACGCAGGATGTGGTAACTTCCGTTTCTCCCTCTTTCTACCGACCATGGGCTTTTGGAGCGAAACCCATCTAAGACCAGAATGTCGCCCATTGTTCCACAATGCCCATATAACCCTTTGTAAAACATGTGAGAATGAGCCTGTCCTTTCTCAAAGCAGGTGGAGGATCTCCTAATGGCCAAAAAGCCAAGCTATGAAGAATTGGAGAAAAGAGTTCAGGAATTAGAAGGCAAAATTCTTGAGAGATCAACGGTTCAGACGGCCTTGCTGGAAAGCGAGGCCAAATATCGTAACCTGGTTGAGCAACTCCCTTCGGTTATCTATTTAGCGGCTCTTGATGAATCAAGTACCACACTCTTTGTTAGCCCACAAATAGATGACATCATTGGATTTAAACCCGATGAATGGAAGAAAAACCATGATATTTGGTTCATGCAAATCCATTCAGACGACCGCGAGCGGGTTTTGGCTGAAGTGGAAGCCAGCCATAAGAGTGGGGTGCCTTTTATGTCTGAATACCGGATGGTCAGACGTGATGGCCGGAAAATCTGGGTAAGAGACCAGGCCAAGATAGTGCAAGATGATGCAGGCAGGCCGCTCCTTCTTCAAGGTATGATGTCAGACATCACCGAGAGCAAGCTGTCAGAAGAAGCGATTCGGAAGGCTTATGAAGAGTTGGAAAGGCGTATTGAGGAGCGGACATTTGAGTTAATGGATGCTAACAAAAAACTGGCCGAGGAAATAGAAATACGCAGGCAGGCTGAGAGGGCGCTGCGCGAGGCTGAAACCCGATACCGTACGTTTTTCAATAAAGGGCCGGATGGCGTGGTGATATTGGACACGACCACGCTGCAACCTATCGAGTTTAACGATCAGGTGTGTCGGCAATTGGGCTACTCAAGGGACGAATTTGGGCAGTTACGGCTGTCTGATATCGAAGTTAAGGAAAATGAAGAAGAAGCCCGTGCCCACATTCAGAAGGTTATTGAAGAGGGGTATGACGATTTTGAAACCCTCCAGCGAACCAAACAAGGCGTAATTAGACATGTTAATGTCATGGCACAGACAATTGATATTGGGGGTCGCAGTCTGTACCACTGCATTTGGCGGGACATCACCGAACGGAATAAAGCGGAAGCGGCTCTATTCGAAAGTGAGGAGAAGTACCGTATTCTATTCAACGCCTTCCCCCTGGGGATAACCGTCTCGGATCAATCCGGAAAAATTGTGGAGGCCAATGACACCGCCGCCAAGTTGTTGGGTATCTCCAGAGACGAACACATGTCTCGGAGCATTGACAGCTCGGAATGGCGAATCATCGAATCAACTGGCGCCCCGATGCCTCCCGAAGACTATGCCAGCGTTCGAGCCTTGAAAGAGAACCGGCTGATTGAAAATGTCGAAATGGGAATTGTGAAGCCGGAGGGAGAGACCACCTGGATCAGCGTGACCGCCTCGCCGTTTCCCCTGGAGAACTACGGCGTGGTGGTCACCTATGGCGACATTACCGATCGTAAGCGGATCGAGCAGGAATATCAGACCTTGTTTCGTGAAATGATCGATGGGTTTGCAGTCCATAAAATCATCTGTAACGACAGGGGCGAGCCCATAGACTATCAGTTTCTGGCGGTAAATCCTGCATTTGAACGTATGACCGGGCTGAAAGCAGAAGATATTATCGGTAAGACCGTAAAGGAAGTCTTGCCGAACACGGAACCCTACTGGATTGAAAAATACGGCCGAGTGGCTTTGACTGGGGAGTCGATCACTTTTGAAAATCATTCTCAAGAGTTCGATCGTCATTTTTATGTGACGGCATTCAGGCCTGCAATCAATCAGTTTGCGTGTATTTTTGTGGACATTACCGAACGGAGAAGATCGGAACAGGCACTTTTGGAAAGCGAGAAAAAATACCGTCTGCTTGCCGATAATGTCCGGGATGTCATTTGGATACGAGATTTGGACCTCAAATTGACATATGTGAGTCCATCCATTGAAGTGTTTAGCGGATACACTGTAGAAGAAGCCCTTAGTAGGAATTTAGCCGATGTTCTCACGCCTGACTCAGCAAGGTTGGCAGCGGAGACCTTTGGGGATGCTATGCAGGATCTGAAAAGCGACAAGGATATCCATGAAGAATATGAGATTGACTTGGAACATATCTCTAAAGATGACAGGAAACTATGGATGCAGTGCAAGGTATCGCCCCTGAAAGATGATAAAGGAAAGGTGGTGGGCATGCTTGGCGTCAGCAGAGATATTACCGACCGAAAAGAGGCGGAAAGAGCTCTATGGGAAAGCGAGGAGAAATTTCGGCTCACGTTCAGCAGCAGTCCGGATTCAGTAAACATCAACCGCCTTAGAGATGGCCTTTATGTGGATATCAATGAGGGTTTCACCCTGCTCACAGGCTTTACCCGTGAAGATGTCATCGGCAGAACATCCGAGGAGATTCAGATATGGCATGATATGGCAGACCGGCGCAAACTGGTCCGCATGCTGGAGGAAAAGGGTGTCTGCGAGAATCTGGAGGCACGGTTCCGCAGGAAAGACGGCAGCTTGACGACCGCCCTCATGTCTGCCAGGGTTATTTCTTTGCAGGGTGAGCCGCATATTATTTCCATTACCCGCGATATTTCCGACCGAATTGAGGCCGAAGAAGCCATACGAAAGAGTGAAGAGGAACATAGATCTATACTTAAGACGGCTTTGGATGGATTCTGTTTGATCAATCTTGCAGGGCGATTGATTGAGGTGAACGAAGCTTACTGCCAAATGAGCGGGTACAGTGAACAGGAATTGATATCCATGAATTTATCCGACCTGGAACCATTGGAAACCGAACAAGAAACTATCGCCCATATGGAAAGGGTCATTGAACATGGGGAAGACCGTTTTGAAACTGTTCAATGCCGAAAAGACGGCAAGCTTTTTAACGTGGAAGTGAGTGTTCAATACAATGCATACGATGGCGGTCGCTTTATTGTCTTTTTAAGAGACATCACAGAGCGAAAAGCAGCGGAACAATCTTTGAGGCAAATCGCACAGAAGTACCAACAAATATTCGAGAATATTCAGGACGTTTACTACGAATCAGGACTCGACGGTAAAATTCTGGAAGTCAGCCCGTCTATAGAGAGAATGTCCGAATACAGTAGGGAAGAGCTGCTCGGCAAGTCGCTGTATGATATTTATGCAAATCCAGAAGAGAGTGCTGGATTTGTCAAGCAAATCCTGGAGAAGGGAAGACTCAATGAGTATGAGATCTCTCTGAAAGATAAGGATGGTTCCATGCGGCCATGTTCTGTTACGACCTCAATAGTGAGGGATGAACAAGGAAAGCCGGTCAAGCTTGTCGGCTCGATGCGGGATATCTCTGAAAGAAAACAGAGTGAAAAAGAAACACTGGAACTTAAAGAACAGCTCCACCGTGCCCAAAAAATGGAGGCCATGGGACTGTTAGCGGGCGGCGTCGCCCATGACTTGAATAACATCCTTTCAGGTATTGTGAGTTACCCTGAACTCCTCCTCATGGATCTGCCTGAAAACAGCCCCCTGAGAAAACCGATAACGACCATTCGCGAATCCGGAATGCGTGCTGCCGATGTGGTGGCCGACCTTTTAACCATCGCCAGGGGGGTGGCTATAGGGAGACAGACTCTAAACCTCAACAGGGTTGTCGATGAGTATCTCGATTCACCTGAATTCAACAAGCTGAAAAAGTCCCATATATTTGTGGATTTCAGGACCGAACTGAACGAGGATGTCCTGAACACGAAGGGTTCTCCCGTCCACCTCAAGAAAGCGCTCATGAACCTTGTTGTCAATGCCGCAGAGGCCATAGAAAAGAGCGGCACGGTGACGATGTCGACATGCAATCGATATCTGGAAGAACCTTTTATGGGTTATGAGAATGTGCGCCGAGGGGAATATACAGTGCTGAGTGTATCCGACGATGGTTCCGGCATCTCGCCCCAGGACCTTGAAAGGATCTTCGAGCCGTTCTATACCAAGAAGGTCATGGGTAGAAGCGGGACAGGTCTCGGATTGGCGGTAGTCTGGAATACGATTCAAGACCACAATGGATACATCAATGTCAAGACCAGTGAAAAGGGAACGACGTTTGACCTCTATTTTCCGGTGAGTAGGGAAGAAATCGCTGAGAAAATGGAAGCGATCCGCTTGGAAGAGTATATGGGACATGGGGAGAGAATTCTGGTGGTTGACGATGAGGAGACACAGCGAGAGATCGCCGGCGGGATACTGAGCAAGCTGGGCTACCATGCGAAAGCAGTTTCAAGTGGTGAAGAGGCCATTGCTTATGTGAAAGGACACCCTGTGGATTTGATTGTTCTGGATATGGTCATGCCGAAGGGCATGAATGGGCGTGAGACATATGAAGAAATGATCAAGATACGGCCCGGACAGAAGGCTGTTATTGCCAGCGGGTATGCCAAAACTGGAGAAGTGGACGCTGCCCAGAGATTGGGTGCTGGGAAATACATAAAGAAGCCCTATACTCTGGAAAAGATAGGGGTCGCCGTTAAGAAAGAATTAGAGAGATAGGGTCCGGTGACCATATGATTTAGGGACTACGATTCTCGCCGATTCAACCGGGATTTGCCATAGCTTTGTGATAACGTATCTGCCTGTTATAGCAGCCAGTTGCGGCCTTTAAAGCCTGTCAGAGATGGCAGATATATGGCAAAAACGCTGGTGCTGAATTTGTGAGATATCTGGATGGTAAGCCTTGGAGAGGGTGAAGCTCGATCTGTCAGAATCTCTAAACCGTATCCCCAGAACAATCAGGTAAAAAGTTCGAAAACATCCTATCCGATCAGGTTATCCTCGTTTTAGATGCCCCTCCGTTGCCTTGCCTACATGCCAAGGATGTGGTAAATTCCTATCTGTACCTTATCGCCCCTGCAGAGTTTGTAAAGCAGATGAGTATGGACCTACCCTTTCTCAGAAGTAGCAAGAGGATCTCCTGATGAATCAAAAACCAACCTATGAAGAACTGGAGCAACGGGTTCGGGAATTAGAGAAAGCCGGATGGGAGCGCCAACGGGAGGAAAAGGTGTTGCTGGATCAGTTGGTGCATTACAAGGTGCTCATCGAAGCAAGTCTGGATGGTATCGCAATCATCGATCACAACCACAGGGTTGTTGAGGCCAACAAGCGTTTTGCGGAGATGTTGGGCTATACCCCTGAAGAGGTGCTGAGCCTGCATACATGGGACTGGGAAGCAATGATGACGGAGGCAGCGATTCGTTCCAGTTTCGCTGACCTTACGAAAACCAAAACGACATTTGAAACCCGACATCGCCGGAAAGATGGTACGATCTATGATGCGGAGGTAACCGCATGTGGGGCAAAAGTGGGTGATGAATCCATGGTCCTGACCATAACCCGAGACATCTCCGATCGCAAGAGGGCTGAGGTATCCGTGAAGGAAAGTGAATCTCGGTACCGGGCTCTTTTTGAGAACATGAGCGACGGCGTCGCCATCTATGTGTCTGTGGATGACGGAGATGATTTCCTTTTTGTCGATTTTAACGAGGCCGCAGAGCGAATCGAGAATATTCGTAAAGAGGCGGTTTTGGGAAGACGCGTCACGGACATGTTTCCACGGGTAAAGGAATTCGGACTTCTGGACGTCTTTAGGCGGGTATGGAAAACAGGGCGGCCGGAACATCATCCCGTTTCCATGTACAAGGATGAAAGGATCGTCGGGTTGAGGGAGAATTTTGTCTACAAATTGACTTCTGAAGAAATTGTGTCAATTTATTCGGACGAAACCAAGCGCAAGGAGGCGGAAGAGGCACTGCACCAAGAAAGGGATTTGTTGAGACGTGTTATTCAAACCAGTCCGGCAGGAATTACGATCGTGAATCACGAGGGAAAAATAACATTTGCGAATCCACAGGCAGAAAAAGTGCTGGGACTGGCCAGAAAGGACATTGCTCAGAGAACTTACAACCAACCAGACTGGCATATCACCGACTATGAGGGCAATCCTTTTCCGGATGAAAAATTGCCTTTCAATCTGGTCATGGCTACCGGTCAGCCCGTGCACGATGTGCGTCATGCCATTGAATGGCCTGACAGGAGAAGGGTATTCCTCTCGATCAACGCCGCACCTCTCTTCGCGCAGGCAGGTGAAGTAATCGGCATGGTGTCGACAGTCGAGGATATAACTGACCGCAAGCGGGCTGAAGAGTCACTCAGAGAGAGTGAAGAGAAATTGCGAATAAGAAACCGGATTGCATCTGTTTTCCTTACGAAAACGGATGAGGAGATGTATCCAGAAATCCTGGAATTGGTGCTGAACAAATTGAAGAGTAGATTTGGAGTTTTTGGCTATATTGATGAGAAGGGGTCGTTGGTTTGTCCCTCTATGAGAAGAGACGTCTGGGATCAATGCCAAATGCCGGACAAGGATATTGTTTTTCCAGAAGACAACTGGGGCGACAGCATCTGGGGGAACGGATTGAGAGCAGGAAAATCAGCCTACGCCAACAGACCTTTCAAAGCCCCCGAAGGTCACATTCCAATAGAGAGATGCCTGACGGCGCCTCTGGTTTTTCAAAACAGGTCTATAGGACTACTGACCGTTGCCAACAAAGATACCGACTACGATGAATCCGACAGGGAGAGCCTCGAAGCGATCGCTGAATATGTGGCCCCACTATTACAGGGGGTCCTGGTAAAGAACACCATTAAGAAAGCGTTGCAGGAGAGCGAAGAAAGATACCGCATTTTAGTGGAGGAATCCCCATTAGGCGTTTCATTGATTGGCAAGGACGGCAGCTACCGGTATCTCAACCCCAAGTTTATCAAGATATTCGGGTACACACTTGAGGAGATCCCTACCGGAAAGGAATGGTTCAGGCAAGCCTATCGTGATGCGAAATATAGAAAAGAGGTTTTGGCCACCTGGATGGATGATCAGAAGCGGTACTGTATCGGAGAGTCTCGTCCCAGAACCTATCAGGTAACCTGCAAGGACGGATCCAGGAAGGTGATCCATTTTAGACCTGTTACAATGGAAAGCGGCGATCAGCTGGTGATCTACGAAGATGTTACAGAAACCCAGCGGTTGGAAGAGCGGCTACGCCGAGCCCAGAAGATGGAAGCCCTGGGTCTGTTGGCTGGAGGAGTCGCCCATGACTTGAACAATATCCTATCAGGGATTGTCAGCTATCCTGAGTTGATTCTCATGGACCTGCCAGAAGGCAGCCCCCTGAGAAAACCGATGAAGACGATACACGAATCCGGAATGCGGGCTGCAGGTGTGGTATCGGATCTCCTGACCATAGCCAGAGGGGTCGCCACTGGAAAAGAAGCCCTGAATCTGAATACCATTATAAGTGAATATGTGGACTCTGTTGAATTCCACCACCTCGAAAATACAAACACATTGGTTCATTTCAGGAGTGAACTGGCCCCAGATTTGTTGAACATGCGCGGATCCCCAATTCACTTGAAAAAGACCCTGATGAATCTGGTCACCAACGCCTCGGAGGCCATTGAGGGCAGGGGCACGGTGACCATTTCCACCTTTAACCGGTATCTGGATGAACCGCTGAAAGGCCATGATGATGTTCGGACAGGTGAATATGTCGCCCTCTCTGTTTCGGACAATGGTCGTGGTATATCCACCAAAGACATGGAGAGGATTTTTGAACCGTTCTACACCAAGAAGGTCATGGGCCGTAGCGGGACAGGCCTGGGATTGGTGGTTGTCTGGAATACAGTGCAGGACCACAACGGATATGTCCATGTCGAGACCAGTGACAAGGGGACTGTGTTCGAACTTTATTTTCCCGTTACCCGAAAAGAGATTGCCGCTGCAAAGGAACCGGTTGACCTTAAAGACTACATGGGGCACGGTGAAAAAATTCTCGTGGTGGATGATGAGGAAAGCCAGAGAGAAATTGCCATAGGGATACTGACCAAGCTGGGCTACCATGCGAAAGCGGTTTCAAGTGGCGAGGAAGCGATTGCCTATGTGAAAGGAAACCCCGTGGACCTGATCGTTCTTGATATGGTGATGCCTAAAGGGATGAACGGTCGGGAGACTTACGAAGAGATCATCACGATTCGGCCAGGGCAGAAAGCGGTCATTTCGAGCGGGTATGCCCAGACCGAAGAAGTAGATGCTGCCCAGAAGCTGGGCGCCGGGAAATACCTAAAGAAACCTTATACTCTGGAAAAGATTGGGGTTGCCGTCAAGGAAGAATTGGTAAAATAGCCTTTCGGGAACTTCTGGATTAGAGGGGCACCATTTTCAGGTAATTTTGCCGTTGTTAACTCGTATCGGTGGGCCTATTCAACTAATTGATATTTTAATGAAAATACATTCCTAAGCGCCTGACTGACATGGCAGATAACACAGCTTTTCGGTGGTGCTGAATTTCTGACATATCCAGATGGTAGCTTTTGTGACACGCGAAGCTTGACCGACCTTACCGCGACTCCCCCCATCGCTCATATTGATCAGAAAAAGCCATTGACATCGTTCCAATCAAGCGGTTTGCAGTCGCCCGCACTCTGTGGTAAACTGTTCGCAAAACCGACTCTCATTTGGGTCGCGCTTTTTCGACTATAGGTCTTGCAGTGTTGTTGGGTCCGGCGCGAAACCCGGGTGATCTGCTATGTAAGTAAGTCACATCTGAGGGTATTGTAAGATACCAAAGGAATCCTGAACAGGTCGTTTCTTTTTTCAAGTCCAAAATCGTTCACCATAAACGGAATTTTGGAAGCCACTTTTTCTTGACAGAAGGGGTTTTTTTTCGTTTCATCAGCTGTAGGTATTCCCATCAGTCATTCAACCGCTATTCAGGAGGTTACCCAATGGAAAAACACCTCAAGATATATATGTCCTGCTTCCAATAGTTTGTGGTCTGACTTGTTGGGAGCTCAAATCTTCTTCTGTATAAAGCCAAACCCATAGTGAGAGGGAGAGAGAAAGCCACATGCCTTGATACTTCCTGTTAGTCATTGGTGCCCTCGGGGGCAGTGGCGAGAAAGCACAAGCCATTGTCGAGACGCCTGCTGATATGGTGAAAGTGACGATTGATGGAGGGGCCGATTTCACAATTGCCATTGAAAAAAGAGTAGAAGAGATCGTTTTAGGGACAATCAAGGCCGCAACCGAAGTGGGTGGAGATTTATTCATGACCATAAAGTCTACTGTCTATGGAATTGTGAAAGCGGCTTCAGATATGGGGGCAGATGTGGCCAAGACAGCTGTTGCAGCCACCGAGGGAGCCATCAAGCCAGCAGCCAAGGCTGGCACCGATATCAGTAAGGCAACCAAGGAAGCAGTCACCTGGGCTATTGAAGCGGGTGATAAAATTGGGACAAATACATCTGAGGCCGTAAGGGACGCCCTGACAACTTCAATCAAAGGCGCTAAGGACGTGATCAAGCCACCTTACCGCAGAGTATGCGAAAGATATATTTATTAAGACGTACATCACCGCCGTCGTTGTGGACGACGTCTTTTGAAAGGAAAATGAGACTATGGCTGACAACCAGATGGATGAGATATCGGATTTGGGAAACAAATGGAAAGGGCGCGTCAGGTTTCCCCAGCTTAATCTCAGGCTGGGCAGAGGATTGAAGATCCTGGTCGCCGTGGCAGTGCTGCTATTTGTTTGCTATAACCTCTTTTTCGTTTATGTTCGGCCTGATGAGTATGGGATCAAGGTGATCCGGGTAGGCCTGAACCGCGGCGTTCAAAAAGAGGTTTATCATGCCGGCCTGACGTTTGTTCTGCCCTTTGGGTTGCAGCAGATGTATCGCCTGCCCAAGGGTATTCAGGTACTGGAGTTGACCAATTTTCCCCAAACCGCCGCGGAAGCGGCCCGCAAGGACCGGGCAGCCCACATTCAAACCTCGGACGGCTTTTTTGTGGACGTAGACGTCTCCATGCTTTACCACATCAAGGACCCTTACCTGGTTTTTACCACCATCGGTCCCGGAACCCTCTTTGAAGACAACGGCATTATCCCCAAGGCTGAACCGGCCTTGAAAGAAACTTTGGGAAAGCTGACCACCGAAGAATTTTACAACAGTCCCATGAGGGTTAAAAAAGCGGAAGAGGCCAAGAATCAGCTAAACAATGAATTAAATGTAAAAGGCATCGAAGTCGACCAGGTGCTGGTGCGCTATTTCAAATACAGTCCGGAAATCCAGAAAAACATTGAGGCGAAGAAGCTCCAGGACCAGATGGTATTTACCAACCAGTCAGCAGCGCGGGCAGCCAAGGAAGAGGCGCAATTGAAGAAAATCGTTCAGGAGGGGATGGTTATCGCCGCCGTTGAGATGGAAAAGGGCAAAGCCTATGTCACCCGCAAAATCGCCGAAAAAGATCTTTATGTTCGCAAGATAAAAGCGGAAGCCGATCTGCTGGTAAAGCTAGCGGAGGCGGAACGGGTACGCTTGAAAAATGAATCTCTGAAGGGGATCGGCTCCGAGCGCATGGTGGGATTGAAAATGGCCGATGCCTACAAGGGTCTGGACCTTATTATTCTGCCCAGCGACGGTTCGCATGGGGTCAACCCGTTGAATCTGAACAACACCCTGCAATTATTCGACGTTCGCAAAGGAGCTGACAAATGAAGCGCTTTTTTATCTTGTCAATTTTAGTAGCAGCAGTGTCCACCACGATGGGCTGTGTTCCCCATACCACGGGGGAAACAGAGGTGGGCGTCAGGACGCGCAAAATAGCTCTTTTCGGCCCAAAGGGCGTTGAAGATCGGGTATATGCCCAGGGCGCCACCTATTTTTTCCTACCTTTTATCAATGACTGGCATGTCTTTGATACCAAGCTGCAGAACCTGGAGATGACATTTTCGAAAATGAGGGGCGACCGGAGAAGTCAGGACGACTTGGTGTTTAAAACCATCGACGGCAACGACATCAGTCTCGATGTTATTATTGCGTATCGCATCGATGCGAACAAGGCGCCCCACATTCTTCAGTATGTGGCCCGGGATGACATAACCCTGCGGGATACAATTGTCCGGACCGTCGCCCGAAGCAAACCGCGGGACATTTTCGGCGAGCTCAAGACCGAGGCCTTCTATGTTGCCGAGGCCCGCGAAACCCAGGCCAACAAGGCCAAGGATGCGCTTCAGCAAATCCTGTGGCCCATGGGTATCGTCGTTGAAAAGGTGCTGACCAAGGACTATCGTTTCAACCCTGAATATACTAAGGCCATCGAGGACAAAAAAGTGGCCGATCAGCAGGTGGAGAAGAATAAGTCCGCTCAGCACGCCGCCCTTGAAGAATATAAACGTAAACTGGAAGAAGCGCGGGGTGAAGTCAACAAAATGGTTGCCGACGCCGACGGTCAGTATCTCAAGCACAAGATCGAAGCGGACGTGTACCAGGAACAACAACAGCTTCTTGCCAAGGCTATCCAGGTCGAAGGCATCGCGGAAGCCAAGGGCATCCAGGAAATGAACAATGCACTGGCCGGATCGGGCGGCGAGGCAATTGTTAAACTAAAAATCGCGGAGGCGCTTCAGGGAAAGCGTATCATGTTGCTGCCGGTGTCCGAGGGTGGGATGAATCTCAAGACCACCGACATCAACCGGTTGATCGAGACATTAGGCGTTAAATCGCTTTCAAAAGGAAAATGACTGATCGTCAGATTGCGGCGAAAGTTCGACAGTACTTTCAGAAAATGGCGATCGGTTAGAGGACTATGCATGCTGTTCATGTAACTCGGATGACTTTAAAAACCAAAGGCTTATGAAAGTTGAATCAAGATAGCTTTTTCAAAATTCTAATGATCGTCACTTATGAATGCAGGAAAAATTTCGCATGCTATTCACCCTGCGATTTTTGCTTCTATCGAGGTCAATTGAGGTAAAACGTGTGATATCATCAGGATCGAATGGTCATTCCCGTAATGGGCGATGATCCAGAGATGCTGAACTACCCATATTTGTGTTGTCAGCCTAGTTGCTTTGTATTGCCACATCGAAAGATGAACCATTGTTCTGGCAGTGTTGCCTTTTTGGGCAGCTTTAATCCCCACCCTTTGTTTGAAGTGGAAACGCGATTCCGGTTAATCCCACCGGCACTAACCATCGAAAGCTATGTATATAATTGATATCACGAGCTATTTTTGCATAAGAAGCCTGGACTTGATGGCAGATATATGGCAAAAAGGTTGGTGCCGAATTTGTGACATATCCAGATGCTAAGCCCCGCGACCGTGTCCATGTAAACCTCCTCATCATGGCCGCTTTAGTCGTTTAAGCAGCTTAAAAAAGGATAATAAATCTTGATTCAATCGATACCTTTCGCTTTGGATAGAGGATTTCTTTGGAAAACATCGCCTATTTTAGCGGCGCGTAAAGATTTTGTGTGGTAGATAGCAACACGATCTTGTGAAATCAGGATACCCAATATCTTGTGGTCGTCAGAAAGATCGAATGATCTCGTAGGGCCGAGACCATGTAAGGCATATCTCAGGTTTTTGGTATATCAAAATCTTTGAGACTTCCAAAACATACATGTTATTGAACCCACTTGTTATAGGAATCGCATTTCAAGGTCCCCTCAACCCACCCGACCGATGGATATCACAGGTTTTTCGAGCTTGACTATATTTTGGGTTTTAAGATATAGGATGGGGTAGATTGAGGGAGGCATTCTTAGGATGCGGGAAAATTCTTTCGGCAAGGAACCGTAGGCTTATGTTGCCGGGTTGGTTATGTTATGAGAGTTTAATTCCCGCCTATAATTCCCCAGATTCCCTATGTAGGGAATCCATCTGATTCCTTTTATTCTACATTCTGATTAGATTC
>Ga0068712_1003921_pt1 | contig 13232 bp, 9 predicted proteins | sample MTBAKSrepl1MetaG_FD_62987 | JGI IMG/M metagenome (GOLD analysis project Ga0068712, IMG submission 62987) | Enrichment culture microbial communities from Arthur Kill intertidal strait, New Jersey, USA, that are MTBE-degrading - MTBE-AKS1... | ecosystem: Environmental > Aquatic > Marine >... | reverse complement strand
AACTGGAAAAAGACCGAGATGTTGGCGTAGGCCAGAAAAGTGGCCGCAAACAAAAAGATAAAGCGGCGATTGAACAGCGACGCGGAAGCTCCGGCCGCTTTTTCAGTCGGGACGTTCAAGGCGCCTCCCCCGGACGGTACAATAGGAGGCGCAGCAGCAGATTTCCGGCCACCCGGCGCCGGTATGCGGCCGTGGCGCGGATATCGTCGATAGGGGCTACCGTCTTGCAGGCGATGGCGGCGGCCTGTTCCAGGGTTTCGCGGTTAAGCGGCTTCCCCGCAAGGGCCACCTCAACCTCCGGGGAGCGCATCACGGTGGGCCCCACGCTCCCCCAGGCCAGGCGGACCTTCCGGATCATGCCCGCATCCGAAACCGAAAGGAGCGCCGCCAAGCTGGCCACCGCGCAGGCCAGGGCATTTCGCAGCCCGACTTTTTCATAGTGCTGAATCCCGAATAGGGTAATTTTCGGAATGATCACGGCGGTCACGATCTCATGGCGTTCCAGCCGGGTTTTTCCCGGCCCGGTGATGAACTCGGCCAGTTTCATCCGCCGCCGGCCGCCGGCCGAACCCAATTCCACCTCGGCCTCCAGCAGGTAAAGCGGCGCCAGGGTGTCGCCGGCCGGCGAGGCGGTGACGATATTGCCGCCGATGGTCCCCATATGACGGATCGGGGGGGAGCCGAGCATTTTTACGGCTTGGCAAAGGACCGGGAATTCCCTGGAGAGGACGGCGCTTTCCAGAAGCGTTTCGTGGGCGGCGCCGGCGCCGATCCGGACGCTCCCGTTCTGATCCGCAATCCCCCGAAGCTCCGGAATGCGTTCGAGACAGATCAGGGCGGCGGGATCCATCACGCCGTCCCGCAGCCGCACCAGAAGATCGGTTCCGCCGGCATATACCGCAGCCTCGGGATACTGCTCGTGCAAATCCCAGAGCGCCTCCAGGGTTCCCGGCAAAAAGACCGCCCGGCTCATGGCTTTGTCGCCTCTATGCCGGCGGCGGCTTCCACGGCATCCACGATCTTCTGGTAGCCGGTGCAGCGGCAGATATTTCCGGAAAGCCCTTCCCGGATCCGGAGCCGGTCCGGCCGGGGGTTGCGCGTAAGGAGGTCGGCGGCCGCCAGGACCATCCCCGGCGTGCAGTAGCCGCACTGGACGGCGCCGTGTTCCACAAAGGCCGCCTGCAGGGGATGCAATTTTTGCTTGAGTGCAAATCCTTCGATGGTGGTCACCTGAACGCCCTCGAGCTGGGCCGCCAGCATCAGGCAGGAAAGTTTGCTCTCCCCGTCCACCAGGATGGTGCAGGCCCCGCATTCCCCGGTGCCGCAGCATTCCTTGACGCCGATGAGCCCCAGGTCCTCGCGCAGGATCTCCACCACGCGCCGGTCGGGGGGAACATCGATGACGGTCTCCCGTCCGTTTACCACAAACCGAATCTTCATTTCCCGGGTCCTTTTATTTATTAACAATCTCATAATTGTTCTTACACTGTCATTCCGGCGAAAGCCGGAATCCAGACTATTTCTGGATGCCGGATCAAGTCCGGCATGACGAGAATGTCAAAAGTATTTCGCGACAGTTTATAACAGCCCCTGCGAATGCGTTCATAATCATATGGTTCTTCTCCCAACCGGTTGGAATCCCGCCCCTGTCTAATCATTTTTCTCTTTGCCGCCGATAGCCGCCAAAACCCGCTCCGGCGTCAGCGGCGAGCGGAAGAGGCGCACGCCGCAGCTATCCGCAAGGGCATTGGCCACGGCCGGCAGCGGTCCGCTGATGGGGATCTCGCCGATCCCTTTCATGCCGAAGGGACCGGTGTCTTCATAAAGCGGCAGGGCGATGCTTACCATGTCCGGAACGTCCATGGCGGTGGGGAGTATATAGGTCGCCAGGCCGGCGGTTTTTCCCACCCCGTTTTCCACCTGATAGTCTTCATACAGGGCGTAGCCCAGCCCCTGGGCAATCCCCCCCTGGATCTGCTGCTCAAAGAGCTGGGGGTTGATGACCCGGCCGCCGTCGGTGACAGCCAGGTAGTCCAGCACGCGGATGCTTCCGGTGAGTTCGTCCACCTCCACCCGGGCCAGGTGCGCGGCAAAAGCGAAAACAATGTGCGGCAGTCCCAGCACGGATTTTAATTCGGCCCGGATCGGTTCATTCGCAACAGGGGCCTGCCAGAAACCGGCCCCGACCCGCTCGGCCGGGACCATCTTCCCGGCAATCTCGGCAAGGGGGATTTCCCGGCCGGAAGGGAGGTGACGCACCTTCCCCGGAAAAAGCGAAAGTTCTTCCGGCGTCGGGACCCCCAGGGACTCCGCGGCTTTTTCCAGCATCCGCTGTTTGAGCCGGTTGACGGCCGCGATTAAGGCGTTGGCGTAGGTGTAGGTGGTGCGGCTGGCGGAAGAAGACCCCGACGGGAGCGTGAGGTCCGTGTCGGGAAGGACCGGCGTTAGATCTTCCAAATCCTGGTTCAGCAGGTCCCCGGCTATCTGTAAAAACGTGGGGGCATTTCCCTGGCCCATGTCCGCCACGGAGGCATCGACTTTAAATCTTCCTTCCGATGTTAATTCAATTTTGGCATTGCCGACGTCCGGCACCAGCGGTCCGTACCCGGCCCCGTGCCACAGCAGGGCGAGCCCCGCCCCCCGGCGTTTAAACGGGCCGGCGGCGGCCTGCCAGGCCTTGCGGTTTTTCCATAAGGGGTGCGCTTCCATCCGTTTCAGGCATTCCAATGCCCCGGTGGAGTTTATGAGGGCGACCCCTACCGCCGTGCGGTCGCCGCGCACCAGGGCGTTCTGGGCCCTGATTTCAAGGGGGTCGCGGCCGAGTTTTTGCGCCAGCATGTCCACCGCCTGCTCGATCGCCGCCAGGGCCTGGGGCGCACCGAAGCCCCGAAACGGACCGCCGAGGGGATTATTGGTGTAAACGCTCTGGCCGAAAATGCTGACATGCGGGATCCGATACGCCCCGCCGGCATGCTCGGCGGCAAGGGCGAGAACTTCGCCGCAGAGGTGGTCATAGGCCCCGGCATCCATCAGGATCCGGCACTCCAGGGCGTGCAGCGTCCCGTCCGCCCTGGCGCCGAGCCGGAGGGTCATTTTTCCAGGCACCCGTTTGACGCCGGCCAGAAAACTCTCCTCCCGGTTCCACCACATCTTGACCGCCCGCCCGCCGGCATTCAGCGCGGCAAGGCCGAGGAGCGCCTGTACGGTGGCGCCGTCCTTGCCGCCGAAGCCGCCGCCGAGATAAGGAGCAATCACCCGGACCTGCTCGGGCTTTAATCCCAGGGCCGCGGCGACCTCGGTCCGGTCCCGGTGGGGCGACTGGGTGGAAACCACGATGGTCAGGCGGCCGTCCGGTCCGGCATGGGCCCAGCCGGCCTCGGTTTCAAGATAGGCATGCTCCTGGCGCGGCAATTCAAAGCACCCCTCAACGACGACGTCGCAGGCGGAAAACCCGGCCAAACCGCTCCCTTTCTCCACCCGCACCTCGGCGAGAACATTGCCTGGACTCTCCGGGTGAATCAGCGGCGCGTTTTTTTGCAGCGCCGCCTCGGGGGTAAACACCGCGGTAAGGGGCGTCAGGAAAACTTTAATGGATGCCAGCGCCTGGGTGAGCGCCTCCTTGCTTTCGGCCAGAACCAGGGCCAGCGGATCGCCGATGCGCCGGACTTTTTCGTCCACCAGGACCGGCTGGTCCTTTTTCACGATGCCCTGGCGGTTTGACCCGGAGACGTCCGCGTGGGTCAGAACCGCGGCCACCCCGGGGATCCGGCGGGCCGCTTGCGCATCTATCCGCTCCAGCCGGGCATGGGCAAGGTCCGAGCGTTTGACCCCGGCCCAGAGAAAATCCCGGCTGTAATAATCGGCCGCATATTTTTCAAGACCGGCGACCTTTGACCGGGCGCCTTTGCGCGGCAGGGCGGCGCCGATCGGCGCTCTGTCATTTTTCATGGAGCCCCCCCGGAGCCATCCCCCGGCGCTGCGATCGCTGCCAGGGCCTCGATAAAGGCGCTTAGCGCTTCCCGGTGCGAGACGGTCACCCGGATCCAGTTGGGAAAGCGAAAGCCGGTCATGGCCCGGACCATCACCCCCCGGGTCATGAGCTTGCGGTACGCCAGGGTGTCGCTCATGGAAAGCCGGATCATGATGAAATTGCCTTCGCCGCAGACAAAGGGGAGTCCCAGGCGGCCGAGTTCCCGGGTCAGATACTGTTTGCCTTCCGCCACCATCTCCCGGGTCCGGCCGACATGTTCGCCGTCGTCAATGGCGGCCAGGGCCGCTTCCTGGGCCAGGGTGTTGACGGAATAGACCACGCAGGTTTTGCGGATCACGTTCACCACTTCCCGGTCGCCCGCCAGGTAGCCGATCCGCAGCCCCGCCAGGGCATACATCTTGGAAAAGGTCCGAAAGACGACCAGGTTGGGATACTCCCGGATCAGGCCGATTCCGTCGGGAAAATCATTTTTTTCGACAAACTCGCAGTAGGCTTCATCCACCACCACGATCCGGCGACCCTCAACCCGGTCCAGAAACCGGACCAGGCGCTCCCGGTTCCAGTAAGTGCCGGTGGGATTGTTGGGGTTGCAGACGAACAGAATCTTGGTCCGGTCGTCGATCGCCGCCAGCATCCCGGCATCGTCGAAAGCAAAATCCTTGAGGGGCACCCGGCGCGCCTCAAAGCCTGAAAATTCCGCCACCCACTCATAAACGGCAAAGGTCTTGTCCGCCGTGACGATATTGTCGCCTTCCTGGCAGAAGGCCTTGATCACGAAGCCGATCACTTCGTTGGCGCCGTTTCCCACCAGAAACTGGTCCGGCTGCAGGCCGAAGCGCTCGGCCAGTCTGTTGCGCAGGTAGTAGGCGTCCCCGCTGGGATAGATGGCCGCCCGGGGCGGCGGGAAGCGGTCGAGGATTGCACGGGCCGCGGCCGGCGGCCCCAGGGGGTTTTCGTTGTTGTTGAGCCGATACAGGCGGGAGCAGCCGTACAGTTTTTTGAGCTCCGCATCCGGCTTGCTCGGGATGTAGGCCTCAAAGCCCTTGATGTAGTCCGGGACCAGTTTGTCGAGAGGCGGAAGGTTCATGACGATGGGCGGCCCAGTTGAAATAAAACGATATCGCCGTCGCCGGCATAGGGGAGAATCGCCCGGGGTGCAAAGCCGTGCCGCAGCAGGAAAGGCGTGAACCCGGACTGCCACGGATGCGCCAGGTCCATCAGGAAAAAAACGGCTTTCCCGGGTTCGGCCGTGACGAGCTGGATGTGGCTGAGAAGATTCTTCTCGATGTCGGCCCCCGAACACAGCGGCCGGAGCGTGACCTGCCCCAGGAACCGGTCGAATTCGGTTGTCAGGACGGAGAAGGGATTCTGGGTCTCCCCCTGGTCCGTCACCGCCAGGATCTCCCGGGGGAGCACCAGGCGGCGGTATTCCTCCCGCAGGAACCCCTCGAGGTCGGCATGCGTCCAGACCGATGCCCCCGGATCTTCGTGCATCAGGCGGAAATAGGCGGTCAGGGATACGGGTGCGCCGTCCGCGGCGTTCATCGTCCAGGATCCCAGCGGTTCAAAGTGCTCGACGGGAAGATCCGCGGTGGGGTAGCGGTTGATGAGACCGACGGTCTGGGACCGGGCGATATCCCCGATGCAGGCTTCCAGCAGCTCCCGCGCCATGAGCGAGCCCTTTTGCTGGTTGAACAGGTAGGGCCCGTAGCATTCAACGGTCTTTGCCCCCGCACTTTGCCAGAAAATTCCGCCGCCGATCCGGCCGCCGTCCCCCATCGAAAGGGCCGCGCGGTATTCTCCCGAGGCCGCCATGTCCGCCACTTTTCCGGGAAACTGAAACATCGCCGGAACAGTGCCGGCCGGATAGTGGCCCGCGATTAGTTGGGCAAAGCACTTGAGCTCTTCGCTGTTGGGCGCCCGCACGGCATACGTTTCCAGATGGGCGGCCCGTATGTCCGGGGGGCGGACCGCCTGGGGATATATTTTTTCCTTGATCAGGGCCAGCTGGACACCGCCGCCGTCCGTCTCCTTGAAGTTCAGCCGGTCGACAAAACGCGAAGCGATCAGAAGCCCCATCTCCTGCATGCCGGCGGCATCGCTCAAAGATACCGTCGCCGTCAGGTTAAAGGCCCGCATGTTGAAATGTTTCACGGCAAAACGGAAATCGGCCCGGACGTAATAGCCGCCCCCGAGACAACTGATCTCTACGCTGTGGTCCGCCCGGCTCGCCTGGCACAGATACGTAAAAATCTCTTCGGCCGCAAGGGTCAGTTCCGTTGCCTGGGCCTGGGCCAGCCCGTACAGCAGGGCCCCGTTTTCCACAAAGGATGTGACCATGGGAACATGGTTCACATCGCAACGGACGCGCAAAAGCGCCGTCGGTTTAGTCTCTGTCGGCATCGTCATTTCATGATCCTCTTTGTACCCTCCCTGTATGGCCGAATGGCGCCCGCAGGAGCTTCGGCCTCCGCCCGGAAGCGTTGCGGGCTGCCGCCGTATATAGCCGTTTCCGATTTCCTTTGTCAAACCCAAAGGCCGGACGGCCGGTTTTCAGGGCGCCCCTTACCCGTCAGGGACTCCCCTGAAACGTCAGGGCCAGCAGGGTAATATCATCGGCCTGGGGCGCGCCCTGGGCGTAGACCTGCACCGCATCCATCACGCCGGCCACCATGGTTTCGACGGACCGGTCCTTCAGTTCCCTCAGGCAGCTTTCCAGGCGCTTTTCCGAAAAAAGTTCCCCGGCCGGATTCATGGCTTCGGTCACGCCGTCGGTGAAAAGGAAAAGCGTATCCCCTTTAGAGAGGTTTATGTTTTTGGACCGGTACACAAAATCCGGCTTTACCCCCAGGATAATCCCGCCGGTGAGTTCCAGCGCGGCCGGGTCTCCCTTGCCCCCCACAACGTACGGCGGATTATGCCCGGCATTGCAGTAGGCGACTTCGCCGGTGCGAACATTCAGTATTCCCAGAAAAAGGGTCACAAACATGCTGGCGAAATTTTCAAAGGCCAGGTCTTCATTCACCCGGGTCAGCACCATGTCCGGGGTCAGCCCCTGGACGGCTTTGGTCTTGACAAGGGTTTTGGTGACGGCCATGAAGAGCGCGGCCGGCACCCCCTTTCCGGAAACATCCCCCACCGCAAAACAGAGGTGATCCGCGTCGATGAAGAAAAAGTCGTAAAGGTCGCCGCCGACTTCCCGGGCCGGTTCCAGCGCGGCAAATATTCCGAACTCGGGCCGGTCCGGAAAGGGCGGAAAGGTTTTGGGCAGGATTCCCATCTGGATATCGTGGGCGATCTTCAGCTCGCTCTCGATCCGTTCCTTGGCGGCGGTCGTCTCCGTCAACTCCCGGATATACCGCTTGAGAGAAGTCTTCATGGTATCGAAGGAAACCGTCAGCTTGCCCACCTCGTCGGCCGTTTTGACCGGGGGAAGCGCGATATCGAGATTTCCCACGGCAAATTGTTCCGTCGCACTGGACAAAGCCCGCAGGGGCCGGGTGATGGTGCCGGCAATCCAGACGATCACCGCAAGAATGATGAAAAAACCGGCAATCCCGAGAACCACGACGGTGCGGTTCAGCCGGGTGATGTCGGCCATCAGTTCCTCCTGGGGAAAAAGAACCCCCAGCGCCCAGCCGCTTGAGAGCGGGGCATATACCATCCAGCACGGTTTTCCGGTGGCGATGCTCGTGAAAGGCGTAAAACCGGTCTGGTTCCATATCATTTGCCGGCCGATTTCCCGCATGCCGGGGTCCGCCAAGGCCTCGGCAACACTGAAGATGGTTTCATTCATGATCAGTTTGGAGTCGGGGTGGGTGACAAAGGTTCCGTTTTTTGAAACCAGGAATCCGTACCCCGTTTCGGCGATCTTGATGGAGTCGACAATGTCCTGGAGCCACTCGATGGAAATATCGGCGGTAACCACCCCCATAAACTTTTTTTCGCCATCCATCGTTTTGTAAAAGGGGACCGAATAGGTGGCCATGATGATATCGCCGGCCCCTTCGTCGTAGAATGGTTCGGTCCACACGGATCGGCCCAGTTCCTTGGGAATCTGATACCAGTCCCAGTAAAAATAATCATAGTCAATGGTGGTGAATTCCAGCTTGCCATCGCGTTTGTAGAAATAGGGGGCAAAGGTCCGGATGCCCGGCCCGAAGGCTGAAGGCTCAAAGGCAATGGTGGCGCCGTATATATCCGGATTTTTTTCAACGATCCGGCCGAGCTGGTTGATGATATCGGCGCGGGTATCGTAGGAGCCCTCCTGGATGTAAGCCAGGGTCTCCGGGATTTTTTCAATCCCGTTTAAGACCATGTCGATGCGGTTGACGGTCGCCCTGGCAAGATTTTGCGCATTTTTTTCGATATTGCGGATGATAATTCCCCGGGAAACATAGTAATTGTAAGTAAAAATAAGGGAAAAAACGAGGGTCACGCTGGCCAGAACCAGAACCGTCAGTTTAAGGGCTATTCCTTTATTTTTCATGAGCCGCTCGATAAAACTCGGAAAGTTCGGGAATATTTTCGATCAGGCCGTTCTCCTTCAATCCCGCGGCCGCCCGGGCATAATCTTCGGGCGCCAGCAGGCCCATCGGTCTGCCGGGATCCTGCGACAGCATCAGGTCCTTCATTCTGGCCAGCATCCATTGCTGATGGACCCGGGTCGCCGGAATATAGGCCTTGCGGAGATTCTTCATGACGATATCCACCGCTTCCCGGGGATGTTCAAAGGCGTATCGCCACCCCTCAAAGGAGGCCCGCACAAACGCCGCGCAAAGGGCCGGATCCTTTGCATGGGTTTCTGCAAGGGTATAGATGCCGTCTTCCGGGAAATTGAGACCGTGTTCGTGAAAGAAAAAAGTGGAGAGTTCCTCGGGGTTCAGGCCCGAATTGATGAGGGTGTGATACTCGTTGTACCACATGGCGGAAGCGACATCGACCCCTCCCCGCAAAAACAGGTTGACGGAAAAGGACTGGCGCACGGGCCGCACGGAAAGGTCATACTTTTTAAAAAATGCGTTCGGCTGAACCTCGAAAATCGATCCCCACAACCCCACTTTTTTGCCGTTCATGTCCGCCGGCCGCAGGATTCCGCTCCTTTTTTTGGCCACCAGCATCAGGGCCGACTGCTGCATGGTCTGGGCGATGTTGACCAGCGCCACGCCCCGGTCTCTCAGCTGCAGCGCCGAAGAAAGCCACAGGGTGGCAAAATCCGCTTTGCGGTCCTCAAGAAAGGCCGCCGATGAACGGTCCGGCCCCCCATCGATAATGGTCAGATCGATCCCGTGCTTTTTATAGAAGCCGCGCTCGAGCGCGACATAGTATCCGGCAAACTGGGCCTGGGGAACCCATTGCGGAATAAACGTCGCTTTCTTTAAATTGTTTTCGGCGGCGGCTGCTCCGGACGCAACCGCGGCGGCGATGAGAAGGGAAAAAAGAAGGGCGGCCGCGCAAAGAACGCTAAAGGGCTTAGCGCGAGAAAATCGCCTGTTGGGAGCTGCTGCCTGTTCAGGGCGGCATCTTGAAAGCAACCTGCCTGCCCCGGAGATTTTTCCGCAAACCGCCCGCCGATGGGAATGGAACAGCGGCCGGCAGGTATGGGCGCTAAGCGTTTCCACCGGGTTTTTCGCTGCGCTGAAGGGCGGCGCTGACGGATTCGTAAGTTGGAATGATTACGGTAAAGCCTGAAATTTCAAACACGCTTTTGACGACGTCCTTGAGGGCGGCGACCATCAGGGTGCCGTGGTTTTCTCCCAGTTTCTTTGCAATCGTCAGAAAACTGCGAAGGCCCGCACTGGTGATATAGACGAGTTCGGCCAGGTCGATAATCACCGACCGGTCTCCCTGGTTCAGCAGTTCCAGCAGCTGCTTTTCAAAATCAGACGTCGTTAAGGCGTCGATCTTGCCTTTAACGGAAACAACAAGGTCGCCCGCTTCTCTTCTTGAGGTAATTTCCATCGTGCCTCGCTTTTTTTCGGAGGAATGTCAGGTTCCTTATTCCTGTTTAAAGGTGGCGTTCACACAATTGCTGGAATCAATAGTATCAAAACGGCGGCATGTCAAGAAAATCGGAGACGGCCTCAGGGAAATCCCCTCTGTCCAGACCTCCCCGTTTTCCGGTTTTTCACCGCCGGCGGCAATTTGATTTTGAAATTATCGCTGATTTCTGTTATTGGCCCTGCGCAACCATGAGATGCGAAGCGGATATGAAAACGGATACCTTTATAAGCAATCGGCGGTTGCTGCTGCTCCTGGCAATGCTGTCGGCCTTTCCGCCCCTGGCAACCGATATGTATCTGCCGGCGATCCCCCTGCTGGTGGAGCAATGGCGCCAACCCCTGGCCGTCGTCAACCTGACCCTGGTGGTCTTTTTTGTCAGTTACTGCATCTTCCTGCTGTTTTACGGGCCGCTCTCGGATCGCTTCGGCCGGCGAAAACCGCTCCTGTGGGGAATCGGTTTCTATATCCTGTCCAGTCTGCTGTGCGCCTCCTCGACCCAGGTAACCGGCATGATCATCTTCCGGGCTTTGCAGGGCGCCGGGGCCGCCTCGGCCTCCACCCTGGCGCTGGCCATCAGCAAGGACGTCTATGAAGGGCATGAACGCGCCCGTATTCTGGCATACATCGGCGTCATCATGGCCCTGGCTCCCATGCTGGCGCCCGTTCTCGGCGGCTGGATCATGACAGGCTTCTCATGGCCCTGGATTTTCATCACCCAGGCTGCCATCGGCGCGGTGGCCTGGGTCAATGTCCTGCGCATGCCCGAGACCCTGCAAACGGTCGCTGTCAGCGGTTTTCTGCAAACAGCCGGGATTTATCTGCACTTGCTGCGCAATCGGAAGTATATCGGCTTCGCCCTGATGATGTCGATTATTGCGCTGCCGCTTTTTGCCTTCATCGGCGGATCGGCGGACATCTATATCACCCGTCTCGGCCGGTCGGAGCAGGTATTCGGCTATTTTTTCGGCTTTAACGCGCTGGCTATCATGGCGGGATCTTTCACCTGTACCCGCCTGTTGAACCGGGCCGGCTCGGCAAAACTGATGACCGCCGGCTACGCCGGCATCATGATCGGCGGGGCCGTCATGCTCACACGCTGGCTGCCGGATCCCTGGGGGCTGGCGCTTCCCATGGCCGCCATCTCCTTTTCCTTCGGGCTAAGCCGCCCCCCCAGCAACAATCTTGTCCTGGAACAGGTCGACCGCCATGCCGGCGCGGCCTCTTCCCTGCTGGTCTTTATCTATTACATGCTGGGCGCCTTTGCCATGTGGCTGATCTCCCTGGACTGGAGCGACAAGATCCGCCTGATCGGCCTCTTGGGGGCCGGGTCGGGGGGGCTCCTGCTGATTCTCTGGTCGTGCCTGCCCCAAACCCTTACCCGCACCCCGCAGCGGCGGCCGCCCCGCTGAACCCGGCCGGCAGCCCCGGCCTTTATCCGCACAGTTGCACGCCATGAATCTGTTCGGCCATGTCGGGAAGCGCTTTTTACCAACGGTCCGTTTTTATATTACGCTCCATCCACCGGTCATCCCGACTCTTTCTGAAAAGAGACGGGGGGAAGACCGGAACGGATATGCAGATCGTGCTGGGGAAAGGGAATTTCGATGCCGGCTTTTTTCAGGGCTTCGAATATGCTGTAATAAAGCTCGCTGCGCAGCCGTTTTTCGCCGATCTGGCGCAGGTCCATCCACACCAGCAGGTTAAAGTTGATGGAACTGTCGCCGTAGGCGTCAAAAAAGACTTCAGGTTTGTGCTCGGAACTGACATTGGGGTTGGCCTCGGCGACATCCAGCAGGATCTGCCGGACCTTTTCAGGATCGGCTTCGTAGGAAACGCCCACCGGAATATGGGCCCGGATCAGTGGTGAGGAAAGGGTGAAGTTGACGATGGTCTGGGTCATGAAATCGGAATTGGGGATCAGGTATTCGATGTTGTCGCGGGTGCGCACCTTGGTGGCCCGCAGGAAGATGTCGGTCACCACCCCGCGGGTGTCCCCTACCTGAATCCAGTCGTCTTTTCTGAGCTTGCGGCCGAAGACGATGGAAAAGCCGCTGATGATGTTGGCGGCTATATTCTGCAAACCAAAGCCGATACCGATGCCGGCGGCTCCGGCAAAGACCAGGAACATGCGCAGGTCGATCCCGATGAAATTGACCGAAAAAACGATGCCCACCGCAAATCCGAAATATTTGAGTAAGGTGTTCAGGGCGTAGGCCAGGCCGGGATCAACCCCGATGGTGGGATAGACCCTGTAATTGAGGTAGGCCTGCAGCAGGCGGGTCAGGCAAATAAACGCGATCAGGATAACAGCGGCCTCGATCAGCAGCCAGATCGAAATCGGGGTTTTCCCCAGGTGTATCAACGGAAAAGAGAGGAGGCGCTGCAGATAAACATAAAAATCCAGCAGCCGCGCGGTCACAAGGACTGCGCCGATAAGGGTTATGTAAACCAGGATCATCTTGAAAGAACGGTAAAGGAACCGGACCTGCTCCTGCGCGGGATCTTTTTTGGCAACCCAGAGCAGCAGGAATTTATGGCTTAAATGATAGAGCGACAGAATCAGGACCAGTACGCCCGCCAGCAGCCAGGTTTTGGTCCAGAATGTTTCCGCAAAGCGGCGGTACCCGAAACTCCACAGCAGGCCGATGGCAAAGGTCAGGAACATGATGGGCAGGTAAAACCGATCCAGCAGGTTGATAAAGGCCTGATACCCCTTGTAGGGGAGCCGGGGGAGCAGCGACAACAGGGCCTTTTTTTGAAAAGCCGGCAGCAGCAACGCGCAGACAAGCGACAATGAAACGATGAAATAAAAGAGGGCCTGCATGTCCTCCCGGAACTCGAAGGCTTCGGCGCCCCACAGAAAGGCGATGCAGCCCAGGACGTAAATCAGGACGATACGTGAAACCAGAAAAATGGTTTTGCCGTAACGCAGCTCGACCTTCAGAAGATCCCGCAGCAGCAGTTCCCTCAGCAGCCGCAGCACCAGTGCTCCCATCAGCCACAGCAGCAGAATCCGGCGGGTGAAGATGAGCCAGACGGAACGCTGGGGGATAAAGGCGATGACCAGGGAAAACAGGCCCCATAGAATCAGGGGGAGCAGCGCGGCCACCAGAACCCTGAAGGTCGCCAGGAAATAAGGCCTGACAGCGTCCGGCAGGCGGACGGTCAGGGGCTGCAGCCGGGATTCCACCCCCGTCATGACCCGGGCCTGCCATAAAAAGCTGTAGATTACGGCAAG
>Ga0068712_1003920_pt1 | contig 13232 bp, 9 predicted proteins | sample MTBAKSrepl1MetaG_FD_62987 | JGI IMG/M metagenome (GOLD analysis project Ga0068712, IMG submission 62987) | Enrichment culture microbial communities from Arthur Kill intertidal strait, New Jersey, USA, that are MTBE-degrading - MTBE-AKS1... | ecosystem: Environmental > Aquatic > Marine >... | reverse complement strand
GAAGGATCTTTTTTCAGCCTCTCTCTTTCCCAGATGTTTTTCCTGGATTGCTGACATGATTTTTTGCCACAATACTTTTGCCTGGTTTTAAGTCGTGGGTTTTTGCGGATCCTCATGCCGCAATGCTGACAATAAAAATAGTCTGCCATAGGTGTCTCAGATTGAGTTTGCTATGCCAAACTAATTATATTTTGTTAAATAAGTTATGTCTTAGTCTTAATTTTCTTATCTTGACATGTGTCTTGAAAGGGTGGTATCATTTTAAACCGGTAAGTGGTACCGTTTCAGACCGGCGCCGAAACCAAATATTAAAATTGATAATTTACTAAAAGAAAAAGTTCCTGCCTTCCATGAAAACTGTTTAAAAAAGATAACAGAATTATCACCGGATTTAAGGGATAAAATAATTGCCGGATTGAAAAAAAATACTGTGGAAGAATTAATATCAGACGTACCATTTTAAATTTATTAGGTAAGCTTAGGAAGTATGTATTATAACTTTGAGATTACATGTTAATGTTTGTCATACAATGTGCAGATCAATTTATCTGGGTTACCTGGCAATCCATTTTAAAGGATACCATCCTATAACTAATCCATTTTTAGTGAGAAATTAATGAAGTCCGATTTTTATTTCGTCTAACCAATCCTCCATCTTCCTATTTAAAATTTAACTGTGATCATAGAACCAATGATATGATTTGAAAACCAACTTTCTTTCCTGAAATTTTGAATCATATAAAAAAGCTGCCCTTCAATATGCTTAGTAATGTTAAAATTAATACCTAAAGGTGTCGTCCATTGTTCAAGGTGTTTTCGTGCAGCAAAATCATAAAAAAATTCTGTATTGGTCATGATAGACCGAAAAAAGCCAGATTGATTAAATGGTAAAATTATTTGAATTCTTCCTCTGAATCTTGTGTTTTTCCACCCATTATCTTCAATATTGCGAAATTCTAGTCGGTTCCGAAAATAAATTGCAGGTCCATGACCTATGGCAAAATGTGGATTAATCTCCGATTCAACTCGATAGTGTCTAATATATTCACCTTCACTGACACGTGCCTTAACGTATGTAAAATTTGTCTGAATGTCAAGATGAGCATGCAACTTGTATTGCAGTTGTGGGCTGAACTCATAATATCCAATCAAACTTATATTTTCATATAATCTTGTGTCCGAGTATAGTATGCCAGAAATTTTCCTTTCATTGAAAAGTTGAAAAACGTAACGAGACCAATACTGTAAATCACCTCCTGCGATCAATATCCGAGGTGTGATAACCATTGCTAATCCAAATATAATACATAAATTCTTCATTTTCATTTGTATATCATTTTTTGAAATTTATATTTCTTATTACTTCTGCCATTTAGATTATGAAGTGACGGATACAGTTAATGCAGTTTTATTTTTGCTTGATTCATAGTAATCTGCCGCTTTATTTTTAGAATCTTTATTATTATTGTGGTTTTATTATTATACCTTTTCTTCATTTTTAATCGTATTTATTTTTACAATTCTTATGTTAAAACATTGTTTTGAGTTGATTTTTGCCTATATGAAAAGTAAATCACAAATATATCGAACCAAAAAAAATCCAGTCGCTTTTTGTCTGATTTTGAGTAACTCTCAAATATCGCTTTCCTGATAGGAGTGCTTTAACAATGCATATATCACAAACTCCGGAGCTAGAATATGCAAGGTCAACTCATGTTTCAAAATCGTATTTCATAGGCGATGATTTATGTACTTGTTTTATTAACTCATTCGGTGTCATTCATTCATACTACCGGATTTGCATTATTAGAAGGTCATTTGTAAATGTCAAAAACCTGTTCTTTGGGTGCAACAAAATGACTATTTAGTTGCGTGGAGTTACCCAGCCTCTGACCTGCCAAAGCTTATGTTCGTTTTTTTTAACCCATCTGACTGTTTCATGCAAAATGACATCAACATATTTCAATTCTACCATGCGATCCTTCAATAGGTGCTAATATCATTTTCCAAATCCTTTGGGTGGCTCGCTGCAGGCAATTGAAAACAACCGGGCTTATGTTTCTGCATAAATCTTTTTTTCATGTATACCACTTGTTGCAGCAAGACTAAAGGCTTCATCAAGACCCCCCTTACAAAATGCTGTTTTGCCCGGTAAATGTTCCTCATGCCTATTTTTATATTTTAAAGATTTCTTCTTTTGTCTGTGATTTTTCACCATAAGTACCCTGATCTAAATTAAGCACAACAAATAAATGAATAACCCTTTTAGTTATACGTCTACCCATCCTGATATTAGAACTCTCTTTCTTATTTTGTAAAGGTTACATTTTACTTTACTATTTCGTTATTTTGGTAAATAATTTCAAAAATATATTTTAAATTACTTCATAATATGCAGTTATGACACTAGTGATATTATATATCACTTCATTGATATTCTAATTTTCAGTTAATTGTAAATATAAATTTATATTCTCCTGTTTGTTCCAATTTTCTAGCAGTAAGTGATAGGCGATAAATGCGATCTCCCCAAATTTTACACAAATTTCTATCTGTCAAATGGATTGTTTCTATCCTCGCATCAAATAACTTTTCATCATAAATCATTTTCATGGTTATATCGTTCTTTTTCACTATAATCACTCCAGAATTTGTTATATCAGGTTTCCCCCCCACCATAAAATTAAGACAATTCGCAATTGTAGCTTTTTTAAGTTCAAATTTTTCTTTAATGACTAATCTTTTCAATTCAAGTTGATAGCTGCGATGCCACTTCTCAACAGCAGCTTCATCAGGATATGCTTTTGCCAAATCTAAGGAAAAGATTGATTTTTGTGAGTTAAACTGTACGTTCTCAGATCGATATTGACTTCCATTTGACTGGGAAACTCCGTTGATCAGGGGTAGATTATGATAATTACTTTGCATAGTCCAAATACTATAACGCTCACTACTAAATGTTTTAATATCATAAATACCAACACCTGGATCAATAATTATGGGAGTTTGATCGAGGTAAAGTATAAATGAACCCATATCATTATGGTTATGACTTTCATTGTTGAATCCGCCTTTAGCAGCAAAGAAAAAGCCGGTTTGATTCCTGATATAAATGCGTTCTGTTTCCGGATACCAAGTTACAGGTATCCGTGGAACAAATGGTTCAGTTTTTCTCATCTCTTTGTGAATTAACAGGCTTTCAAGTGTTCGATAAATATCAAGTTCTGGATTGTAGGTTCTGGTAGTAAGTTCTGGAAAGAGCTTTTTATTGTCACGCTCATATAAATATGCAGCAAACTGCATCATTTCTTTACTATCAATATTTTTTCCATAATTAAATATCGTGCCCTTAATATCTCCAGCAATTTTTGGTGAACAATCGCCAAAATTAACTACCCAACCATCTCCGATATACACCTTATAAATATACTCACCCATATTTTTAATAATTGGATGATTGAAGATGCTTACTTTTCCATTAGTAGCTCTACTTAGCAATTGTAAATATTCATACATTTTTCCTGCAGCATGTCCCCAGTACCCTGGCCCTTCATTACAGGCACCATCTATGTGATAAGAGTTGATAAACTTATCAACTGAAGCCATGGTGCGGTATACTACTTGAACTAATTTATCCGGATCATTTTCAAGTAAAAGGAAACAATTCAATACATTAAAATTGCACCAGGAAGTCCAGTTATTTATCTTAGTTTCAGGTGATGCAGCATATCTTTCCCAATGAAAATGATAATTTATATAAGGATCAAGGATGCGAAATTGGATATTTGTTCGAAGCCTTATCGACACTAAAGGATTTACCTTGTCCATTTCATCCTTTAAAAAATAGTATGTCCAGGATAAAAAGGATCCTAAGTCAGCAGCACTTAAGTCAATAATATTTTCATTGTAGTTTGGCAAAGACGATGTTTTATCGTTTCGCATTGGGATAATATGTGCCGCAAGTGTCCATGAGGTCAATTCACATAGATGCCATATTCCGTTAATGATTTGATCGATAAAACGACCTTGACCTTCGGCAAGTTCAGCTTTAACCAAATCCGCTAATGCAGTATTATTTGCATGAAATGGATCTCGACTTGGTTCGCCGAGGCCAGTCCTGTCATAGGCTAGATAATCCGTGGCTTTAATTATCTTCCATTCATAATCTAATGCTTTATTCCCTCTTTCGATAAGATATTCTTTGACTCCAACGGTTAAGGTGTCCCAACTTTTCCGATCTTTATATTCAGGATATGGTACCCATTTTTGGTTCATAATTAAGAAATTCTTCAATACAAATGGATCCAAATTAATCGCATTTTGGAGCAGATTTCTATATTCATGGGCATTTGCTGAAAAAGTACAAAAAAAAATAAAAATTAAAATTATATTTTTTTTCATTATTTTATATTTAAAATAAATTACATTTTAATAACTCCATCCCGGATTTTGTGCCAAATTTGTATTTTGTGAAATAGCTTTTAGGGGAATAGGCCACAAGTAATGTTTACTTTCATCGAATACTGGATTTTCCCAAGAAGTCCCCTTATAAACATCTATGTATGGTATACCATTAATCTCAGATGTTTTTAAATTTACTTTACCATCTGGATCAAAGCGTAATTTGTAATTATTATCCCAGCGTATGCCATAGTCTGGTATTTCCAGTTTTTTACCCTGTTTCCAACGTCTCAAATCGTCATAACGAAATCCTTCCATAAAAAGCTCTATGCGTCTTTCTCTGCGAATCTCAATTATCACAGCATTGACTCCATCATTTTCATAACGTGGATCAACTGGAATATTGGTTATATCCATAGGAGGCATTCCAACCCGGTCACGAAGAAGATTTATACTCTTATCAAGGTCTTCCTGTCTAATTGTCCCCAGTTCAGCTTTGGCCTCGGCATAGTTAAGAAGAGCCTCAGCAAACCTTAAAGTAATTGCAGGAAAATCACCTTCATTATAACCTTTAATTACATAATCATTGTTATATACTTTAATAATATGATAACCAGTTGTACTATAGTAACCTCCTGATAAACCTTGTAGTCGGGGATAAGTATATGTTCCATAATCATGATTACCATATTTATAATAAGACTGGTCTTCTGGATGTAAAATACTTTGTCTTAATCGAGGATCGCGGTTCTCAAAAATATTTTCAAATATTTCATCACCTTTATAGAGATTAGAAAGTGTTATAGGCAAACCATCAATACAAAGGTAATCGTCAATTAGACTTTTTGTAGCACCTCCAAAATATGATCTGCCAATTCCATAATTTGGTAAATTGTTTACCAAAGAAATGCTTCTATCATATCTTCTCCAATATATTACTTCGGGTATTCCCGAAAGATCGTCCATCCGGTGAATAGCATTATAATCGGAGTTAGGACGGCCGGTTGAGTAAAGGTGATAGGGTCCATTATCCATCAATTCTTCGGCAGCATTAGCAGCTTGTTCTAACCAACTATCAACATCAGAACCACCATGATATTTTTGCCAAGTACCTTCAAACAAACATACCCTCGACTTCACAAGTAATGCGGCCCAGCGGTTCAGTCTTCCTGGTGCATTTCCGTCTCCCCAATCGTCTGGGAGGTTTTCTACGGCAAAATTTAAATCTGAAAGAACATTTTCCATCACTATCTCACGTGGCGTACGTGGTGAATATAATTCTTCGGAAATAGTATTTAACTCTTTATCTATCCAAGTAATATCTCCAAATTTCGAAACTTTATCTGCGTAAAACCATCCTCGGAAAAGTCTTGCTTCACCGATATATTTATCCTTTACAGATTGGGCAATATCAGCTTTGTCATAATTTTCAAGCCCAAAATTAATAGCTCTAATAAAATCCCAAGATCCCCATCCATATATTTGATTATTTGTAGGTGTAATATGTTTCCCAGATCGTAATTGGGTGTATTCTATATGTCTATCATCACGAGATGCCATATTGTCAGCAAATTCATCTAAACTCCATATACCATGAGCTTGCACCTCACCAACTCCATGTCCCATCATAATAGGTACTCTAACATCATTTTTTGCCATATTATACAGTGTATTATTATATACCTTTAGGTCCTCTTCTGTGTTCCAATAAGTTTTATTGCTAATTCTATCCAAAGGGTATCTTTCAAGGAATTCATCATTGCAGCTAAACAAAAAAAGTGTTGCAAAGGCCATAAAAATAAATTTAACCAAATATTTTTTCATTTTATAATTTTTATAATTAAAAGGTAATTTTTGCTCCTAATGTGAAAATTCGCTGGAAATAATAATCTTGATACAAATCATCTCGTTGTTCTGGATCAAATGGTTTATGCATTTTTGTATATTCCCATAAATTCATGCCGGAAAAATAAACCTCAGCATGTTTTATTTTAAGTTCATCAACCCAATTTGTTGGAATTGTATAACTTAATGTTAAGTTTTTAAGCCTAATATAAGCTGCATTTTGCAAATAGCGAGTTTGTATTTGAATATTCTTCTGTACTTTATCGTTCCAAATTCTTTCATACGCTGGGAAATACGCGTTACGATTATCTTCACTCCATGTTTCCGTTACATGAAAATTAAAAATACTCTGGGCGTTACCTGGCCAAAAACCACGATGGTTATGAGTGTCAGGCCAAAAATCACGAAATAATCCTTGAAAGAATACATTTATAGACCAATTTTTATAACTCATATATGGATTTATTCCAAATGAATATCTTGGTGAAGAATTACCGATAATTGTTAAATCTCCGGGATTATCGATAGTTAAGTTTCCTTTTGTTATTTTACCATCATTATTTAAATCTTTATATTGTATATCGCCTGCTCTCCAATTAGATCCAATTTCAGATTGATCAGGTGCTGCCAATACATCTTCCTCGTTCTGAAAAATTCCAACAGTTTCAAATCCCCAAATTTCACCTATTGTTTTCCCAACATAATAGTCGCTGAATTTACCTGTTGGATTTTCGTACCTAGTAATTTCTGATTTATTATCAGAAATTGAAAGATTCAAACCATATTGCCAATTCTGTTTAATTCGATCCCACCAAGTTACTGATAATTCCCAACCATTCGTTTTAAGATTTGCGGCATTTTCTTTAGGAGATGATGTCCCAAGTATGTCAGGATATTCAACACTCATTAACATATTTTTAGTAGTTCGGTTATAAATATCGAATGTTGTTGCTAATCGTTGATTAAACATATTAATGTCAAAACCAAAATTTTTTGTAGTAACTGTTTCCCAAGTTAATTTCGAACTTACTAAACCTGGTGGAGAAACTGTAGGTATTTTTTGACCACCTGAAGACATTAAGTATGCCGCCATATCTGATCCCATAGTAGAAATGTACGGATATGAACCAACCATTTGATTTCCAAGTTCTCCATATGATGCACGCAATTTTAAATTATCTAACCAATTATCAGCCTTTTTCAGGAAGGATTCATTTGAAATACGCCAACCTATTGCCCCTGAAGGAAAGAATCCGAATCTGCTATTTTTTGGAAAACGTGATGTTCCGTCATAACGACCATTGACTTCCAATAGATATTTGTCTTTATAAATGTAATTTACTCTATAGAATATACCTCTCAGAGCATTATGGTCTTTTGATCCATCGGTTTCCTGTGTGCCAACTGTAGCATTTAAATCATGAATTTGTGAATATACTAAATCTTGAGCTTTTGCACTAATCATGTTATTTCGGCCCCATTCTTGATTGAACCCGATCATACCTTTTAGGTAGTGATCAGTATATCGTTGCATTTCATATTCTGCATAAGTGTTAAATACATAATACTGACTGCGATTAAATTGGTTTTCAATCCAGGTAATTTCACTTTGACCGTAAGAAACAATAATGGGATTAAGTGGTATTTCTCCGAATACTGGTTGTGTAGGAATTAGTTCAACGTGGTTAGCCACATCTTGGTAATCCCTCCAATAAGTTCTATAAGAAAAATCACTTTTAATCCTAAAATCCTCAAAAGGAGTTATTGTTAATCCTTGGCTTAGCCAAGTATCATTTGTGGTCCAAGTCTCTCGGGAACCCTGTTCAAGAAATGGTATTATATTGAGTCTCTGACAATCTATCCCAATATACTGTTCGAACTCTTGACGATCACCTGGTTCAATATAATAAGGAAGATCAGGGAATTCAAGCGGAATAATAGGGCTCATTCTAGAAAGGCTATTAATATTAATATCAAGTCGCATATCAAGAAGATAATGAGGTCTGTCATTTACCTGTGAGTTAAATGAAATTTTTTCATCCAAACTTATCCAATCTGCGATCTGTACTTCAGCCTTTACTAAAATATTATAACGTTTGTAATTTTCATTGTTTATTTTTAGGTAACCATCTTTGTTAAGAAATCCAAATGAAACATAGTATGAACTAAGAAATCCAGATGCCCCGGAAACCACCAAATCATACTTTTGCTGGGGTGCATAGTTAGTTAATACCTTATTAATATAATCGTTATTTCCATAAAAACGAATAACCCCATCAATAACTTCCCATGCATTCTCATCACTGGGATTTTCTGACCATCTTTTTGTCCCTTCTAAATATTTTTCGTCAAAATATGGTACTCCATTTTGACGCTCCCATCCTTTGTTGAATGTTGTTACAAATAAATACGGATCATTTATTGGTTCTATAAAGAAAATCGGTTTGGTCATTGCTTGTTCGGTACTTAATCTCACACTTAACTCATCTTTCTTACCTTTTTTTGTTTCAACTAAAATAACCCCGAATGCAGCTCTAGCACCGTATACAGCAGCAGATGAAGCGTCTTTCAGTACAGTTATTTTAGCAATATCATTTGGATTTAGCCGTTCAATGTTCATTGGAATACCATCAACCAAAATTAACGGATCGCCACCAGTAATGGATTCAAAACCTCTTATATTGAAATCAGCAGATTCGGTTGGTGAACCTGTATCATACTTAATATTCAAATTTGGTAGTACTCCTTGAAGTCCATGTCCAATAGATACAATTGGTTTATTTTCTAATTGTTCGGAAGAAACTGTACTTATTGCGCCAGTCAGGTTAACTTTCTTTTGTGTGCCATATCCAATTGTTACAACCTCCTCCAATCCTATTGTTTCTTCGTCCATAACAACATTAATTGTTGTCTGGCGTTCCACGATTACTTCCTCAGTATGCATCCCAACAAAAGAATATATCAATACTGCATCTGCAGGAAGATTTGTTAAAGTATAGTTACCATCTGAATTAGTAACACTACCTTGAGTGGTCCCTTTTATTACAATAGAAACTCCAGGCAGTGGTTGACCATCGGAATCGGTGACTTTCCCTGAAACAGTGTGTTGCTGTTGTTGTGATATCCAACTAAATGGATTATGTTCATGGAACAGTGCAATCTGTTTACCCATTACTTTGTATTGTATCCCGGTTCCATCCAATATCTGGGCAAGTATATCAAAGACTGTTTTGTCTCTTGCCTTAATTGATACTTTTTCGTTTAGGTCAACTTTTTCGTTATAAAAGAAACGGAATTCACTATTCCTCTCTATCTGCAACAAAACTTCGGCTATTCTAGCATTCTCAACGTGGAGATTCAATTTGGTCGTTTGTGCATACGTCTCCGCTGCAATGACTGAAGCAACTGAAACGAATAACATTAAACCCGTAATTTTCATTTTTCTAAAAAATTGATAGTATAGATTTCTACCATACCAGATTTTAAAATTTTTCATACATTTGTTTTTGAAATTAGACTTATACTTATTTTAAGAATGGGTCTGTAAGCGGTGGAAATGGCAGTTTCCACCGTTTTTTACTGCTAAGAAGAATCAAAAAGAAATATTTTAGTTTTCATAGGTATTATAATTTTTTAATCAGAGGTAATTGTTAGTAAGCGAGTATCTTTATTAAATGAGTATTTGATAGGTGTTGTTATCCTAATCAACTCCAGTACTTCACTGAATGTCTCCATTTCGATAGTCCCCGTATATTTCAGATTTTTTATATCTTCCCCTTTAAGTTCAATATCAACATTATACCAACGTTCCAGACAGGTAATAATGTTTTGCAAAGGTTCTTCCCTGAATATCAACTTCCCCTCCCTCCATGAGGTATACAACTCGGTTTTTACATTTTTGATCTGAAAAATATTTGAATCAAATACTACTTGTGTACCCGGTTTCAGCCTTGCCTGTTTCCCGTTTTTGTTAGTAAAAACAACTGAACCATTTATAAGTGTAGTCTCAAAAGAATCTCCGTCATAGGCTTTCACATTAAATTCAGTTCCCAGAACTTCCACCTCTCCGAAACTGCTTTTTACAATAAATGGTTTTTCCCCTGGAACTACATCAAAATAAGCCTCTCCTTTTAATTCAACCAAACGTTTATTGAGAAATTCAGAGGGATAACTGAATGTGGATCCAGAATTAAGCCAAACCACAGAACCGTCCGGCAACATAAAATTGGTTTTACCTCCATAAGGTACCATAACATTTTGTGTAGTTATACTTTCAGTTGATAAAGGCTGAACAAAAAACAATGAATGAATAACCAACCCGATTATCAATACAGCAGCAACACCTAAAAGCTGCCTATATAACCGTATATTTTTAAATCTTTGAGATTGATCTTTTAGGGCAATCCGATGATGAATGTAATCAAGTAATTGCTTATCCGGAAAAATCTTATTATCTTTTTTATATACATCCAACCAAACTTCTTTCAAAGTTCCGTCAAAACACTGATCATTTTTTGGGTTTTTCATCCACTCAACAACCTCTAGGTACTCAATTTCCGTGCAAGTCCCGTTCAAATATTTTTCAACTAATTTATACATAAATGAATTTTTACATCAGTAATACGCACAAACGGAAAAGTACCCTTGCCCGAAATCTAAAAAATTAAAGAAAAAGGGAAATATATAATATAGTAAGGATCTCAAGATCCTTTAATTTACTCCGTAAATACCTTATAGAATACATCATATGATCTTCAACTGTCTTGATGGATATTTCCAGTTTTTTTGCTATATCACTGTTTGATAATCCTTCTTCACGGCTAAGCTTAAAAATAATTCTACGTTTTTCGGGAAGTTGATCAACAATTACATCAACTTTTTCTTTCATATCTTTATATTCCAGACTATTATCATAAAAAAATTCCCCTATAACCATTTTTTTTACCCTGTTTTCAAAATCCTGTTGCTGGATCTTCTTTCGAAAATATGTAATAACTGCATTTTTTGTAACAGTGAATATCCATGCGTTAAATGTCTCCAAATCTTTGATCTTTTTGCGATTATCCCATGTTTTGATAAAAACTTCCTGAAGGATATCATTAATATCATCCTCCACTTTTAGAAAAGCTTTTGAAAAGGCATATAATCTTGGATAATAGTAAAAGTATAATTCATCAAATGATTTTTTATCACTATTGATCAATCCCTTTACCATTTTATATATGCTGTTTCCAGGATTCATATTTTTAAGCAGGTATTAATTAAGTTCTTCCAATGTACAAAAAAATCAGATATCTTTAAGACAAACTTATAACAATACTTCTGCACTAGCCTTATTAAATCTACTTAACAATCTAATTAATAATACGTTACAATAAAAAGTGTGGCAACTCAAAAGCAGACAAACAGGGTTAATTTATTTAATTGATGAGCTTCAATTCGGCTTGAACAGCTTTTATAATAATGAACTGAAACTATAAAAAGGGGACTACAAGAAAATATTTTGGAACAATCAAATGCGGATTAAACTATACTTGAATTTGGCTGGTTGTATTTCTCATATTTTTAATGCCTTTAACATTCAACTGTTGAATAATATTCTGAACAAAAGTGTTTTGCCTTTCTTCCATAGTTTCTGCCGGATTACCGGCCCTTGAAAGGCCTATTTTTTCAATACAGTAAGGAGCAACCACACTGATAAACTGAATAAGGTCCTTATGTGACAAAGTTTTTACAAGCTCAGGATCGGATAAAATTTCGGTCATTCTGTTAAGTGCCAGCTTAAGAACTTTTGTAAATAAATCTTTTAGCTCTTCAAATTCTTTCACAGTATATAGCTTTACTGCTTCAATATCACGAACCTGTTCATTAATTTTCTTTTTGTTGTCCAGATAGTTCTGCCAATACTGTTTTTTCCAACGGTAAATAGTTGACCGGTCTTTCCCTATCTCTCTTGCAGTAACCGATATATTCATCCCGTTAGATTCCAGCAACCTAAGGTACCGAAGAATAGTATTTCTATCAGATATTTTCATCTCAGTACAATTATTAATTTTTGTGAGATGGAACTCTCATTAAAAATTTCCCCTTCTGCGTAAGCACCGTCTCATGACTCGTTCCCTTTTTGTTCTCTTATACCATAATTACAAATTTCAAAATTTCTAAATAATTAAAATCTAATTATCAAGACAAAATTGTACTGATTTGATATTTACTAACAAGTGTTTATTTTTTTTCAGGAAATTAAAAGATGCATACCAATCAATTAAAAATCATTCAGAAAAAAAGAAACCAGGAATAATAATATAATCTCTATTGATCCAAAGAATCGGAAGAAGAACAGCGGCAGATAAGATCATTACAAGTGTGTTCAGATGACAAAAAATTCTTCAGCAGAACAAGCCATGAAAACTTATTATAGAATCGTTTTATTCAAGGTTCTGATGCAAAAATGTTGCATGTATAATATAAATCGTTGCTTATTGTACTAAATATCGCGCATAAAAACCCTTGTTTTATTACATTGTGTCGCATAATATTATGCCAATACAACATTTTTTTTCTTTTGCTACAATAAGTTGTTGATTAATTAACTCTAAATCAGTAGATTATTAATTCAGTCGTTTCTGAAAAAATTGGTGCCGATGATTTTTTTGCGTATTTTAACCTTTTGGGTAATGACATAAATATTGTCCGATATAATAAAATGTCTTAACCAATATATCATGTTTTATTGATTTTGAACAAACGTAAAATCGCGTTGGCCTTATTCTTCTGAGCTCCCTTATAGTAAAATGGGCAGCTTAACGATCACCTTGGAAGACTTTCAAAGAATCTTCAAAAAAGACAATAAGATGCATTGGATTCTGGATGTAATTTTCAGGGAAGATTATTGCAGGGTAAGAAGCGGCAATGGTGCCGAAAATCTTAATACTATCCGTAAAATTGCCCTGAATACCATCAAAAGGGATACAACGGTTCAAACA
>Ga0068712_1003916_pt1 | contig 13239 bp, 8 predicted proteins | sample MTBAKSrepl1MetaG_FD_62987 | JGI IMG/M metagenome (GOLD analysis project Ga0068712, IMG submission 62987) | Enrichment culture microbial communities from Arthur Kill intertidal strait, New Jersey, USA, that are MTBE-degrading - MTBE-AKS1... | ecosystem: Environmental > Aquatic > Marine >... | reverse complement strand
TTGTTGGCGGGCGTATCGCCGGCGCCGAAACAGGGTCCGCAGAAGGCGCTGCGGATGATCACGCCGGCAGCCAGGAGCTTTTGGATGGATTTGTTTTTTGTCAGCGCCAGATTGACCGGCTGGCTGGCCGGATAGACGCTCAACTGAAAGCCGCTGCCGGACTTGCCGCCGCCTGCAACAATATCCGCCATGGCGCTGATGTTCTCAAACAGTCCGCCCGAACAACCGGCCACAATTCCCTGGTCGATTTTGACTTTTTTGCCTTTGACCTTATCTACAAGGGAAAAAGCGACGCGCTGCCGGTTAAAAAGAGCGGCCACATCTTTTTCCGTTTTTCTAAGAATATCCCCGGCGTTTTTCTTGAAATTTGAAAGGGTGTAAACATTGCTGGGATGAAAGGGCAGGGCGATCATCGGTTCAATTTTGGATAGATCAACCCGCACGAGGCCGTCATAATACGCGACCGGTCCCGGTTTCAGGACGCTGAAATCATTTTCGCGGCCGTGGATGCGGTAATATTTTTTAACTTCTTTGTCGGTGCACCAGATGGAGCTCAGGCAGGCGGTCTCAGTGGTCATGACATCGATGCCGTTACGGAAATCCATCGAGAGATTTGAAATTCCGGGACCGACAAACTCCATGACCTTGTTTTTGACAACCCCTGATGGGAACAAGGCTGCGACGATGGCCAAGGCGATATCCTGCGGTCCGGTTCCCTGGGGGGGGGCGCCTTCCAGATAGATGGCCACGATCTCGGGATATGCGATGTCCCAGGTTTCGCCCAGCAACTGTTTGACCAGTTCCGGGGCGCCTTCGCCGACACCCATGGTCCCCAGGGCGCCGTAGCGGGTATGGCTGTCGGCCCCGAGAATCATCCGGCCGCTGCCGGCCATCATCTCGCGCATGTACTGATGGATCACCGCTAGGTGGGCGGGCACGAAAATGCCGCCATACTTTTTGGCGGCCGAAAGGCCGAACACATGATCGTCCTCATTGATGGTGCCGCCGACGGCGCAGAGGCTGTTGTGGCAGTTTGTCAAGACATGGGGCAGGGGAAACCGCTTCAGGCCGCTGGCCCGGGCGGTCTGGGTGATGCCGACGTAGGTGATGTCGTGGGAAGCCAGGGAATCAAAGGAAATATAGAGCGACTGTTTGTCCTTGCCCTTGTTGTGGCGTTGAAGAATACCGTACGCGATGGTCTCCTGTCTCAGTTTGTCCGGAACCAGATTTTCATCCGGCGGCAACTTAAGCCCCTGCCGTCGGCAGGCAGTCTTAACGTGTTTAAGGGTAGATGTGTCATGGTCTTCAAAGACTTCCATATTGTTGACCAGGTAGATCCCTTTTGATGTGGAGACGGTAATCATCATAATCCTTTTTTGAATTTGTCCGTCATGGCCTGCCGCAGTTTTTCAGCCAGGTCGCCCGCAGGTTCCTGCGTTTTGGCCTGAGCGAAATTTTTCCAGGCGCCTTCATCGGCTGCATCTCCCGGGGCCAGAGAAATTTTTCGCTCGGGCAGACGGATCGCTTCAACGGTTACGGCCAGTGGATCGCCGACCTTGAGCGCTTCGATGGTTGCGGGTTTTTCCGAGGCGCTGATTTTCGATTTTGGCAGAAGCCCGGTAATGCCGGGAGCCAGGGTAATAAAATAACCGAATTTTTCTTTTTTCTCCAGGGTCCCGGTAACGACCTGCCCGATGCGGAACTTGTCCGATACCTCCAGCCAGGGATCACCTTCGGCATCGCGCATGCTGAGGGATATCCGCCGTCCTTTGGGATCAACGTCCTTTACCAGCACGGAGACCGTATCACCCGGTTTGACCACGTCGTCCGGCTTGATGATCCGTTTAAGATAACTGATTTCGCTGACATGAACCAGGCCTTCGATGCCGGGAGCGATTTCCACAAAAGCGCCGAAATCCATGCAGCGGGTTATCTTTCCGTTTATTTTGTCGCCGGCGTGAAGATTTTCTGCCACGGTATCCCAGGGATCACCGGAAACCTGTTTCATGGAAAGGGCGATTTTCCTATGGTTTTTGGGGTCGGCCGCGCCGATGTCCATCACTTTGACCATGACCTTGTCCTCGGCCTGGACGATCTCATCGGGTTTTTCTACGCGGGACCAGCTCAGCTCGGAAATATGAACCATTCCCTCGACGCCGGGGATCAGTTCGACAAACGCGCCGTAAGGCATCAGCCGGGTGACCCGGCCTTCTAAAAGGTCGCCCTTGTTCAACGTGCTTAAAAAGGCTTCTTTTTCTTTTTCGATGGCTTTGGCCAGAAGCTTCCGGCGGGAGACAACGATGTTCCGGCCCCTTTCCTCCAACTGGGTAATTAAAAATTGAAATGTCTGCCCCACATAATCTTCAGGTTTTTCCACAAAGTTGACGTCGATCTGGCTGATGGGGCAAAAGGTGCGTCGTTGCAGCATTTCCACGTGGAATCCGCCTTTACAGGTAGCACTGACCTTTCCTTCCACCGGGATGGCATTTTTAAAGGCGTCCTTCAGCAATTCGATGCCGCCGATGCCGGAAATGGCTCTGGAAAGCTGAATTTCATGTTCGTTTTTTAAGACCACATACAGTTCAATTTCATCGCCCTCGTGATAGGGCATGTTTCCGTCTTTGTCCAGCAGTTCGGCCGGCTCCACAACCCCGTCAACTTTGGTGCCGGTATCCAAAAAAACCGAATTTTTTCCGATCGTAATGATCCTGGCCGTTATCTTATCGCCGACGTTAAGATCGTCCTTCATGCCGGCGCTGTAAGTTTCAAAAAGATCGGCGAAACTTTCTTCCTCTTCCTCTTGTTCTTTGTCATTGTTCAAGTCGTCTGCCATATCCCCGCTCCTCATATAAAAATCGGTTAACCGCAGTCCCTGCCTGCTTGCTGAGGGGCTATACATGATAGGGATATATTTTGCAATCAGATAATTGTCAGATTATCGCGCGGGGGAACCGGCCTTTGGGTCGACCATTTGAGAGGTGGTTTGCGGCTGCCGGCCCGATTGGCGGTATGGGTGGATAAAGACGGCATTGTTCGGTTTTCTCAAGCAGCGCCGGAAATTACCTGGCGGCCCGACGGGAAAAAGGGGACTGCGACAGCAGCTGCGCCGCTGCGATGCCATCAGGATAGTTTAATATGGTTTCGGCGCTCTTTGTTTTTCCGGTGGTTGTAGCGCTCTTTGCGACGGTCCAAACCGCTTCGTCTGTCCAGACCGGACCTTCTTTCAGGAACATGGACGGGACTTAACGTGATTCGTCTATCGACCCCTGATCGTCTGCCGCCGCTATCCATTGCTTCACCCAAACTTCCTGGACTCAATTTTGAGACTCAGCGTATCACATGAATGAACCGGTTGGCAATAAATATAACGGGTTTCAACTGGTAATCCCTCCGGCCGTGTACTTTTCCTTACTTTTGTTCTTCAGACGTGATGCCGCCGGGTTCTGTATTCGTGAAGCATCCCTCTGGGGGAAAGGACCAATTGCCACAGTTGATTTTTTCTGGCGCGGAAAGACCCGGCACAGGACAACAGGTAATACTTCCACATGCGATAGAAGCGTTCGTCGTAGGAACGGGAGAGGATTTCCCATTTCTCATGAAAATTGCGGAACCAATGCATCAGGGTTCGGTCGTAATCCGGGCCGAAACTATGCCAGTCTTCCAGGACAAAGACGCCCTCGATGGCGGCGCATATCTGTTTGGCCGACGGCAGCATGGAATTCGGAAAGATATAGCGTTCGATCCAGGGGTCGTTGGTAATATCAGACCGGTTTGTTCCGATGGTATGCAGCAGGAAAAGGCTTTCATCATCCTTCAGGCACTTGCGGATGACACGCATAAAATTGGCGTAGTTCTTGTAACCGACGTGCTCAAACATGCCGATGGACAGAATGCGATCAAACGTTTCCTCTATCTTTCGATAGTCCAGCAGACGGATATCGACGGGAAGCCCCTGGCACAGCTCGGTTGCATAGGCGGCCTGCTGTTTGGATACGGTGATGCCGACAACTTCGACGCCGAACCGTTCCGCTATAAATCTGGCGGTTCCGCCCCAGCCGCAACCGATGTCCAGGACCCGCATGCCCGGCTGAAACTCCAGCTTGCGGCAGACGAGGTTCAGCTTGCTTTCCTGCGCGGCTTCAAGGGTGGTTGCGGTTTCCCAGAAACCGCAACTGTAGAGCAGCCGCTCATCGAGCATGTGCCGGTAGAGCTCGATGTCCATATCGTAATGATGCGTTCCGACCTGGTAGGCCCGCGACGGCTTCTGGCAATTGTACAGCCTGGCTTTCAGGGAGTTGATTCGCCGGATCAGGGGTTTGACCTTTGTATCCAGTTGAGCCCGCAGGACCCGATAAAAAAAATCGTCCAGACGAGGGCAATCCCACCAGCCGTCCATGTAGGCTTGGCCCAAAGCCAGCGAACCACCCGTTAAGACACGGGTATAGAGACCTTGGTTATGCACGTGAATATCCCACGCGCGCGTTCCGCCGATTTCAACATCGGCCAGGGCCAGCAGTCGTTCCAATTTGTGAACCAGTGCATTTCCGGCCATAGACGGTTGCCTCCTGAAATTCAAAGGTGCTCAGTACCGTAATCTTTTGTTATCCGGAAATTTCGGAACCGTCAATAAAAAATCACAATTCAAAGCCCTGTCGATGTCTGCGATGATTTATTTATCACCGCATTTAAATTGCCCGGAATATAGACAAATTCCCATATTTTTGTATATAGTACTCAAAAATACGTTTTGAGGAGTCGTGTTACATTGCGATACTGCAGTCAGTGCGGTTCCAGGGTAAACCGCCGTATCCCTTGCGGTGATAGCCTGCCGCGGTTTATTTGCGATCAGTGCCAGACCATTCACTATGAGAACCCTAAAATGGTCGTGGGCTGTATCCCTGAATGGAATGACCGAATTCTGTTTTGCCGGCGGGCAATCAAGCCACAATACGGCAAATGGACCATTCCGGCCGGATTTCTTGAAAAGGGCGAGTCCGTTGCCGCAGGCGCCAGAAGGGAAACCTACGAGGAAGCGGGCGCGCGGGTTGAAACCCTTATCCCATTTGCACTTTTTGACCTTGTCTTCGTCGGCCAGGTTTACTTGATCTTCCGCAGTGTTTTGGAAAACCCGGACTTCAGGGTAGGGGACGAAAGTTTAGAGGTGCGGTTTTTCAGGGAGGCGGAGGTTCCCTGGAAAGAACTGGCGTTTCCGGTTATCCGCGAGTCCCTGCGACTCTATTTCAAGGACCGCGCCGAGGGAGTTTTTTCATTTCATACGGGCGAAATCAAACGTTCAGAGAAAACCCTCCTGTCCACCTGAATTTACAACAATCAAAAGCGCCGCCCAAAGAAAAGAACCTGCTCAAAAGCGAGCTGAGTCCAAAATTGATGAATACTTCTGTCATTAAAAAAAATATCGAATAAAAAAATCTGTCCTTGAAGAAATGACACATGTCTGTAATTCTTCAGGTCCAATGCCGATAGAATCCATCTTTCAGGTAGCGGCGCTGCGTTGGCTGAACCGCCAGTTCCTGCGCAATCCCGCCGGGGCATTCAGCGTGCATCGGCTGTACCAGGACCTCAAAGCTCAGGGGAAAGAGGGGTAAGAGGGACGCTGCTAAAAAATTAAATAACTTTCGACTCCTATTAATAAAACGCCATCGATATTAAGACAAATGAAGGATAGCCCATAAAGCAAGGGAACATTCTTAAAGTTCTAAGTTTCTATACATTTAAGCACAATTATACCGGCGCAACGGCCCTTAAGAGTGGTCGTCGGAAGCGTGTATTGACACTTGACAATACGGGAGGCGCGGCAGTGATTTTTCAATGACAAACCCCCTTCTTGAATGATCTTGCTAAATACTACGACTTTACCGAAGGGCAGGATTTCACCATATAAAAAACGGCTTTACGGTCAAGGAAAAACAGAAAGTTTACGGGGGAAAAAAATCATAAAAAAAAACAGGGGGGCTATTAACCAAGAGTCAAGAGCAGACCACTTTACGGAAAGGGAAAAAGAGGAATTTAGCCCGGGATGCGGCAATTTATCTTTGCAGCGAATTGACGGGAGAAACCAGCGTTGCCTTGGGCCAGCGGTTCGATATCTCCGGAGCTGGAATCGCCGCTCGGCATGACCAGATCGCGAAAAAATTTGAGACGGATCGAAAGTTTAAGGGGCGGGAGAATCGAATCAGAAGGAAAATACTTAATATTTGAGACGCGACTCCCATGTCCCACTGTTCCATCGAAAGCTTGGGATGAGAACCATCGATATCGCGAGGAAGCTAAAGATCGGTCAACCGGCGGCGAGCCGATTGTCGAAACGGGGTGAACAAATAGAAAAAGAAAACGAGTTTGATCTGATACCGGACGAAGGGTTAAAAACATAGACGTCCCCATTATCCCAAAGGGTTAAAAACATAGACGTCCCCATTATCCCCCATTATCCTGATCTGATACCGGACAAAGGCTTAAAAACATAGAATGTCCCCATTATCCCCCATTATCCCAGTACCCGCTTACATAGATATATCCGCGCGGCGTCCAGTTATAGCGGGCCGGCACCCAAACCCAGTCCGGATGAACGGGGGTCGAATAACCGGGCCGCCAGGCATAACGACCCTGCTGCCACAAACGAAAATTTATATTGAAACTTAAGCATCTTGCGAGAATCATCCAGACGGTTCAGCGGCAGGGGGCCGTTTGTAATACCCCTTGACTTTACCCGGCGTTTTGAATAGGTATCCCGCATATTTGATTCAAATCTGCAAATACGTGCATGAATTTACAAACCCAAAAAACAAAAGACAGGTAAGACCGGATGAATAGCGGAATCAATCATGCTACTAAGTCGAATTTGGGTTCTTTTTCAGCGGCGCTTCATTTCCTGAACCGTCAGCAACGCGACTGGAAAGTCACGGTTGGGCGGACATCTCTGGACAAGCTTGCCTACCAGATGGTTTTCCCTTACCTGTCCATTTATATCGTGGCCCTGGGCGCTACGGCCACGCAGCTGGGGATGGTAAACAGCATCGGCATGGTGTTTGCCGGCGCCGTCAGCCCGCTGGTGGGCTGGCTTATCGACCGGACGGGTCCTAAAAAGATCTATCTTGCCGGCATCAGCATGCTGGGGGCTTCATATCTGATCTATGGAGCGGCGACCGGCTGGATGATTACCATTATCGCCATGATCGCTTACTGGTTGGGATTCTCGGTCAGCACCCAGAGCTGCGCGACGGTTTGCGGAAACTGCCTGCCGAACCAGGACAGGGCTACCGGCATGATGATTTGCGAGACCGTTGCCGCCGGGCTGCTGGGGATGGCCGGCCCCATGCTGGCGGCGTGGATGGTAACGGCCTTCGGCGGGGTCAGCCTGAACGGCATCCGGCCGTTATTTTTTGTCGCCCTGGCGATCAGTATCGGCAGTTTGTTTCTGGTCTATACACAGCTTTCAAACCGGAAGTGGAACCATGCCATCAGAGCGCCGCAAAACATTTTCAGCGATCTTTACGGCATTATCAGGGAAGGCCGTTATTTGAAGCGATGGCTCGTCATTGCCTCGCTTGGCAATCTGCCGCTCGGTATGGTTTTTCCGTTTTCCCAGGTTTTTGCCAACGAAGCCAAAGGGGCCGACGGGTTTATTCTGGCCGCCATGGTTACCGGCGCTTCTCTGGCATCCATCATTCTCGCCATTCCACTGGGACGCCTGGCCGACCGGATCGGCCGCAAGCGGGTTCTGTATCTGACCATCCCGCTTTTCTGGACTTCCAACGCCATACTGGTGCTGGCAACAGGCCCGGTCTGGCTGGTCATCGCCGGTACCCTGCAGGGGTTTTACTGGATCGGCGGACCGGTTGCCAGCGCCATGGAAAGGGAGCTGGTGCCGGCCGAACAGATGGGACGGTGGCTGGGGATCACGCGCTGTTTCCGGATGCTGTTTAATGCGGCGATGGCGTTCCTGGCCGGTCTGATCTGGGATAAAATCGGACCCCAATACGTATTTATGACCTTTATCGCCCTCGACCTGCTGATACGGATGCCGCTGCTTATCACCATGCCCGAAACATTGAACAGACGTTTCAAAATTCAGACCGCGGCTGGATCTGCAGCTTTAAAGTAATCTGAAGAAAATATAGAATCTGTGTGCCTGCCCTTCAGCCAAACGGCCATGGCAGTTGAATCAGGCCCTCGGGCCAGTCCATGGTCAGTAATTTTGAGACCAGCGCCAGAAATCCCATACCCGACGCTCCGGCAATCAACGCACCGATCCAGCCTGTTCCGGTGACATGGCGATAAAAAAGAATAATAAATAGCGTAATGCTGAGGGGATATCCGATGATCCAAATAAAAAAGTAGAGAATTAAGATGCCGGCCAGATAAACCAGCAGCTTGGACCAGACGTCCGTCATCGGGATATCCCACTGAGCTTCGAGATCGGCGCGGTTGCCGCCGCTTTTTACCGTAAGGAGTGAAGCCGTTAGAGTTTCTCTGAGCCCACGAATGAGGTTGATAAGGGCTGCGATAAACATAACGATGCTGATGGCCAAAGGAAATATCTTTGCCAGATACATGTAGGAAAGTGACTCATAAGCGCCATAGGCAAATACCACCAGCAGGCAGGCAGAAAAAATAAGGTTGAAGTTAGCTAAGAATCTTTTCATATTTTTCTCGTGAGTCGGAAGGCTTTTTTTTCTGATAAAAAACTCCCATGGCGACCGAAACCAGTATGATCAGCGCCAGGGCGATTACCCCGGGCCGGACCATCCAGCCAAAACCGTAGCGCTGGACGGAAATGAACAGGTAGGTCTCAAGGTTGTCCGACAGGACAAATCCGATCAACGCTGCCGGGCGGGGCCAGCCGTATTGTTTCATAATCCAGCCCAGTAGACCCATGAGCAGGAGTGCAAACAGGTCGCCCCAGTTCCGACTGGCCTGATAAGACGCGAAAGTGATGATCAGGACCATAAAGGGCGCCAGGTAGCTGAACGGAATAAGCGTCAGACGCGTAATCGGTTTGGATAGAAAAATGCTGATGCCTGCACCGAAAATGTTCGCCAAGGCCAGGCTCCAGATGGCGGTATAAATAAGATCCACATGCTCGCCGACCATGGCAGGGCCCGGTTCGATGCCCAGAATCAGGAGGCCGCCCAAAAAAACGGCCATGGAACCGGAGCCGGGAATGCCAAAAAGAAATGTGGGGATAAGCCCGCCGCCTTCTTTGGCGTTATTGGCGCTTTCCGGCGCAATTACGCCGCGAATGTCGCCTTTACCGAAATTTTCCCGGTCTTTGGTCGTTTGAACGACATGTCCGTAAGCAATCCAGTCCACCACCGAACCGCCCAGGCCCGGCAGAAAGCCCACGATCACACCGATGATGCTGCATCGCAGGACGATGAATTTATGGCTGAGGGTATCCTTTACACCGTCGAGCCAGCCTTTGCCGAGGGTGGCGACTCTCGATATGGACCGGCCTTTGATAAGCAGATCGGTGATTTCCGGAACCGCAAAAAGCCCCAGACCGACAATGACCAGGGGAACGCCGTCCATCAGATAGTCAATGCCGAACGCGTAGCGGTATTCGGGCACCGCCGGTGCATCCCCCAGCGCTCCCAGCATCAAACCGATGCCGGCGGCGATAAACCCCTTGATAGGCTGTTGGCCGGAAAGGACCCCTACCATGGAAATGCCCAACAGCGCCAGCATGAAAAGTTCCGGGGATGCGAAGAGCAGAACGATCGGCCGCGCAATCGGAATGATGGCGGTTAAAACCGCGGCGCCGAAAAGCCCGCCGATCAGAGAGGCGGTAAAGGCTGCGCCCAGCGCCCGTGCCGCCTCTCCCTTTTTGGCCAGCGGGTAGCCGTCCAGGATGGTGGCCTGGGAAGCCGAGGAGCCGGGAATTCCCATCATGACCGACGGGAAGGTGTCCGAAGTCGGAATAACCGCTACCATGCCGATAAGCAGGGCAAAGGCGCTGTGAACTTCCATGCCGTAAATGACCGGCAGGAGTATGGTCATGCCGGTGATGCCTCCCAGACCGGGAAGAATGCCGATGGCCAGTCCCATCAACACGCCGGCAATCAGCATGACAAAGTGAGACGGAGACAGCACCACTGCCAGGGTTTGAAAGAATAGTTCCATGGTTTGCCTATTTTTTCGAAATCCGGCTTAAGCCCCGGTTTACAGAGCTCAAGCCGGGATGCTGATTTTCGGTACAGCCGCTCCGGGCAGATGCGTTGGTTACTTTATGGTGACGTCATATTTGGTTTTTAGCCAGTTGATCAACCATTCCCTGTCCTTTTTGGGAACCTGCAGAACCTGGCTAAAAGTCTTGCGGGCTGCCGGACCGACCATTTGCGTATATCCGCCCAGACTGGCTTTCGCAACTTTCTGAAATTCCTTGTCGGCAACGGTTTTTTCAGCAGCCTTAACATAGGCGGCGACAATGTCGTCGGGTGTTTTTTCCGGCAGCCACATGGCCTTTTGGGCGGCAAATCCGGCGATAAAAAAAGCTTTCCAGGCATTCCAGGCGGGGCCTCGCGGTTTTCTGCCGTACATGATTTCATAGGCTTCCAGCAGGCTGGGAAGCTCGGGTTCCTCCGGGTCGCGAACCATATTGCCGTCTTTGTCGGTCATGCCCCAGGACAGGAGGGGAACGGCCTGGCCTTGTTTAACGAGGGGCCGCACGTTTTTGATATAAGCCGGCGAGGTCTGATAATCGATGGTGACTTCGCCCTGCTCAAAAGCTACCCGCCCGGGACCGCGTCCCTTGTAACCGAATATGGCCTTGACGTTAAGGCCCAGAACGTCAAAGGCCAGGAGCGGAACGATGTCAAGTGAGGTGGCGCCCTGGGAGGCATAGGCCAGTTGTTTCTTGAAGCCCTTGAGACCGGAGACCGATTTTACGCCGAATTTGGGATTGATGTAAGCCATGCCGCCGACCGGGGAGGCAAACACGATGGGATACTTGGCAAAGTCATATTTGACCCTGGGATTTTCCAGCAGGTAGGGAAAAAGGGTGGACCCGGATGAGCCGAAGGCGGTCAGTCCGTCCGGCCTTGCCCGTGAAGCAAAATGATTGCCGCCGGTGATGCTCCCCCCTCCCGGCATATTTTTTATAGCCACAACCGGATTTCCCCGCAAGTATTTATGAAGAAACGGAGAATAGAGCCTGGCCCAGACATCGCTGCCGCCGCCGACATCAAAAGGGATAATCCATTCAATGGTTTTACCCGAAAAATCGACACTGAAAGCACTTGGAACTGTGATAATAGTTATGGTTATTGCCATTGCCAGCACCTGTAACAGCTTTTTCATAACAAACCTCCTGTGTTTTAATGGTTGATCTTATTGAATTGGCAATGAAAAGTTGAAATTCAGATTAGATTTTAAAGGTGGAAAAAATACCGGCTGAGCTCATACGCCGCATTATGGATTGTGATCAGAAAGAGAAATGATTCATCCGGCATATAAACAAATGGGTTTACTCAGTCGCCTGTCCGGAAACCGCATTGCTGCAACCAAATGATTTTCTGAAGATCTTTTAATGCTGCATAGCGAAGTTGGAACGATTTGTCAAATTTTTCTTTGACATCGGCCATGAAAATGCTTTATAGAAGACGCGTTTAGATTAAAGATAAGGTTTATTAATAAAATTCCTAATAAATTTGGAGGTGACAAAAATGGCCGACGCTTACATTAACATCTTTCTCAACGACGACAAGCTCAAACAGCTTCAGGAAGCGGGACTGGCCGGGGAGGTCAAGACGATCGACGGCAATCAGGCGCTTCAGGTGGGGATGACCTCAAAGGACCAGAAAAAACTGGTCAAGGGGTATGAAGGATTGACCTTTGACGCATCAAACGCCTGCGTGCTTCCGGAAAAGGGGGAAGAGATCCTATGGAAGATTATCACCGATATGAAAAGCAGTGACGTGATGAAATTTGCCATCACGAAGCTCTATAACCCCCTGGCGGGTCGCGACGTATTTGGCCGCGGAACCGGCGGCCGGTAGAAGATTTAAGAAACATATCAACCCAAACCAGCGGATGACCATGGGCGCAGGCCTGTGGGCATCCGCTCACATCCGGTGTTGTTGATCAAACTGCTCTGCGAAAGAACGCTCCGGGCAGCACGGACAGCACGCTTCTTCCATATAGCTGTAAATTGCTTTCACTCTGAAATTTATCAAACCGTGATTTTCCAGCAGCGGTGAATCTTTTTCTTCTTGCTGACATAGTCTTCAGGTATCGTCAGGGCGGTGATTTCCTTTGCCGCCGTTATTTTTAACCGGCCCAGATGCGGTTTGAAATTCTGGTGATTTGTGGAGAAAAAGATCGTAGCGCCGGCCCGCATCAGCTCACCCACGGCCATCAACAGGTCCGGGTGGTCTTTGGCGATGTCAAAAGCGTGGCTTCTGTTTCGGCTGGTTGAAAAGGACGGCGGATCAACCATCGCAAGATCAAAGGACTGGTTTTGGCGTTTGGCTTTTTCTATAAAATCATGGGTATGCAACCGGATCAGGGCGTTTCCTGTTTCCGGGATCGCGTTTAGATCCATATTCTCTTTAACCCACCGGAGGGCCGTTTCCGATCGGTCGACGGAGACCGTCGAGCGGGCGCCGCCTTTGGCAGCGTAGCAGGTGAAGGTTCCCGTGTAGCAGTAAAGGTTCAGGAAATCTTTACCGGCGGCCGCCTCCCTGACCATCCGGCGGGTGTTGCGGTGGTCGGAAAAGAGTCCGGTATCTACGTAATCATCAAGATTGACGCTGAACCGCAGGTCCCTTTCGGATACAACGATCTTTTTATCGGTGTTGGCAAGCCGTTCGTACCTGTTTCCGTCCTGATATCCCGCGTGTCTTTCTTTCAGGTGAACATTTTCCAAAGCTACCCCCAAAGCTGCAGCAACGGCGCTCCCCATCAGCGGCAGCCACTCCGGCGTCGACTGCCTGCGCATGTATTCCGATAAGACCAGATGCCCGGCATACCAATCGACGGCCGCCCGGATTTCAGGAATATCCCCGTCGTAGAGCCGGAAAACGTCAATGTTTTCTCTGACAAAACGCTTGTGCAGGTGGGCATAACGTTTTTTTACCCTGTTGGCGAGCATTTCCGCCTGGTTGTGGTATTTTACAAGTAATTCCGGATCGGTCACTGTTGTAGGCCCTGTCATTGATAGTATCCCGCCAGCTTCCCGCGCATGTGGCGGCCTTAACGTCAGTAGCTGACGGAGCGGCTCAT
>Ga0068712_1003907_pt1 | contig 13277 bp, 10 predicted proteins | sample MTBAKSrepl1MetaG_FD_62987 | JGI IMG/M metagenome (GOLD analysis project Ga0068712, IMG submission 62987) | Enrichment culture microbial communities from Arthur Kill intertidal strait, New Jersey, USA, that are MTBE-degrading - MTBE-AKS1... | ecosystem: Environmental > Aquatic > Marine >... | reverse complement strand
TATTTATGTTGAAAGAGCAGGTCAAAAAGGTATTATAATAGGAAAAAATGGTACAATGTTAAAATCCATTGGCAGCAGCGCAAGGTCTGATATTGAAAAACTGCTCAACACAAAAGTCTTTTTGGGTTTATGGGTAAAGGTCAAAAAAAACTGGAGAAACGATAAACGAATGCTTAATGAGTTTGGATATACATGTTAATACAGATGAAAGTTGAAGGACTCCTTTTTGATCCCCGCAGTAACATGTATATACTGCTCTTAAAGGAAATCGACGGCAAGGCTACGCTGCCAATCTGGATCGGCAAACCAGAGGCTGATTCAATAGCACTTGCACTCGGAAATGTTGAGACACCGAGACCCCTCACTCATGATCTCATAAAAAATATTACTGAAAGCCTTAAGGTTAGAATAACAAAGATAACCGTAACAGAAATTCTTGATAATACCTACTACGCCCTCGTATGCCTCACTGACGGCAAGAAGGAAACACTCATTGATTCCAGGCCAAGTGATGCAATAGCAGTCGCTTTACGGGTCAATGCTCCCATATTCGTAGAAGAACGGGTAATAGGGCAGAAGAGTACAGACGAACTTGAAGAATGGCTTAAGAATCTCAGGCCAGAAGACTTCGGGAATATTATGTAATGCTGAAAAGGACAGAAGGTATTGTTCTGAAAACCTTACCTTTTGGTGAAGCAGACCTTATTGTCACCTATATCACCCCTGACCTCGGGCTTCTTAAACTCTTTGCAAAAAGCCCCCGTAAGATCAGAAGCAGATTCGGCAGCAGCCTGGAACCGCTGACACATGCAAAGATATCATTCTGGGGAAAGGAAGACGCCAATCTGCCGAAATTAACACAATCAGACATCATCCATCCCTTTCATAAGATAAGAGACACCTTACCATGCTTTCTCAAGGTATCGGAGATTGTTGAAGTCACGTTACATTTTGTACCCGAAAGGGATGTCAATAAAAAAGTATACTCATTGATCCTGCAGACATTACAGACGTTCGAAAAGAGTCTCTCACTCGCTCCCGTGAGTAAAGACACTTCCACATCGTCTATAAAAAAAGGGAGGGGAGCGGGATCTTTCTACGATGATTTGCTGGTAAGCCATTATAAAGTAAAATTCCTCAAATACCTGGGCTATGCTCCGAAGCTTGACGCATGCGGGAGATGCGGCAATAACGGTTACTTCTTTTATGTATCATCCGGAGCAATCATATGTGAGTCCTGTTCGAAAGATGTTGAGTCACCACTGAGACTCTCTCCTTCTGTTATAAGGTTTTATAACGACTTACTTACCTGGGAACCTGAAAAACTACAACGGCTAAAGCCTTCAGGGAATCTTATTTCAGAGCTTACGGATATAATCAATAGGCACATTCAGTACATTTTGTCAAAGCCATTGAAATCTCCGGCGTTTGTCCGGTCGATATCTTAGAGCATTTCATGGCTGATGCCCTTGGTCCTGATGATTTTTGATTGCTTGACACATTGTCATTGAAATTATATACATAAAATCGCATGCGTCGAAAATAAACTCTCTAACCCGAAAAATGCAATTACCGTATATATGCCTGTCAGTAATAGCATTTTGGGGGGATTAATACTGTGGTCTTACTGTTTATAAAAAAATCTACAAAAATGAGAATATTTTATTACACGACATGATAAAGTCATTGATAAATATACATATTATGTTTTGGTATTCCTTTTGCTTTAAATAATTAAGTAAAGAATATATAAAACTTTAATAACCAAGGGTAATGAACGTGACTGAAAAGGTAATCTCAAATCGCTACAAGCTCCTCGCAGAGAAATCCCGCAATACTATCTGCACGATATATGAAGCACAGGACCAGACTAATAATAGGACTGTCACAATAAAAGTCTTTTCCGACAAAGTCAAACTTATGTCATTAGAGAGGCTCCTGCGATTCAAAAGGGAGATAGAGCGGGTGTCACAAACAACTCACGAGAACCTGCTCAAGATATACGAATACGGCGAATATGAAGGCCGGAATTATCTCGTAACAGAACATATCAATGGTGCCGAGCCTGTAACTGATTATCTAAAACAAATTAAAGATATTGATAAAGTAGTAAACATAATATTACAGGTATGCTCCGGGTTAGCCATTGCCCATGAGAAAGGCATTATACACCAATACATTAATCCATCGAGCATCCTTATTTTTCAAGACGGTAACGGCTTTACTGCAAAGTTATCTGACTTTGGCATAGGGTTGCTGCTTGATCTTGCCGGTATCAAGGAAGAAGACGAGATCGTAAGAACCTTTGGCTACCTGTCACCTGAGGCAACAGGGATTCTGAGAAAACCGATCGATGAGCGTTCAGACCTCTATTCCCTGGGGATTATATTCTACCAACTCATTACCGGCCGCCTTCCTTATGAAAGCAGAGATACGTCAACCCTTATCCATCAGCATATAGCGCAGAAACCGCCGCCTCCCGCACAGATTAACCTTTCAGTGCCTCCTGTTATCGAAAGGATCATACTCCGTCTCATTGCCAAAGACCCCCTAGACCGGTACCAGACGGTTTTTGGCCTGTACACGGATTTGCAGGAATACCTTCTCCAAAGAAAAGGTGGAGAGGAATCGCCCTCGTTCGAGATAGCACGGAGTGACCGGGCTGCCCGGATAAGCTTTGCGACACGCCTTATAGGAAGGGGGGAAGAACTGGATACACTGCAAAAACTCATAGCACAGACCAAGCAGGGCAAAGGGGGATTAGCTCTTGTCTATGGATCACCCGGTGTGGGTAAATCACGTCTCGTTGATGAGCTCAGAGGCTATATCCACAGCATAGGCGGAATATTCGTCGGAGGCAGGTGCTATGAGTATGAATCAACAAACCCGTTCAATGTCTTTAGTGAGGCTCTGGATGCGTATGTGCTTAAAATCAAGCGCATAGGCAACGAGGAACGTAATGATGCTATCAGGAGAATCAGGGAGAGTGTCGGACAACTGGGCGGTGAAGTTGCAAAAATAGCTCCGATGATTGAGGAGCTTATCGGGAAGCAGCCTGAACTGGAGGCGATGGAGGCAGAAAAGGAACGTGTGAGGTTCATGATAACCGTATCGAATCTCCTCTTGAGCCTTGGTTCTACCCAGAATCCGTTTATTATTTTTCTTGACGATCTTCAGTGGGCGGATGAAGGAAGTATTGAGTTGCTCGAAAAGATAGCAGAAAGTGTAACGAGCCAGCCCATGGTGGTCATCGCAAGCTATCGGGATACCGATGTGTACGAGGGTCATCCTTGGGTTCGTGCCATAGACAGGATAAAGGATAAAGATATCAACCTTACTGATATCCTTGTCAAGCCGTTTGGTATAGGAGGCACGACACGGATTGTTTCTGAAATACTCATGGAAAATGAAAAAGTGATTTTGCCCCTGTCAAAGGAACTGCACGAAAGAACAAGCGGGAATGCCTTCTTTGTCCTTGAGCTCTTACACTCGCTGGTAGATCAGAAGATCGTTTATTTCAAGGATAACCATTACCGGTATGACCTTGATAAACTCGGACAAGCCTCGTTGCCCACGAATGTGGTTGAAGTGGTATTGAGAAGGGTTGATGAGATATCAGAGGAAAACCGGAAACTACTCGCTTATGCTTCATTCATGGGAAGAGAGATCGAGTTTGAGATCATCTCGGATCTTACCGGCATCCCTCGTGAAACTGTCATAGATGCCATAGAGGACGGGATCAGGAACCAGTTATTGACGAGAGATATAACCGGACGGGAAAACGTTGTGTTCATGCATGACCGTATACGGGAAGCATTACACAAGAAGGTTCCGGAAGAAGAGAGATTTTTGCTCCACAGCCGGATAGCACATCTCTTAGAAGAAAAGAACAAGGACAATCTTGAGCCTGTTCTGTTTGACATAGCTCATCATTTTGCACAGGCAAAGCATGAAGAGAAAACGCTTGAGTATTCACTGCAGGCTGGGGAAAAAGCACAGCTGGCATATGCCAATGATCAGGCAATACGTTTTTACAATCAGGCGAAGACAATCCTTGAACAACGAGGGACTACCTCGACAGAAGAGTATGTTGACCTGTTAGAAAACATGGGATTGGTATACAAGACAGCCGGGAAATTCGACGAGGCATTGGAAGTGCTGGGAACTTGCGAGAAGCTTATTGCAAGGGAAGACACGATTCGCAGGGCAGAAGTACTATCCAATGCAGGTGAGGCATTATGGGGAAAAGGGGACGGAGAAAGGGCTGCAGAACTTATGGGAGATGCCCTGAAATCACTCGGGGTAAAGCTCCCCGTGAATATGCTCGGGGTGGTAACAGGTCTCTTGAAGGAGTCTCTCATTCAGGGATTGCATACGCTTTTTCCCGGTTTATTTGTGCGGAAAGAATACAGGCATGACCAGAAAAAATCGGTAATCATACGCCTTCTTCTGCGCACAGCCTATTTTTACTACTTTACGAATCTCATCAAAACGCTCCACCTTGGGATGAAGTTTCTCAATATGGGCGAACGGATGGGCCCTTCCAGAGTCTTAAGCAACATCTATGCGGCACATACTGTAATTTGGGCCGGTGTTCCGTTTGCAGCAAGCCGAGCAAAAAGGGACGGAGAACGTGCGGTAAAAATCGCACAAGATTTGCACGACCGTGCTGCCGAAGGAAGCGCTTACGGGTACTATGCGGTTTCAACATACAGTAACCGCAACATCAAAGAAGCATATGAATATGCCTTGAAGAGTATCGATATTCTGAAGGGAATCGGGGAATACTGGGATCTGGGAATGGGATTGTACTATCGGCCAGCCTGCGGTGTTCTGCTTGGCAAGAATCTCAAAACATTGCTTCAGGAAGTTGAAGAGATGATCCAGATAGCCCAGGGTTCCCACAGTCTTCAAGCACTCGGTTGGGGTCTGTATCACAAGGCTCGTCTCCTTGCCCTAATAGGGGACAAACGCCTCTCAACAGAAGGAATACCGTCTGGTGAAAAAGGCGTCAAGACCATGGAGCACGTTAAAGACAAGGCCACCTGTCTGCAGGCCAGGGCATATCTTGCTCTGGCTTATCTCAGGGCCGGGAATTACGACGACGCTCTTAAGATGACGGAACAGGTGGCTGCGCGTTATCTGAGGGACAGCAATGCGGCTGCATTTATCCACGATGTCTTTCCTATAAGCGCCCAGGTATATCTTGACTGTGTCCGTTATAAGGCAGACCTTACAGAAGATGAAAAAAGCCAATATCTGAAAAAAACGAAGCGTTTTTGCAAGATATCGTTCCTTCTCAAGAGGTTTTTTCCCTATCTCCTTTCATATTCATACCAGGTAAACGGTACGTATCAGTGGCTTTGCGGCAACAAACAAAAAGCAGTTGAAATCTGGGAACAGGGTATTAAATATATACGTGAACATACCAAAGACACCTACCGCTTGGCTTCCATCCTTCTTGAAGAGGCGTCATTTTTTCTGGAAGACAACCCGAAAGACAAGAAGGCACAGGAATATCTCATAGAGGCAAGGGAGATATTCACCCAGGTTGGAGCGAAACTGGATTTAAAGAATACCAATGAGCTCCTGAAGAGGATTTCACCTGATACAGAGGCGGTAGAGACCCGCGAAGCATTAACCCTGACGAGGCACCTTGAATCCCTGCTGTCGGTAACCAGGGCCATTGGATCAATCTTTGTCCTGGAAGACCTTCTGGGCAAGATTGTAGAGCAGGCAATGAAGGTAACGGGAGCGGAACGGGGGTTTCTGCTTTTATACGATGAAAAGGACAAAACCCTAAAGCAGAAGGTAGCACTGGGGATAGAAGAAGGTCTTACAAGCCTTCCCTTGTCATATGAGAACTACAAGCTGAGCCTGAACATGGTACAGGAGGTGGAAAAGGAAGGAGAGGGGCTGTTTGCAGGAGAGGAAAGTACCACAAATCCACAGGTGTCCAAAGAACTGAAGGAGTACGAGGTAAAAGAAGCGATGTGTGTACCGCTCAAGGCGAGGGACAGGACCCTGGGGATGATCTATCTGGATAACCGTTTGGCAGGGGGAACGTTTGGAGAGGAAGAGCTCGAGCTCATGAAGTCCTTTGCAGTACAGGCTTCGATATCCATAGAGAATGCGTATCTGGTGAGCAGTTTGGTAGAGCAGGAGCGCTTAAAGCAGGAGATGGAGCTGGGCAGGCAGATACAGCTTTCCCTTCTTCCTCATAAGACACCGCAGATTAAGGGATTCGCCATAGCAGGGTCAATGCAGCCGGCAAAGGAGATCGGGGGAGACTACTTCGACTATATTACGTTTGCCGGAGATGAAAACAGACTGGGGGTGGTGGTAGCAGATGTGACGGGGAAAGGGGTGGATGCAGGCATGGTGATGGGCATGACAAAGGCAGCCATACATGCCTTGAGTGAGCAGGGCCTGACGACGAGGGAATTAGTCCTGAAACTCAACGGACACCTCTGCAAGCTTCTGAACAGGCAGAAGTTCATATCCATGGTATATGCCGAGTATTCTGCAAAAAATGGAACATTCACATGGTCAGGTGCCGGACATGAGCATATTATAGTAGTAAGAAAAGGACAAGAAGGAGAACATGAAGTAGAGTCCATTATTACAGGGGGGATAGTGTTAGGGGTGTTTGACGATATTGACAATGATATACAGGAGAAGAGTATCACATTAAATAAAGGTGACAAGGTAGTTCTGTACACGGACGGGGTAACAGAAGCAATGGATCCAGACAACAAGTTTTTTACCCTTGATCGCCTTATAGAAGTAATAAAGCAGGCGACTTCCCTGTCTGCACAGGAACTCCTTTCCCATATAAATGAAAAAATTCAAAAGTTTATAGGTGATGCTCCCCAATGGGATGATATAACGCTTGTTGTATTTGAAAGGCAATAGATAACATTCGATATTGCTATATAAACACCCACTCGTAATTATTCTTGAAATAACGGGATATTTTAGATAATATCTTTCATTATGCTTGATAAATTCTTTCAACCACAATCAATCGCTGTTGTCGGCGCTTCACGTTCACCCGGTAAAATAGGATACGATATCCTGAAAAACATTATACAATATGGATATGAAGGGTCTGTTTATCCTGTCAATCCCGGCGCTGATGAGATACTCGGCAAAAAGGCATATCCTTCACTCCTTGAGGTGCCCGAAAAAACCGACCTCGCAATAATCGTAGTGCCTTCAAAAAGCGTCATAGAAGTTATTGAGCAGTGCGGCAAGAAAAAAATTGATGCCGCTGTCATCATATCAGCAGGGTTTAAAGAAAGCGGAGTCGAGGGTGCGCGCCTTGAACACGATTTAGTCGAAAAAGCCAAAGAGTACGGGGTCAGGTTTATCGGTCCTAATTGTCTCGGTATCATTGATACGCACGCAATGATCAATGCCTCTTTTGCAGCAGGTATGCCCAAACAGGGCGGTATTGGTTTCTTTTCTCAATCCGGTGCTCTCTGCCTGGCAGTGCTTGATCGTGCTTTACCCGAAGACATAGGTTTCTCAAAATTCATCAGTATGGGGAACAAGGCTGATATATCAGATACCGACATCATCCTTGCTCTTGCTGAAGATACAAACACAAAAGTAATCCTTGGGTACATCGAGGGCGTGAAAGATGGGCGAAGATTCATGGAGGTAGCTACTGAGGTCTCAAAAAATAAGCCCATTATTGTCCTTAAATCCGGCATTACGAGTTCAGGTGCCAAAGCCGCCTCATCACACACAGGAGCACTTGCAGGACGTGAGTCAGCCTTTCGCGCAGCATTCCAGCAGAGTGGCGTTATACAAGCACATTCAATCGGTGAACTCTTTAATTATGCCCTTGCCTTTGCCAATCAGCCGCTTCCAAAAGGCCCAAACACGGCAATTATTACAAATTCCGGAGGCCCAGGGATTTTAGCAGCGGATGCAAGCGATCAGTCCGATCTGCATCTTGTTCCCTTGCACAAGGAAACAATAGATGAACTGAGGAGTTTTTTACCATCCGCTGCATCGTTTTATAATCCAATTGACATTTTGGGAGATGCCGATGCAGAGAGATACGAAAAGGCTATCCGGACAATACTGGAAGACAGTAAGGTACAGGGCGCGATAGTGCTCTTAACACCAACTGCTGTCGTCAATGTTGATGAAACAGCAGCGTCTTTAGTAAAAATTGCACATTCTGTAGACAAGCCGATACTGAGTTCTTTTATGGGCAAACAGAAAATTGAATCCGGAATAAGGATTCTTATGAGAAACAATATTCCAAATTACAGTTATCCGGAAGAGGCAGTCCGGTCCTTAAGCGCAATGTATCGTTATTATGTATGGATAAACAGACATGAAAAAAAGTACACCTACACCGAGGGTTTAAAAAACAACGTTGCCGGTATTTTTGATGAGGTTAAAAAGGCCAATCGCGATCGTTTAACTGACGCAGAAATCCATGATGTCTTGCATGCGTATGGATTCTCGCAACCAAAAGGTCTCTTTGCCCGTACTTCCGATGAGGCACTTGCTGCAGCAAAAGGAATAGGATATCCGGTAGTTATGAAAATCGTATCACCTCAAATTATTCATAAGAGTGATATAGGTGGCGTCAAAATTAACCTTAATAATAAAAAGGACGTAGAAAATGCCTTTTTTGACATTACAACCCACGTAAAGCAGATTATGCCCACAGCTCACATATACGGTGTCATCATTCAGGAAATGATAATGGCCGGAAAAGAGGTTATAGTCGGTATAACAAAGGACGTCCAGTTCGGGCATATGGTCATGTTCGGACTCGGCGGAATTTATGTTGAGGTCTTGAAAGACATATCCTTCAGAGTGACGCCTTTAAGCTTTGAAGATGCACACGAGATGATCAGGGAAACCAAGACCTTTCCTCTTCTCCGGGGTGTGAGAGGAGAGCCTGAGGCAGACATTGAGGCCATTGAGAAAGCTCTGGTGATGTTGTCGCAACTCGCTTCAGATTTTCCTCAGATTATTGAAGCTGATATCAATCCACTCCTGGTAAAAAAGAGAGGGGAAGGGATTGTCGCTATCGACGCACGGTTCACCATAGGAGGTGATTAGAATGATTTCTTTATACGTAGGATCTACGTCCGGGTATTCCGGAAAGAGTCTCGTTTCAATGGGCCTGGGAAATAAATTCAAGAAAGACGGTTTAAGGGTAGGCTATGTCAAACCTGTCGGTATCCTGCCGGTAAAAGTAAACGATACCCTGACAGATCATGATGCCTGGCGTATCTACAGGGCGCTCCAACTTAATGATGAAATAGCCGATATATGCCCTGTTGTTTTAACCCCCGACCTTTTCGTAAAAGGATACATGAAGGATATCAAAGGCCTTATGGGAAAAATAACAGGCGCTTTTCAGAGACTGTCCGAAAACAAGGATATCGTGGTAGTGGGCGGTTACGGGAGTATCTATACAGGGAGCGTTATTGGGTTGGAAGGCCTGAAGGTCATCAACAGACTGAAATCAAAAGTTGTGATCGTTGTAAAGTATGAAGGGGAGTGGATTGTAGATTATGTACTTCAAGCAAAAAAGGATCTGAAAGATAAATTTATAGGCGTTATTCTCAATAAAGTAACTCCCGAATTCATGAAGGGTGTCACGGACTATATTGTTCCGTTTCTTAAAAGGAAAAATATAGATATTATTGGAATACTCCCGCATGACTCTGTCGTAGGTTCGATTACCGTGGAGGAATTAAATGAGATGCTCGGAGGGAAAATTCTCTGCGGACACAACAGGCTGAACAAACTCGTAGAACATTTCCTGATAGGAGCAATGCAGGTAGATAAGGCTATTGAATATTTTAAAAAAACAAGGAATAACGCTGTCATTGCAGGCGGTGACCGGTCTGACATACACCTGTCTGCCATAGAATCAGGCACCGAGTGTCTTATCCTTACGGGTGATCTGTATCCGAGTGAGATGATCGTTGCACGGGCTGAAGAAAAGGACATCCCCATCCTTGTAGTAAGGGATGATACGTATACGGTTGCAAGAAAACTGGAGAAACTATCCGTCCGGCTGAGATTGCGTGACAAGGCCAAGGTCGATCGCGGAATCAATCTCGTTAGTGAAAATATAGATTTTCCATTGCTCTATAAAAAGCTGGGGATACGAGTCGGTTCGTGAGCATAATCAATTCTTAAAGTATATTTCTGTTATGTGAGGTCTGTAGGGTACGCGAGTTCGAATGATAAATTAATACATCTTTGCGAAGCAGCGGAAGCGGGAAGGGCAGAGACACTTGAATGGGGAGGTAATTGGACAAGCTTTGTTGACAAACCACACTATCAACTGAAAACAGGGCTACCTCTAAAGATCTTAAAAGCAAAATTTGAAATAGGAGAAAATTATACGATTGTTGTATGAAGGAAGGAGATGAGATTCGGGTTCTGTATTTTACAAAAAGATCCGTCCCTCGTAATTGATCTTATTCTCCTAATTATCAACACAAGGAAAAGAACATATGAAAAAGATAATCTTGCTAAAAATTATCTTAAACTATCTTAAAAAATTTACATTTATATGCTTAACATTTTTTTGCTTGCTCGCAGTTAATTTTCTTCAAGCCGATGCCTTCAGCATAAAGCCCATCGGTACGAAACGCGGTGACACGATTATGCACTTTAAAGTGCCTGCTCTATTTCGTATCTGGTATCCTACGGCAAGCCGCATTGCTACTGAACTTTTTACAACACCTGTTCATGAACGTGCCACGAATATTATTTATGGATGCGATAATGACGAGGATAAATGTACGGAAAATGGTAATTCCAATCCTTATGCTCCTCCAGCTATTCTCGCCGGAAACCAATGGAACGACAATCCTCCTTTTCAACTGACTTCGACCAGGACGCGCTTCTGTAAAAAATATATCGGGACGACTATCAAAGCACCGTATTTTGGAGAATGCTGGTACATACTCTATAGAGATGGCGAAAAGAGGGCTGAAAAAGGAGAATATTTCGATGCAGATTCGGGAACCGTATTAATTTATCGTGTGCACTTTGGAGATATGCAGTTCCTCCACTCAATGGCATCTCGTGACGGAGAGACTGCTCAATCAACGAAGGACAAGATTATGATGTGGTTAGAGTTTACATATAGACTTGCCATTGGAGACCTAGACAGGGGTGTAGAACTCAGAAGGATTGGTATACCAGGAATGGAAACTCTTTTTAAGAATCGCGGCTGGACTGCGCAACAACTCTTCACTCGAGGAGACCCCACTTATAGGGGTGAAAAAGATTTCCGTGACTTTGCCTTTGGATCGCTATTACACCTTGTTGAAGACAGTTTCTCCCCCGCACATACTGAAAGGGATGAGCCAAGCGGAGCTAAATGCAATACTGATCTTGCACTATACAAACCAGGGAAAATTCTAAGCTTTCACTCGTATGCAAACCAGGACAAACGTAAGCACGCTGATGCTGATACACAGGCGGCTTTATCTATCCACCTTGCCAAGGATCAGCCAAGCTCTGTGGATGTTGGGAAAACCCTCAAGACATATTACGAACTGAAAGAACCTTGGGAAGAAGTTAAACAGTATCTTGAGTATGTCTTCGAACTCGAAGATCCAATGGCTCAAGCAGGCCATGGAGAAGACTTCAGACGTGATTAATGGCCTTACAATATAAGAGGGACAAAAAAGTCTATTAAAATAGGGGTTTGTTGGATAATTTTGAGTTTTAGTTGTAATTAATTGCAAGAATTTCAAAAGCAGGTTTCTAATGATATTCATTATTTTTCATCACATGCCAAAGTTGCGGATAAGCAGGTGTACAGCAAACTCAAGAACAATGTTTAAGGAAAAGAAACGCATAAGGTTGAAAAGCGCCGGGACGCTTTTGACACAAAGCTATGATTGCCTTGGCGATTTTTGAGGGTTGATTTCCTGGATAAGATCGAGGGATTATGATAACGCCGTGGTGAGGGCGGCCTTCATTAAAATAGAACTCAGTGAGCATCAGGAAATCGTTTCGATTGCGTGTAATGACACAGCGTTCTTGGCGTGCAGCCTCATCGAGCACTTCCTGATCTTCTGCTCCCGAGAGACCAAGCTCTCTGACGTGAACAGCGTCGACACCGTGGGCTCTCAGGATAGAAGCAATTTCCTCACTTAGATCCTCATCAACAAGAAACTTCACCGCCTTTTCCCTTTTGATAGAGAGAAGCGACCCTCGACAGTCTTGGATGTAATGGCCTCGTTGCTTTGTATGATCTCATTGATCTCTTCAGGATAAGCTCTATAGTAGTTAAGCGCTGCGACAAGCTGTCTTTCTGTTAGGTGAGGCAGAGCCTTTTTTAGTGCTTCTACATCTTTGCCAACGATTTGATATTCGTAGACGACTTCCCAAACCTCGACGCCGGTACCGGCAACACGGGCACGTCTTCCCGTAATTCCTTGTGAGAATATTATGCCTGGACAGCGGCGCATTTTCAGGGCCTCTTCAAGCAGTTCGTTAGCAAGTGCGTTAGCAGCTTTGTTTTTTCGGATCCTTTCGATTTCCCGAAGTATTGGCTCTTTGATACGGAAACTGCGTTGTACGGTAGACATTGTTAAACCCTCCTGTAACTCTATGTATTACATTATACCACAAAATAGGTTAAAAGGGTAACAATTAGATAGAAGCAAGACGCAACCTTTTGCGTAACAGTTATTTTCGGAAACTAACACAACTGACGGAATCTCCCGGGTGCACACTAGCAGGGTGATATGAAGACCTTGTTGCTATTCAGTTCTCCTCTATTCTACATAGACCGTCAATGAGCAGGAATCATTTTTTTATGCAACTTCTGAATATGTCCTGACTTCTTTCTCAAGACGCTCACCAAGTTCATCAGCTGTAACATCCAGGTCGTATTGAGACTGCAAACCAAGCCAGAACTCTGAGGATGTCCCAAAAAACCGCGCAAGTCTTAGAGCAGTATCGGCTGTGATCCTTCTCTTTTCAAGGACTATTTCGTTTATTCTCCGTGCAGGCACCCCGATATTCAGGGCAAGTTTGTTTTGACTCAACCCCATGGGTTTGAGAAATTCCTCAAGGAGAATTTCTCCCGGATGTACGGGATTTAATCTTCTCTTTTTCATATGCTCACTCCTTTAATGATAGTCGGTTATTTCGACATAATATGCACTATTATCTTTCCAGACAAAACATATCCGCCACTGGTCATTAATTCTTATGCTACATTGTCCTGCTCGATCTCCACTCAGTTTTTCCAGTCTGTTCGA
>Ga0068712_1003901_pt1 | contig 13293 bp, 9 predicted proteins | sample MTBAKSrepl1MetaG_FD_62987 | JGI IMG/M metagenome (GOLD analysis project Ga0068712, IMG submission 62987) | Enrichment culture microbial communities from Arthur Kill intertidal strait, New Jersey, USA, that are MTBE-degrading - MTBE-AKS1... | ecosystem: Environmental > Aquatic > Marine >... | reverse complement strand
TTTTTGTTTTTACCTGCGAACTTTATCAGTATAATGGCTCCCAAAAAAAGAAGCGTTTGCTTGTTCCAGCCCTAAAAATGATTTTATCCCGGACTTGTGTGTTAGCGCAGAATAGAACACCAGCTAAGAGTTGTCTATACACATATTGACTCTGGTGTTGAATTTTTCTATAATAAAAGCACAGGGAGTTCCGAGAAATTAGTGTCTTGGCAGTGGCATAAGCTAATATGATGTTTCCGGATAAGCCCCGTACGGCTTAGGTGGATCGTTAAAAACAAAATATCGGCAAACCTTCACACAGTTCGTTTTGGCAGTGGGTGAGTGTATAGTGAATTAGCTGTTGACATTCACAGCAAAACGAAAGTGAAATCCTGATAAAAGATTCCATAAACTGTAACAATTGGTTATGGAAATCGGAGGAGCCACCGACCAGGTAAGAAGGTTACTTGGGACCCCTGATAATTCAATCCCTGGGAGATTATTCCCAGGGATTAATTATTTAATGAGTTATTGCAGCGCTTCTGCTTTCAATAAGCCAACAAATGGCAAATTGCGATACTTCTCTTTATGATCCAACCCATACCCGACCACAAACCGGTCAGGTATATCAAAGCCCTTGTATTTTAGTGGAATATCAATCAGCCGGTATTTGGGTTTGTTAAAGAGTACGCAAACTTCAAGACTGGCTGGTTCGCGTTCTTTAAGGCTTTTTAATAGATAATTCAATGTCAGACCTGTGTCTATCACGTCTTCGATAAACAGGATGTGACGATTGGTGATAGGGGTATCTAAATCTTTCAGGAGTCGAACAAAGCTTTTGCTGCGCGCCTCTGAAGAATATCTTGAGACTGCCAGGAAATCCATTTCAACTGGAATTGGAATTTTAAGCATCAGATCGGACATAAAGAAAAGTACACCCTTTAATACCCCAACCATAACAGGATATTTTCCTCTGTAGTCCGATGTGATCTGGTCGGCAATTTCTTGGATACGCTTTTGAATTTGATCCTCAGAAATGATGATTTCCCCGATGTCGGCAGCCATTTCTCCATATTTGTTTACCAAGTCATTTGTTTTCATGGCTACTCCTTTTGAGTCTGATTTCCCTTGATTTTCCCGGCCTGTTTGTAAAGCCCATACTTGACCATCAAGTCTCGCATTTCTCTTCTTTTCAACAGCTTGATGTTAACTTCAGGGTAGAGCTCTTTCATCATTTTGATACGCCGGTTTTTTTTGTTTGAAAGCTTCGGTTTAAGGGTTGTTAATTCAATGAATAAATCTTGTTCTGGTAAATAAAAATCGGGTGTGAAAGCTTCAATAATCTTTCCGTCTTTTTCGACGATCAGAGGAAATGTTTTGGGTTCGTATTGCCATTGGATTCCATAAAAATCCAGAATGTCAGCAAAAGTTTTTTCGGAAGGGTGTGAGAATTCCGGATAATCTGTTTTTGATTGGGCCAAGATCAGGCTCCTGCAGAAGAGCGCATGGTTTATAAAGCCAGAGTCGTTTTTTGATGAAGAGCGGTCAGTATAATTTGTACTGCTGCTTCAGGATCAAAATGGCCTGTGTTGAGTACCAGGTCATAAAACTCAGGGCTGGAGAGCCTGGCTTTAAAAAATCCTTTGAGAAATTTTTCGCGATATCTGTCACTGGCTTTGATTTGTGCGGTGGCGGCATTATGGGAAATGCCTTGTTCTTCCATGGTGCGTGAAACTCTGGTTTCAAATGGTGCGATGACCCGGATATGTAGAGCGCCCGGATAATCCTGGAGGATGATCTGGCCTCCACGCCCCACAATGATCACGCGTCCTTCTTCCGCAAGATCCAGAAGGATTCTCTTTAGCTGCCTGATGTACGACTTACAGTCCTTATCGGAAGGTGAAATTCCCAGCAAACCTAATTCATCGATCTCGGCAAGGGCAATTTCAGGCGCGCAGGCCTGAAGCGCGGCCTGATTGATGATTTGGCGAGAAACTACTTTGTATCCGAGCTGCTCTGCTATCAATTCCGCAATCTTATCCCCTTGGCTCCCGAGTTGGCGGGATATGGTTATGACTGCCATTTGAACTCTCAAACCAATCTTGGATATTTGCCAGTATTGTATTGTCATTATAGCATGTTGGGTGTTTCGCAAAAAGTCAGATGTACTGCATTATCACATACGCGTGCGATGTGAGCAGGAGTAAATCAGGATTACCCCTGTTATTACATGACGGCTGGCACCGCAACGATTTATTGAAGTTGTTGAGTTTTCAGGCTGAATACAGAATAACGAAGGATTAACTGATCTGACAAGATTGGATGGATTCCAACAATTTCTCCGGAGGGTCGCTTTTACAGATAAAGCAATTGGCCCCGGCCGCAAGGGAATCTTTCCGGGCATGGATATCGCCAGAGAGAATAATAATACTTAAATCGCTGCGGATAGCGTGTAATAATTCAATGATGGGAACCTGTAAACTCAGTCCGGGGAGTTCCCAATCCAATAGGACCAGATCCGGGTTGTACTGGCGAACCATGTTAACCAATTGTATTGCATCCTCAGCTTCCCCAATGATCGCTGCGGCGGGGTCCTGATTGAGGATGAACTTTAGTGCTGATCGAACTTTTGATTCATCGTCTGCGATGAGTATTTTCATTGTGTTTCTCCTTCATCAGCCACGGAATTGGAATGAAACTTACTAAGTCCTGAAGGGAACCAGTTTGGCTCGTGATGTTGCATTTATGATCCGCCTGGAATACCTCCCCCATGGCTGTTATTGGTTTTGTTGTTTGAATACAGGATATTCAAAGAAGTTGTTTTTGTCATCGGGCAGCCGTCCAGAAATGTCGCTGGCAGATTGTATGGCCTTGCCACTGGTCATCCGACCAGTGGCTTGTGCACCAGAGCCAGAGATATTTAAAAAATTGTCTGTGAGGGTCAAGTAAATGAATTTCCATCAGAGTCTGGTTCGGTGAATGCTTATTCGCGGAATAAATGATGGAATGCAAAACAAGATGTTGATGAGACGAAGCGGTTTCTGGCCTCAGTTTGTCAAGAAAGATAAAATTTGCAGTTGGTGAAAGAAACTGTTGTTTTAGCAGCCTGGCCTCCGGATACCGGTAAGTGAATGATTATGTTTAATGTACACCATTCATACTGGTTTGAGCCACGGGCTTAAGGTTGGAAAAAGCACTGACCAGTTGGGCGGGCCGTACCCTGGTCAAATGGAGGGTTTTTCTATATTTTCACGCGCAAAACACGATCATCATGGGGGTGAGGCCTACCAAAGGAGCTCAAAGGAACTTCTGGGGTTATCTCCAGGATAATGGTTGGAATTATGGAAAAAGCTTTGTTGATTTTGTCGCGGCTTAATTAAAATCAAACTCCCCGCTTGCGGCAGTGACAAATGGGGAGTATTGTCTGGTTATCAAACCAGTTTATTGATTGGGTTTCACGATTTTCTGTTTCAAAGCGAGGGAAACTGCCTCTGTCCGGCTGGACACATTGAGTTTGGAAAGAATGCTGCTGACATGAAATTTTACCGTTGACCGGCTGACAACCAGTTTTTCAGCAATTTCGGGGTTGCTTTTACCTTCAACCAGCAATGCCAATACTTCATGCTCGCGTTCGGTCAAATCAAATCCGACTTGGTCCGCCGGAAACCGGCTGGCATGGATCAGAGCCTGCGCGGCTTCTGGGGCGAGGGTGGGGCGCCCGGCATGAGCGGCCCGAATTGCCTCTGCGAGTTCGTCGGCACTGACATTTTTGAGCAGATAGCCAATCGCGCCGGCCTTCAAAGCGCCCTGGATCAGGTCATCTTCTTTGAAGCTGGTCAGGGCTACAATCTGGGTGTGGGGCCATCTTTCGCGAATTACTTTTGTAGCGGCAGCACCATCCATTTCAGGCATGACAAGATCCATTAAAATCACATCAGGTTGGAGTTCTTTGCAAAGACTGATCGCCTCTTTTCCGTTGGCGGCTTCTCCAATCAATTCGAGATCATCAAAAACCATAAGGAACGCCGCCAGGCCGCTCCGAACAACATTGTGGTCATCCACTAACATAACCCTGACTGGTTTAGTCTCTTTCATTTGTTCTCCTTTGCACTCTGCTGCAATTTTACTTTGTCCATACGGCAGTGATTTCTGTGCCTTCCTGGATTTTGCTTTTAATTGTTAACTGTGCGCCGATCGATTCAGCACGTTCTTTCATTATACTAACCCCCAGATGATCCTGGGAAATATTCTCCGGATTAAACCCCCGCCCATTATCCTGGATAGAAAGAATTATTTTTTCCGGCGAACAATCCAACAGAACATTTACCTGGGAGGCTTTTGCGTGTTTGGCGATATTATTGAGCGATTCCTGGGCTATTCGATACATTGCTATCCGGACTTCAGGCTGCAGTTCACATTCGCGAACAATATTCACTGAAACGGGAATCCGTGTCCGGCCAACAAAGGCGTCGGTTAATTGACGGAAGAGCTCATCGATTTCCGCTTCCATCAGAGCGGTGGGGCGGAGCTCCATCAGGAGTGTGCGCATTTCCGCCAGCGCTCCCCGGGTCAACTGGCGGAGCTCTTCCAATCGCCGCCGGCCCTCTTCCGGTTTTTTATCCCAAAGTCGTGGCAAAACTTCGGCAATCAAACTGGCAGAAAACAAGGTTTGTGTGACCGCGTCATGCAGATCCCGTGCCAGCCGATTGCGCTCCGCGGTGGCTGCGCTCTTTTCTGCCTGCGATCGGAGGTGCGCGTTTTGGATGGCGAGAGATGCCTGGTCGCTGATAGATGAAGCGAGCCGGATGTCTTCTTCTTCAAAATTCTGTTGGTTTTCAAAGAAGAACGTCAGGCAGCCAAAGTCTTGATTTTCGAGAGTGAGTGGTACCGAGAGAGAACTCTTGAAATATTTCGCCGCGACTTCCCTTCGTTTGTTATCAAATAGAGGGTGTAAAGAGTCGCTGCGATGCAGTTCTTTACGCAGGTCCCGCAAAATGAGGGGTTGTTTGCTGATCTGCGTTGCCTGATCACTCTCAAGAGGGAATGGTGTGTTTTTAAGGGTATCAAATTCTGCTGCCAAGTTATTACTGGAAATGATCGAGACCAGGTTATTTTTCAGGTCTACTCGTTCCAGCATGGTGGCGTTTGCCTTCATAAGCTCACCTGCCTGCAAGGCAATGAAATCAAGCACTTCCTGGATGGGGCGGTTGGTGTTGAGTAATGTCAGGATTTTTCCCAACCCCTCGGCGACTTTTCGACGGCGTTCAGACTCTTTTCTACGGTCCTGCTCGTTTTGATAGTAGCGGGCGTTTTCAATAGCGATGACCGCGCCGGAGGCCAGCATGGTCAAAACATGGCGATCTTCCTCATCCAGGGCTCCGGTGTTTTTATTTGCAACCATTATTGTCCCAATTGGGCCATTCCCTGACATCAAAGGTACAACCAGAAAGGATTTTACTCCCACTTTGTTGACCAGGTCTTTCAAGGATTTTGGGTCTTGTATTGCGTCTCCTACCAGGTAAGATTTACCGGTGCGCAGTGCCAGCCCTGCGACGGAGTCGTCCAGAGACAACTTATATCCCAGTATTTTCTGATCAACTTCACCAGAGATGACGGAAATCACCAGACTATCGTCTTCCAGCAAATAAACGGCACTCATCGAAGTTTCAGTTAACCGGCGCGCTTCGTCGGCAATCATTTGCAAGACAACATCCGGTTCCAGACGGCTTGTGATCGCTTGCTGGACTGAAAAAAGGGTTTGGGTCTCATCTGCCCGTCGTTGTGATTGGCGATAGAGGTTCTCAAGTTCTGATTTGCGCTCCTGTTCAATCTGAGTCAGGCGTGCGTTTTGAATTGCCAGCGCGGCCTGATCGGCGAAAGCAACCACCAGTCCAATTTCCTCTTCAGAAAATTCATGAACATTCGGGTAGTACATGGTGAGCGCGCCATAAACCTGGTCGCGTGCGATCATGGGTACTGCCAGAGAAGCTTTGAATTGTTGGCCCAACTGTTGGAGGGTATCCATGTTTTCGGGCTTAATGTAAATCCCGGCGTTTTTGATAGCCGCCATGGTGGCCTCAGAGAAGTAGACCGGTTGGCGTTTTAAAACTGCCATTCCTGTCGCGCCCTCTCCCAATTCGATCTCATAATTTACCATACTCGGAATGTTCAGCCCACGCGAAGCTTTAAGTTTGAGAGGGCCTGCTGGATCTTGAAGTAAATATAGTGACACCACACTGGTTTCCAACAATTGGTTGGCTTGTTGGACGATGAAATCAAGCACTTCATCCAGAGTCTGGTTAGAGTTGATACAACCTAAAATATCCCGTAAACCTTCTGCCACGCGTTGCCGGCGTTCAATTTCCCGCGTGCGTTCTTCCACCCGTTTTTCCAGAGTGATGTTGGTCAGTTTCAATTCATCCTGCGCGCGTTTTTGTTGGATAGCCACTCCGGCCAGGTGCGCGGCGATTTCAATGATGTGCAGTTCGCTGGGGGTAGGAGTTCGCGGGTAGGTGTAATACATAGCGAAAGTACCAATCACCCGGCGGTCAGATGAAAACACAGGCTCTGACCAGCACGCCCGAAGTCCATACTGAATCGCCAGGCTGCGCAGCCCAACCCACCTGGGGTCGGTTTGAATATCTGTGACGATGACCCTTTTTCCCGAATAAGCGGCTGTGCCACAAGAGCCCACCATCGGGCCAGTCTTCAGCCCTTCGATTTCATCCAGATAGTCTTTAGGAAGGCTGATTGAAGCTCCAATATGCAGTGTTTCTCCATCTTCATCCAGCAATAGAATCAACCCCAGCATTCCTGGAGATTGTTCTTCAATGATCCTGATCAGTGCCTCTAACGTCTCAGAAAAAGTGCCTTCTGTGGCAAGAAGTTCGAGGAATCGTTGCTGTCCATCCTGAACGGCCTGTGCTTTTTTCAGTTCAAGCGCGTTCACAAAGATCTCACCGATCATCTGTAAAAGCGTGATACTTTCCTTTGACCATTTTGTTTTGTGTTTGACGGAATCGAAACCCAGAAAACCAATCACCTTTCCCTGGTACGACATCGGGACGGCTACCAAAGACTTTGTGCCCTGTGAAATAAATAATTCCCGTTCGGCCTGCGCGGTAGGGGGCAGATCCTCTAAATCCTGGAGATAGAGGGTTTCTCCATTGAGGAACCGGGTGTTTGACCAGTGCAGATCCTGGACTGGTATATCCTTTAAGAAGTCAATCTGGGGATTAATTCCCTTTTCACACCACTCATGCGTGTTGGTTAAGGTTTTGCCATCATCAGAGAACAGAAAAACATAGCTGCGGTCAACTTTTGCGAATTTGCCAATGATTTGCAGGGCTTCGTTGATACCATCATCTATTTGATCCGCGCGTAAATTGATGAAGTTGGTGGAGATACTGGTAATGATTTTTTCAAACTCGGCCTGATACCGCAGCGCTTCTTCCGCTTCTTTCTGTTTTGTGATATCTATGACCAGACCATTGAAGTGTGTGATGTTCCCGTCTTTATCGAAAATGGGCGATGAGGCTGTGTGAGCCCAAACCCATTTTTGCTTTTGTGGATTGTAAAAACGGACTTCTTCGCTGTAAGGTTCTTTTTGAAGCCAGGCTTGTTTGTTGGCTTCCACTACATGGGGAAGATCATGAGGGTGAATGTTTTTAAACCAATTCTCAAAATTATAAAGATCGGTGATCCCGGTGATTTCCGTCAGAGAAGGACTCACCATCACAACTTCGGCATTATGAAGATTGTCGGGTGAGTATCTGATACGGTAAATGGCGAAATTGGTTGCTTTTTCCAGCAGAGAGCGCAGGTTGGCTTCACTTTCTTTCAGGGCTTCCTCAGTGGTTTTACGGAGCGTGATATCGCTATCGGTGCCCACCAGCCGGCAAACTTTCCCTTTTTCGTCCCGCACGGTAGTACCACGACATAGAAACCAGCGATAAGAGCCGTTCCTGTGCAACATGCGTTGCTCGTAGCTCAGGGAAGAACTTTTTCCCTGGATAAAATCATTAATCGCTTCCATAGAAGGCTGTAAGTCTTCCGGGTGTACAACTTCTTTCCAGGTGTCTAAATGATCCTTCAATTCACCGGATTTGTACCCCAACATGGCTTTCCACCGTGGAGAATAATAGACAGCGTCTGTTTCAAGGTCCCAGTCCCACACGCCATCGTTGGTCGCGTTGATTACGAGGTTTAAACGCGTTTCGTTCTCTTCCAGCATTTGTAAAGTCGTTTCAATATCTTGCTGCGCTTTAATCCGTTGGGTTTCATCTGAAAGCATAATCAGGATACCAATGGTTTCTTGTTTTTCTTTTAAGGGCGCCAGGATACCATCCCAGTAAGAAACCCTATCCGCGATTTGAATTTTTAAAGACTTCAGTTGAACTAACTCACCCTGCCGTGCCCGGTTTAAGAGTTCTCTGAATTGTTCCATAAAGAATGGGGAAATCTCTTCGAGTTTCACGCCAATTTTTAAATCCTGTGGTGAAATAAAGCCGTGATCGTTTCCCATTTCCAGCCAGGCAGGGTTGAAACTGCGCAGTGTCAGGTCCTGGTTAAGAACCGCAATTGCCATTGGAACCCGGTCAAAGAGGATCTCCAAAAGATTGTGTTTACGCGATAGTTGATCTGGAATCATAAAAATAGAATCTCCTGGCGGGAAAGAATGGATGAGGATTCAATACTTTATTATACTGAAATAGACACGTCAAATCAGACGGATTTGTAACATGAGAATAAGAGCGTTTTGTTTCTATCCACATCGTTTTTTCAACAGTTAGTTTTTGGATTTATGGTAACATTTTTCTTTGAAGATTTGAATTTTTTCTAAATGGATGATTTTTGAAAAATTGCGATCAGCCCGGCATATAAAGAGAAGTCGAGCGTGGTTTGAGATTATCAACAGGAGTATAAAGAATGACGGAATTATTGTATCAGAAGGATAGTTATCTCAAAGAATTCTCTGCTGTGGTCACAACTGTGGACAGGGAAAACAGGGCAGTACAGCTGGACAAAACCGCCTTTTTCCCCGGTGGCGGCGGACAGCTTCATGACACGGGCGTAATTGTCTCGGGTGAAACAGTCTACACCCTCAAGCGAGCGCGAAAAAATGGGGATGAGGTCTGGCATCTCCTGGCAGAAGACGATACGCCTTTACCGGAAATAAGGACCGCGGTGCTTGGTAAGCTGGATTGGGACCGCCGGTACCAGTTGATGCGCACGCATACGGCCATGCATATTTTATGCGGGGTGGTTTTCCGTGATTATGGTGCACAGGTCACTGGCGGTGATATGGAGCCGCTCAAAGGGCGGATGGATTTTGAGTTTGAGACCATGACCAAAGACCTGATAGAAGTGATTGAGAAAGCGGTCAATGTTGAAGTTAATAACGTGCGCGAAGTACGCGTGAAGATCCTGCCCCGTGAAGAAGCATTCCAGATTCCGGATTTGATCCGGACGAAAATTAACTTGCTGCCCCCGCAAATCGCGGAAATCAGGACGGTTGAGCTGGTTGGGCTGGATCTTCAGGCGGATGGCGGCACCCATGTCGCAAATACCAGCGAAGTGGGTCCGATGCATATTGTTAATTACAAAAGCAAAGGGAAGATCAACAAACGCATTTATGTTGAACTGGAAGAATAAAGGAAGCGCGTTTTAATGAATGGAGAGATGATTCTGCTTGAAAAGATCGTATTCACGGCAAACTCTGACCGGCTGCGCCGGAAGCTGCGGATCAATGCCGGCAGTTCCTCGGACAAGGAACTGGAGAGCATATTGTCTGAAGCAGAAAAAATCATCCGCCCCAGCGCGGTCTATTTTCCAGCATACATTGAAAAGCAAGAAGAAGACTGTGTTGTGATTGACAATGTTTTGTTTCACAGCCGGGTGCTGGCAGTTAATCTAAAGCAAGCTTATCGCGTGTTTCCTTATCTGGTAACCTGCGGCCAGGAGGCGGAAGACTGGCACAGGGAAATGAAGGATATGCTGCAACATTATTGGGCGGATGTGATTTTGCAGATGGCGCTGCATGTGGCGCTGCGGGCAATGGAAATGGATATCCAGGCGCGGTATTCTTACCCAAACATGGCTTCGATGAGTCCGGGGCGATTAAGCCATTGGCCCATTGAAGAACAGGCCGCTTTGTTTGAGTTGCTGGGGGAAGCGCCTTCGCGGCTGGGAGTGCGGCTGCTGGAGAGCTTTCTGATGACGCCAACCAAAACACTTTCCGGGATTCGCTACCCGACCGAGGAAAGTTTTGAAAGCTGCCAGCTTTGCCCGAGGGAAAATTGTTTTGGCCGTAAAGCCCCCTATGTGCCCGATCTCTTTGTTCGCAAATACGCGTGACTGAAAACGGTGATTCTTATCCATCCCGGTTCACTGAAACCCAGTGAACCGGGGATATTTTCTTTAAATGCTGTATCAGGAATTCCAATATTTTTCTGAATCAAATGGTGTGGTTAAAGATATTGCCCGCGATTTTCTCTGGGATGAACCTGGCATTTTTGTCGGGCCCGAGAAAGGTCTTTGGGGTGGGATAATCAGGGTCAGATAGAAATTCTGTTTATCGTTTTTGTTTCAGGTTTCATACCATTCTTCTTTACGAAAAGGATTTGACAACCTGACAGTTTAATCTTAATAATCTGTTTCCCGGCTGAGGATTGTGATTGCCAGCGTGGTTGTTTTGCCGACCCGATCAATTTTTTCGTAGTCGATGTTTTTCAGGGTGTCGTGGACAGTGTGAGCGTGCTGGTCTGAACCGGACCAACTGACAAAGGCTGAAAGCGCGGTGCGGTTTGATGTGCCGACAGCCGGCAGATCAAAATGTGGACTTCGTCCACGGGTGGTGGTGGTTGTCCCCATACGGTTGGCGGCTTCCTGGAAAACAGTTACCAGGCGATAACTGCTCTCCTGTCCGAGGGCGATCGCGTTTCCCGTGCCCCCTCCTACGCCGCTTAGCTCGATCACGGACTCCATGGTTAACATTCCGAAACCGGTTTTGGCGTTCATAGCGTTCCACACCCCGAATTGCTGTCCTCTTTCGCCACCGCTCCACGCGACAAACACCACAGTTTTCTTAGGCTGGTAGATGCCTTCTTTCAGAACCCGCGCGATTTCAAGCATGGTCGCTACACCGCTGGCGTTATCGTTCGCGCCAGGATAAAACGTGCCGTCCGGACTGATTCCCAGGCCATCAAAATAAGCGCTGATGAGAACAACCTGGTTGTCCATTCCCTCGCCGAGGCGTTCACCGGTGGCCGAACCTGTTCCGGGGATGTAACCAATCACATTGATATCTTCCATCTCCATGTTGAATGTGTCTCCAAGGATAGCGAGATGCACTTCTGCACCTGGTTGGGAGATATAGGAAGCATCAGGGGGCAAACTGTTTCGATGCTGGTTTAAATCGGACAAAGACAAACCGGCAGTTTTCAATAACAGGTCGGCAGTTTCAGGGGTAATATAAGCCTGCGGATAATTTGGACGCCCGCTGGAGAGGAAAAGATATTTCTTTTCAAACAAAATTTGATCTTCTGTGATCAGCAGCATGCCTTGCGGGTAACTGCGCAGGTTAATCTGCGCCAGGTCTTCCTGGTAGAGGATGATGATTTTATCGAACAATTCTGGATCATCGAGAACCAAGTTCTCGGCGCGGTCACCCTCTCCAATTCCTACCGCGATAATGGCACCCCTGCCTTCGCCATAGGTGATTTCACCGCCGGCGCGTTCCACAAAATCTTCGCGGTACTTTAAGGGGATGTCAGGCTTTCCATTTGTTCCGAGGATTTCCAGCACTGGCGTTTCCAGGATCCTGAATTTAGGGTTTGCGAGCTTTTGGATGTAGGTGTTTTTCTCACCAGCCGGGAAAAGCCCAATCTCCTCCATTCTGCCGGCGATATATTCCGCCGCGAGCAGACTGCCCTGTGTTCCAGTTTCCCGTCCCTTAAAATCCAGGGAAGTCAATCGTTCAATATCCGCTGCTGTGTTCTGCGCGTCGAAGGCCATGGCCTGTGATCGGTACAGGTTCATGGGTGTGGCGCTGCGGAAAAGCGCGTATGCCCCGATCAGGGCGGCAATGGTCGCCAGGAGGGTGTAACGGTTCAGGAAACGGTTCAGGTTGATCCTGCTTTCCTCCAGAAAACGACGCAGTCCTTCTCCTAAAACATTGAAGGTCAGAATTGAAATAAAAAACAGCGAGCCGGGGTACCATGCCAGCCAGGGATAACTCCGCCACCAGTCCCGGATGTTTGCCAGCAGCGCACCCCATTCCGGGATATCAGAGTAGGCGTAATTCCCCACCCCGAAGACTTCAACCCGGAAACCTCCTCCCAGGAAAACATTCAGGAAACCCAATTCCGCGAGGATCATCAACACGCTTCCCATTTCCATGACAGCCAGTACAAGCATAGAGGGGATCAGATGAGGGAGAATATGCCGGATCAATATCCCGCGCGGGCCAGCGCCTACCGAGCGGGCAGCTTCGATATACAGCAATGGTTTCTGGCTGATGACCTGCCCGCGGATATACTGCGCGATTTCTCCCCAACCAACCACACACAACCCAATAATGAAAACATTCATCCCTTGCTGAATGCCCAACCCTAAAATGACCAGCATTGCAAAAATGGTGGTGGGGAAAGCAGACCAGATCGAGATCAGACTCTGGATAAATTGATCAAGCCAGCTTCTTTGCCACCAACCAGCCATCATCCCCAGGAAGATACCCAGGGTCATCCGGGCTATTGTGGACAACACGGCCAGGGTGAGAGTCTGCCTGGCGCCAGCCAGAACCAGGGCTTGCATATCCCGGCCCAATAAATCGCTGCCCCAGGGAAATGGAGGAAGGGGTTCAAAGGGCGGCCCGTAGACTGTGCCTTCAATGGACATGATGCGGTGCGTTTCAAAGGGGCTGGCCTGTGTGAACTGTTCGCCGAAAAAAGCCAGAAGGATTAATCCCAGCAGCAATATTATTCCACATAAAAAGGGGATGTTGGTAAAGATGCTCCGCAGGACGATCTTTTTCTGAGATGTCTGCTTTGGTATTTCTGAAGATTGCCCGATCTCCTGCAGGTTTATACTTTTGATCCTTTTTGGCGGCTCAGAATGGGTATCCAGGGATTTTTCAGGTTGTGATGTGGTGGGCACAACAGGGGGAGTTGCCTTGAAAGTAAAGATTCTTTTGAGGGTTCTGTTTACATTTTGAACTACTTCCCGGAGGCTCCCCTGGAGAGAATCCCATTGTTCAAACCAGCTGGTGGGATTGCTCTCTTCCTGGAGTTCATTGCCTTTTCTCAGTCTTGGGTC
>Ga0068712_1003894_pt1 | contig 13303 bp, 7 predicted proteins | sample MTBAKSrepl1MetaG_FD_62987 | JGI IMG/M metagenome (GOLD analysis project Ga0068712, IMG submission 62987) | Enrichment culture microbial communities from Arthur Kill intertidal strait, New Jersey, USA, that are MTBE-degrading - MTBE-AKS1... | ecosystem: Environmental > Aquatic > Marine >... | reverse complement strand
GGAACCTTTCCAGTACCGGTTTAGTATAAGACTCATACATTATCCTGCTTCGTATTGATCTGAGTATCGACTGAAATGACAGGAAATCGTTTATATCCGGGGCTTCTTCACGGCATCTCACACAATTTTTTGAATTTTCCCAGGCATCATTCCATTCAATAGGACCATCGATTTCCCAGTCGGCCGTTACTATATCAATATCAACACCAGCCGCCTTGTATGCTTCGGTATAAGCAGCCACACGGGCTTTAATAACCGGTATGCGTTTATTGACAGTAAATGGACAACCCATTACACGGCCTGAAAATGAGCTGTCGGTAAACGCTTCACCCATATCATTGATATGAGAAGTAGCCGATGTTCCGTCAAAAAATCCATATAGAAGCCGGGAAGCATCAACAACAACGCTCAGTCCCAGTTCCTCCTGAATCCGTGCAATTCGTATTCCTTCCTCAATCCGGGAATCCATCCTGTCACCTTTATCCCAGAAAGTAATAACCCCTATTCCTCTGTTTGCCAGCTCGCTGATTATCCTCCGTGCATCCTGATCCGGCAGGGTTCCCAAATCACCCACGGAATACTGGTATAACAATTCGCGGTCTCCCCTGTCGTAACTTAGCAATGGCAATGCATCCAGAAGAACCCTGATATTTTCCGGGATGTTTTGGGAAAAAGACTGACCAGGAATAAAATAAAAAACACAAATAACAAATGATAAAATAATATTATTGAATTTCATTGTAACTTATTATTAATATGACAATTTCCCCCGGCATTGGCCGGGGGAACTTTTATCCAAATCTCTGTTAATATAAAAGTTTTTTACTTGTTTAATATCAATTAAAACAAAGGTATCAATTTTTCAGTTTCACTATTTCTGAAGCGATCAATTCTCGTGCAGAAAAGATCGTTTTCGGATCATCTGTTGTTTCCCACCAGTTGGGAGCCACTGTTGAAACAACTTTCAATACAGCATCCCTGCCTGCCAGTTCTTCGTACATGTGAAGATATTCATAATCTTCCATTGATTCGCGAAGATTTTTCAAACGAATACTGGATACCGGGCCATTTATTCCGCATGGCACTCCGGGATATATAAAATATCCTCCTCCGTTGAAATGCGAGCCAAAATGACTGAAAGCCGGGTGATACCAGGTATCCAGTACTCTTGTAGTGATTGACCAGTAGAGGATTCCTGTGATTCCATACTGATAATTCATCCATATTGGAGTTCTGTGAGCTGTCAGGAAGGCATCCGTATGCCAATATGGAGAATCATAGAATCTCACCTCATCATAGCGAGGATGGTAAGCAGGAGCTCTTTGAGACAATGCTGTATAAGACCATACTTCATCACCTCTGGCCACAGCCTGGCTAACAGAATCACGGTCTATGAATCCAAACAGGGGACACCATATATCAACAGCCTCAGTAATAACCGGCCATGAAGGATCCTGGGTATATGGTTGTTCAACAACAAGAACCTTTAACTCAGAGGCTGCTTTCTTCACCATTGCACTTAGTTCCCGTACTCTTTGATAGCACTGGTGTGTATTAGGTTCATCATACAGATAAACATAGGCACGCTCATCCCATCCATTCTCTTTCACATAACGGTAATAATCAGTATAATATCTGATACACTTTTCTACGTTTGCAGGATCAATCTCCTGATGAGGATTTGTAAGTCCGGGTATTGGTGCACGCGGAATTTCAAAATCAGCGACCTTCATATCCTCAATAAACTTCTTCAGGGCTTCATGTCTTTCAGGTATGATATTCAGAGATCCGTCCTCTTTCATTTCCGGCATCAGATTACGGGGAAAAGGAGGATTAAGGCGATGTTGTGAATACATTTCACAGTATCGCATCTCAATCTCTTTGTACTCTTCCGAGCCGGGTTCCACTCCAAACCGGTCAGCAATGCTTCCTACACTGCCAAAATGGTTCCTGTGAGTAGCCTTGTCCGGCAGGGTAAAATCCCATACGGTTAAACTGACCGGGATAGATGCTTCTTTATTTAAAACAGTATCCGGGGTTGGCCCCCACGGAGCATGGAAATTATCCAGGGTAACAGTAAAAGTACCTTTATATTCACCGGCAGGAGTATCTTCCGGTATATAGATATCCACCCAGACAGGCTGGTTCTGTCCTTTCCAAAGGTCGAAAGGTACTGCATACATTTCATGCCCGACTGTAACTACAGGTCCGGGCCAGTATTCACGTACCTGATCACGTGGTTCAATAGGTTCTCCGGTTAAAGGATTAATAAAGGGAACAAGCGGATCTGTATACAGACCCGGAGCAAGCTGTGCGCGCGGTGAAGGACGTTTCACTCTTACATATTCAGGACGGTATAGTGTTACATTCTTATTCGATATAGTTCCTGCATCACCTTTAAGATCAGACATCACAGCATCCACCACCCGGATATTCTTACTGACAGCACCAACAACTACCTGAAATGATTCATATTCATTTTTGGCAGCTTTAACGGAGGCCTGCGACTCCCCGAAAAGAGGTTCATCCTGTCCGATCCGTTCCAGACTGGAAATTACTGTTAGCTTAACCTCCTCATTTACAACCTCAGTTGAGGAGCAATTTACAAGAGTAACTAAACCTGTACTGAATAAAAGCACAGAGATAACATAACTTATTTTTTTCATTTTTATATTACTTTAATTTGTTTAACAATATATTTTCTTTTAACATTTTTAAAAGATGGTGTCCCGAATACTTTCCCCCTTCCTTAATATTAAAAGCATTATTATAAACCACAATTTCAAATCTTCCATGATTAAAACTGTTTATTCTCAAATGTATAATTTAGCTTTCACTTATTTCCGCCGGGGGGAACCCGATAATTAATCATACTATTGCGTCACTATCTTAACCGGGATACCCTTTCAATGAACCATAAATCTGCGGATGATCTCTTTCGAACCATCAACATTAGTTGCTTTAATTTTGATATCAGGCTGTTTGTCTGTCAACATAATTTTTTCTAAAAAAATACCTTCACGGCTGACAGGCAGCTCCTTGTCGTTTAATAAAATCGTTGTTCCCGGTTCTGTCCATCCATAAACCTCAACAGAAGAACGGGAGGTCAATGCCGAACCCTCAACCGGATCAGTCTGGATATAAACCCCGGGAGAAGAATTAAAATTCATTAATTCTTCTATAACCTCCGCTCTGGCATTATAAAACACCTTTGGATCATTTGACCTTTCCACAAATCCTTTCACTACTTTGCCGCATATCTCTTTACCCCTTTGTTCAGGATCTATCCAGGAAAATTTTGTCCCCAGTGAGTCTTTAAGTGCAGAAATCTTTTTTTCCAGCATAATAAAAATTTCATAATCCTGAATACCATTTCTCATCAGCTCCCACCTGAGTGAATTCAAAACACCATCTCTTGCAGGATATACATGCCATCCGTCACCTATATGCATCCCGACTTCCTTAAAAGGATCGTCAGTCCACTGGTTCCATCCCCAGTGCAAGTATCCGGTAGCATCGTACTTATAATTCAGCCAGTGCATAAGCCGGCAGTCAATTAAGGGCATATCGATCGTTTTATTGGGAAGCAGACTGCCCTGGTATATTCCAACTGTATATAGCCAGAGTTCGGTACCCTTTTTCAAACCTTCCCTATAAGTATCATACCAGGTGGCAAAAGCATCCAGTTTAGGAACTGCAACTTCAATATCATCAAGCAGATAAGTAGTTTCAATAGCATCCATCCTTATAAGATCCGGAGCATATTTATTGACATATGCGGAAGCTTTCCTCCATGCCTCGGCGTTATGCAACGAAGGCTCATCCTTAACATGAAAGTAAGATTTATTCAGCCATCCCTTTTGACGCAGATGACTCTCCAGGTTTTGCAGCAGATGAGGAAGTACCTCATCACCCTCCAGAGTAATTTGTTCACCTGTTTTTGCATCTCTAACACTGAAATTGCGAGGGAATATCTCTGTTCCGCTCCAGCCTTCCTCACCAAATCTGAATAACTCCCCGGTTTCCAGATAATCCATCTTGCCCGTACTCCAGAACACCTCGGCTATCTGATCAAATCTTGTAAAATCGAATTCCAGGATTCCCTCTGAAGATTTGCTTATCCCAATAACAGATGCCGGTACCTGAAATACATTCTGCCTGTGTTCAGCCATATTTACAGCATATTTTTTCAGCATTGCAAACCAATCGTCGGAGTATGGAGTATCGATTCCGTGCATGTCCGGGAAATGACGGGTATTATACCACTCTGTAACCTTAAGATTTCTTTCATCAGGCAGGATCAGAGGATACACTTTAACACGAATAGGAACTGATTGCTCTCCCTGTTCACTTTTAACAGTTAATTTCCCGGAATAAATCCCCTCATCAGAATTCTCCGGAATCAATATGGTAAGCCAGACTGACCGGTACTCTCCCTTCTGAATATTCAGATGAGTCTCAGCCATCAGGTAATCAGGATAGTCGGCCGGCGCAATTCGCTCAAGGACAGATACGGGTTGGTTTGGGGTATTAGATGAAAGGGGAATGCTCCCGACAAAATTCCATTTCACCATATCAGCAGGAATAATATCGCCTGACTGTTCATTCTTAAGATTACCGGATTCAACCGTTACATTGGTCAGATTATTAGTTGCATTAATTACAAATTGCCCGGAAATAAACTCGTTCCTGATCCCGATCAACTCAATTTTTTCGAGTTTTTCAGGCAAATTGTAACCATCTTCAAAAACTCTTTTCAAATCAGTAACTGCAAATACAGTAAATTGGTTATTCTGACCATAACTTTTGATTGATAGTCCGGTGAAAAAAGAGAAAACTATCATACAGCAGGCGATTATTTTTTTTGAAATTGGTTTAGAAAATATTTTCATTTTAACCCTCCATGGTTTAAGTAATTAATAATCATTAAAGTTACAATATTTAATTTATTGACCGGAATAAATAATAGTAGCATTTCTTAAATACCTCTGATCACTTTTTATTTTCCGGAGATTTCTTCAATCCGCCTGGCCATTGCCTCCCGGGTTAAATACAATTTCTCAACATTACGTGAGAATGCACTCACGTCTACAACCAGATTATTAACCTTCTCCTTTGCAAATTCTTCATCCCCCAGTTCTTTAAGCATTGACAGATAAACGTAATCTTCGATGCCTTCACGAAGGAGTTCAAATCTTATTGAAGAGACCGGACCATCAACATCAGGCTGTCCCGTAAATTGCTTAACCAGGTCGCCAGGGTACCATACTGAACCTTCTCCGTTGAGCACCCAGCCCCCACTGCATAAAAATCCTGAATGATAGGTATTGGCATTAAGCCATGGATTGGAAGTCTGATTCCAGAAATTAAGTGCCCAGTAAAGTATGCCGTCCATGTCATATCTCGCTGTAATCCATGGCACCATAACTAAATCCATTGCAGGGGCGTCAATAAAATAGTTTGGTTGCGGATACCTCTGGTCGCATGAGATATACCAGGTCAATTCTCCTCCCCGTGATTTCTCTTCCCGGATAACCTGCATAATTACTGGATCATTCAAATGGTTTCCGTGAATTGAATAATTATCGACATATCCCCGGAAAGTACCCCACTCCGGGTTATCTTTTGGCGGCACAGGTGTTCTGGTTATCAGGAAGGGAACATCAGGTGTTGCCCCCTTAACCAGATTTGCCCATTTCCTGGTTTCCTCATACTCTTCAAGTGACCGGGGTTCATCAATAGGGCTGTTAAAAACGAGCCTTTCTTGCCATCCGTTCTTTTTAAAATAAGCATCAACCTGCTTTAAATAAGCCTGCACAATCTGGTTAAACTCAGGTGAAAACTCTTCAGCGGAAATCTGTCTTCTAAGGTTTCCTGGCATCGCGTGTAGCAGAACCCGCTTGGTTTTGAGCTCGTTCATATAATAGAGATATCTCTCATGATTAAAACTCACTTCCGGAGTATTACCTTTAACCACTACCTCCGGAGTAAGCATATCATTAAACCACGGTTCCATACGATTTTCATAAAGTTTATCATAATAATTCTGAGTGAGTTTTTCTATCTCTTCAGAATCACTTTCCTTATGATAAAAATTTGCAAGCCAGCTTCTTGCAATATTCATATAAGTAATTAAAGGAGTTTCGTCAGGCAACATAAAGTCATATACCTCCAGTTCAATTGCAAGTGTCTCCAGTGGTTTATCATGTTGCTTAACTGTTACGGTACCGGAATATTTACCTGCAGCAATATCCTTTGGTACCCTTAGGTCTACCCAGATTGGACGATTCCGGACAACATGATAATGAGCATTCATGCCAAAAGGAATTTTTACTGGCACTATAGCATCAGGCCAGTAGCCGGTTTCGCCTGCAGGACTTGATGTGGCAAATAACATTATATAATGTTGAAGAAAAAAATCAATATTTTCTTTAGAAACTCTGTTTCCCTTTGAAGAAACAAGGTCAGAAGCTTCAATAAAAAAACCATCCGGAGATTTAACCGTCCGGGGAGATCCACTTACAGAACTGGTTATCACCACCTGAAATGGAACATGTTCATTAGCCGCACCTGCTAAATTAATTTTTTTTGTCTCCTCATTCCAAACCAAGTTCCGGGATTCAACTCTGTCGTCCGGGCGAACCTTTTGTTCAGCAGGGACTGCCCAGACTTTTGTTTCAATGGCTCCTGGCCCGGTTGAATTACCGTCATCAAGAGCACCGGTTTGTACTACTCCCTGCCCAAAACAGGTATTTGTCAGGAAAATTATCATAAAGCTTAAAATCTGTATTGGTAAAATTTTTTGCCAACAGATATTACAAATTGATTTTAAAGGACTTAACCTATATGTATATAAATTTATATTCATTACTAATTTATTTATTTTTTAAAACAAGGAGTCTTCTTTGAAATATTATGATTTCACTTATTTCAAAGCAGACTCCTGGATTGAATGCTATCAATTATATGTGGGATATCCCGGATTTTGAGTAAGATTAGGATTCACTCTGCTGTCTTGTTCAGGAATCGGAAACAGATAATCGTCTTCAGTAAAATTCTTTTTATCTGCTTCCCAGGCATATTTTAACAATATGCGCTTTCTTATAAGGTCAAACCAACGGTCTGCAAGTTCAAAACATAATTCCCAGTTTCGTTCATCAATAACCAATTCATCAAAATCCTCTTTTGACATATCAATAGTTGCTAAAGGGTAGTCTGGATTTTCTTCATAGCCGTTAGCCCTGTCAATTATTTCATTGACTGCCCAAACTGCCTCCGGTGTCGGACCTCCGTTTGCCATATTTGCAGCTTCCGCGTACATAAGTAAAACATCTGCATACCTAATGACAGGAGAATTAACAGTTGACATTCCTGTACTTATATCAGCAGCATAGAGCATCTTTTTAACTCCCGGGTAACTGTTTATTTCGGTATAATGCTTACCACTCATATTATAAAGTTCAAGATAAGCTTCTTTCCTTGGTTGTTCCGGGAATCTTTCAGCCCATGGAATTTCCACTCCGATATCGCCCCAACCATGCATAGTTGACCAGCATTGAGGATGAATAGCTCTGTCCTTTGTGTTAGCAATAAAGCTCCACATCATTTCAGGCCCCTCCTCAGTTGCTATACTGAATACATCGTTAATATCCTCAACCAAAGAATATCTGCCGGCCTGGATTACTTCCCAGGCCATATCACGTGCTTTACTCCAATAACTTGCATCATTAAGCGGGGCTGAAGCCATACACAGATATGCCTTTGCCAGCAATGCTTTTGCAACGTCCAGATTTGGATGTCCGACTTGTCCCGGATTAGCGGGAAGGGTACTTATGGCGTAAGTGTAATCGCTCACGATTAAATCATAAACATCCTTTACAGGTGTTCTGCTAAGTTGAACACTGAAGTAATCCTCGGTATCCTCCAAAATTACAGGAACATCTCCAAACATTTGAACCAGATAGTGATAATTCCATCCCCTCAGACATCTTGCCATGCCCATCAAATCATCCAATGTTTCCTGGGACTCATTCTCTACATTACCGTCTTTAATAGCTTTGATAACATAATTCAGATTCATTATGGCATTATAATGTGACCTCCACATTGAACTGCCTGTATTTTCGGCTATAACCAAATGTCCGTGTCTTTCCTGATCTGTATGTTGAAAAGTTGTTCTGTTAACCCATGGGAACTGACCACTCCAATAACCATAAAAGTTATCTATACAATGTGCCAGCACAAGATTAATTTGATCTGCACTTTTATAAAAGCTAGCCGGGTCAACAATACTTCGTGGCTGTTCCTCCAAATTATCTTCACACCCTGACAAAATCATTAAGATACCAATAAGGGTGGGAATTAACCATTTATTAAAAATTTTTAAACGTCTCATATCTTCTCAATTTAAAGTGTGAAATTTAAACCTACATTAAACTCTTTGGAAATGGGATAATCGTGGAACGATGTTCCTAATGCCTTATCATTAGTGTAAGAACTAACCTCCGGATTAAATCCTGAAAATTTTGTCAGAGTAATTAAATTTTTACCACTAACGTATATTGTTAAATTTTGAAAACCTATATTCCTGATAAGATTTGCAGGAATATTATATGTCAGAGTCAGATTTTTCAGACGGATATAGGATCCATCTTCAACCCATCTGGAATGAGCCTGAGTCATTGCCGAAGGAAATGATATTTTACTTGGATAATCTTCCAACTTTTCTTCCCTTGTTTTAGCATCCCAATAACCCACAGCAGGCACTTTTGTATCCTGATTATCCGGTGTCCACCTGTCTCTCCAGGTATCTGCATATAACATATTCGATCTGGTGACATTAAAAATCTTGTTCCCGTAAACTCCCTGAATCTGGAATGATAATCCAAAATTTTTATAGCTGAATCTACTATTGAAACCATATTCAAAATCAGGAATAACATTCCCTAAGAACATACGGTCCTCCGAATCAATTACTCCATCATTATTCAGATCTGTATATTTAGAATCTCCGGGCAATTGTCCAAACTGTTTAGCTTGTTCTTCCTCTTCCATTTTCCAGGTCCCTTCGTAGCCCCATCCGTAAATTTTCCCCCAACGCTCGCCTTCAAACAAAAATATTAGAGGATCATTTACGCTGGCACCGGATCCGCCTGCGGAGTATCCAAGCCTGTCAACAGGACCTAAATCAATAATAATAGTTTTATTAGTTGAAATATTGAATCCGTTGTGCATGTTAAAGTCACCTTTTACATAAGAGTGATCAATAGAGAATTCATAACCTTCATTGCTTAATTTGCCAATATTGTCTGTTATTGATGTTAGTCCGCTATATGATGCTATTTCACGGCTTTGCAGGAGATCGCGTGTAACTTTATAATAATAATCAGCAGAGAGTTCCAAACTCCCGTCGAATATTGCAATATCAATACCAAAATCTCTTTGCTCTGTAGTTTCCCATCTGAGATTAGGATTAGCGGCACGTGTAATGCCATAATTCAATATTGTAGAACTTCCTCCATAATATGGATATTCTCCGGTAACACCAATGTTGGCAAGAGATTGATAAGGGCTTATTGCCTGGTTTCCAGTCCAGCCATAACTGGCTCTTAACATCAGGTTTTGAAATACTCCAAGACTTGCAATAAAATCTTCCTCTGAAGCTTTCCATCCAATCGAACCTGACGGGAAATAGCTCCATTTATTTTTTTCTCCGAAAACCGAAGAACCATCTGCTCTATAACTGGCTGACAACAAATATCTTCGGTCGTAATTATAAGAAAACCTTCCAACATATGACAGGATGTAAGATTCACTGTGACCAGACGAACTTCTTTGAATACCCGCACTGCCTAAATTGTAAAAGCTAGTACTGTGAACCGGGAAATTCTCATTATTAATATAAGTACTAAAATAATTATCGGATTTCTGTTCTATAATTCCGGATACATTCAAATTATGATTCCCAAATGACCTGTCATAATTTAAAATATTGGAGTTCTGAAAGTAATTTGATGAGCTTTCATTTACCCGGCCAATCCCATTAACAGAATTACCCTCGTAAGAATTATTATTATAAAATGTCTGCACACGGGAATGATTCTGACGGACACCAAATTCCATCCTTAATGATAAACCTTCCAAAGGATTAAACAATAAATAACCCAGAATATCATTATTAGTACGTTTATTTATAATATCAACCTCTTCTGCACTTGCAAGAGGATTACCCAGTGAAAATGAAGGAGCATATCTTGCCCACTTGGTTTGAGAAGCATCTCCCAATCCATAATACTTACCCTCGTCATTATATACGGGGAAAATCGGAGGAACTCCCAAAGCTCCATGAATAGCGTTATCAGTTTGTCTGTCAGTGTTTACCACATTTGCAGTCTGAACGCCACCATTCCAGTTTACTCCAGCCGCAAGCCAGTCTGTTATTTCTGTATTTATTTTAGCCTGAATTGTGTAGCGGTCATATGCAGAATTAACCACAATACCGGTTCTGTCTAAAAAGGAACCTGATACTCTGTAATTTGTCAGACCTAATCCACCGTCAATAGCAACGTTATAATTCTGAGAATAAGCTGTTCTTGTGACTATATTCTGCCAGTCATACCCACCGGTTTTTTCGTATTCAGCTATTTCCGATTCGGTAAAAATAGGTACAGGATCCATATAAAGATTGGATGCCATTTCAATTGCGTTCACACGTCTGCACCAATCTGCAGCGCTAATCTTAGGTAATTGCTTTGCCATTTCGCTCATAATAAAATCTGAACTGACCGTAATCACAGGTTTTCTGTCCGCAGCCCCCTGCTTGGTCGTAATAACAATTACACCATTAGCACCTTCAGAACCATATATAGAGGTTGCATTGGCACCTTTTAAAATATCCATAGATTGAATATCCTGTGGATTCAGATTACGAAGACTTCCATGCTGCAGACCATCAATTACAATAAGAGCAGAGTTATTCCCTAATATTGAATTCATACCCCGGATCCTAATTACCGGTTCTGCATCAGGAGCTCCTCCCGCATTTCTTACCATTACTCCCGATGTTTTCCCCTGCAATAATTCTCCTAAATGCTTTGTCGAGCTTCTTAACTCAAGATCATCTTCTCTTAAACTACTTATGGAAGAGGTATTCAGGGCTTTAGTCCTGGTACCATAACCAATAGCAACAACCTCTTCGATTCCAATTACTTCAGACTCCAAAGTTACATTTATATTTGTCTGATTTCCTGCTGGAATTTCTTTGGAAGTCATTCCTATAAATGAAAAAACCAAAGTAGAGGTTTCAGTAATCCCTGAAAGAGAAAATTCACCATTTACATCTGTTACAGTACCTTGCGTTGTTCCTTTGATAATAATGGATACTCCCGGTAACGGTTGTCCTGATGTATCTGTTACTTTTCCGGTTACTGTTCTTTGCTGAAAGTTACCGAAGTTACTTGCTCCTGAATCACTTAACTTATCACCTTCCTTTGATAATTCTATCAAAAAATCATTCCTAAATTCATAATTAATTCCATTTTCTTTAAAAAGTTCATCAAGAATCTGTTCAACTGTGGCATCATTTGCAGTAATTGAAACACGGATTCCAACATCTACCTGTTCAGGGAGATATAAAAACCGGAAATCACTATTATCTTCAATTTCCTTTAATACATCAACTATCTGCTTATTATCAGCCTTGAATGTGAATTTTGCAGTCTGTGAATAAATTGAGGCAGAAGCCTGAATCAGGAAGAAAAAAATTAGCAGAATTGTTAATTCCATTTTTAAAATTAAATTTTTTAGCCATCCTGATTCAGAATTCTTTGCGATACAAAAAATTTTCATAGTTTTAAACGTTTTGATTAATGACTTTTTGGTGTGAGAACACCAACTTGTTTTAACGATCCTGGTCGCAAGGTGTTCCCGCACCTTGCGGCTTACTTTTTTTAGTATGGTCACAGCCGGATCAGACTGCAGCATACTTACATTCTATGTCATATTACCTCCTGTTTTAAATGGTTTAATCAGATGTTATTTCAATATATGTTATCTTACAGTCTTCTGATCTAAAGCCAACGATTTTTATTATTTCTAAAATCAGAATAATGGGTTTATTTTTTAAATAGTAGAGGATAAATTTGTAGATTTTCGATTCATATATTTGAAAAAGAAACTCAAATGTTTCTTCTGTGCCTATTTTCATAAGACAATTAAGATTAGAATTATTAATATACTTAAATTCGTTTAATAAAGATAAATTATTGTTTACAATAACAAAGTTAAGTCAAATTAATTGCAATGTCAATATCTTTGTGCTTTGAAATAATTCTCGCGAATTAAATTATAAGTTGCAGGAAAATTAACCATACTACTTATCAATCCACCTCTCATACTTTTTCTCAATATCCTTTTCGCTTATAAATGGTTTGGAGATTAATCTTGCTTTGTAACTACACTCCTTTTCTGCCCTGGGATCAGAAATAATATATTGAAAATCCCATGCCGGATTGGTTCTTCCGCCTCCTGTGGGTGATTGGGTAAACCTGATGATTTCAGATGAATCAAAAAGATAAACAAAAGCCATATTGTGGAACCGGCCGTAATAAAAGGGCTTGGTATAACGATGACCGGAAAAATTATTCGCCAGAACTATCCTGAAATCGGGTGCAAAGTATGTTTCAAAATTATCATCTGTTTTTAAATGAGTACTCTCCTGACCATGAACCTCAGAAAAGGCAGATACCACATCCATCTTCTTTGCTGCCTTCGACAATTCCTTTGAAATAGATATTCCTGTCAGAAGGCGCAATTTATATAACTGGCCCAGAAAAAGCCTGCATACCCATGCCTGAAATAGTCCTCATCATGTATAATACAACGAAATGTTATATCAATATAATGAGGAGCTACCAGTTCAAACTCAGTGATTATCTCCACCCCGGAAACAGGAGTGGTTTTTTGATGCAGCAGGACTGTCTTTGAATTTTTTCCATAAAATTAACAAATTCAAGTAAAGCTCAAAAAACTGTACCAAACTGTCACCGCTGAAAATATGTTCCAGATCAAATCCTGCAATGGCTTAGCTAAAAACTAATCAATTAAACAACTGGATTAAATTATATAAAAAAATATTTACGTTAATTTTGTTTTATAATGCGCAATTATCAAGCACTTTTAAAAATAGTCACAATTATTTATGAGTTCAGTCTAAAAAGGTTCTATGCAAAAATAAGGATTTAATTTTAAAATTAACTGTTAATAAGTCATGTTTGTAACATATTGTAAATCAGCAATTTAATAA
>Ga0068712_1003888_pt1 | contig 13316 bp, 11 predicted proteins | sample MTBAKSrepl1MetaG_FD_62987 | JGI IMG/M metagenome (GOLD analysis project Ga0068712, IMG submission 62987) | Enrichment culture microbial communities from Arthur Kill intertidal strait, New Jersey, USA, that are MTBE-degrading - MTBE-AKS1... | ecosystem: Environmental > Aquatic > Marine >... | reverse complement strand
ATCGACCCGCCTGACTCGCCTCACTCGCATGGCGGGCAGGTGAAAGGGTGTCCTTGGGGCTTAAACAGACTGTATTTTAAAACCCTGCTGCCGTCCCCAGGAGGTCGATTCGGTTTTTGCAGCCCTTGGGCAGAGACCCCCACGGGCAAACTTCTCCGCACGTTGCGGAGAAGTTACGGACAATCTTTTATGTCTGTAATCGCTGTCTTATAGGAACCTTTTTTTGTTTTGTCAAACAAAAAGACCCAAGCCGGCTTGACGGCTGCAACCAAACAGCGGCCTGGCCGCGCGTCCATCATGAAAACCCTGGATGCGGGAATGCCGCAACTTTTTTTTGAAAAGGCGCATTTTTTTCTTGACACGGTTCCGGAAATGCCGCAACATATTCCCAACTGAGCGCTCAGTCGGTATTTATACAGCAAGGCGATCTATATGTCCAAAAAAGAATCCATTGTCCGCGCTGCCGCCATCCTCTTCGCCAGGAGGGGATTTGAGAATACCCGCATGTCGGAGATCTCCCGGCTGACAGGCGCGGCCGAGGGCACCATTTTTTACCATTTTAAAAACAAGGAAGACCTCTTTCTGGCCATTTTGGAGCAGTTCAGACAGGATATCATGAGCGAGTTTGAGCGTTACCTGACTCAGATGCAGTTTCAAAACGGCATGGAGATGCTGGAAGGGTGCCTCTCTTTTTATCTGTCCCTGGCAGATGCCATGGAAGACCGTTTTTTGCTGCTCCATCGGCACGACGCCTATGAGCTGGCCCGTGCCAACGAGGCCTGCAAGGGGCACCTGGAGGCGGTCTACAACGGTCTCACCGACATATTTGAGAAGGCCCTTGTCAAAGGGCAGAAAGACGGCTCCATAGGGCCCATGGACCCCAGGAAGTCCGCCCTGATCATTTTTTCCATGGTGGACGGTCTGGCCAGATTGAATACTTATGAGCTGTATAACGCGGGATCGCTGTATCAGGAGCTGATCGCAGCGTGCCGCAGAATGGTGGGGAATCAACACCCCTTTCGAACAGGTGACGAGAATGATGACTAAAATCCTGCCGTTTCTTTCCTGGTTCAAGGGCTATAATATGAACTCTCTCAGGGCCGACGCCATCTCCGGACTGACCGTGGCCCTGGTCCTCATCCCCCAGTCCATGGCCTATGCGCAACTGGCCGGGCTTCCGGCCTATTACGGTCTCTATGCCTCATTTCTTCCCCCCATGGTTGCGGCCCTGTTCGGTTCCAGCAGGCAGCTGGCCACCGGTCCAGTGGCCGTGGTCTCCCTCATGACCGCCGCCTCCCTGGAACCCCTGGCCACCGCAGGAAGCGAGGGGTATATCGCCTATGCCGTCATGCTGGCCCTGATGGTGGGGCTCTTCCAATTGGCCCTTGGCATTCTGAGGCTGGGCCTGGTGGTGAACTTTCTGTCTCACCCGGTGGTCAACGGCTTTACCAATGCGGCAGCCATCATCATCGCCTCTTCCCAGCTCTCCAAGATGTTCGGGGTCTATGTGGACAAAGGCGAACACCATTACGAGACCATCATCCGGGTCTTTGAAGCGGCCTTTCACTACACCCACTGGCCCACTTTTGTGATGGGGGCCTTTGCCTTTGCCATCATGTACGGCCTCAAATGGATGTGGCCCAAGGGCCCCAATGTCCTGGTTGCCGTAGCAGCGACCACTCTCATCTCATGGGCCGCAGGCTATCAGCACAACACAACGGCCCCGATCGAGGCCATTGTCTCGCCTGAGGCAAAGCAATGGATCGGATCGTTCAATGAGGCTATGGCCAGGATCCCTGAACTGGCAGGTGAACGGGCGGCCGCGTATGAGGCAATGGAGGCGTCCAGAAAGGAAAACAACATCCAGACCGTGCTAAAGGCGGAACACGCGGCCACGGCCCTCACCTATCACATGGACCGCCTCAAAGAGGAGGCCCACGCCTATCGCGAGCAGATCCGCCTTCTGAAGCTGAGGGCCGTCTCGCAACCGGACGGATCGGTCAGGTTCTATCCAGAGGGGTGTCTCCCTGCAGGGGCCCCGCACGACGGCCGCATCTGGCGCATCAAGGTGGGAAATCAGCCGATTTCCCAAGACAATCTGACCCTCATGGGGGGGGGAGCGGTGGTGGGAGAGATTCCCCGGGGGCTCCCCTCGTTCAGCATCCCGAAGATAGACGGAAACATCGTATTCCACCTCTTTCCCTACGCAGCCATCATCTCTCTCCTCGGATTTATGGAGGCCATTTCCATTGCCAAGGCCATGGCGGCCAAGACAGGGCAACGACTGGATCCCAACCAGGAACTCATCGGCCAGGGACTGGCCAACATCTGCGGGGCCATCGGCAAGAGCTATCCCACATCCGGGTCCTTTTCCCGGTCTGCCGTCAATCTTCAGGCCGGGGCTGTTTCAGGCCTTTCCAGCGTCTTTACCAGCGTGGCCGTGGTCATTGTGCTCCTCTTCTTCACCCCGCTCCTCTACTATCTCCCCCAGTCGGTCCTGGCAGCGGTCATCATGATGGCGGTCATCGGCCTCATCAATGTCTCGGGGTTCGTGCACGCGTGGAAGGCCCAGTGGTATGACGGCGCCATCTCCATCATTACATTTGTGTGCACCCTCGGGTTTGCCCCCCACCTGGACAAGGGCATCATGATCGGCGTGGTCCTCTCCCTGGCCGTGTTCCTGTACAAGAACATGCGGCCCAAGGTGGTGTCCCTTTCACGACACGAGGATGAGGCCCTCCGCTGCTCTGTCACCCATGGATTGAAGGAATGCCCCTACATCTCCATGGTGCGCTTCGACGGTCCCCTCTTCTTTGCCAATGCCTCCTATCTCGAGGATAAGATAACGGAATTCATGCGCAACAAAAAGGATCTGAAGCATATCATCATCGTTGCCAACGGGATCAACGACATTGACGCATCAGGGGAGGAAACCCTCTCCCTCTTGGTGGACAGGGTCAGGTCCGCAGGGGTCGACATCTCGTTGAGCGGCGTAAATGAGTCGGTCATGAGCGTCCTGGATCGCACCTATTTTACGGCCAAGATAGGAAAGGACCACATCTACCCCACAATGGAAAAGGCCATTGCATCGATTCACGGGGATGCGCATGCATCCGCGTCTGAGACGGGCTGTCCCCTTCTCCCCGCTTACCGTCCTGCATAAGATGCCGGTTAGGGTCAAAAGGGATATGGGGCGAATCGAGAATCGTAAATCATAGCCAAACGTATTTGGGATTTAGGAATTATGAAATTTTGGATGGAATTATGAGAAACGATATCTCATCCGCCAATTCCTCAATTCGCAATTCCTAAATTGGGTCGTTAATATTATCGCTCTTCTGACGCGATCTCTCAGAATGAACCTGCAAGAATCTATACAAAAGGGGTTGGACATGACAACGATCAGCATATTCAGCGGCGCCTTCTGCAATGAAGTACCCGTGATCGAAGGTCTGGAATCCGCAACAGGATATGGTCTGGTGCGGGATGCGGATATGGTTCGAGAGGCGAGCCGGATCTCAAGCATGCCCGAGCAGAAGATCGAGCGGGCGTTTTCGGCCAAGACCTCGGTATTCAATAAATTCACCCACGAAAGGGAACGATCCATCGCCTATCTGAAGCTGGCCCTGGCCCAGGCCCTTTCGGACCATGACATTATCGTGGCCGGCTTTGTATCGCATCTGATACCGCACAAAATCACTCATGTGCTCCGGGTCTGTCTCATCGCCGGCATCCCCTTCAGAACCCAGACAGCCATCCAGGATCAGGGACTCAGCGACCATGATGCCGTCAAGGCCATCCGGAAATCCGATGAGGATGCAGCCGCATGGGTCCAGACGGTCATAGAGGCGCATGACCCGTGGGACCCTTCCCTTTACGACATGCTCCTCCCTCTCGACAAGATGGCCGTGCAAGAGATCATAGAAAAGATCCAGGGCGTCATGGAAAAAGAGGCAGTGAGCGAAACACGCCGATCCAGAAAGTCCCTGGACGATTTTCTGCTGTCCGCAAAAGTCGAGGTGAGCCTGGCCAATGAGGGTCATGCCGTGGGCGTGGAAGCAAACAACGGCAACGTCAGACTGACGATCAACAAGCATGTGCTCATGCTGAATCGTCTTGAAGAAGAACTGGTCAAGATAGTCAGTCAGGTCCCAGGCGTCAAGGAGGTCAAAACCCAGGTGGGGAAAGGATTCTACCAGGCCGACATCTACCGGAAGCACGACTTCGAGATGCCCTCCAAGATCCTTCTGGTGGACGACGAACGCGAGTTTGTGGAGACCCTGTCCGAGCGGCTGGTGATGCGCGATATGGGATCGGCCGTGGCCTATGACGGGGAGTCGGCCCTGGAATTGATCCAGGCCGACGAGCCGGAGGTGATGATTCTGGATCTCAGGATGCCGGGAATCGACGGCATCGAGGTCCTGCGAAGGGTAAAGAGCACCAACCCTGAAATCGAGGTGATTATCCTCACCGGACACGGATCCGAGGCCGACCGGGAGACCTGTATGGCCCTGGGCGCCTTTGCCTATCTTCAGAAGCCGGTGGATATCGACAGGCTGAGCGCCACCATCAAGGCCGCCAACGAAAAGATCAGGCAGCGAAACCGATCTCAAAACAAGGGGCCGGCGAGAGCATAAATGTCATTCTGGGAAAAAATCAGACGCTCTTTTCAGGAAAAGGGGGAGCCCCCCCGCAGGGCCTCGACGTATCAGTTCAACTACCGCCGCATCTGGAAACTGACCGTCCTTTTGACCGGCGGGGTCTCGCTCATCCCCCTGATCTTTATCACTGCGGTAAATTACGAGGCCATGCGGCATGCGATTGAATCGGAGATGATCTTTCGCACCACCCGGGTGGTCTCCAACACCTGTCTGTCCATATCCTTTTTCGTCAATGAACGAAAATCGGCCCTCGATTTTATCGTTCATGAGAACAGCTTTGAAAGCCTGAACAACCGGGAAAGGCTTTCAAGGATCCTGGAAGACCTCAAGAGGAGCTTTGGGGGCGGCTTTGTGGACCTGGGGGTGGTGGATGCCTCCGGACAGCAGCGAAACTATGTGGGTCCCTACAATCTGGAAGGAAAGGATTACAGCGGCCAGAGGTGGTTCCAGCAGGTGCTGGACTCGGGAATGTACATCAGCGATGTATTCCTGGGCTATCGGAAGGTGCCTCACCTGGTCATCGCGGTGAGAGGCATGAGCGGGAGCGGCATCCCTTATGTGCTTCGGGCAGCCCTGAGCACCACGCCCTTTGAAACGCTTCTCTCCCAACTGGAAGTGGCCGGCATGGGCGATGTGTTCATGATCAACCATGAAGGGATCCTCCAGACGCCCTCCCGGTATCATGGCGGCGTTTTTGAAAAGCTGTGTCTGCCGGTCCCGAAGGAACGTCCGAGAACCGAGGTGCTGGAGGAGAAGGGCCCGTTCGAGGAAGACCTCATCATCGGCTACCGGTACATCGACGACACACCGTTCATCCTCATGGTGGTAAAGAAGAAAAAGGAGTGCATGAAGCCCTGGTCTCGGACCGGGCTCAAACTGATCGTCTTTCTCCTGGTGAGCGTGACCGTCATCCTGACCGTCATCCTGGGCACCTCCACCTATCTGGTAAAGAAGATTAAGATCGCCGATGAAAAGCGGAGCGCCAGCCTCCACCAGGTGGAATACGCCAACAAGATGGCCTCCATCGGCAGACTGGCGGCCAGTGTGGCCCATGAGATCAACAACCCCCTTGCGATCATCAATGAAAAGGCCGGGCTTATTAAGGACTTCTTTACTTTCGGGGGAAAATATGCGGAGGACCCCAAGCTGATGGGCCTCGTGGACGCCATCCTCGCCTCTGTCAAACGGGCTGGGACCATCACCCGTAGGCTGCTCAACTTCTCCAGGAACCTGCAAGCAAGCGTGGAGCCGATCCATCTCAAGGACGCCATCCTGGAGGTCCTGGGCTTTATGGGAAAGGAGGCCGTATTGCGGGGCATCGAGATCCACGTGGACGTGGCTGAAGATATGCCGATACTGGAAACTGACCGGGGGAAGCTCCAGCAGATCCTTCTCAATATCGTCAACAACGCCTTTGCAGCCGTAAGCGATGGAGGCCATATCGACATCCAGGCCCGCCTCGAAAAGCGGGACCAAGTCGCCATTGTCATTGCCGACGACGGTTGCGGCATATCTAAGGAGGACCTCAGCCGTATCTACGAGCCCTTCTTCTCAACCAAGACCGGTCAGGGCGGGACCGGCCTCGGGCTTTCCATTACCTACAGCCTGGTCCAAGAGATCGGAGGCGCCATCCATGTGGAGAGCGAGTTGGGAAAGGGAACCCGGTTTACCATCACCATCCCCATAAGATCGGAGAAAACGAAAACATGAGTTCTATAAGAGTGTTATTGGTTGACGATGAGGAGGAACTCGTTTCTACCCTGGCGGAGCGGCTGTCGCTGAGGGGCATCCATGCCGACTGGACGACCCACCCGGATGATGCCCTGAGACGGTTGGAGACCTGCAAATACGATGTCGCCGTGCTGGACGTAAAGATTCCCAGGATGAGCGGCATAGAGCTGAAAAAACAAATGGAAAAAAAGTGCGCTCACACCAAATTTATTTTCCTGACCGGTCATGGCTCTGAACGGGATTTCAGGGTGGGTTCTCAGGAGGCGGGTCCTGAATTCTATCTGGTAAAACCGGTCAACATTGAGGATCTGATTGAGAAAATGAACCAGTTGTTGGGGCGATGAGGAGGAGGGGCATGAACACCAAATGCGGCATCTTAGGACAGACTGGGCTTCAGTTTTTTGGAAGGATCACGGCCTCCATTTCACACGAAATCAAAAACGTGTTGGCGGTGTTAAATGAAAATGCAGGGCTTCTGGAGGATGTTGTCCTCATGGCCGAAAAGGGAATTCCCCTTAATCCCGAACGGCTCAAAGGCCTTGCAGGGACCATGGGGAAACAGATCCAGCGGGCCGATGGAATTGTGGAAAACATGAACCGATTCGCCCACGCGGTGGATGAAAAGACAAAGGAGATTGACATCCACGAGACCCTCTCCCTGCTCTTCGCGCTGACCCGGCGTTTCGCGGACATGCGGGGTGTCACGCTGTCCCCTGCCTATAAAAACTCCAGCATTTTTCTCACATGCAACCCTTTTTTCCTGGAAAACCTCCTGTGGTGCTTTCTTGATTTTGCCATGGAAGCAACCGGTGAAGGAAGGGAGTTGACGATCGCTACCGAAGAGAATGAACACGCTGTGCAGATCCGCTTTGAAGGCCTTAAAGGGCTGGCAGAAAAGGATGCGGAGGCATTCCCGTCTGAGCGGGAATTGGCCCTGATGGAGGCCCTTGATGCCGATTTCACTGTAGAACAGGGAAAAAGCCGGATTGTCATGGCGATTCCCAAAAAAGGATATCGGTAAGCGGCTCAAGGGAGAAAAACCCCACTATTTTTTAAAGGAGGAATGACTATGAAAATTCGCGTATTGCTGGTCGACGATGAAAAGGACTTTGTTGATGCGCTGGCCGAACGGCTCTTTATGCGCAATTACGATGTGACCGTGGCCCTGAGGGGGGAAGAGGCCCTTGACAAGCTGCGGCAGTACAATTTTGACGTGGTCATCCTGGATGTGCGGATGCCGGGGATCGACGGCAATGAGGTCCTCTCCGAGATCAAGCGGATCAAACCGCTGACCGAGGTGATCATGCTGACAGGGCACGCCACGGTGGAATCTGCCATCGAAGGGATGAAGCAGGGGGCCTATGATTATCTCATCAAGCCATGTGAGACCGAAGATTTGGTGGCCAAGATCAACAGGGCCTTCGAAAAAAAGGCCGAGCACGAGGAAAGGATTCGAGAGGCCAGGGTCAAAGAGATCATCTCTTCCCCCAGGGCCGCCTTGAGGAATGCCTGATGCGGCTCAACTTCCCTGTCGGGATCGGCCGATTGAAGCACGGCGCCGTACAAAACCGCTGGGGAAAAAGCATTGGCCCTTCCGGCTGCAGACACGGACTGAAAGCATTCAATTGAAAGTCCCCTGTCCCTGAAAGGAGATGATGGATGAACAGCTCTGAACTTGACAAGATCACCGGCGATCAGGCCTTGAAACGGCTGCTGGCCGGAAACGCCCGATTTCGGGAAAAACGGCCCGAACACCCCCGTCAGACCCCGGACCGGCGCAGGGAAACAGCGGCAGAGGGCCAGCAGCCGTTCGCGGCAATCATCGGATGTTCCGACTCCAGGGTCCCCCCGGAGATCCTCTTTGACCAGGGCATAGGCGATCTCTTCGTGGTGCGCGCTGCCGGGGGCGTAATGGACGATGTGGGCATGGCAAGCATCGAATACGCGGCATCCCATCTCGAGACCCCCCTGATCGTGGTACTGGCTCACGCCCATTGCGGCGCGGTGAGCGCCGCGGCCGCGGCCCGTGGACCCCTGGAAGGCAGGCTGGGACATCTGGTGAAGGCCATCCGGCCAGCCCTGGAACAGGTAAAGGATCCATCCGAGGACCTGGTGAACCGGGCCTCAAAAATCCTTGCCGAGATGATCGCCCGGCAGCTCAAGCATACTGGGCCATTCCTGTCGGACGCCGTGGAGACCGGCGACCTCATGATCGCTGCAGCCTACTACGATATCCTTAGCGGGACCGTAGAGGTCCTTTCCCGGTAGCAGATCCGCCTGCCCGGATCGGGTCGCGTTTCTTCCGCCGGCCGCAGACCCTTCTATTTCCTGTGGCATCCCCACAGGCTTTCCCATATAATGGCCCAAGCCCGGCCGTCGAATGCCCATTTCGCGGGTCCCAGACAGGCCCGACCCCGGTTTGACTGGAACTGACGTCTTTGGATACAAATGCCTTAACCTATATCATCTTTGTTCTGTCTTATGTCCTTATCGCCTCCCGAAGGCTCTCCCTCCTTCCCATCGGCAGGCCGGCCGGCGCCCTCCTCGGGGCCTTTCTCATGGTTTTTGTGGGGGCCCTGACCCCTGAAGAGAGCTACCGGGCCATAGACGGCAACACCATCCTGCTCTTGTTTGCCACCATGTGCCTGACCGTCTACCTCGAAGACGCCGGATTCTTTCAATGGCTGACCTTTGGGGTCCTTTCGGGGTGCACCCGGCCCATTGCCCTTTTGTGGGCCGTCTGCCTCCTGTCGGGAACCCTTTCCGCATTTCTGGTAAATGATACGGTCTGTATTTTTCTGACCCCGGTAGTGACATCCCTGTGCATCCATGGCGGACTGCCGTTGGGACCGTTTCTGATAGCCCTGGCCACCTCCGCCAATATCGGAAGCGCCGCCACCCTCGTGGGGAACCCCCAGAATATGATCATTGCCAGCCTCAGCCACATCCCCTTTGTGCGGTTCCTCACGGCGGCCGGACTCCCGGCCCTCGTGGGTCTTTTGATAAACGCCATCCTCCTCTGGCTCTTTTACCGAAAACGCCTCCCCGCCCGACTGACCCAGCCGGCTGCACGTCCGCTGATCTCACGCGATAAACGACCACTTTGCCGCGTCGTCCCTGTCATCGGAGGGGCCATCGCCGGCTTTTTCGCCGGATTTCATCTGGGGTACACAGCACTGGGCGGGGTCATGGTCCTTGTCCTTTTGGAGCGGAAAGATCCTCGCGAGACCTTTGCCAGGGTGGACTGGGCCCTCCTTGTCTTTTTCTGCTGTCTCTTCATGGTCATGGCCGGTCTTGCCAAGACCGGCATAGTGGATCGATACTGGGTCATGTCCGCGCGCCACATGTCCCTGGGGAGCCGCGATGGACTCGCACTGTTTACGGCCTTCATGACCCTTGGGAGCAACCTCCTGAGCAATGTGCCCATGGTCCTGCTCACAGGCCCCCATATCGGCGAACTTGGCAATTCGGAGATGGGATGGGTCCTTTTGGCCTTTATCACCACGGTGGCGGGAAATCTGACCCTGCTCGGGTCGGTGGCCAACATCATCGTAGCTGAGCGGGCCCGGGACCACTATGCCTTAAGTTTCTTGGAATACCTCCGATTTGGGCTCCCCTCCACCCTGGTCATTCTCGCTGTGGGGGTCGGGCTCATCTATTGGATCATGTCGTGAAAAGGGATAGACTTAAGAGCAGGTCTTGCAGGGATCAAAAATGAGATACACCAGGAACCGTTAACTGGCTGAAAAGGTACAAGACATGTTTCGCATTCGACGGGTGTACGACGACGTGCTTCCCAATGACCGGGCGGCCATAGTGCAGGTGCAGGGGATCCTCCGTTCCCACTTTCAGGCCCTCTCAGAGGCGGATATCGACAAGCTGCCCACGCAGCTTCAAAATCCCCTCAAATTCAGATTCCGAACCATCCTGCATGTTGCCGAGGGCGCACGGCATGCAATCAAGGGCTTTGCCCTCATGATGCATGCCCCGGATCTTTGTTTCAGTTATCTCGACTTTCTCGCTGCCGACCCGAAACGCATGGGGACCGGTACAGGGGGGGCCCTCTACGAAGCCGTCCGGGAGGAGGCAAGGGCATTGAACAGCGTGGGTCTCTTTTTCGAGTGCCTTCCCGACGATCCGGCCTTGTGCCACGACCCGGAGCTCCTCAAGGAAAACCGGGCCCGCCTCAGGTTTTACGAGCGATACGGGGCCCGTCCCATCATGGGCACGGACTATGAAACCCCCCTGTCGCCAAATGACGATTGTCCCCCCTATCTGGTAGTCGACGGCCTCGGGCGAACCGAGCCGCTTCGGCCGCGGCAATGCCGTGATATTGTGCGGGCCATCCTGGAGCGCAAATACAGATCACGGTGCCCGGCGGGCTACATCGACAAGGTAGCGGCCTCCTTTCAGGACGATCCCATCCGCCTTCGACAGCCAAGATACGCAACAGCCAACAAAACAGGCGGAACAACCCGGGCCATCTCCGTCTCCATGAACCGCCGGATCGGACTGGTCGTGAGCGACAGGCACCAGATCCATCATGTCTCAGACCGGGGTTATGTAGAGGCCCCTGTAAGGGTCAAGTCCATTCTAAAGGAACTGGATAAGACGGGGCTCTTTACCCCTCTGCCCATCCGCCGCTTTTCAGAGAAATACATCACCTCGGTGCACGACAGGCCTTTTGTGGAATATCTCAAAAAGGTCTGCACCCGGGTGCCGCCCAATGAATCCGTCTACCCCTATGTCTTCCCCATCCGGAATGCGGCCCGTCCGCCCAAGGAACTCCCCATCAGGGCGGGATATTTCTGCATCGACGTGTTCACCCCGCTGAACCGAAATGCCTATGATGCGGCCAAACGGGCCGTGGACTGCGCCTTGACCGCAGCCCGGGCCATCCTGGAAGGATACCGCATGGCCTATGCCCTGGTCCGGCCCCCGGGCCACCATGCGGAACGCCGTGTATTCGGCGGGTTTTGCTATTTCAATTCCACGGCCATAGCGGCCCAGTTTCTATGCCCCTATGGAAAGACAGCCATCCTGGACATTGATTATCACCATGGCAACGGGACCCAGGATATCTTCTATGAGCGCTCGGACGTGCTCACCGTATCCATCCACGGCCATCCCCGATTTGCTTATCCCTACTTCTCCGGTTTCGAGGACGAGAAGGGCGAAGGACCTGGCAAAGGCTACAATCTCAACATCCCCCTGCCGGAAGTCATCACCGGCATCCAGTATCGAGAGGCCCTGAAACGGGCCGTGTCTCGCATCCGGAGATTCGACCCGGTATTCCTGGTAGTGGCCCTGGGCTTGGACCCGGCCAGGAACGATCCCACCGGCACGTGGCCCCTGACCGCTGCCGATTTCTTTGAAAACGGGAAGATGATCGCCGGTCTCAACCGCCGCACCTTGATCGTCCAGGAGGGGGGCTACAGGGTCCGCTCCCTTGGAATCAACGCCCGCCATTTCTTCTCGGGGCTCGCGGCAGGGACAACAGGGGAGGAGGTCTCCCACAAACAAGGTCCCGGGGTTCATGCAGGCCAAAGCGAAATCAGACGTGTCGCCCGAGGCCCGGCTCCATCCCCTACGCCCCGGGCGTGATCCCCACCTCCTCAAAGGTGGCCATTTCCCGGTAAATCCTAAGGCTGTTTTCAATAAGCTGCATGCCCAATAGCGCACCGGTGCCTTCCCCGAGCCTCAGGTCCAGTTTCAACATCGGACGGACCTTTTCCCTCTCAAAAAAGGCGCCATGCCCTTTTTCAGAGGAAAGATGGGAGAAAAAGAGATAGTCTGTGACCGCGGGATTGAGCCGCATGGCCACCAGCGCTGCGGCGGTGGAGATAAACCCGTCCACCACCACCGCCATCCGCCTGGCCGCTGCCCCGATGCAGAGGCCGCAGATTCCGGCGATCTCAAGACCGCCCACTGCCATAAGCGCGGAAAAAGGATCGCTCAATGCCCCGCGATTTACCTCCATGGCCCTGGCAACCACCCCAATCTTGTGTCTGAGTCCCTCGTCATCGAGACCTGTCCCTCTTCCTGTGACCTCTGCCGGCGGCGCAGGGAGAAGCGCTGCAAAGAGGGCTGCAGAGGGCGTGGTATTGCCGATGCCCATCTCGCCGGTGGCTGTTATAAGCGTTCCTCTCCTCCATGCAGCCTCGGCCATTTCCACCCCCACGTCCATCGCCGCATGGGTTTCTTCGGCCGTCATGGCCGGTCCCTCTGCCATGTTGCGGGTCCCCCGCCGGACATTGCGCCCTATCAGGCCCTCCGGCTCCCCGAGGTCATGCTTCATGCCGATATCCACAATCCGAACCTCGGCCCCCGCGGCCCGGGCCAGGACATTGATGCATGCGCCCCCTTTCAGAAAGTTTTGCACCATAAGCGCGGTCACTTCCTGGGGATAAGGGCTGATCCCTTCTGCGGTCACGCCATGGTCTCCAGCGAACACAAACACCTCTTTTTGTAACAACGGCGGCATGTTGTCTTCCCTGATGGCCGCCACGCGGGCCGCCAGCTCCTCAAGCACGCCCAGGCTTTTTCTGGGCTTGGTCAGGCTGTCGAGGCGCTCATAGGCCGCTCTAAGCCATTTCTGCGATACCGGTCGAATCCTCTCGAGTTCCTCTTTCCACATATTCATCTCCCTGTCCTAATGGATGTCGTCAGTTGCTGCGCGGCCGGCCGCACGCATCTTCCCTGAAGGCCTCTTCCCCTGTGAGCCCACGCCTCGTTTTTAAAGGGACGTCATCGGATTGTCGAGGCCAGACTGCATGCTGCAAGATATTTCGACCCCCAGAAACGCCCAAGGCGGCCTGACGGCCGCAACCAAACAGCGTTCTGCCCGCCCGTGGGGGTCTCTGCCCAAGGGCTGCAATAAAATGCGTTCATATCGTTCGGCGACCGCCCCCGGGCTCGGGATAC
>Ga0068712_1003858_pt1 | contig 13381 bp, 11 predicted proteins | sample MTBAKSrepl1MetaG_FD_62987 | JGI IMG/M metagenome (GOLD analysis project Ga0068712, IMG submission 62987) | Enrichment culture microbial communities from Arthur Kill intertidal strait, New Jersey, USA, that are MTBE-degrading - MTBE-AKS1... | ecosystem: Environmental > Aquatic > Marine >... | reverse complement strand
GACGATAGTCCGGGATACCCACCTTCAGCATGCCTCCCAGCACCGGCAAGGCTTCAAAGATGGTGGTTTTATATCCTGCCCGGGCCAGGTGGTAGGCGCAGGACAGACCCGCGGGGCCGCCGCCGATGATGGCCACCTTCTCCGGACGGGGCTTCCCTTTCTCCAGCCCCAACTCTTTCAAATCCACCTGGTCCGCGGCAAAGCGCTTCAGGTTGCAGATGGACACGGGCTCATCCACGGTCTGGCGCCGGCATTCTTCTTCACAGGGATGGGGACAGATGCGTCCCAAGGTCCCGGGCAACGGCAGCCGCTCCATAATGAGCTTGACCGCTTCCTTATCCTTGCCCTGGTTGACCAACTGCACATAGCCCTGGACGTTGATCCCGGCCGGGCAGGTCAAAGTGCAGGGCGCCTGAATCTTGGCCACTTCGTGGATCCAGGCGGTGGGGCAGACAAACCCGCAAGCCCCGCATTCCTGGCAGACGTCCGCCACTTCCCCGAAGGGGGTTAAAACCTCGCGCTTGGACCCCCGGCCCTGCATGCCGATGACGCCCAACTGTTCCAGTTCGGAGCATACCCGGGTACAGAGATCGCAGAGGATACATTCGGTATCTCCCACCGGGAAGCTGGGTGCCATGACCCCTAAATCGTTGGCGATGGACCGGAGAATGGGCAGATCCGGACTCCGGGACCACAAAAGATCGATAACCAACCGCCTGGCCCTAAGCACCTTGGGGGTGTCGGTTTGCACCTTGATCCCTTCGGCCACCGGATAAGAGCAGGACGCGGTCAGGGAGGTGCGAGGACCGGCAGTGACCTCCACCACGCAAAGGCGACAGCCGCCATAGGGCTTAATCGCCTCATAATAACAGAGGGTGGGGATTTTTATTCCTTCCTGGCGGGCTGCCTGCAGGATCGTGGTGCCCTCAGGAACTTCAACCATTTTGTCGTTGATCGTCAGTTTTACCATCGTCTGCCTCGTTTATTCGACAATTATGGCATCAAATTTACAACGGTCGAAACAGGTGCCGCATTTGATGCACTTTTCTTGGAGAATCTTATGCAGTTCTTTTTTGGCCCCCTCCACGGCTTCCACCGGACAGACCAGACGGCAGCGCCCGCAGCCGTTGCACTTCTCTTCGTCCACCCGGAAGGTGATCAGCTCTTTGCAAACCTTGGCGGGGCATTTCTTTTGGGTAATGTGGGCCTCGTATTCATCCCGGAAGTATTTGATGGTGGTAAGCACCGGATTGGGGGCGGTCTGTCCCAGCCCGCACAAGGAGGCCTCCTTGATGGTTTCCGACATCTCCACCAATTGGTCGATGTCTTCCAGGGTGCCTACCCCCTTGGTGATCCCCTCCAGCATTTCCATGAGGCGCAAGGTCCCTTCCCGGCAGGGAGTGCATTTGCCGCAGGATTCTTCCATGGTGAAGTCCAAAAAGTATTTGGCCACGTTCACCATGCAATCCCGGTCATCCATGACGATCATGCCGCCGGAACCCATGATGGACCCCAGAGCTCCCAGAGATTCGTACTCCACCGGGGTATCCAGATATTTGGCAGGGATGCAGCCGCCGGAAGGCCCGCCCGTCTGGACGGCCTTAAAATTACTGCCGGAAACGCCGCCGCCGATGTCAAAGATCATTTCCCTAAGGGTGGTGCCCAGGGGAATTTCCACCAGTCCGGCGTCGTTGACCTTGCCCACCAGGGCAAAGACTGTGGTGCCCGGGCTTTTTTCGGTGCCAAAGGAGGTGTACCACTGGCTGCCCCGGACGATAATGGGCGCCACGTGGGACCAGGTCTTGACGTTATTGATGACCGTGGGTTTGCCCCAAAGGCCGGATTGGGCCGGGAAGGGGGGACGCTGGCGGGGTTCACCCACTTTGCCTTCAATGGAGGCGATGAGCGCGGTTTCTTCGCCGCAGACAAAAGCCCCGGCGCCCTCCCGGATTTTCAGCCGGAAGGAAAAATCCGTGCCGAAAATATTATCTCCTAGAAGCCCGCGTTTTTCGGCTTGTTCAATGGCTATCTCCAACCGTTTCAGGGCCAGGGGATATTCGGCCCGGCAGTAAATATAGCCTTCTTTGGCCCCCACGGCGTAGCCGCCGAGGGCCATCCCTTCCAGAAGGGCGTGGGGATCGCCTTCCAGGATGCCCCGGTCCATAAAGGCCCCCGGGTCGCCTTCGTCGGCATTGCAGATGACATATTTCATATCGGAGGCATTGTTATAGCAGAATTCCCACTTGAGGCCGGTGGGGAAGCCGCCGCCGCCCCGGCCCCGCAGCCCCGAAGCCTTGACCACGTCAATCACCTCTTTGGGGGTCATTTCCTTCAAGGCCTTATGCAAGGCCTGATAGGCGCCCCGGCCGATGGCTTCCTCGATGCGCTCCGGATGAATGTAGCCGCAATTCCGCAGTGCAATCTTCACCTGTTTTTTGAAAAAGGGCACTTCCTCATATTTGGGTACTTCCACCGGCAGGGCTACCGGCTGGGGGTTGGCGTAAACCATCTTCTTCCCATCAATGACCAAGTCTTCCTGATCAATCCGGCAGAGGAGATTTTCGGGATAGATCTGATCCGCCTTGATGGCCTCCACCAGGGCCTCCGCCTTCTCCGGGGTCATGGCCTGATAAGAAAGGCGTACTTTGTGGGGATAAATAACGTCCACCAGGGGTTCCCGCTGGCAAAAACCGATGCAGCCGGTCATTTCCAGGGCCACGTCCAACCCCAGTTCGGCAATTTTTTTCTCCAGGGCCTGATAGACCTTGTCACCGCCTGCGGAAATGCCGCAGGTGGCCATCCCTACCATGATTTTGATTTTTTCGGGGTAAGTTAGTTTTACCCCCTCCGCTTTGATCGCCTGTAAGTCGTCTAGCGTATTAATCCTCATGATCCAGTCCTTTTTGCCGTTATTTCTTTATTTGTGGGTATGTAAAACTATCAACCAAACGGGCTGGGCCGGGGCCGCAATCTTTGGGGGTTTTAATCCGGATTGTTCCCGATGCTCCCCTGGGCCATCTCCTGCCGTCGCCCTCACTACAACCTACGCACCTCTCCTCAGATCGTATAATTGTTTAATTATTTTGGTATTTTCTACAGGCTTCCCTCTTGCCCGCCTTTCTCACCATTGCTAATTATAAATTTCTACCACGGCTGCGCGGCAAGAATCAAGTGATAAATATCACAAAACGGTTTTCAGTTTTCAGAGACAGCGGGGGAGGAATGCTTAAGACGATCAAAGCCGCGCAGGCTTTCCGGCCTATGCCCTCGTGGGGGACATGGCACGCCCCCTTGGTGGTGGGTAAGAAGCTTTCCCCCAAAAATGACGGCCGGATCACGGAGGAGGGGGCGGGATGTCCGACCGATGATGAGCCTAACCCCGGCCCTGGGCTTCCATGTAAGCCCGCAGCACGGCGTTAATCCTGGTTTGATAGCCCTTTCCCTGAGCCTTGAACCAATCCAGAACTTCCCGGTCCACGCGAATGGTCACCTGAGCCTTGGGCTCCGCCCGTTTGACCACCGCCTTGTCCCAGAACTCCGGCCCCAAAGTGCTAAGATCAGGAATTTCGGAATAATCGATATCTTCATCTTTCAGGGCATCAATCCTGGACAAGTCGCTCTTGATAGTTTTTTTGCTCCCTCGCATTGGCTTTCCTCATGGAAATTATTCGCGTTTTCTCTCTCCTGGATACATGCAACACGACCACCACCCGGCCTGCCAACCTGCCCAGAGTAATCAGGCGATCTTCCCCATAACTATGGCGTTCATCAGGAAGGGTGACTGTGTCTCCGGCAAAGACCTGCCAGGCGTCTTCAAAAGAGAGACCGTGCTTCTTGAGATTTGCCTTGCATTTCTCCACATCCCATTCTGCCTGAATTTTATATTGTAACGACATTATGTAACTCTGTCAAACCGTATGGTCTGGAAATTCAATTCCATCGAAGACCGTTATGGTGCTTAGCCCCTCCGTCTTCTCCCTTTAAAAAAAAACCGGCTTCCGGGGGGAAGCCCCGGAAGCCGGATGGTTATGCGTGTGTGGGGCGCCAGGCGCACCCTATAGTTTACTTAGAACAGGCCGGTCACGGTGCCTTTCTTGACATCCACGTCCACCCGCCGGAAGGCCGGGTCGGAGCCGGTGCCGGGCATCAGGGAAATGGCGCCGCACACCGGGCAGATGAACTTGGCGCCGCCGTAGACCAGGAAGTCCCGGACGGGCAGCCGCCAGCCTTTGGGGGTGCCTTTGATGGTGGGATCGTGAGTCAGGGACAGGTGCGTCTTCACCATCATGGTGGCGTATTCGTTATACTTGGGATCAGCCTCGAACTTCTTGGCCTTGGCCACGGCTTCGGGGGCGAAGTCCACGCCGTCCGCACCGTAAACTTCTTTGGCGATGGTTTCAACGCGCTGCCGCAGCGGCATCTCGTTGGGATAGAGGAACTTGAATTGGGGCTTGTCTTTGCAGGCATCCATAACCGCGTCGGCGAACTCCAGGGCGCCTTCGCCGCCATACTGCCAGTGCTTGGACACGGCCACCCGGGCGCCGGCCGCTTCGCAGGCCCGGCGAATCACTGCATGCTCCTCTTCGGAATCGAAATGGAAGGAATTGATGCAGACCACCGGGTTGATGCCGGCCTTTTTGATGGTCTTTACATGGTGCACCGCGTTCTCCACGCCCTCTTCCAACCATTTCATGGTCTCTTTCGAGGCCGAGAAGTATTCTTTCGGTACCGGTTTGCCCGGAGGACACGGCAGGGCGCCGGCTTTGACGCCGTGGTGTTTCAGGCCCCGGACGGTGGCGGTCAGCACCGACACGTTGGGGATGAGGCCGCTGAACCGGCATTTCACGTTCCAGAACTTCTCAAAGCCGATGTCCGCGCCGAAGCCGGACTCGGTGATATGGTAATCAAACAGCTTCAGGCCGATCTGGTCGGCGACGATGGAGCTTTGTCCCACCGCGATGTTGGCGAAGGGGCCGGCGTGCACGAAGCAGGGCTGCTGCTCCACGGTCTGCATCAGAGTGGGGTTGATGGAGGGCAGCATCCAGGCGGTCATGGCATTGCCCACTTCCAGATCGCGGGTGGTGATGGGCTCGCCCTTTCGGTTGTAGCACACCACCATATTGTTCAGCCGCTCCCTCAAGTCCTCCAGAGAGGTGAACACCGAGAGAATGGCCATAACTTCGGAGGACACGGCGATGCCGAAGGAGGACTTCATCATGAAGCCGTCCATCTTGCCGCCCATGCCGATGATGATGTGGCGCAGGGCCTGGGCGCAGTAGTCCATGATCCAGCCCATCTCGAAGTTCTTGGGATCGATGCCCAGGCGGACCAGCTTCCGTTTGGCCAACTGCTCGTCGCTGTAATTGAACTCGTGCTGCAACCGGGAAGTGGCGGCCACCATGGCCAGGTTGTGGGCGTTCATGATGTTGTTGATGTCGCCGGTGAGACCCAGGGAGAACTCGGTCATGGGGATCAGCAGGGAGATGCCGCCGCCGGCCGCGGTGCCTTTAACGTTCATGGTGGGGCCGCCGGAAGGCTGGCGGATGCAGCCGCCCACGTTGACGCCCCGTTTCCCCAGGCCCTCGATGAGGCCCATGGAGGTGGTGGATTTGCCTTCCCCCAGGGGAGTGGGGGTGATGGCGGTAACCTCGATGTACTTGCCGTCGGGTTTGTCCTTCAGGCGCTGCAGGCACTTCATGTAGTCGACGCGACCGATTTTCTGGCCGTGAGGGATGCGCTCATCTTTGGGGATTTCCAGCTTATCGCACATCGCGTCAAAAGGAATCATCTCCGCTTCGGCAATTTCGGCAATCTGCCAGTCTTTCTGTTTAACCGGATCATACTTCGCCATAAACCAAGGCCTCCTTAATGGGTTGTAATTACTGGTTAATTCCCGGCTTGCTACGCTGGCCGGGTTGGTCGCAAAGTATAGGCCTCTGCCAGCTCGCCTCTGGGTGAGCCTGCGCCAGGGTTCATACTTTTTTTCACATAGACCCCCATTTAATCGAGCGCAATAGAGTTTGTCAACAAATTTTTTTGCACGTAAGCGGGAGCAGACAAATTTTTCTGCCCGAATTTTGTTTGACATCATTTTTTTCTGGAAGTAAACTTGTGAATAGATGTACAATATGTCTCCCGGTCGGGCCTGTTTTTCCGGGGTCCCCGGAAGAATTATCATAACTATCCCAGTCTTCCCACCTGTGAGCTTTTCGTGGCGGCAAGGGGGATATTTCCCGGCCGCAGCAGAGCCTTGGAAGCGCGGCGGGGCCTGGAGCAATCTTTTATCTGCCCCCGATTTTTGGGAGAGGAGGAGGCTTAATGGTCATCGGGGAATCAAAACCCGTAGCGGAAATCCTGGAAATGATCAAGGATTTTAAAAAGGTAGTGGTTGCCGGTTGCAAAGGCTGCGTCACCGTCTGTAACGCCGGCGGTGAAAAAGAAGTGGCCATTCTGGCCTCGGAGCTGCGTATTGCCCGCAAAGCTGCCGGCAACGACCTGGAAACCCTGGAATACACCTGCGAGCGGCAGTGTGATCCGGAATACATCGAGCCCCTGGACGATTTGGTGAAAGACGCGGAGGCCATAATTTCCATCGCCTGCAGCGTCGGCCCCCAATACTGCGCGGCCCGTTATCCTTACGTGCCGGTCTTTCCGGGACTGAACACCATGTCCATCGGCGGCGCCACGGAGCATGGCGTCTGGAAGGAGTTCTGCCAGGCCTGCGGCAATTGCATCATCGGCGATTTCGGCGGTCTCTGCCCCATCACCCGCTGCGCCAAGCAGCTGCTGAACGGCCCCTGCGGCGGCTCTTCCGAAGGGATCTGCGAAGTGGGTAAAGGCAGCATCCCTTGCATCTGGCAGCTCATCTACGACCGCCTGAAAAACCTGGGGCAGCTTCACAAAATGCAGGAAGTGAAGCTTTATAAAAACTGGTCCACCAGCAGAGACGGCGGGCTACGCACTACTATACGGGAGGAGTTGAAACAATGACCGCCGAATATACTGCGGGAAGCAAACTGGAAAAGATCTTTAAGAGCGGCCAGAAGGCGGTGACCGGTGAATGCGGCCCGCCCCGGGGCTGCGACGTTGAGCATTTCAAGCATAAGGCCAACTTTTTGAAGGGCAACGTCGACGCCGTCAACCTCACCGACAACCAGACCGCGGTGGTGCGCTTCTGCTCCATGGCCGCCGGTAGGATTCTGCTGGATATGGGCATCGAGCCGGTGATGCAGATGGTTACCCGGGACATGAACCGCATCGCCCTGCAAAGCAACGTCCTGGGCGCCGCCGCTCTGGGCATCAAGAACCTGCTGTGTTTGACCGGCGACCACCAGTCCTTCGGCGACCATCCCCAGGCCAAGAACGTCCACGACATGGACTCCATCATGCTGCTGCACACGGTGAAGACCATGCGTGACGAAGGCAAGATGGTGAGCGGCACCGAACTCCAGGGCCGGCCCCAGATGTTCATCGGCGCCGCGGCCAACCCCTTCGCCGACCCCCAGGAATTCCGGGTCATCCGCATGGGCAAGAAGATCGCCGCGGGCGCCCAGTTCATCCAGACCCAGTGCATCTACAACATGGAGCGCTTCCGGAAGTTCATGGAAATGGCCGTGGACATGGGCCTCACCGAGAAGTGCTATATCATGGCCGGCATCACTCCCCTCAAATCCGTGGGTATGGCCAACTACATGAAGAAATTCGTCCCCGGCCTGGACGTGCCCGATTCCTACATCACCCGCCTCAAGGGTGTCCCCAAAGACAAGGTGGCCGCGGAAGGCATCAAGATCGCGGTGGAGCAGATCCAGGAGTGCCTGGCCATGAAGGGCATCGCCGGCATCCACCTCATGGCCATCGAATGGGAAGACCACGTCCCGGAGATCGTCAAGGCCGCCGGCCTGCTGCCCCGGCCGGTGGTGGAAGCGGATTAATTTATCAGTGGGGCGGGCCTCCGTGCCTGCCGCCGGCAAAAAAGCCCGGTCCCCGCGGACCGGGCTTTTTTTATGGGGCCGGCCCCGCGATAAAATCACCCCACCCTCTGCGAACATGGCATAATAGGACGATCACGCCATTTTTTGCCCTGGAGGATTAGCATGAAAACCTCTTCTTCTCTCAGGCGTGCCGCGCTTCTGGGACTCCTGGCCCTTCTCGCCGGCCTCCTGGTGCTGCCCGGCTGCCTCGATAATCTCTGCAAGCTCAGGCTCTATCTCTATCGCGACGTGGAGCAAAAGAGCCTCCCGCCCTCGGACATGACCCTGCTGATTTCGGACCCCGCCCTGGTCGCCGCCATCCTGCCGGCGGCCGCCGCCAAACTGCCGCCCCCGGCGCTGCCCTGGGCCCCCGACCTGCCCAGCTACGAGCGGGACTACTATCAGGTCTCCATCGACAGCCTGGATGACCGTCTGGTGTACCAGGGCCGCTGCATGAATGTCACCCCCACCCAAGTCTGTGAAGTCCGGCCCGGCCAGCGGCGCGTCATGGCCCACTTGAATCTCTTCGGCTCCTGGGGCCGGGAGAGCCTCAAAGACGTGGTGCCCTTGACCCTCGAGCCCGGCGCGGTTTATTTCCTCTATCCCGATTGGCCGGAGGTCCCCCAAAACGTCTTCCGTTTGCGGGTCCAGCGCTTGCCGGCGCCCTACGATGCCCAGCTCCGGGCGCAACTGATGGATTGGCTGCACCACCATACCCAGGGACGCACCCTGGAAGACTGAGCCCCGCCGGCAGAGCCGGGCCGGAGGTCATCTCCTGTGCCACCTTGCCAATAGCCCGGTCTGGAAGGATCGGGCTTTTTTCTTGACTCGATTTGTTGTAGAGTGGAAATAGTCAAGACTTCGTACTGCCGCCACGCAGGCCGGCTTCGCCTTAAACTCTGACCACTTTTCATTTTGGGAGAATTTCATAATGAATATGAAGCCCCCCAATCAGCCCCCGTCGACTAATTCCATCCACCCCGACACCCTGGCCATGATCGACAAGGCCCGGGCCGAGGGCCTCGAGACCGTCTGGGACCGGGCCGCGGCCCAGGAGCCCCAGTGCGGCTTCTGCGAGCTGGGCCTCTCCTGCCGCATCTGCGTCATGGGCCCCTGCCGCATCGATCCCTTCGGCGACGGCCCCCAGCGGGGCATCTGCGGCGCCGACGCCCACATCATGGTGGCCCGCAACCTGGCCCGCATGGTGGCCGCGGGCGCGGCCTCCCACTCCGACCACGGCCGCGACCTGCTGGAAACCCTCCTGGCGGTGGCCGAAGGCCGGGCCCCGGGCTACCGGATTGCCGACCCCGCCAAGCTGGACCGCCTGGCCGCTGAGTTCGGGGTGGCCGCCGATCTCGCCCCCCTGGCCAAGGCCAGGGAGTTGGCCCTGGCCATGATGGAGGAGTACGGCATCAAGAAGGGCTATCTCACCTTCACCCGGCGCCTGCCCGCCGCCCGCCTGGAGAAATGGCGCGCCCTGGGCATCGACCCCCGGGGGGTGGACTGGGAAGTCACCGAAATGATGCACCGCACCCACATGGGAGTGGACAACGACCCCGTCAACCTCCTGGTCCAGGCCCTGCGGGTGTCCCTATCCGACGGCTGGGGCGGCTCCATGATCGCCACCGAGCTCTCCGACGTCCTCTTCGGCACTCCCAAGCCCGTGGCCTCCCAGGTCAACCTGGGCGTCTTGAAGGCGGATCAGGTCAACATCATCCTCCACGGCCATTCGCCCCTGGTCTCCGACACCGTGGCCCAGGCGGCCCAGGACCCGCAACTCTTGGCCCGGGCCAAAGAACTCGGGGCCGCGGGCATCAACCTGGCGGGCCTGTGCTGCACCGGCAACGAGGTCCTCATGCGCCGGGGCATCCCCATGGCCGGCAACCACCTGGTCCAGGAACTGGCCCTGATCACCGGCGCGGTGGAGGCCATGGTGGTGGACTACCAGTGCATCATGCCCTCTTTGGGCGACCTGGCCGCCTGCTACCACACCCAATTCTACACCTCGTCCCCCAAGGCCAAGTTCCCCGGGGCCACCCACCTGCCCTTCTCCCCGGAAAACGGCGCCGCTTTGGGCCGGGAACTGGTGGCCGCCGCGGTGGAGAACTTCGCCCGGCGCCGGCCCGAGCGGGTGCTTATTCCCGTCACCCCCGTGTCCCAGGTCAGCGGCTTCTCCGTCGAAGTCATCCGGGAAGCCCTGGGCGGCACCTGGGAGCCCCTCTTGAACGCCGTCAAGGCGGACCAGGTCCGGGGCGCGGTGGGCGTGGTGGGCTGCAACAACCCCAAGGTGGTCCACGATTACGGCCACACCACCCTCACCCGGAAACTCATCGAGGCCGACATCCTGGTCCTGGACACCGGCTGCGCCGCGGTGGCCCATGCCAAGGCGGGCTTCAAGCAGCCCGAGGCCGCGGCCCTGGCCGGCCCGGGCCTCAAGGCCGTCTGCCAGGCCCTGGGCATTCCCCCGGTCCTCCACATGGGCTCCTGCGTGGACAACACCCGCATCATTAACCTGGTGGCCGCCCTGGCCCAGGCCCTGGGGGTGGATCTGGATCAACTGCCGGTGGCCGCGGCCGCGCCGGAGTGGTACTCCGAGAAGGCCGCCACCATCGCCTGTTATGCCGTGGCCTCCGGCATCTATACGGTCCTGGGGGTGACGCCGCCGGTCCTGGGCAGCAGCGCGGTCACCGACCTGCTCCTCAACGGCCTGCAGGGGCCCCTGGGCGCCACCTTCGCGGTGGAGCCGGACCCCGCCAAGGCCGCGGACCTCATCATCGGCCACGTGGAAGCCAAGCGCCGGGCCCTGGGGCTGGAGGCCCGCTAAGGTGTATGGCTCATAGTGCAGGGGCGGACCTATGTGTCCGCCCGCGGTGGGCGATATACGGGCCAGTCTCGATAATCTAGACGGTTGCCAAAAATTCCTTCCTTTTCTTCCCTCTCCCCCCATGGGGAAGAGGGGCAGGGCGAGGAGGGACCAGGGAAACCTTGGCAACGAGTACGAAATAGGTTTGGCCTGAACAGATAACAGCCGTGCGCCCTGCGTCCCGCCGGAGCGCCGCACCGGATCCGGCCTTGCCTATGATTCAAATAACAGTCTGGAGATATTGAAGTGGCCAACGAATTCGACAAACTGGGTCCGAAAGATTTTATCACCGGCTGCCTGGTCATTATTGTCGCCTTATTTATGATTCCCATCCTGGTACTTATCTTTAAGTTAAGTATCTATCTGGCCGTGCTCATCGGCATTATCCTGGCCGTGGTCCTGGCCACCGCCTTGCTGGGCAAGGTTATCCGGCTCATATTTTTCAAAAATCGCTCTGACGATCCTTACTGATCTGACGCCAAGGGGGCTATTCTGTAAGCTTTCCCGGCCCCCTTGTTCAGGTGGCTGCCAGACCGGCCACGCAGCCGGGAGAGGCCCCCGGGGCGGGTCCGCCCCCGAAAAGGCATTGACAAATGGCGGCAAAACAAGATAGTAATTATAAAATTCGGTCCTAAATTATCCTTGGGAGGAAGAGTATGGCTGAACCTCTTCAGGTAAGCGACGCTGATTTCGAACAGGAAATCCTGAAGTCCGATATGCCGGCCTTGGTGGATTTTTGGGCAGCTTGGTGCGGTCCCTGCCGGGCCATCGCCCCGGTGGTGGAAGAGTTGGCCCGGGATTATGCCGGCAAGGTCAAAGTAGCCAAAATGAACGTGGACGAAAATGCCAAAACTCCGGGCAAATACGGCATCAGGGCTATCCCGACTCTGATCATTTTCAAGGGCGGTCAGGTGGTGGAACATATCACCGGCGCCGTCTCCCGTTCCATCATTGAAAACGCCCTGAAGAAAGCCCTCTAAGCATCGGTTAAGGCATGCCTGCGTGGGACTATGATCTAATCATTATTGGCGGTGGCCCTGCCGGCCTGACTGCGGGCATCTACGCCGGCCGGGCCCGGCTCAAAACCCTTCTCCTGGAAAAACTTATCCATGGTGGCCAGATGATGACCACCGACCTCATTGAGAACTATCCGGGATTCCCCGAGGGCATCACCGGCTTCGATCTCAGTGACCGGATGCGGAAACAGGCCGTGCGCTTCGGCCTCGAAATCCGCAGCCAGGAAGTCCTCGAGCTCAAACCCGGCAAACCGGTGCATACCGTAGTCCTGGAAGATGGCCAGCTCACCGCGGCTGCGGTAATCATCGCCACCGGCGCCCGCTACCGGCGGCTGGGGGTGCCCGGGGAAGACCGCCTCATCGGCAAGGGCGTCAGTTTCTGCGCCACCTGCGACGGCGCCCTCTACCGCGACCAGGAGATCGCCATGGTGGGCGGCGGTGACAACGCCCTCACCGAAGTCATGTTTCTGGAACGCTTTGCCAAAAAAATCCACCTGATTCACCGCCGCAACCAGTTCCGCGCCGCCAAGTATCTCCAGGAGCGGGTCGCCGCCCTGGACAAGGTGGATTTCCACTGGGACAGCGAGGTAACCGAGTTTCACGGCCGCGACAGCCTGGAAGCCATCACCGTTAAACACGTCAAGACTGCGGAGACCAGCATCCTCCCGGTTACCGGAGTCTTCATCGCCATCGGCATGCTGCCCAACAGCGGCTGGCTCAAGGACCTGCTGCCGGTGGATGAATGGGGCTTCATCTTTACCGACGTCATTATGGCTACCGATATCCCCGGCATCTTCGCGGCCGGGGACGTGCGCTGCAAACTCTGGCGGCAGATCAGCACCGCCGTGGGTGACGGGTCGGTGGCGGCCATCGCCGCCGAAAATTATCTGGAAGAGCTCAAGCGAGGGTAAATTTTATGACGACCAAAACCATCGCCAAGGGGCTTCTGGCCCTGCTCCTGATTCTCGCCATCAGTGGTTGCGGTACCTTCAAAGGCTGGTTCGGCAAGAAGCCGGACGCCGATAAACCCCCGGAGGTCTTGGCCGCCGAAGGGATCAAGGATCTGAAGAAAAAGAATTACGAAGACGCCATCGAGACCTTCGAAAAGGTCCGGGACCGCTATCCTTATAGCGACCAGGCTCTCCTGGCCCAGATCAAGGTCGCGGATGCCTACTTCTTCAGAAAGAAATACGAAGAGGCCATCCAGGCTTACCGGGAATTCGAAAAGCTGCATCCCACCAACAAGGCCGTGCCTTATTGCATCTTCCGGGAAGGCCAGAGTTACTATCGCCAGCGCTCCACCATCGACCGGGATCAGACCTATACCCAGAAGGCCATCGATGAATTCAAGCGTCTGAAGCAGAAATTCCCCAACAACGAATATGCCGCTAAGGCGGAACACTACCTGACCCGCTGCCGCCAGGATCTGGCCGAACACGAGTTCTATGTGGCCGAGTTCTACTATCGCACCAAGCGCTATCAGGCCGCCATCGATCGCTACCAGGCCTTAACTCAGGACTATCCCGAATTTC
>Ga0068712_1003841_pt1 | contig 13460 bp, 8 predicted proteins | sample MTBAKSrepl1MetaG_FD_62987 | JGI IMG/M metagenome (GOLD analysis project Ga0068712, IMG submission 62987) | Enrichment culture microbial communities from Arthur Kill intertidal strait, New Jersey, USA, that are MTBE-degrading - MTBE-AKS1... | ecosystem: Environmental > Aquatic > Marine >... | reverse complement strand
ACCGCCACCCGCAGCCGGGAATTGTTCATCATCGCCGTGGTGGCCGTGCTCCTGGGCGTGGCCTGGCTGACCTCCTGGGCCGGCCTGTCCCTGGCCCTGGGGGCCTTCCTGGCCGGGCTGATCGTGGCCGAGAGCCCATACAGCCACCAGACCATCGCCAACATCATCCCCATGCGCGACCTCTTCACCAGCCTCTTTTTCGTCTCCATCGGCATGCTCATGGACCTGTCTTTCCTGGTCGGCCACCCGGGCTGGGTGGCCGCCGGGGTGGTGGTCGCGATCCTGGTCAAGAGCCTGACCGCCGCCCTGGCCTCGCTGGCTCAGGGGCTCTCCCTGCGGGTCGCCCTGGCCGTGGGGCTCATGCTCAGCCAGATCGGGGAGTTCTCCTTCATTCTGGCCCGCGCCGGCCTGGCCGCTGGTCTGCTGGAGCAGACCGCCTACCAGCTCATGCTCGACGTCACCGTGGTGGCCATGGCCCTCACCCCTCTCCTGGTCAGCCTGGGCGGGCGGGCGGCCGCCCGGCCCGGCCCGGCCTGGCTGGCCGGCCGAAGCTGGTACGGGCCGCCGGTCCAGGCTGACCCGGTGGATGGACCCCGCGACCACGTCATCGTGGTCGGCTACGGCCTCAACGGCCGCAACGTGGCCCGGGCCGCCCGGGCGGCGGGCATCCCCTTCCGGGTGCTGGAGATGAATCCGGCCACGGTCAGGGCCGAGCGGGCCCGCGGCGAGCCGATCTTTTACGGCGACGCGGTCCACCGGGAGGTCCTGGAGGGCGTGGGGCTGGCCAGGGCCAGAGTCCTGGTGGTCAGCGTGGCCGACCCGGTGGCCGTCCGCCGCATCGTGGCCACGGCCAAGGCCCTGAACCCGGGGCTGCACGTCATCGCCCGGACCCGCTATCTGTCCGAGATGGAGGCGCTGGCCCGCCTGGGAGCGGACGAGGTGATCCCCGAGGAATTCGAGACCGCGGTGGAGATGTTCGCTCGGGTCCTCAACTGCTACGGGCTGCCCGCCCAGGAGATAGATCGCCTGGTGGCCCAGATCCGCTCCGAGGGCTACGGCCTCCTGCGCCGACCGAGCCCGCCCCAGGAGCCCGGCGAGGACCTGCGCCCCTACCTGGGCGAAGCCCGCATCGCCACGGTCCGCCTGGAGCCGGGCGCGCCGGCCGTGGGCCGGAGCATCGGCGAGCTGGCCCTCAGGCGCAGTCACGGGATCACCGCCCTGGCCATCCGCCGCGGCGGCAAGACCATCGGCAACCCGGCCGCGGAGACGGTTCTCGGCGAGGGAGACTGCCTGGTTCTCATGGCCGGGCCGGAGGGCCTGGCTCAAGCCGGACGCCTCTTTCGGTCCAGTCAGGCGGCTGGCGCCGCCCCCCACTGTTGAAGGCCGTCGCCGCCGCCCGCGTTTGGTTTTAACGGCCAGGCAGCCCCAAGAGGTTCGCCCTGGACTCCCGGCGATCCCGGCCGGATGGCTTCCAGCCGCTTCAGTCCAGCCCGCCGCCCTCCGGGGCCCGGCCGGCCGGCGGATCGAGTCTCACGATCGCTCCGCAGCCGAAGGGCACGAAATCCTCTCGCCAGGCCTGGCGGAACATCTCTATGGCCCTGCGGCCGGTGCAGTGCGAGGGCCCAACCTTTCTGACCCCCAGGGCCTTGAGCTGGCCGATGATCCCTTCCACCTCTCTGGCGCTGGCGCCGCTCAAATGGAACCCGCCGCCGACCAGGTGAACCTGGCCCGGGCAGACCTCCCTGGCTCTTCTGACCACATTGACCACGCCCGGATGGGCGCAGCCGGTCAGAACGACCAGGCCTTCCTGGACTTGAAGAATCAGAGCCTGCTCCTTGATGCCCAGACCCATCTCCCCGGTTGAATAAACCCCCCCGGCGATCCGGGCGGGCCGGTCAAGAGAAACCACTTTGGCTCCGGTCTCCTGGACTCGCCGCTTGAAGTCATCGGGAAACGACTTCGGGACGTAGATCTCGACCTTGCCGCATCGCTGGAGTATAGCTCCCAAGCCGCCGGTGTGGTCGCCGTGGGCGTGGGAGAGGACGACGGCCTCGACCTGGTCCGGCCTCTTGCCCAGCCTGGCCATGTTGGAGATCAGAATCCGGCCCTCGCCCCCGGTGTCGAAGAGGATGGTTTTTTTCAGGCCCTCGATCAGACAGGACATCCCCCAGGACTCCTCCAGGCCCGGGTCGTGGGCGACGTTGTTGTAAAGCACGGTAAGGACTATCTGAGAAGTCTCCATCCTTTCATCCTCGGCCCGATCACGGGCCTGGTTCCGGGCCCAGGAGCCGCCAGTCGCCAGGGCCAGGGCCAACAGACAGGCCGCCAGCCCGGCCGCGACGCGGGTTCTAAGCGACCTGATCATCCGCGGGGCCATGACCAGGTTTACGTGACCTGGCCTCGATCATTGACTGCTCCATTGTCGCCAAACCATAATCAGCCAAGTCAAACCCAGGTAAATTATAGCCAGCCCTTGGACCGTGTAAGCAAGTGTTTTTCGCCTCACCCTCTTTGAGCCGATCGCACCCTCAAGCACCGTCCTCAAGGCGTGCCCCGACCCCTCTCATCCGACCCGGGGTTTCTCCGTCCCTCGGGAAGGGGACGTCCCGGCCTTTTCCCGAAAGGGGTCGCCATCGCGACGCCGAGGCCGGCCTCAAGGACCTTGACCCCTTATCTGGACCGTGATACTCTTCATTCGTTTAGCTCAATCGGCGCTTGGCGGAGATGAGGAACGTGGCCGACAACCACGATTCGCAGCCGATTATTCAGCTCACCGAAGTGGTCGAGGAGGGCATCCCCCTCGAACAGCTCGACCAGTCGGAGAGCGAAGGTCAGGTGGAAGCCCAGATCGAGCGCATCTTCAGCCAGGACGAGCAGACCGTGAGCGCTGATCTGCTGGCCGAGGAGGCCGCCCCCGAGGCGCCGGTGAGCGAGGAGGAGCAGGACGATCTGACCTCCCTGCTCAAGGAAGTGGCCGACAAGGATCAGGCCGACACCGAGGTGGAAGAGGGCGACCTGGACGCCCTCCTGGCCGAGGTGGCCGGAGAAGTGGCCGACAAGGCCCAGGAAGCCCCGGACAAGGACGCCGACCAGGCCGAGGCGGCCGAGGATCTGGGCGACCTGGAAGACCTTCTGGCCGAGGCTGGCGCCGAGGCCCCCAAGCCCGAAGCCGAGCCGGCTGAAGAGGGTCAGATAGATCAAGGCGACCTGGAAGACCTTCTGGCCGAGGCTGGCGCCGAGGCCCCCAAGCCCGAAGCCGAGCCGGCTGAAGAGGGTCAGATAGATCAAGGCGACCTGGAGGACCTTCTGGCCGAGGCCGGCGCCGAGGCCCCCCAGCCCGAAGCCGAGCCGGCCGAAGAGGGTCAGATAGATCAAGGCGACCTGGAGGACCTTCTGGCCGAGGCCGGCGCCGAAACCGCCCAGCCCGAGGCCGAGCCGGCCGAAGAGGGTCAGATAGATCAAGGCGACCTGGACGCCCTTCTGGCCGAGGCCGGCGCCGAGGCCCCCCAGCCCGAGGCCAAGCCGGCCGAAGAGGGTCAGGTAGATCAAGGCGACCTGGACGCCCTTCTGGCCGAGGCCGGCGCCGAAACCGCCCAGCCCGAGGCCAAGCCGGCCGAAGAGGGTCAGGTAGATCAAGGCGACCTGGACGCCCTCCTGGCCGAGGCCGGCAGCGAGGCCCCCCAGGCCGAGGCCGAGCCGGCCGCGGAAGAGGCGGCCGAGGACCTCCTGGCCGACGTCGGCGACCAGATCCCGGTGGACGAGGCGGAGCCGGCGGCCGAGGCCGCTGATCTGGTGGCCGGGGACCAGCTGGGCCAGGACGATCTCGACGCCCTCCTGGCCGAGGCGACCGATCAGACCGGCGCCCCCGAGGCGGCCCCTGAACCGGCTGAGGCGGAGCCGCCGGCCTTCGAGCCCGCCGCGCCCGAGGCCGAGCCGGGGCCGGCGCTTATCGAGGCGGCCCTGGATCCGGAGCTGGTCAGCCAGGCGGTCACCCGGGTGGCCCGAGAGGTCTTTGAGAAAGTGGCCCGGGAGATCATTCCCCAGGTGGCCGAGGAGGTCCTGCCCCGGGTGGCCGAGGAGGTCCTGACCAAGCAGATCGAGGCCTTGCGCCGGGACCTGGAGGAATCTCTGGATTAGCCCCTCGGGCCAGGTCTGAAGAACGGAGAGGGGCTCGTCCCTCTCCTTTTTGTCGGAGCGGACGGGGATGGATCACCGGGTCGCCCCCAACCCGCCGGCCCCGCAAAGTTGAGCGGCGCGTATATTTGTCGGAGCGGAAAGGATGACCGTGGAGTTACCCAAAGCCTACGAGCCCCAGGAAGTTGAGCGACGCATCTACGCCGAGTGGGAGAAGAACGGCTACTTCAGGGCCGATCCCGAGTCTGACCGGCCGCCCTACACCATCGTCATCCCGCCGCCCAACGTCACCGGCGCCCTGCACATGGGCCACGCCCTGAACAACACCGTCCAGGACATCCTGATCCGCTACAAGCGCATGGACGGCTTCAACACCCTCTGGCAGCCCGGCACCGATCACGCCGGCATCGCCACCCAGAACGTGGTCGAGCGGCAGCTGGCCGCCGAGGGCACGGACCGCGACCAGATCGGCCGGGAGAAGTTCATTGAGCGGGTCTGGGAGTGGCGGGCCAAGTACGGCGGCCAGATACTCAACCAGCTCAAGCGGCTGGGCGCCTCCTGCGACTGGGAGCGGGAGCGCTTCACCATGGACGAGGGCCTGAGCCGGGCCGTGCGCGAGGTCTTTGTCAGCCTCTACGAACAGGGCCTGATCTACCGGGACAACTACATTACCAACTGGTGCCCCCGCTGCCAGACCGCCCTGGCCGACCTGGAGGTGGAGCACCACCCGGTCAAGGGCGCCCTCTACTACGTCCACTACCCCCTGGTCGACGGCGAGGGCTTCGTCACCGTGGCCACCACCCGGCCCGAGACCATGCTCGGCGACACGGCCGTGGCCGTCAACCCCAAGGACCAGCGTTACGGCCGCCTGGTCGGCCGCCAGGTCAGGTTACCCCTGACCGAGCGGATACTGCCGGTCATCGCCGACGACTACGTGGACCCCGAGTTCGGCACCGGCTGCCTCAAGATCACCCCGGCCCACGACCCCTACGACTTCGAGATCGGCCAGCGGCACGGCCTGGAGGCCATCAGCGCCTTTGACCAGCAGGGCCGGATGACCAGCCAGGCCGGCCCTTACGAGGGGCTGGACCGCTTCGAGGCCCGGGACAAGGTCGTTGAAGACCTCAAGAGCCAGGGCCTCCTGGAAAAGGTGGAGGACTACAGCCACTCGGTGGGCCACTGCTACCGCTGCAAAACCATGATCGAGCCCCTCAAGTCGGTCCAGTGGTTCGTCAAGATCAAGCCCCTGGCCGAGAAGGCCATCAACGCGGTCCGGACCGGCAAGACCAGGATCGTGCCCCTGCAGTGGGAGAAGGTCTACTTCGAGTGGATGGAGAACATCCGCGACTGGACCATCTCCCGCCAGATCTGGTGGGGCCACCGCCTCCCGGTCTGGTACTGCCAGAACAAGAACTGCAACGCGGTCATCGTCTCCCGGGAGGACCCGACGGCCTGCCCCTGCGGCGGCGAGCTTACGCAGGAGACCGACGTCCTGGACACCTGGTTCTCCTCGGCCCTCTGGCCCTTCTCCACCTTAGGCTGGCCCGAGAAGACCGATTACCTGGAGACCTTCTACCCGACCTCCTGCCTGGTCACCGGATTCGACATCCTCTTCTTCTGGGTGGCCAGGATGATGATGATGGGCCTCTGGTTCCTGGACGAGGTCCCCTTCACCGACGTCTACATCCACGCCCTGGTCCGCGACGAAGAGGGCGGCAAGATGTCCAAGTCCAAGGGCAACGTCATCGACCCCCTGGAGGTCATGGACGAGTACGGCACCGACGCCTTCCGCTTCACCCTGGCCGCCTTCGCCGCCCAGGGCCGCGACATCAAGCTCTCGCTCAAACGCATCGAGGGCTACCGCCACTTCATCAACAAGCTCTGGAACGCGGCCCGCTTCGCCCTGATGAACCTGGACGGCCAGGCCGAGGAGAGCCAGCCTAGTCAGTCGAGTCTGGCCGACCGCTGGATCCTGAGCCGGCTTAGCGCGGTCGTGGCCGAGGTCCGGGCCAGTCTGGACGAATACCACTTCGACCGGACCGCCTCCAGCCTCTATCAGTTCGTCTGGCACGAGCTGTGCGACTGGTACATCGAGCTGAGCAAACCGGCCCTGGCCGGCCAGAACGGGCCCCAGGCCCAGGCCAGCGCCCGCTTCACCCTGCTCAAGGCCCTGGGCGACGTCCTCAAGCTGCTCCACCCCATCATCCCCTTCGTCACCGAGGAGATCTGGCGGAAGCTGCCCGGGGACAGGGGCACGATCATGCTGGCCCCCTACCCCAAGCCCGAGCCCGAGCGCCGGGACCCGGCGGCCGAGGAGGAGATCGCCCGGCTCCAGGAGGCCATCGTCGGCGTCCGCCAGATCAGGGGCGACTACGACCTGCCGCCCAGCCAGAGGGTCAAGACCCTGATCTTCGCCCCGGACCGGGCCGCGGTGGAGCTGCTGGAGCGGCACCTGGCCGACATCGAGGCCCTGGCCCTGGCCGAGGGGGTGACCGTCGGACTCGGGCCGGCCGAGAGGCCCAAGGGCTGCGCCTGGGTCGCGGCCGGCGGCCTGATCATCGGCGTCCAGGTGGCCGGCCTGATCGACCTGGCCGCCGAGGAGCAGAAGTGGGTCCGCAAGCTGGCCAAGGTCGTCCGGGATCTGGACAAGGTCCAGGCCAAGCTCGGCAATCCCAAGTTCACGACCAACGCCCCGGCCGAGATAGTGGCCAAGGAAGAGGCCAAGCTGGCCGAGCTCAGGGGCGCGCAGGATCACGCCCAGCGGCACCTGGAGAGCCTCAGGGAAATGATGTAGCCGGCCCCGGCTCAGTCCCTGCCTTCGGCCTTTGATCCGACCAGATAGCGCCGCCCGCCGCGAACGCCCTCGGCCTGGAACAGGCCGGCCCAATCACCGCGGTCCCGACCTTTTGGCGACCTCGGTGTTGGGCTACCCGGCGCCGTGGGTCCGGGCGATCTTTTCGAACATGGTCACCAGGCCCACGCCCAGGCTGTAGATCCACTCGATACCCAGGTTGTCATCCGCCGTCAGGTCAAAGAACAGGTTGAGGTCAGACTCCATCTCACCATCGCTCTTCCAGTAACAGATCAGGATGGGCAGCTTGGGCAGGGGATGGATGACCACCGCGATGTCGGACTCGAAAAGCTCCGGAGCGGGCCGCCCGTCAAAAACTTCAATGATGTACTCAAAAAGCTCGGTGTAGCCGTCAATGACCTTCTTGAAGGGCTTCTCGCATTTCTGGTTGAAAAAACGCCCCCAATCAGCTCCTCCCTTGAGCTCTCGGAAGGGAACCCACTCGCCCTTGATGTCTTTCCCGGCGCTGGCTATGACGTAGTTGAGCAGGGGCAGGGTGACCCAATGATGGATGTGGCACTCGGAGGTGACGTTCCCCTGGGGGTCAACCAGGAAGTCCTTGCCCAGGCACTTGACGGCCAGCTTGTCCCCTCGAAGCGAAGCGCCCAGCCTCTCTGCCGTGGCGGAGAGGTCCAGGGCCGCGACTTGAGCCTGCAGCTCCTGGAACGCCTTTTGCCGGTCAACCTCGATGGCGGGCTGGTCCTGGGTCTTGACCCGGTGCTCTTCCAGAATCCGGGCCTCCAGGTGGGGGCAGTCCTCCAGCCGCTTGCCGCCCTTTATCACCTCCAGGGCAAAGGTCAGACAGGTCTTGCAGCCGCATTCCCGGCAGTTGGTCTTGGGGAGTATCTTTATTACTTCCAGATGGTTCTTCAGCTCAGCCACTATCAATCCCCTCGATCCCGAACCGGTGAGCAAAAAAATCGCCCATTTAAGGACGCCCTGAATCACCCGAAGGGGTTAGGGCCGGTGATCCGCCGGCGGGCCGTCTCGGCCCCCAAAGCTCTTCCTGTTTCAGCCCGGAGAGAGAGCCGCCACCTTGTAGCGCCTTCCCCCGCGCGAGCCTTCCGACGCCACCAGACCGGCCCCGGCCAGCCGGCCGAGCAGGGTCTTGGCCGTGGAGTCGGAGCAGTCCAGGGCTTGCCTCAGATCAGCGTTGGTCAGATAGCCGCCCTGGCGCTGGGCCAGGAGCCGGGCCAGGGCCGGGCGGACCGCCGGCTTGAGGGGCAGGCCGGCCAGGGCCTGACTCCAGCCGTCCAGGCCCGGGGTGACCAGGCGCTCGGCCAGGCTCTGGGGCAGGTCCTCCAGGTCGATGACCTGTCGCCGGCTGGCGGCCACGGCGTGGTCGATCAGGTTGATCAGCTCCCGGACGTTGCCCGGATAGTCGTAACTCAGGAAGAGCTGCCTCACCCAGGGCGAGAAGCGCCTGACCTTGCGCGTCTCCAGGCAGGCCTGGGTCAGGTAGTGGTCCATGAGCACGGGCAGGTCCTCGGGGCGGTCCTTGAGGGGCGGGATCTTGACCGGCAGGGTGGCCAGGCGGTAGTAGAGGTCCTCCCGGAACTGGCCCTCGGCCGCCAGGCGCTCGATGTCCCGGCTGGAGGCCGCGACCACCCTGAGTCTGACCTTGATGGGCCGGCCGCCGCCCAGTCTCTCCACGACCCTCTCCTGAAGGACCCGGAGCAGCTTGACCTGGGCCGAGAGGGACAGCTCGGCCGCCTCGTCCAGGAAGAGGGTCCCGCCGGCGGCCCGCTCGATCTTGCCCGGCCGGGACCTGAGGGCCCCGGTGAAGGCCCCCTTCTCGTGGCCGAAGAGCTCGGCCTCCATGAGGCTGGGCGGCAGGGCGGCGCAGTCCACGGGCAGGAAGGGCCCGGAGGCGAAGGGCGACAGCTCGTGGATGCGGCGGGCAATAAGTTCCTTGCCCGTGCCCGAGGCGCCGCAGATGAGCACGGAGAAGCCGTTGTCGGCCAGGTCCCTGAGGCCCTCGAGCAGGTCCCGGAACTTGCCCGCCTGGCCGGCCAGGAGGGGGCGCTCCTCCGAGGGCTGGAGCAGGACCGCCTCGGTCAGCTCCAGGGGCCGCTCGGCGGCCAGGAGCCGGGCCAGGCGGCGGAGATTGATCAGCCGGGGGGCCTCGGCCCGGACAAAGGCCCTAACCTCCTCGCTGGAGCGGCCCAGGGCCCGGGCCAGATCCTGGTCCAGCCAGTCCGCCTCGTCCTCGGCCAGGAGGGCCTTGTCCTGGCGGGTCTGGTCCAGGGCCGCGTCCAGGACCCGATAGAGCAGCTGGCGCAGGGCCGCCCCCTGGCCGTCGTAGGGCCCGCCCCCCTCCTCCAGCCGGCCCTCCTCCAGGCCGCCGCCCCGGCCCGGCAGCCTGGACTCGACCTCTTCTTGATAGGCCCTCTTGAGCCGGTTCTGGAGACTGGGAGGGAGGATCATGGGCGCCTCACCGCCTCAGAGCCCGGCCAGCTTCTCAATGGCCGTCCAGAGCTCCTCAAGTCCCTGGCCGTCCAGGGCCGAGAAGGGAATCGGCTCGGGCGCGCCCCGGGGCAGGGCCTGGGCCATGTCCCTGAGCCTGGCCGCCCGACGGGAGGACTTGAGCTTGTCGACCTTGGTCGCCACCAGCACCACCGGCCGGCCGCTGGAGCGGAGCCAGTCCAGGAACTCTAGGTCTCTGGGCGTGGGCCCGTGGCGGGAGTCCAGGATCAGGACCACGCCCTTGAGGTTGGCCCGCTGCTTGATGTAGGTCCTGATCATCGGCCCCCAGGCGGCCCTGACCTTGACCGGGGCCTTGGCATAGCCGTAGCCGGGCAGGTCGACCAGGCCCAGCTGGCCGGCGTTGACCACGAAGAAGTTGAGGAGCTGGGTCCGGCCGGGAGTGGACGAAGTCCGAACCAGGCCGCGCCGGTTGACCAGCCGGTTGATCAGCGAGGACTTGCCCACGTTGGACCGGCCGGCAAAGGCCAGCTCGGGCCAGTCGGCCGGCGGGTACTGGGCCGGCTTGACCGCTGAGGTGACGAACTCGGCCGCCTTGATCTTCACGACAGGAGGATGCTCCTGATGAAGTGGATGATCGGGTAGATGACCCGGTCCACCAGGCCCATAAAGATCAGACCCAGGAGGATCAGGAAGCCGAAGGGGCGGAGGCGCTCGTAGCTCAGGGCCAAATTGGGCGGCAGCAGGCCCTCCAGGACGTGGGAGCCGTCCAGGGGCGGGATGGGCAGCAGGTTGAAGACGGCCAGGCCGACGTTGATGACCACCCCCAGGTAGGCCAGGATGTAGATCACACCCAGGAAGGAGACCAGCTGCCCCTGGCCCGGGCCGAAGCTGAGCGAGCCCAGGAAGCGGTAGAGCAGCGAGAAGAGGATGGCCAGGCCCAGGTTGGCCGCCGGCCCAGCCAGGGAGACCCAGATCATGTCCTGGCGCGGCCGCCGGAAGTTGCGCGGGTTGATGGGCACCGGCTTGGCCCAGCCGATCATCCGCGTCACGAAGAAGACCAGCGTGCCCACCAGGTCCAGATGCTTGAGCGGGTTGAGGGTCAGCCGGCCGGCCAGCTTGGCCGTGGGGTCGCCCCGCCGGTAGGCGGCGTAGCCGTGGGCCAGCTCGTGGACGGTCACCGCCAGCAGGACCGGCCCGGCCAGCAGGAGGGCCTGGCTGAGCCAGGATAAGACGTTGCCCATCACTCCTCCCCCGAACGCTTGAAGCGACGGGCGACAAAGGCGCGCTCGTCATCCAGGGTCTTGACCTGCCCGTTCAGGCGGGCGTCGCGCAGGCCGTCGAGCATCTTCTTGAACTGAGGCCCCGGCCGGTAGCCCATGGCCTGGAGGCTGTGGCCGTTGAGCCTGGGTTTGATCTTGATCAACTCGGTGAAGTAGAGGGAAAAGGCCGGCCGGATGTTGGCCTCCTCGCCCTTGGCCATGGCGAAGAAGAGGCCCTCCTGGGGCGACTGGGTCAGGAGGTGGTAGAGGGAGGAGCGCCGCATCTGGGGCACCCGCTTAAGGACCCTCAGGATGCGCCGGGCCCAGCTCCGGGCCTCCAGGATGAGGAGGCGGTACTTCTCCAGCAGGCCCAGCCTGTCCAGCAGTTCGTTCAGCTCCCGGTCCTTGAGCCGGTCGACCACGGCCAGGAAATAGACCACCCAGGGGGTGAAGCGCTTGGGCAGGTAGAGCAGCCCGTACCAGGACAGGACCACGTGGATCTGGTGGACCAGGTTGTCGCTGGCCTCGTCGTAAGCAAGGCCCGGGTAGACGGCCGGCCAGAGGAGGAAGTCGTTCATCCGCCTCAGGGCCCCGGCCGGGTTGTCCTCCTCCAGGATGTGGATAAGCTCCGCGGCCAGCCGGGCCGGCTGGACCCGGCTGAAGGCGTTGATCCGGACCGCGTTCTCGATGAGGTTGGCCGTCAGCCGGCCGACCTTGAAGCCGAAGCGCTGCTCGAAGCGGATGGCCCGCAGGGCCCGGGTGGGGTCCTCTACCAGGGAGAGGGAGTGGAGGACCCGGATCGTTTTCTCCTTGAGGTCGCGCTGGGCCCCGAAGTAGTCGATGAGCACCCCGAACTGGTCCTGGTTGAGCTTGACGGCCAGGGTGTTGACCGTGAAGTCGCGGCGGTAGAGGTCCAGTTTCAGGGACGACAGCTCGATGATGGGGATGGCCGCGGGCGACTCGTAGTACTCCAGGCGGGCCGTGGCCACGTCGAGTTTGAAGCCGTCGGCCAGGACCAGCACGGCCGTGTTGAACTTCTCGTGGGGCCTGACCCGGGCCGGGAACTGCTCGGCGAAGCGCCGGGCAAAGGCGATGCCGTCGCCTTCGACGACGATGTCGATGTCCAGGTTCTCTCGCCGGAGCAGGAGATCGCGGATGAAGCCGCCCACGGCGTAGACGTTGAACTTCATCTGGTCGCCCACCCGGCCGATGTTGGCCAGCAGCTCCAGGATCTCTTTGGGCAGTCGCTCGGACATGAGGGACTTGACGCTCTTCTTGTGGACGAAGTCGCGGGTCCGGCTGGGCTTGTCCAGGGAATCGGCATTGGCAGGCTGGCTCATCAGGATGTTGAGCAGGTCGGTCCGGGTGACCACGCCCAGGATCCGGCCATCCTCGGCCACGGGCAGGATGCGCTGGCGCTGGTCCACGATCCGGTCCTGGATCTCGCTCAGGTTGGCCTCCGGGGAGATGGTCACGAACTCTGGGTTCGTGTACTCGCTGACGGCCAGGTCCTTGAGGCCCAGGAAGATGGACTTCTCGACCACCTGCCGGGAGATGAGGCCGACCAGGCGCTCGCCGTCCATGACCAGGAGGACGTTGATGTTGTAGCGGGCCAGGATCTCGTGGGCCTCGGAAATGGTCGAGTCCGGCGAGACCGAGATCAGGGGGAAGGACATGATCTCCTGGGCCGTGCGCTGGGGGATGACCTGGGTCTCCAGGAGGCGGAGGATCCTGTCCCGGGCCTCGATGAGGGTCTGGCCCTTGATCGTGGCCGAGGCGGCCGAGGGGTGGCCGCCGCCGCCCAGGGCCTCGGCCAGCTGGCCCACGTCGACCTCGCTCACCCGGGAGCGGGCCACCAGGTGGATGCGGTCGTCCATCCGGGCCAGGGCGAAGAGGACGGTCAGGTTCTCCATGTCCATCAGCTTGTGGCTGACCACGGCGAAGTCGGGTGAGTAGGACTCGGAGGAGCAGCTGGCGATGACCACCTCGAAGCCGCTGATGCGAAAGCGCTCCATGTGCTCCAGCAGGTCGTTGAGCAGGCCGACCTGCCGGGCGTCCAGCTCCCGGGTGATCATCGAGGCGACCAGGTTGAGATCTGCCCCCCGGCGGACCAGCTCGGCCGCCGCCTCCAGATCGGCCGGCCTGGTGGAGGAGAAGGTGAAGGAGCCGGTGTCCTCGTAAATGCCTAAGGCCAGAAGGGTGGCCTTCTCGGCGTCCAGCTCCAGGCCGCGCTCAAGCAGGAGGGGGACCATCAGGCTGGTGCAGGCGCCGACCTCCTCGACCATCTCCTTGTGGCCCTTGATGTCGTCGGCCGAGTCGGGGTGGTGGTCGAAGACGTGGATCTCTATGGGCCGCCGGCCGTTGAGCAGCTCGGCGAAGCGGCCGATCCGACTCCTCTGGCGGGTGTCCACCAGGACCAGCCGGCTGATCTGGTCCAGGTTGATGTCCTTGGCCCGCTTGAGGTTGAGGAGGTAGGAGGCCGACTGGACGAAGAAGTCCCTCAGGCTCTTCTCCTGGGAGCCGGGAAAGGCGGCCACCGAGCCCGGGTAGAGGAGGCTGGCGGCCAGCATCGAGGCCAGGGCGTCGAAGTCGGCGTTGACGTGGGTGGTGATGACGGTCAGTCCTGGCTCTTTTGGGCTCAACGGCGGGCCTCAGGCTCGGGGGTGGTGGCGCTGGTGGACGCGCTTCAGTCCGGTCAGGGTGTGATGGGTGTAGAGCTGGGTGGTGGCGATGTCGGCGTGGCCGAGCATCATCTGGACCGAGCGCAGGTCGGCCCCGCCCTCGAGCAG
>Ga0068712_1003825_pt1 | contig 13506 bp, 7 predicted proteins | sample MTBAKSrepl1MetaG_FD_62987 | JGI IMG/M metagenome (GOLD analysis project Ga0068712, IMG submission 62987) | Enrichment culture microbial communities from Arthur Kill intertidal strait, New Jersey, USA, that are MTBE-degrading - MTBE-AKS1... | ecosystem: Environmental > Aquatic > Marine >... | reverse complement strand
GTGGTCAAGCTCTTCGGTTTCTGGGCCACGGTGGTGGGGAGCCTCATCGGCGGGGTGATCATGCTCAGGCTCGGGATCAACCGGTCCCTCTGGATCTTCGGTGTGCTTCAGGCCGTATCCACGGCCGGGTTTGCCCTTCTGGCACGCGTCGGGCACAGCGTCCCGATGCTTTCCGGGGTCATCGCCTTTGAAAACCTGAGCGGCGGCATGGGGACCGCGGCCTACGTGGCCTTCATGGCCAGCATCACCAACAAACGCTTCACCGCCACCCAGTACGCCCTCCTGAGCAGTCTCATGGGCGTTCCGAGGGTGATTGCGTCGGCCCCCACCGGCTTTCTGGCCAAGCACTTCGGCTGGGAAGGCTTCTTCATCGCCTGCACCCTCATCGCCGCCCCCGGCATGCTCCTCCTCCTCAAGTTCGCCCCCTGGCGATCGTCCCCGCCCGATCCCAGGGCCATTTCCTCATGCCAAGAATAGCCGTCAATCGCATCTCCCTCTAAAAGCATCGCTTTCTGTTTCATTCGAATGAGGCGCTTGACCCTGCCTTTGACGGCTTCTTCATTTGTTCTTGCGCCGATGGCCTCCACGGCCTCCTCCAACAGGCGTTCATCCGATGCCAGGCGTGTCCTTTTCACATTTTTTCACCTTCCATATTATACCGGTTCACTGGCGGCCTTTTTTGTCAGCATTCTTGCCCTGTGCCCGGATGCCTCCGTTTTACCCGCCATCGCGGCAGGGGGACGGAGAGGGTTTTTCTTGACCCCGGAGGCCCTGCATAAGGAAGTTCGTGAGCGTCTGAGCGAGTGGTGACACGCTTTCTCTTTGTCACATCATCATTCAAGAGTCAACGGCAGACCCCTTTATGACGGTTTTGGGACTTTTTCGAATTCTTCAAAATTGAAGATTGAAAGAATGCGGGGATGCGTACCCGAAATAGGGATGATTTGGACGATTGGTATGGATCGGGATTAGGCGAGAGATTGTCTTTCTCACAGGGCCTTCAGAGAGCACAGAGATAACCTGTCTTCTGGTTCCCAAGTTCCAGGTTGGAAACCGCCCCAGGTAGAAGCCTTGTCTCTGGCCTTGGGGGACAGACATTCAGTATGCCGGAAAATATTCGCTTGCCGCATCCATAGTGGCAAGCATTTCCCGGATGGTCGAGAGGAAGTCTCCTGGTCTTTGGGTCCGGGTCTCTGGCAGAAGATCGGAAAGCCGTTCGATTAAATCTTCACGATCATCATCGTCCCTGAAGATCTTTCGCCTTTCTATCCCCCGGATCATGATCCCGCGGATCGCGGGACAGAAAGACCGGGGGCGTCTAAGCGTACGACTATAGGCATGGACCGTCGGTACCATCACACACATTCCATGTCAAGTTATTTGATTACTTAAAGACCCCTTGATCCTTTGGAATTTCGTTAACCACAAAATTTGTTAACCGCCTCAAGATCGCCCGGTCGGCTGTGAATCCGCTTGTCATGCGCTATCTGCTTCAACGCTGCTTCATAAGCCTCATACTCGCCCAGGTGGGCGCGCATCAGGCTCTTCCATAGTTTTCCATGGTTTGGAATAAAGAAGTGCAGCAGCTCGTGTACGATGACGTAGTCCCACAGCTCGGGGTTCAGGTCGAGCAGATCGGCGTTGAAGTTCAGGTGGCCGCTGGTGGAGCACGAGGCCCATTTGTTGCTCATCGGCCTCACCCCGAGCCAAACGACATCCACATCGAGTTTGCCGGCCCAATGGCCTACCCGCTCCTTGAACGCCGCCTTTGTATCTGGATTGCCCATGAATTAAATCCGGTCTGCCTTTTCAAGGACGCGGAACAGATCGTTCACCAATGTGGTTACCTCGTCGAGGTCGTCACATTCCGCAAAGATGGCGAACGTAACCTTCTTGCGCAGTTCCCGAAGCTGGCTGTCGCTACGTTTCCAGTTCGGCGTTTCGACAAAGGCCTCCCGGATCCTCCGGCTGACAACCTCGGCGTTCCCGATCCCGGCATCCTCCAGCATACGGTAGACGAAGAATGTCAGGCCGTCGATTCCTTGGGCAGCCTGTTCCTTTTTGCGGGCCTCGTTCGCCTCCACCTCGCGAAGCAGCTCAGCCAGCGTCTCAGCCGTAGTGGCCTGCCGATCTTCAAATGCCTCCTGTACAACACGCGCGCGCTCGGCCATGGCAATCAGATAGGGATCGTCACTTTGTTCTTCCGCCGTCTTTCCAATGCTTTTGATCAGGTTGATGACCTTGCTGTTGTCGCCCCCCTTTTTGTCGACGATATACCTCACGGTATCCTCATTGATTTCCAGGGTGTCCTCGACGGGCAAGATATAGCTGGTTCCGACATGCCTCTGCACCAACTCGTTTGTCTTCCTCTGGAAGCCCCGGTCCACCATGACCCGCTTGGCGTAGGCCTTCCGAACAACGGCATAGGTGGCCGCCAATGTTCCGTAGTCGCTGATGAACGGCCGCAGGAAAGCGTCCGGCGAGATGATCTCGTAGAGCATCTCGATCTCCTTGTATTCCTTGAAAAACTCCTTGCGCCGCGTGGGATCGCGGAAGTGCTCGATGAGGGTATCGACGTCTTTGTCGTCGAAATTGCGCTCGATCAGGCCCAGATACTCCGGCGCCTTGCTCTCCATCTTATTTTTAAAGAGCACCTTCAGGAGCTTCAGGTCCTTGACGATGGCGTTGATCTCGTCGCTGTCGAAGGCGAGGGCCTTTTCGAGCTTGTCGAAGATACCGATGAAATCCAGAACAAAGCCGTGGGGCTTGACCATCTCCCGGGCCTCGTTCTCGTAGGGGCGGTTCACCCGGGCAATGGCCTGCAGGAGCGTGTGGTCGCGCATCGGCTTGTCGAGATACATGGCGTAGAGCACGGGCGCGTCGAAGCCGGTGAGCAGTTTCTCTGTGACGATGAGGATCTTCGGCTGCTGGTCGAACTTGCCGAAGCTCTTGCGGATCTGCCGCTCCCTCTTCGGGTCGAGGTGGAATTCCTTGAGCAGGGCCGAATCGTTGTTGCTGCCGGTATATACGACCTCGGAATACTCGGGCGGCAGGAACTGATCGAGGGCGTGCTTGTAAAGGGCGCAGGCCTCGCGGTCCACGCCGACAAGAAAAGCCTTGTAGCCGATCGGCTCGACATTTTCGCGGTAGTGCCCGGTGATAAACTGCGCCACCTTCCGGATCCGATCTTTGCCCTTGAGGAAATTCTTCAGGTTCACCGCCCGCTCGAGGATCTTGTTCAACTCCTCGATGTCGGCCACGCCCTCGGCTTCGGCCAGGGAAAGAAACTCCCTGTCCAGGGTCTCGTGGGGCACGAGCATTTCGTTGGGCGCAAGCTGGTAGTAAAGCGGCAGGGTGGTGCCGTCCTCGATGCTGTCGGCAATGGAATACTTGTGCAGGTAGCCCTGGTCGTCCTCGCACCCGAAGGTCTTGAAGGTGCCCTTGCCGTAGGCGGTCTTGTCCACCGGCGTGCCGGTAAAACCAATGTAGGTGGCCTTGGGCAGGCCGGCCATGAGAAAGTTGCCGAGGTCGCCGCCGGTGGTGCGGTGGGCTTCGTCGATGAGAACGTAGATGTTCGCGCGCGTGTTGAGATCCGCCGGCATGTCGCGGAATTTATGGATCATGGTTACGATGATGCCCCGGTAGTCGTCCTTCAGCAACCGGTTGAGCCGGGCGATGCTGCCGGCGTGCTCCAGGTTGCCCAGGCCGAGCGCGGCCAGGTTCTTGAGCATCTGGTCTTCCAGCTCGTTGCGGTCGATCATCAGCAGGATGGTGGGCTTGTCCGCCTCGGGCGCGCGGAAAAGCCGTTCGGCCGCCTTGATCATGGTGAAGGTCTTGCCGCTGCCCTGGGTGTGCCAGACCAGGCCGCGTTTCCGCATGGGATCGAGGGCCCGGCCGACGGTCGCCTCCACCGCAGCGGTCTGGTGCTGGCGCAGGATGTATTTGTTCAGCTCCTCGTCCTTCTCGGCAAAGACGATGTAGTCCTTGAGAAAGGCCAGAATATTCGGGATGGAGCAGAACGTTTTAACTTTTGCTTCCAGGCGACCGGGAACATCAAGGGAGGGCGGGTTTTCCAACCCGCCATAACCAAAGGAGGGCTGACTTTCCAGTCCGCCATAGGTTTCATGCAGCGGGTTGGAAAACCCGCCCTCCTGTATGAATTGCCCATCCTTTAACTTTGCCTTCAGCGGATTCTCCCGGATATATTTCGCCACCTTGAAGAAGTGCCGCTCATTCCTAAGCAACCGATCCCAATACGCATCCTGCCAAAGTGCCCCCTTCTTTCCGATCCGCTTGTTGATCTCCCGAGCCGTGAACCCTTTCCACGACTTCAGGATCTCCTGCAGCGTGTGTGTGCCAAGCGGACGGAACAACACGTGAACGTGATTCGGCATTACCACGAACGACACGATCTCATATCGCTCGCCATCGAAATGCCTCAACGCATCCGCCACCATCTTCGCGTTCGCCGGATCTTTCAGTACGCACGACCCGCCCCCGTGATCGAGCCATTCGTCGATCTGGGTGGAAAAACGATCATGATACTCGGCTTCGGTCTTCTCATCCCACGGTTCGGGATGATGTGAAAGCCATATCGCGCGTTCTTCCTTCCACTGATCCAGTTTCGTCTTCGGGAGAGAATCACCCAGTCGCCACGTCACAAAGACCCATGCCTCACCCTGCTGCCAATGAGGAAGCCGATGCTCCCTCTTGTCGATCTCACCCTGTGGATTGAAAAAGGAGGGCGCCCCAAAGGAGGGCGGGTTTTCCAACCCGCCATAACGACAGGAAGGTGGACTTGCCAGTCCGTCATAATTTTTATGCGGCGGGTTGGAAAACCCGCCCTCCATTAGCTTCCAGTTGAAAATGTTGCGCCGCACCGTGTTCCAGGTCACCCCGTAGGAAAAGCCGATGGCGTCGGTGGCGGTGAAGATCTGCTGCGACACGAACAACTCGGGCGTCTCGTGGTGGTAACGGCGGATCTGGTCCACTCCCAGGGCAATGGCCTCGTCCTTGTCGGCGTTCTTGCACTCGATCACCAGCACGGGAATGCCGTTGATGAGAAAGACGACATCCTCCCGCACCCCGTAGTGGCCGTTGTGAAAGGCCCACTCCTCGGTGACCTCAAAGACGTTTTTCGCCGGGTTGTCATAGTTGATCAGGATCAGGTCGCGCTCGCGCTTGTCCTCGTGGTCCAGGAACTTGCCCCGGTTGCGAATGTGCTCGACGAATTCCCGGTTGCCATAGATGTCGGTGTGAAAATGGCCAAACCGTCCGGGCAGGGCGCCCGCGGCCTCGGCAAAGCGCGGATTGAATTCCCGCACCTTAACGTCGAGCAGGTCGTCGAAGAAGAGGGAACGGTTTTTGGCCCGGTCGGCAGGTGGAACGTCCGGATCAAATCCGCGCCGTTGCTCGGCCTCCTCGCGAGGCACAAACGTCCAGCCGATCTCTTGTGCATAGGCAAGGATGCGAGCCTGGACTGTTTTATGTTCGGAGGGTTTGGACATAATAAGCGCCTTACTGAAGTGATCTCAGAGCGACTCGGCTCCCAACTGCGGCAACGCTCTCTTTTTGATCAACTTCAAAATTTAGTACAATAACGAGCTGCTTGCCGGCCGCTTGTTTGGGTAGCATTACGCGAAATCTGTCGGAGTCCTTTTGCAGTGGGATCACAGTGAATGGCCGTTCACCAGCTTCATTTTCTTGTATGAAAGCAAAAGCGTTGAGGATACGTTTTTCAGGATGAGAGACTTCAACGACAAATGCCGGTGTCGGCTTATTAAACGGCTCACACTCAACTGCAATGTTCAAGAGATGATTCCCGGTTGCGATGCCGGATGCCAAAAAACCGTTTGCGATGATTTCCGCCTCAGTAGGAAGATTCGAGTTTGCTTCGGAAACAGTCTTAATTTCAATCGATTCCGGCCGCGTGCGATTAAACTCAATCTCTTTATCAATGAATCCTTTTCCAAGTCCAAAGAGAACCGTGATAAGGCTGAAACCTACAAGAATCCCAGCAATTGACAAAACAAGGCGTCCCGGCAGGCTTAACAGTACATACCACCACTGGCTCATGCTCAAATTTTTCGCATGTTTTTTGAACCCTTCGATTAGCTCATCAGTTGTCTCTGCAACCTGTGGCTGGCGAGCAACCAAGACAAGATCATATGCTTTCTGTGAAAGCAATTTAAAGAAAGGTGAAAGTTGATCCCATAAGCCAGCTACAGAGAGTGCTTTAATTGCCTTTTCAGCCTCATCTCTACCGATTTTCAGTTTCCCCAGGAGATGCAAAAATGGAATTTTGAGAAATCCGAATTCACCATCGATGCCAAACTCCTGACGTACCAAAGACGAAAAGACCTCATTGATCTTTTGTGGAATCGAATTTGGGGTTCTCCGCCTCGCATCTATCACTTTTAGAAGGTAAGGGATTGGATAGCAAAATTTCTGGCTCCCGAGGATTATCAAAAAGACCAGAAAATCGTCTTGGCACCAGTCACTGTCAGCTGCGATTTTGCGTCTTCCCACCTCGTCGGCAAGAGTTTTGAAGCGGTCTGAATCGCAGGACGCTATCGTGTCCAGAAGGTTTTCACGGATATCTTGGCTAGGTGACAGACAATCTGCAGACTTCTTTCCATCAAGAAGATCTTGAATTTTCCTTAGATTGGGGTCTGCGGCCAATGTCGCTGCCAAAGCCTGTCGCTGAGTTAGAGAAACCATTGCTTTCGCCTAAAATGTTGTTCAAGGAATCTCGGTTGCCAGGAAGGAACCTTGCTTAGTTTGCCTGTCTCCGAAGCAATCAAGTTGGAATAGAAAACTGTCACTGGAGTTTCGCATGGGAAGAAACTCCGCCACGAAAGATAACTGAAGTCCTGTATTTGTTGAACAATGTACTTTAAATCTTTGAATGTCGATTTTTGGTGAATACGAATCGAAACGGGAAATGGCGGTCTCTGTTTCTTATTAGGCCGATCCTTGTCACCACGTATCTGGAGCAAACAGTTGTGTGCGTCAATAATAAGATTATCTCCTCGCTCGCAAAGAGTTACAGAGGTCTCTCCCTGCCTGGTGAGTGAATCTCGAAACATCATCCAAGGGTGTTGTGTCGAAATAGTGACAAATGCGAAAAGAATATTAAATTGAGGAAACGAATCAACAAGCTTTGCAACCACATCAGCTTCAACGTTTTTAATCGGCTTAAAGATGTGGAAAACAATTCTAACCGTATCTCCATCACTCCATGCATATTCTTGCGCTACAGACTCAATAGAGCTTTTTAGTGAGCTGAGAAGTTCTGCGAAATACTCTTCGTATGGGACACTCCTCAAGCGCTCACCTAGCATATAGCTCCCGTCGCCAAGAAAAAAAGTAGTGATACCAACGACTTTGCTCTGCTCAGCGCCGGACCAAAGGTTTGGTCTCTCTAGTGCGCTTCCGATCCCAACGATAATCTCGCGGTCCACGCTTTGGGTACCAGGAAGGCGCCACGGAGTTCCTCCGGCCTTTGCGTAAATCTGCAGTGCCATTGGCGCAAGGGTCCACTGCAAAACTGTATGTGATGAGCGGAGATGTTCGCTTGTTACGCCCTGCGTGGGAAACCCATAACTCATCGAACGTACGCGTGCGCGGTAATAGGGATTTTCGCGAATTGGGACCTGCTTCGAACTCTCAGGGCATTCAATCAAAGCCAGATCAAATCCGGAATCTTCTGAGGTTCGTATCGCTTCGTCTATTGCCGCCTCGTATGCCTCTGGAGAAAAGTTCTTCACCTCCTTGATAGTCGGAATTACGGAAGTTAGTCGGAAAAGAGACTTCAGCCCCCTCTTAAAGTAGCGGCTCTCAGGAATGCCATCAATTAATTGCTTTATGAACCGTGACATGGCTCCCCGGCTCTGGAGATGACAAATTGCCAATATTCGGAGGTCGTTCCGCTCAAATCTCTCAGAGTTAAAGGGGCCATAATTGGCGACTCCCTGCAGGGGTGTGGTGGCCGAAGCCCCTGGACCGTAGTCAAATATGAGATTCGTCCTTTGGAGTGGGATTGACACGCCCTCAAATTCGTTTTTGCCTGTAACTGTGAAGCAGAATCCGTCATTATTTTCGTAAACACGTGGGTCTGTGGCACTTCCAGTAAACCATCCAGCAAATTTAATTAGTTCCCCAAATGAAGGGCCTGGTTGCTCTCTATCACGACGATCTTGTCGGAGATTCTGGAATATGCGCGTTGCCTTTTGGTTGCCGAGTCGAAACGCTAGATAAGCGCCGATCTGATTTTGGGTCCGTTGCATGAGCAGTGTTCCAAGCTCCCGCTTGATAGCACCGTCGTTCGTGACTATCTCAGCAGCCCTATCAGTTACAGCTCGAACCTCGCCGAGAAGCTCCTCTTCAGGCGCCAAGACACCTTCCAGACCAGGAATGACATGGGATTCCAGAACACTCTTTCCTATCAAATCAAAACCTTGACTATACAATTTGTCAAGTGTCACATCAAATTGCCAACGTTGACGGCTTCGGATCAACAATCCAAAAGATGGACTTCGCGCTTCTGTAATTTGCCGAGCTTCTACCTCAATCATGCGTAGAAAACGAATAATTCCCTGCAGTTCTCGGGGAAGCAACTCACGAATCGCGTCGTGCTCATTTTTAGTTGAGAAAAATCGGAGCGGTGAAAAACTCTGTGGGATACGGCTAGGGAATTCGTCGCGAAATGTCCTAAAAACCAAGTGTCGGATTAACGAGAGAACAACAGATGCATTTTCGGCGACATTCAGCGTAACAATATCGCCAATCTCTATATTTGAACCCTTGCTTGGAGAAATATAGATTAAGTCATTGTTTCGGAAAAATGATGCTACCTTGTTATGCTGTTTCTTGAGGTTGGCCCATGCGCTTTCAGAGTAAGGAACTCGTTGGATCTGAAAAGATTCAAAAGGTAGCTCTATGCGAAAAAAATTCGTAATCATGCCTGGTCCTTTCCCTTATAAAAGTTCCAATTCTCAACGCGAGTCTTCGCGGTCATCAGTTCGTGAAGGAGGGCACGGAAGAGGTCTTGGAGAACCGCGACCTTCTTCTCTGCAACTTCCACTTTTGTTTCGAGCGCGACAAGCGGCTTGGCGATTGCTTGCTGCTCTTCAATCGATGAAGGAATTGCGACGGCGATTGATGTAAAGCGCCCTTTGCTGAGGATCGGAACAGGTCCGAAGGTGGCGAAGCCCTTCCAATATTCCCAATGGTAGCTCAGGATGTAGTAAACGAATTCGGGGTCTCGGCCCTTTTTGCAGATGATCGAATTGATCTGTTGGTTCGTTGCCGACTCTTCCCGGTAGCTCATGCCGACCTTGCCAATGCTTGACCCGATACAGACGCACATCACGGCGTTCTTTGGGATCGGCCGGATGGCGGCCATTCCCTCAGGAGAAATCTTCTTCTCTGAATCGTAAACATAGCGACGCGCTCCAAGATCAGCAGGAGCAATGAAGTCTTCGCTCGGCGGGTCGTAGAATGACGCCACTTTAGTTTTCGGCGTTGAGCCAGTGACGCATTTGCCGAGGTCACCGATCTCCACCACCTGCCAACTCTCCGGGATGGGGCCGATTTCGGTTTGTTTTTGGGGTTCGTTGCGGAGGCCTTCGGTAAAGAGTTTATGCATGAGGGCCCTTTTCAGCTCGGTGGTGGTCTGAATTATCCGCTCCTGCGCTTCGATGGCCCGCTGCACCGTCGAAAGGATGTGCGCGATCTTCTTCTGCTCGAGGAGTGGGGGGAGGTTGAGCCGAATCTGTTCGAGACAGTCTCGCGTGATCCCTTTGATGGTCGCCCCGCGCTTGTTCATCTCAACGTATTGCTGGATGGATTCGGTCTTGAGTTGGTAGGCAAGAAACTTGATGTCGTATTTTTCGTTGTCGATCAGGATGCCTGCGAGATCCTGATTAATGGCAAGGTTAACCCGGTTGATTCCTACTTTTCCGACGCCTACCCGCGTTGCGAAGATAATGCTGTCTTTGGGGACGATCTTGGTTGAGGTCTTCTTGACTGCTTCCTCGGAAACGAATTTTTCCCCCGTGATAAGCTCCAGCTTATCGCCAAGCCATTTACTCGTGATCCAAGGGATTTTGCCCTTCCAGTAATCAGCCCGCGAGGTAGATGGTGTTCCTCCGCTGAGGAATCCCGTGGCCACCTTCCCAACTGTGGTTTTCTGCCAATCGCTCATACCCCGATCTTCTCCAGAATCTCTTTCAACGCCTTGTCCGTCATGTCCGTCTCCCGCAAAGGAGGGCGGGTTTTCCAACCCGCCATGAGTTTTTTATCGGCGGACAGGAATGTCCGCCCTCCTTTACCGAACCACTCTGGCCGTGACTCTGGCTGTCCGGTGACTGGTGGCCTGACTGGGTCGGTGACTGATGCCGTGGCTTGGGCCTTTTCTTGGGCCTCCACTTGTCCGGTAGCCACACTGTTTTTCATGAACGGCCCTTGCCCTTTTCCAATTGCGCCACCAGTCCGCGCCCCTTTTCCGTAAGCAGGTATTTCTGAAGGCGACTGGTGGGTTTTTCCGGAATGGCATATTCGATCATCCCATTATCGACCAGTTCCTGTAGAGTTCGTTTGAAAGCACCAGTTTTTGAGTGAAGCCCCAAGGCCACGGCAAGTTCGGCAGCCGATAAAGGCTCTTTTCCAAGATTCTTCAGAATCGCTTCGGACTGGGCCCCTGACTGGGCCCCTGACTGGGCCCCTGACTGGGCCCCCTCCTCAGGCTTTTTCCGCCGGATGGTCAACACGAAAAACCCGCCGTCAAGCCTGATTTCAGGTTCGGCAAGCCCGGCCTTTTTGCATCGGCGGATCATGTCACGGATACCGGTTCCCATGCGTTCGATGTATTTGGTCAGGTACATGGGCTCGGCCAGAAGCGGATTATGGGGAACCGAGGCATGGGGGCCGCGCAGTTTTTCAAGGGTCAGGGTCGGCGGCAGGGTGCCGGGATTCCAGACCTCAAGCCGGTCGCGAAAAAGCATGACCTGTACGCTGGCGTTGCTGGTGTAGTCGCGATGCACCACGGCATTGACGATGGCTTCGGCGACAACTTCCTGCGGAATTTCGTATTTTGTCGGCGCCTGGGTGCTTTGCTCCCTGGTTCCCACCCAGAGGTCAATCTTGGAGAGCACGAAATCCTTGGCCTGATCCACGAGATCGAAAACCGTGCCTTTGTACACCTGATAGGAAGGAATGGGTTTGGCCACTTCATAGCCGTGGAAATGGGCGCATTTCACCTCGGAGGTGATCAGAAACCGTTGCGGCTGTTTGCCGAACAGCAGGATAGCGGCATGGGCCGGCCGCCCTTTGTCGAGCAGGTTGAGATGGGCCAGCACCTCATGCGGCGGCGTGTCCCCGGGCAAGGGGAAATTGCGGCCGCGCCGGGCCAGCTCAAGAAAACGGGTGATCTTGTCATCGTCAAGATCATCCGGCGTTGCGTTTCGGCAGAAGGTGGCATCAAACGGACCGAAACGGATTAGTTCCCGCTCTTCGAGAATCCTGACCAGACTGGCATACACCGCGGTGATCAGCTCCTCGGCGGAATTAAACCGGCGCCGGATAAGACTGCCGCCGGCATTACGGATCAGGGCGCGCATCTTCGGGTGTTTGGCATCATCGGTCAGGCCCCTGACAAAGATCAGGCGGGTTTTGCCCAGCCGGGTGGCCTCGTTGTATTCAAGATGCGTGGGCGAAAGGCCGTCCTTGTTTTCCCGGCCGTAATCGTTTCCGAAAAGACCGAGATAGAGATCGCAGGCCCGCACTTCATCAAGATAGACCTGGTCGGGTCGACGGTCGGATGCCGGAATATCGCGCTCAAAGAGAAAGGTTTCGAAAAATCGCCGCAACAGCGGGTCAGCGGAAAGGTATTCGGCCAGGGCCTTGCGCTCGGCGGCGAACTCCTTTTGTACGCTGCTGATGAATATCTTCATGCGCCGACTCCAAGCTGTTTAAGAATTTTATTAAGGGCCTTGTCCGTCTCTTTGGCCTCGGCTTCGATGGCCTTCAGTTCCTCGACGATCTCCGCGATGGGCCGGTAGGTTTCGGCGTCATTGGTGTGGATGTAACGGCTGGGGGAGATGTTGTAATCGTTTTTCGCAATCTCCTTGTGATCGACGATGCGGCTGAGCTTTTCCGTCTCGGTCCAGTTGATAAGGGTGTCGGCGAGGCGGGCAATGCCATCGTCCGGGATAAAGTTCTTGGGGTCGCCCTTTTCAAAGATTTGGCCGGCGTTGACCAGGAAGATTTTGCCTTTTCTGTTCTTGGGCTTGGCCTTGTTTAAAAACAGCACGATGCCCGGGGCAGTGGTGTTGTAGAAGAGGTTTTCAGGCAGGTAGAGGACGCTCTCGATGAGGTCGTGGTCGATAAACCACTGGCGGACGGCCTTTTCCTTGTTGGTGCCGGCATTGCCCGATCCGCGGGAGGCGGCGCCGGTGTCCAGGACCACGGCGGCCCGGCCTTCGGGCTTGAGGCTGGCGTGCATGTGCTGGACCCAGCCCCAGTCGGCGGAGGATTTGCCGGGAAAACCGGCCCCGGCGGGGAAGCGGTCGAGTTCGTCGTTGTCGTAGTCGGCCTCGGTGAACCAGTCCTGGTTCCACATGGGATTGGCGACGACGCGGTCGAAGGTGCGGAGTTTGCCCTGCTTGTTGCGGAATTTGGGGTTCTTGAAGGTGTCGCCGATCTCGATCTGGCCCTCCATGTCGTGGATGATCATGTTCATGTTGGCCATGGCCCAGGTCTCGGGCGTAAACTCCTGGCCGAACAGCTTCAGGGGGGCGATGGTGCGCTTTCTGCCCCTGGCGCTTTGCTCCATGGCGATCTCGCATTTGACGAGGAGGCCGCCGGAGCCGCAGGTGGGGTCGTAGATTTCCATGCCGGGCTCGGGTTGAAGAACCCGGGACATGATGGTGCCCACCTCGGGCGGGGTGTAGAACTCGCCGGCGCTCTGGCCGCTGCCCTCGGCGAACTTGCGGATAAGGTATTCGTAGCTCTTGCCGATGATGTCGGCCTCGACGTCGTCCAGGCCCAGGCGCTTGGTGCTGATGGCCTCGATAAGGTTGGAAAGGCGATCGTCGTCCAGATCGCGCTGGCCGTGGGTGGTGGCGTTGAAGTCGACGCGGTCGATGATGCCCTGCAGGAGCGGGTTTTCCCGGGCGATGGCCCGCATGTGGGTGGTGACGCCTTCTCCGATCTTATCCGCGAGCTTGCGGATGACGGACCAGACCGGTTGCTCGGGATCGTCCGGCACGAGGGGAAGGTAGAAACGGACGAGCTTGTGGTCGGCCCTGGCGAACTGGAAGGCCTTCTTGCGCGAGCCGACCTCGGCGGCAATGCGGTTCAACTCATCGTCGAAAACGTCGCAGAGGCGCTTGGTGAAGATCAGCGGGAGGATGTAGTCCTTGTATTTCGGCGCGTCCTTTGCTCCCCGAATAGAACAGGCGGCGTCCCAGATCCAGGATTCGAGGGATTTCCCGTTCCCGTTAT
>Ga0068712_1003793_pt1 | contig 13592 bp, 13 predicted proteins | sample MTBAKSrepl1MetaG_FD_62987 | JGI IMG/M metagenome (GOLD analysis project Ga0068712, IMG submission 62987) | Enrichment culture microbial communities from Arthur Kill intertidal strait, New Jersey, USA, that are MTBE-degrading - MTBE-AKS1... | ecosystem: Environmental > Aquatic > Marine >... | reverse complement strand
TAGTGTTCCTGGGGAAAGTCACTCCCGAGATAGCAGTCGCGCTGGTCATATATGCCGGTTTGTACCTGGGCGTCGCGCGCGGAGGCGCTTTGTCTCTGGTGCTGGGTTTCTTCATGGATTCCATGGTGGGTGTCGTGCCGGGTTTCTTCGTCTTCACCTATCTCCTCATATTCCTGATTTCACACATCGTTTCATTCAGGATATATGCCGGAGGCATGATCTTTGCTGTCTGTTTTACGCTGGCATGCGTGCTCCTGGAGAAATCCCTGATACTTGTTGTCTATAAGACACTGTATGGAGTCAACGTCCTCTCCGACATACTCCCTGTTTCATTGATCCAGGCTGCAGTTACCGGCGCATTGGCGCCGATCCTTTTTGCCCTGTTCCGTCGTCTTGAGGGTGTGCTGAGTGTTTGGGAATCGAGAGTATCTAGCCAACTATGATCCACGGAAGTTCAGAAAGAAACTCCGCGCTTTCACATGGCTTGTGCTGTGCGCCTTTTTTCTCCTGATTGCCAGGATGTGGTATCTCCAGATTGTCAAGGGGGATACTCTCAGGCAGCGGTCTGAAAGCAACCGGATCCGCATACAGGAGATTAAACCTCTCAGGGGGCTGATCGTGGACAGCCGGGGGGACATACTGGTGAATAATCAGTCCTCCTTTGACATATCCATTATCCCTGAAATCGCGAAAAATCCCGCGGATGTGAGAGACAGGCTGGCGGGACTGTTTGATCAGGGTGATACGGGCCTCTTTCTTGAGGAAACCACCTTCAAATCTGCGAGGCCTTTTGTCCCTGTCAAGGTGGCCCGGAATATCGGGAGAGATAAACTGGCGGTGGTGGAATCCCATGCCCTGAATCTCCCCGGCGTGGTCGTGGACATCGTCCCGGTGCGGGAATATATCTATGGCGAGATGGTTGCCCATCTCCTCGGCTATGTGGGGGAGATAAGCGCGTCTGAACTGGACCGGGACACCTCTGTCTCCTACCGGGCGGACGATGTGGTGGGAAAGTACGGAATCGAAAAGCATCTGGATGATGTGCTCAAGGGAAAAAGCGGCGGAGAACAAGTGGAGGTGGATGCGGCCGGGAGACGATTGAATGTACTGGGGAGCATTGATCCGGTTTCCGGACATACAATCGTTCTCAATATTGATTCCGACCTTCAGAAGGTATGCTGGGATGCATTCAAGGAGCGGGCCGGGACGGTGGTGGTCATGGAACCGCACACCGGAGCGGTCCTGGCGATGGTAAGCAGACCATCCTTCGACCCGAATCTGTTTAACCGGGGGATATCCGAACAGCGCTGGAAGGAGCTGACGGAGGATCCCCGGTGCCCCTTGCAGAACAGGGCCATCTCGGGGCAATATCCCCCAGGATCCACCTATAAATTGTTCGTAGCCGCGGCGGCCCTCGAAGAAGGTTTGATAACGAAAGATACGGAGACATGGTGCAACGGCACCTACCCGATGGGAAACCGCACCTTCAGGTGCTGGAAGAAGCGCGGCCACGGGACCGTCGATTTGCACCGCGCCATCGTGGAGTCCTGTGACGTCTATTTTTACCATCTGGGGGATCTCCTTGGCGTTGACACGCTGGCGAAGTATGCGCAGGCCTTTGGATTCGGATCCGGCACCGGCGTATCCCTTCCCGGGGAAAAAAGCGGGCTGGTTCCCACACGGGAATGGAAACTGAGACGGTTCGGAGAGCCCTGGCAGAGAGGTGAAACCACCTCGCTTGCCATAGGGCAGGGATTCGCCCTGGCGACTCCGCTGCAGCTTCTCAGGGCCTATTGCGCGCTGGCGAACGGAGGCACCCTTTACAAACCGTGGCTGGTAAAGAGGATTGAGACGGCTGATGGGCAGACGATACAAGAGTTTCCGCCGGAAATGGAGGGGGTTGTTCCGGTGAGCAGGAAAAATCTGGATATCTTGAGATACGCACTGTGGGGAGTGGTGAATGAACCCCACGGCACGGGCGGGGCGCTGAAGCGGAAGGAACAGGATGTGTGCGGCAAGACGGGAACCGCTCAGGTCATAAGCCTCCCGGATGATGACGAGGAACAGAAAACTGAAATCCCGTATCGGTTCCGGGACCATGCCCTCTTCGTCTGCTTTGCGCCGTACACGGACCCCGAGGTGGCCGTCATGGTTGTAGTGGAACATGGCGGGCACGGCGGATCGGCCGCCGCTCCCGTCGCACGCAGGGTCATTGACGGATATTTTCGTCTGGCACAGGAGCGGGGGGTGAAATGAAGATCGACCGCCGGCTGCTGATCAATTTCGACTGGGTCCTTCTGGTGATGGTGCTTCTGATCGGCGCCATCGGTATCCTGAACATATACAGCGCCAGCCACAACCTGTACACACGGGGAGAGCCCCTTTACATAAAACAGCTCTACTGGCTCCTTGTGGGGCTGGTCCTCATGGTGATCACCTTCAGCGTGGATTACCACACCATCATACGATATGCCTATCTCATCTATCTGGTGGGAGTCGCGCTCCTTTTCCTCGTGGCCCTCTACGGAGATATCACCCATGGTTCGCAGCGGTGGCTTGTTTTGTGGGGATTTTCCTTTCAGCCGTCGGAATTGATGAAACTGATCGTAATCATCGTCCTGGCGCGGTATTGCAATGATAACGCGCAGGACGGGTTTCGCGTGAGAGATCTTCTAATTCTGTTTGTCCTTGTGGGGCTTCCCTTTTATATGATAGCGCGGCAGCCGGATCTGGGGACGGCCATGTTCCTCGTGCTTCTTTTCGCGACGATCACGCTTTTCGTGGGGGTTGGCAGGAAACTCATTCTATGGAGTATTGCGGGGGGCATGGCGCTGGCGCCCGTGGGATGGCTGTTTGTTCTGAAGGACTATCAGAAGGAGCGGATCCTGACCTTTCTCGATCCTGACCGTGATCCCCTTGGCACGGGGTATCACATCATACAGTCGATCATCGCTGTCGGTTCCGGAAGTCTGTGGGGGAAAGGGTTTCTGAAGGGAACCCAGACGCAGCTCAAGTTTCTCCCGGAGCAGCAGACGGATTTTGCCTTTTCCGTTTTTGCCGAGGAATGGGGTTTCATCGGGGTTGTTGTTCTGATCGTTGCCTTTCTCGCCCTCATATTGTGGGGCCTGCAGATCGCCCGGAATTCGAGGGATTTACCGGGAACCGTGCTGGCTTTTGGGGTGACAATGTTTGTTTTCTGGGGTATATTTATCAATATCGGTATGGTCCTGGGCCTATTCCCCGTCGTGGGGATTCCGCTTCCTTTTATCAGTTATGGAGGCTCCTCACTGGTTGTGTTACTGATGGGGGCGGGTCTGCTGATGAACGTCAGCATGAGAAGATTCATACTCCAGCCGTGAGGGACCGGAAAACCGCTCGGGCAAATGGTGGCATCCGGCCCAGACGAAATAATGCGGGTGATACAAGACGGAAGCCCTGAGAGTCAGGAGATTATCTTCCTTATAGTTTTTTATTCCGGAACGGTGGTTTACAGAGAGGAGATGTTAGATGGCGGACAAAAGAAGGGATGTCGGTGAGGATATAAAGGCCTTTTTGGGGAGGGGCGCGGAGTTCAACGGAAAGCTGGTGCTGAATGGTTCCGTGCGGATCGATGGCGAGTTCAGAGGGGAGGCGATGGGGAGCGGAACGCTCTTCATCGGGGAAGGCGCCTATGCGGAAGCGGATATCGCTGTTGACAGTATCGTTATCTCCGGCGAGGTGCGCGGCAACCTTGATATCAAGGAAAAAACGGAGATTTCATCAACGGGGAGGCTGGTGGGGAACGTCAAGACGTCGGTCCTCGTGGTGCGGGAGGGAGCGGTAATCGATGGCGCGTGCCGGATGTCGGGTGAGACGGATGCGGGCAAGAATGAAGATGACACCATGACAAAATAACCAGCCTGTACTGCGGGGAGACGGGATGAGAATCCCATCTCCCGCGCATGGATGCGCCCCGCCTTTTCGCGTGTGACTCCCGGTCAAAAAAGCCTTGACAAGGGTACGGAGTTATGTTTAGTACCTCCCGGTCCGTGGCGGGTCTTGACGGGGGTCGCCTCATGCGCTGGCGCTATCAAAGGGATTGAAGAGCAACCCCTTTCCAGCTTTTTGATTTTTCTATATTTTATCCAAGGGATGGTAAACGGTAGTGGTAGAACTGAATTATACGGTTTGGATCCAGATGGCCAACTTCCTTGTGCTGATCGTGATTCTCAACTTCCTTCTCTACAAACCCGTCTTGAAGATCATCGAAAAAAGAAATCAGAAAATTGAAGATTCGAAAGAGAGGGTCCGATCTCTCGACGAGACCATCGAACGCAAGATGGCCCAGTACGAGGAGCAGATCCGTCAGGCTCGGACGGAGGCCGCCACGCAGAGAGATGCGATCAGGGACGAGGGGACGGAACGGGGAAAGGAAATCATTGACGCAGTTCGGGAGGATATCTCGAACCATCTGGAAAAATTCAAGGTTCAGTTGCACAGGGAAACGGATGATGCCAGGACCTCCCTTCGGGAGCAGACCCGCATGATAGCCCGGGAGATTTCCGAAAAGGTGCTGGGAAGAGGTGTGCAATGAAGAGATTTCTTTTCACTGTAGCAATGGTTGTCATCCTCCCCGCGCTTGCTTACGCATCGGGCAACGGCGAAGCGCACGAAGGGGGGATGGGCAACTTCTGGTGGAGAATGCTCAACTTCACCATCCTGGCCGTTGTTCTCTATAAGTTGTCAGCCAAGGCGATCGTGAATTTCTTCGTCGGGAACCGGGCTTCCATCAAAAATTCGCTGGACGAGGCGGTGCGGGCAAAAGAAGAAGCCGAAAAAAAACTGGAGGAACATTCCGCCAGACTGGATAAGGCGACGGCTGAGATAGCGGGCATCGCCGATATGATCAAGGCGCAGGGACTCGCTGAGAAGGAGAAGATCATAGAAGAGGCGAAAAAGACCGCCGAAAAAATGAAAGAGGATTCGGAAGCCAGGGTTGAACAGGAATTCAAGAGGGCCCTTCATCATCTCAGGAGGGAGGCCACCGAACTATCCGTTACCATGGCCGAAGAGATTCTTGCGAAGAATATCCAGGCGGAAGATCACGAGAAGATGGTCAACGATTTCTTAGACAGGATGGTGACCCGAAATTGATTGGAAGCGATATTGCCAAGAGATACGCCAGGGCGCTGTTTGACATAGCGCGGGAGGAAAATGCCATAGAAGCCATATACGGTGAGCTGAAGGGCTTCTCTTCCCTGCTGGCCGGGAGTGCGGACTTGACGGATTTCTTTGCCAATCCCGTCTTTGACAGTGCCGACAAGGCGGCGGTGATGGGAGAAATCATCAAAGAAATCAAAGTTTCCGTTACCACTTCCAATTTTCTGAAACTGCTGGTGGACAAGAGGAGAATCAACGCCATCGGACAGATTGAAGAATGTTATCGAAGGTATATGGATGAGGTCTTGAACAAGGTACGGGTTGAGGTAAAAACGGCATTCCCGCTGTCGAACGAGCTCTCCGAACGAATCAAGAAACAGATGGAAGGTTTGACCGGAAAGAACGTTGATATGGTTATTAATGAAGATCCTTCATTGCTGGGAGGGGTTGTGATCGGGGTCGGCGATACCCTGTACGACGGCAGTATTCGGGCCCAACTGAACAGCATACGGGAACTCATAAAGGAGGATATGTAAGGGATGGATGCAATCAGGGCAGAGGAAATAACCCAGGTAATTTCCAAGCAGATCAAGGATTATGAGAAAAAACTGGATGTGAGCGAGATCGGCACCGTCCTGTCGGTCGGTGATGGCATTGCCCGCGTGTACGGCGTGGAAAATGCCATGGCCATGGAACTCCTGGAGTTCCCCGGCGGCATACTGGGCATGGTTCTCAACCTTGAGCGGGACAACGTCGGCGTCGCCATCCTGGGTGAAGACATACATATCAAGGAAGGGGACGTGGTCAAGAGAACAGGCAAAATCGCGCAGATTCCCGTCGGAGAAGCCGTCCTCGGACGCGTGATCGATGCCACGGGAGCACCCTTGGACGGAAAAGGACCGATCGAGACCGATACCTACAGCAGAATCGAGGTGGTTGCCCCCGGCGTGATCCACCGGCAGCCGGTCAACCAGCCCCTGTACACCGGCCTGAAATCCATCGATGCCATGACCCCCATCGGGCGGGGGCAGCGCGAACTGATCATTGGGGACCGCCAGATCGGCAAGACGGCGATCTGCGTCGACGCCATCATCAGACAGAAGAATACTGGCATCAAGTGCATCTATGTGGCGATCGGACAGAAAAAATCGACCGTGGCGCAGGTGGTCGAGGTCTTGAGAAAGCATGACGCCATGGATTATACCTGTGTTGTTTCCGCCTGCGCGAGCGACCCGGGGACGCTGCAGTACATCGCCGCCTTTGGAGGGTGCAGCATAGGCGAGTACTTCAGGGACAGAGGGCAGGACGCCCTGATCATTTACGACGATCTCTCCAAACAGGCCGTGGCCTACCGGCAGATATCGCTGCTTCTGCGACGACCCCCCGGACGCGAGGCATACCCGGGAGACATCTTCTATAATCACTCCCGGCTGCTGGAGCGCGCCGCCCGGGTGAGTAAGGAGCGGGGCGGCGGTTCCCTCACGGCCCTTCCCATCATCGAGACCCAGGCGGGGGACGTCTCCGCCTTTATCCCCACGAACGTCATCTCCATTACCGACGGTCAGGTCTTTCTCGAGCCGGATCTTTTCTACGCCGGTGTCAGACCCGCGATCAATGTCGGCATCTCCGTTTCCCGGGTCGGGGGCGCAGCCCAGGTGAAGGCGATGAAGCAGGTCGCCGGCACTCTGAAACTCGATCTGGCCCAATACCGGGAACTGGCCTCCTTTGCTCAGTTCGGGAGCGATCTTGACAAGGCGACCCAGGCTCAGCTGGAACGGGGGGGCAGGCTCGTCGAGATACTGAAACAACCCCAGTATCAGCCCATGTCCCTTGCCCAGGAGGTGGTGGTTCTCTACGCGGGAGTCAGAGGGTTCATCGACAAGTATCCCATAGAAAAAATCAAGGAATATGAGAAACAGCTCCTGAGCTTTATGAACACCAAGCACCAGGATGTCCTGGACGAAATCGATGAAAAACAGGAGCTCAAACCCGATCTGGACGACAAAATCAAGGGTGTCTTGACGGAGTTTGATTCCGTATTTGCCTCCGCTTAGAGAAACAGGCATCCGGGTTGTCCATAATCCGGTTGGGGCATCGAGGAGTATGCTGTAATGGGCGCATCGTTAAAAGATATCAAGAGACAATCTATAGCCGTCGACAAGACACGGCAGATCACCCGGGCCATGAACATGGTTGCGGCGTCGAAGCTGAAGGCGGCGCAGGCCAAGATGGAGAATTTCCGTCCCTATGCGGACAAACTGATGGAGGTGTTCGGCAGCCTGGCCGCGAGAGTCGTGTCAACGACGAATCCCCTCCTTGCCGTGCGCGAGCCTCAGAAGATCCGGGTGATCGTAATGACGTCGGACAGAGGTCTGTGCGGCGGATTCAATACGAATGTGGTCAAGGAAGTGGAGAAGTTTTCGCGGATACAGAAGGCCGAAGGAAAAGAGGTATCGATCATCGCCGTCGGCAAGAAGGGGCGCGACTTCTTCAAGAAAAAGCTCTCCATAACCAGCGCGCATGTAGACCAGCTGAATCGATTTGATATCGGCCTGGTCTCGCGTATTGCCGACGATGTGATCCCCCCTTTTATCAATGAAGAATATGACGAGCTGTACCTCTGTTACAATGAGTTTCGCAATGTCGCCTCCCAGAAACCCGTCCTGACGCGCCTGCTTCCCGCGGCCTCCCTCGATCCAGCAAAGGGGGAGGAAGTTGAGGCGGTCGCCGATTACGTTTACGAGCCTTCCGAAGAAGAACTTCTGGCCCATATCGTCCCCATGTATCTGCGGGTCCTGATCTACCGGGGGCTCCTGGAGACGTCGGCGGGCGAGCACGGAGCACGGATGGTTGCCATGGATAATGCGACGAGCAGCTGTGAAGATATGCTGCAAAGCCTCACACAGCAATTCAACAGGGCGCGGCAGGCGGCCATCACCGCCGAACTGATGGATATCGTGGGCGGTACGGAGGCGCTGGCGGCAAAGGGGTAGCTGCATCAAAGAGTCGGAGAAACTACTGAAGGAGACAGGAATGAATACAGGAAGGATTGTACAGGTAATTGGTCCCGTGGTCGATGCGGAGTTTCAGGAGGGGAATCTCCCGAGCATCATGAACGCCCTCACGATTACGAATCCGACCATTAATGATGAAGAGGATAACCTTGTTGTTGAAGTTGCCCAGCATCTCGGCGACAACGTGGTCAGATGCATTGCCATGGAGATCACCGACGGCCTTGTGAGGGGGATGCCGGTCACGGATACGGGAGCCCCCATTACCGTCCCCGTGGGGAAAGCCTGCCTGGGAAGAATCCTCAATGTGATCGGCAAGCCGGTTGACGGCTTGGGACCGGTCAGTACCGAGAAGACCCTCCCGATCCATCGCGAGGCACCCTCGTTCCTGGAGCAGGATACATCGGTGCATGTTCTCGAGACGGGCGTAAAGGTCATCGATCTCCTCGTTCCCTTTCCCCGTGGCGGTAAAATGGGGCTTTTCGGAGGTGCCGGGTGCGGGAAAACGGTTGTCATGATGGAGATGATCCATAATATCGCCATGCACCATGGCGGTATCTCTGTCTTCGGGGGTGTCGGCGAGCGGACCCGTGAGGGGAATGACCTCTATCTGGAAATGAAGGAATCCGGGGTTATCGAAAAAGCGGCCCTCGTGTATGGTCAGATGACCGAACCTCCGGGAGCGCGGGCCAGGGTGGCCCTCACGGCGCTCACAGAGGCGGAGTACTTCAGGGACGAAGAGGGACAGGATGTGCTTCTTTTTGTTGACAATATATTCCGATTTACCCAGGCGGGGTCCGAGGTGTCGGCCCTCCTGGGACGGATGCCGTCCGCGGTCGGGTATCAGCCGACGCTGGCCACAGACTTGGGTGAACTCCAGGAGCGGATCACCTCGACCAACAAGGGATCGATCACGGCCGTCCAGTGTGTGTATGTCCCCGCCGATGACCTGACCGATCCGGCGCCGGCCACCACCTTTGCCCACCTTGACGGAACGGTCGTTCTCTCCCGGCCCATCGCGGAACTGGGGATCTATCCCGCGGTGGACCCGCTCGATTCGACCTCCCGCATCCTTGACCCCAACGTCCTGGGCGAGGATCACTATCAGACGGCGCGGGATGTTCAGATTATCCTTCAGAAATACAAAGACCTCCAGGATATCATCGCGATTCTCGGCATGGACGAGCTCTCGGAAGAAGACCGGCTGACGGTCAGCCGGGCACGGAAGATCCAGCGATTTCTCTCCCAGCCTTTCTTTGTGGCCGCGCAGTTTACCGGAACGGAAGGGAAGTTCGTGTCGGTCGGGGATACAGTCAAGGGGTTCAGAGAGATCCTGGACGGTGTTCACGATGATCTGCCCGAGCAGGCGTTCTATATGGTTGGCGGCATAGACGAGGTCAAGGAAAAAGCCGCTCGACTCAGGGAAGACTAAGCCGGAGGACTGTCGGATGCATGATGAACTGTTGTTGGAGATCGTAACGCCCGATCGCCTGGCCTTCAGCGATGTCGTGGAAGAGGTGACGCTGCCCGGGGTTGAGGGAGAATTCGGGGTGCTGATCGGTCACGTGCCCTTTCTGAGTTCCATCAAGGTCGGAGAGCTCAACTACACCAAAGACAACAAAAAAACATATTATCTCGTGGGGGAGGGATACGCCGAAGTCACGGGGCTCAAGGCAACCGTTCTCGTTGAATCCATTGAGGAGGCCTCTTCCATAGTAGAGGAAGAAGCCAAAGAGGAACTGGAAGCCGCCCAGGCCGGATTGGCCAAGCTGAATAAAGACGATCCCGATTTTGAAAAAGCAAAGAAGGCCTTGGATATCGCCGAGACAAGGCTGAAAATTGCGGAGAAGGCGTAGAGAACACTTCAGTTAACATTCATCATGTCCGCTGTGCCGCAGGCGAGTGAACTCATCCGGTCGGCGGCGCATTTCTCGTGCCTGTCCTGTTTTCTTGCGATAAGAGCCGACGGAGGGGGGTGGCTCATGAAGAGTGCAAGGGAGGGATTGCTGGGTATCTGTATCCATGCTGCCCTGATCGCCGTATTCTTCCTGGTTTTTACCGATTCCGCCGGAGCGGCCGAGGCCGCATCCCATTCCGGACATGACATCGGGGGGGAACTTCCCGTCTGGACCGCTCTCCCCTTTGCGGGGATTCTTCTGTCCATCGCCCTCTGCCCCCTCCTTATGCCCCATTTCTGGCATAACCACTTTGGAAAGATTTCCGCCCTCTGGGCCGTTCTCTTTGCTGCGCCGTTCCTCTTTTTCTATCAGCATGTGGCGGTGTATCACATCCTCCATATCTACCTGATAGACTATATCCCCTTTATTATCCTTCTGTGGGGGCTCTTTACCGTAGCCGGGGGGATCGTCATCCGGGGTTCACTGAAAGGGACGCCCGCGCTCAACACCATACTGCTTTTGATCGGCACGATGCTGGCCTCGTGCGTGGGAACGACGGGGGCGGCCATGGTCATGATCCGTCCCGTTCTCCGAGCGAACAAAGACCGCCTGAAGAAGACACATGTGGTCTGCTTCTTCATATTTCTCGTGGCGAATATCGGTGGTTCTCTCACGCCGCTGGGCGACCCTCCCCTGTTCCTCGGCTTTCTTCACAATGTTCCCTTTTTCTGGGTCACAACCAATATCCTCCCCCATATGCTCGTCTCCTCCGGGATCCTGCTGATCCTCTTTTTTATCGTTGACAGCCTGTTTTACCGGCGTGAGAAAGGGGGACAGGGAAAAAGTGAGCCTGAAGAAGAAAAGGTTCCCTTCAAGATAGAAGGGGTTGTCAACTTTCTCTTTCTCCTGGGGGTGGTCAGTCTCGTCCTGATGAGCGGGTACTGGAAACCGGGACACTTCATGCTGTTGGATGTGCACGTGGAATATCAGAATATCCTGAGGGATGTGGGTATTATCGCGATGGGCATCCTTTCCCTGATCTTCACATCCAGACAATTGCGGGAAGCCAATGACTTCAGTTGGTTTCCCATTATGGAAGTAGCCAAACTGTTCGCCGGCATCTTTATGACGATCATCCCGGCGCTGGCGATACTGAAGGCGGGGAGCGCGGGGGCCTTGTCCGGGCTTGTGGCCATCGTCCGGGAGCCGTATCATTACTTCTGGGTCACCGGCGCCCTTTCGTCGTTTCTCGACAACGCGCCCACCTACCTCACGTTTTTCAACCTGGCTCTCGGCAAGCTGTCCATCACGGAGTCGGCCGTTCCGGCGGCCCTTGCGGCAGGGGAGGCTACGGCCAACCCCGAATTTATCCTGTACCTGAAGGCCATCTCCGCGGGCGCCGTTTTTATGGGGGCGAATACCTATATCGGCAATGCCCCGAACTTTATGGTCAAGTCAATCGCCGAAGAGGCCGGGATCAACATGCCGAGCTTCTTCGGTTACATGATAAAATACTCAATACCCATTCTCATTCCCGTGTTTCTTCTCGCCACCTTCATGTTCTTTTAAGAGGCGGGGAAAAGGATGGTAAGAAAGGCGTTTCGGCGTGAACAGGGAGTACTGCGAGGTGGTGATAGAGGGATCATTTGATCTCATGAAAGGGTTCGTGGTGGGAGTCCTCGAGGGGAAGGGAATCCAAGGGGAGGCGATCTTCAGCGAGGATCATCACGTGGAGAATGAGAGCGCCTTCGGGCAGATGCTGCGCCTTATCGGCGCCCGAGGAAACCGTTTTCGCCTTATCATCGGCACCGGTTTCTTTGAACTGTTCAAAGAGGCCCTGGAAAGGCGGAGTGACGAACTCGCCCTGAAAATCGTTTCTGAGAAGAGGATCAGGCAGTCCTCCTTCGGCTTTCGCTTCCGGGCCTATACACGGGAACTGGGGGACGAATTGAAAGTCCTGTTCGGGAATCCGCCCGAGGGGCTCCATGTAAAAGATTATCATCCCGCAGAGAAGGTCCTGCCCGAAGGAAAAGGAGTGGAGGCCTACGCGCCCCTCCACGAATATGAGGTAAAGGCGACGGGAATCATCTATGGCCCGGTCAGGGATGTCATTGATTTCTACGGCAGGGCGGAACACTACGACATGGTGCAACTCGACAAGATAAAGCTGGAATACGCAGATTTCTGAAACGCCCGTCGCGCCTTTCTGAATCCTCAAGATTATACCTGTCTTTGCAATTGGGACCCTTTTGGGCTTACGCACGCCGTGCGGTCAGCCCCCCTTCTCTGAATACATCGGTGGGTGTCCTGCGCCGCCGGCTCAATCTACGGCCGGTGAACGGCGCCCCTCCGCTGTGAGTAGCTTTGGCGGTCCTGACATCATACGAGCCCCGTATCCCCATCCATCATGCAGATATCCGGGAAACGGTGCCAAACCAGTTAGTCATTGACAAAGACCGGCGCTCATTGTACTCCTGTATCCCATAAAAGAGGCGGTGCACGGTGCCATGCATGCAGGGTTCATCAGGATCACGGCTACAGGCCTGGGAAGCGGTCTTTCCCCCCTCGCTCCCGGTACGGCAGGGACGCTGGTGGGCGTGCCGGTTTACCTGGTCTTCAGCCGGCTTCCGTGGCCGGTCTATCTTCTCTCTGCCGTGACCTTCGCGTTCTTCGCCGTGTATGTATCTCAGGAGGCGGAGCGGATATACGGCACGAAAGATCCGTCCCGGATCGTTATCGACGAGATCGCGGGATTTCTGGCAACCATGTTCCTGGCAGCGCCGACCCTTTCGCATATCGCTGCCGGGTTTGTCCTCTTCCGTGTTTTCGACATTGCCAAGCCTTTCCCCATCCGCCTCTGCGAGCGAAGGCTCCCCGGGGGGTATGGTGTCGTGGGCGATGACATTGTGGCGGGCGTGTACGCGAATATCGTACTGCTCCTGTTGATACGATTTCTGGGTTTTTAAGGGGAATGGAATGAATATCGGACTGCTGGTAATCGGAAACGAACTGACGAGCGGTATGACGCAGGACACAAATTCCTCTTTTGCAGCGGGGGAACTCAATGCGCAGGGATGGCTCGTATCCGCCGTCATGGCTGTCGGCGACGATGCCGGGGCCGTCAAAGGGGGGCTTGACTACCTGCTGGGCGTCTCCGATGCCCTGATCGTCATGGGGGGGCTCGGTCCGACCGTGGATGACATAACGACCGCGTGTATTGCCGGGGCGTTCGGTCTCACGCTTCACACCGATGAATCTGTCCTGAAACGGCTCAAGGAGCGATTCGCCGGATTCAATATACCGTGGACGGAAAATAACGCGAAACAGGCGATCTTCCCGGAGGGCGCCCTGATTCTCAATAATCCGGCGGGGACCGCATGCGGATTCTGCGTGGAGCAGGCCGGGAAACCGGTTATTGTCATACCGGGGGTCCCAGCCGAGGCGCGGCGCATGATGGCTGAGGGGGTGATTCCCCTGCTCGCCGATCGGCTCGGCTCCCGTGAACAGATCCTGAAACGCACCCTCAAAGTCTTCAGGCTTACCG
>Ga0068712_1003789_pt1 | contig 13607 bp, 12 predicted proteins | sample MTBAKSrepl1MetaG_FD_62987 | JGI IMG/M metagenome (GOLD analysis project Ga0068712, IMG submission 62987) | Enrichment culture microbial communities from Arthur Kill intertidal strait, New Jersey, USA, that are MTBE-degrading - MTBE-AKS1... | ecosystem: Environmental > Aquatic > Marine >... | reverse complement strand
ATTAGCAACTGTCCAAACGTTTGGACAGTTAACGGCCAGCCATAAAATTCAAATTACACGGCTGGATGAAACGAAAGATAAAATAAGATTCGCCAATGAGACGGTTGAAAATTCTTATTCGGTCAGACAGCTAAAAGAGGCGATTGACCGGTTTCTGAAAAAAGCCAAGCCGGAGATGCCGTTCCAGCTTACATACCTTATCAGTAGGCCGGAGCAATTATTCGGAAATTCATATGCCCAAATAGCAGATGAAAAATCATTGTCAAATTTGAGGTTGACGACTATCCATAGGCTGCAGACCCAGGCTGATGGGAAAATTGCAGAGATTGAAAAAAATATCGAAACTCAAAAATCTTATGTTGAGGGATATAGACAGCTCCGGAAAACACTTGAACAAGTTGAAAAACAAAAACAGCAAAAGCCAAATTCTGTTCAGAGCGCAGTTGTCAGTCTTAAAGCTGGAGACATCAAAAGTTCACCAAATGGAAAAGCGCAGTTGACTTATGAAGGAAGGACTGGAATCGCGGAAACAAATGGATTTCAAAAGAAACAGCTTGCTGACTTTGCATGCAACATCGGAAATGTGTGTGAATTCGGATGTACCTTTTGTTACGTTCCATCGGTCACGACCAAACAAAAATATGTTCAGGATGCTTTAAGTCGCTATAACATCGACGAAATCAGCCTTTACCGGACCAAGGAGAACCTTTTAAAATGTGTGGAACGCGATTTGAAAAAATTTACTCCAGGCGACACCCGCACTGTTTTCTTCTGCACCACCTGTGATCCATGCGCAACGGAAGAGCATGCCGACATCACGACCAGCGCTTTAAAAATGATAATGGAATCTTCGGATCTCAAGGCAAGAGTGCTATCAAAGAGTAAGTTGCTAAAAGAAATAGGCGCCAATCTGCGGGATTACAAAAATCGCATCTGTTATGGTTTATCGACTGGCACGATCCGTCCGGAAGTCGGTAAATGCATCGAGGAGAATGCCACCCCGCTTCTTGAAAGGATCGATGTTCTTAAATGGCTCCAGAATGAAGGGTTCAGAACATTTGGGATGCTGTGCCCAATATTGCCATCCGAAATCGGACATTTAGACAAATTGATTGGTGCTGTTAATCCATCTGTTTGTGAGGGTGTTTGGGCCGAGCCGATTAATGTCAGAGGGAAATCTTTGGTAAAGACTTGTCAAAAATTGAAAGACCACGGACTCAATGAGGATGCCGACGCTCTGCAGGCAATTATGGGCAACAAAGAAAGTTGGCGAAAATATTGTAAGGAGCTTTTTTTAGAACTTAAAGAAAAGATGAAACAACGAAACGTGTCGGAAAAATTGAAATTCCTTCAGTATGAAGAAAAAAACGCTCCTGATTTCAACCAATTTTTTAAATCACAACCCGAAGCGGTCTGCCTATGGTAGCCGGGAGAAATAAATGAACAAACTCGAATTGATCGAAGCCCTAAAAAATCAGGAAAATTTGACGAAGGCTGAAGCCGCCAAGGTGGTTGAAATCTTTTTCGGGGAGATGGCCGATGCTCTTGCCAAGGATGAAAGAGTTGAAATCCGGGGCCTGTGCTCTTTCTATGTCAAAAAATACAAGGGATACACCGGCAGGAATCCAAAGACAGGCGAAACCACAATGGTCAAGCCCAAAAAGCTGCCTTTTTTCAAGGCGGGGAAAGAGTTAAAGGACAGGGTGGATCAGAGCCGATAATGCGTCCGTCCTGCAATTTTTTATCGCCCGGTCAAAATCCAATCGGAAACAGAAAGGAGGGATGAATATGGAAACCGGCGACAAGGTTAAAACGATTTTCGGAAACATTGAAACGATCATGAAGGTCGAAAGATCCAGGGTGATCACCTTTGAATCGGCGCGTGAAAATTTCTGGTATCATCCGACTAAAATTTTTCCTGTATATTGTCCTGAAATGATAAATAAGATGGAAGGAGAATAAAGATGGAATTGATTGATGATTTTGACAAATCGGATGTTCTGATATATCTCGATAAGTTAGACGTGATGGATATTAAAGATTTGTATCGTCAAGCGGTAAATTATTTTATTTCGGGAGAGAGGAAAGCGGCATATCTTATGTTTAAGAAGGTCGTGGAAAACGACCCAGCGTATGTCCATGACGACCCACAAGAATGTTATTCAGATACTGCCTATTATTATTTAGGGGCATGTTATGAACGCAATTTCAAAGATTTAGATGGAGCAATAGAACTTTATACAAAGGCTATTGAACTGTGCCCAAACGATTTCGCTTCGTGGAAAATGCGTAGTTTTTGCCATATGCAAAAAGGTGAATACGAAAAAGCTGTCGCTGGTTTTGAGAAGATAATAAGAGATAAGCTGGATGCAGGTCCTGAAGCAGACATTGTTGAAGAGGCGCTTGGCGAGGCGAAAAAGGCTCTAAAAAAGAAAAATCAATAAAATTGTACCAACGCTGGAAATTGGTTTTACACGAAATAAAAAAATGCATTCTTGGTGCGGCTTATCCAATTCAGATAGACCGCCCCTACAGTCTCAAACGGCATCTTTGAGCTTTTTACCGGCTTTAAACTTGACAGTTGTGGATGCCTTGATTTTAATTTCCGCACCCGTTTGAGGGTTGCGACCTTTCCGGGCTTTTCTACGACCTGTTGAAAATGTGCCGAAGCCAACCAGGGATACCTTACCATCTTTTTTCTTGAGGGCTTTGGTCACGCCGTCAATAAAGGAAGCCAGTGCTGCTCCGGCTGCAGCTTTGGTGATTTTTGCGTCCGTTGCCATTTTTTCAATTAATTCTGCCTTTGTCATCTGTTCCCCTCCTTTTTGGTGTTTGATGTTCTCTCGACCTGGTTAAGGTTTCATCATTTATTATTTATTTTTTTATACTCACCGGATGTGACGCATCGGCGTATTATCCTTTATTTAATCTGATGACGATAGAAACGCAATTTTGCATAGGCCCGATAGTCATGGGCGTCACGATAGTCACGATAATCAGTAGTCAGACCCCAAGACCTTGCTTTGACCTTTGTCAATGACTGACCCTTTGTCTTTTTTTAGGGCTAATAGCTGAGCTCTCCTTGATAATGCTGCCTGCGAACGCTGTTTTGTTTGGCTGGTAAACCGTGACGCTTCCCTCAAGTTCGCCATGATGGTCCGGTTTGACCAGTAACAATAAGACGAAGCGCGCACCAAGCTGCGGGTCAATCACTAAATCGTACATGGTATTGTGGTCCCGTCCGCTTGGTTCCAGTGCGAATGAATGGTGCGAGTGCCATTCGCCCAGATAATTAAACCTCGTGTAATCGTGTTTGGTGATATCAAAAAAAGCACGAAGTGGCGCAATAATCTCTTCAACCAACCTTATGAAGACTGCAAACGTGCCCCCTTTACGCTGTATGGTTATCTCCTTCACACGAAATGTATCGGACCCGATGTGTTCTCCCATAAGGATGCCGCCTATCTCTCGCTTCCCAGCTTGACGCAAGGCGTCAACCAGTTGCTGGGAAATTTCAGGGGGTATTAGAAGTTGCATTGTCGTCCTTCTTAAGTATGTCGCATAGGAACTTTATGTCCTCGGGTCCGAGTTCTTGTTTTTTGCCATTGCCCCAGCCGTCGACCGAATATGATTCTGTTGAGATCGGTCTTGTATCGAACGGGGCTTCGAAGACCCAGCCTTCAGTCAATCCGATTAGATACATCGAGTATGGAAAAATTGAGCGTTCGGGTGGGGTAAAGCAATCCGGCACAAGGCGCACAGCATGATGCGCGATAATGGCGACATCCGCATCAGATGCCACCAGAACCTCGCCTTCTTCGTTTTCGATGGCGTAATTGCCAAGAATAGGCCCTAAATTAGGAGCTGAGTTAACAGTGCAGAACTGTAGGTATGCTCCGCGCATGTCCTGCGGTGTTGGGTCTATCCCAGGTCGGCTCCTTGCGATCAGACCACCTAATCCTCCGCAAAACACTTCCATCCAGACCATGGGCAGGCTGGTCGTACGAGCTACAGACGCTAACAGGTTGAACGCCCTCGCATTAGCCGTCGCATCAATTAAAATATCGCATGAAGCCAACCGGTTTAGAGCCCCATTAATGGCGGCGTTGGATTCCTGCCCAGTAATGTGCAAGCGACTAACCTCAATCTGAGATTCAGGCGCTACTAATCCAATTGCGATCTTCATTGCATCTACTTTGTGCTGAACCACCGCCTGCCAATCCAAAGAGTGCCGCTGGAGGTTTTCCGGCAAAAATAAGTCATGGTCAATCAGGTAGAATTTACGGCATCCCATGCGGGCAAGGCTCATGGCTATCTTACTGCCGACCGATCCCAATCCCACGATACCGATGGTTTTATAGTTAAGTTCGTTCCATTCTGGGGAACGGGTCTGAACTGGCTCATCATCTGACTGTACCCTTGAACACACGAAAACATCTTCATCTGGGAATACGATAAATAGGTACAATTCCCCTGCTCGATCTACTATCAGGACACCTGATATCGATCTTCCGAATCCATCAACAGAAGAAGATCCATTAGTGGAGAGAAGTTTTGCCTCTTCCGTGCCAGCGAATAGGTTTCGTATATCCGCAAGCTTTTTTGGATGTCCGATATCACTCTTTCCCAAATCTGTTTTGAACCAGATGCCGATTTTGAGTTCCCCAACTCCCGGTAAGTTTGATGGGATCTGGTCGTCCTTGAGTTCGCTACCCACTAACTGTTTGGCTTCGTGGATTATGCTTATCCAGGTTTCACCCGTCTTGCGGAACGAAAATTTGAAGGTTCCAATAGAATGCTCTGACTGGCTTGCGAGATAATCGGAGAGCGCTTTACCCGTATACCAGCGAATCAATGTGCCACGTAATTCCTGGCCCACTGTCAATTTGTGGCGAGATGGCGCAACCACGGGGATATCGGGGCGCTCTTCGCCCAAAGGGTTCTCAATTTCGAATAGGCGGTGTGTGCTTTCTATCATCTGAACTGAAGTGACGTCACGGTGCCAATTGTCAGGCCCCCACTCTAAACAGAGCGGGCCATCTGCTCCACCATACTGATGGGTGGAAACCCTATCTTTCATTTTCTGAGGGCGCACAATAATTGGCGCGTCGGGATACAGGATAGGAAATGAGGCTCGTACTTCGTAGTCATGGCCTTTGACACGAATAACTGCATCGAGGACAAGCCCATCTTCATCTATGCGCCATTCTGTACCAATAAGCCAGTTAGCTGAACGCATCAGCTCCTCAATACCTGCGCGTTCCAACTTAAGCCTTTCCGGATTTCTCAGAAACCAAGGCATCATACTCGGAACCTATAGGCGAAGCCTGCTGGCTTCTTCGGGATGAGCGGCTTGTCCGGAAAGCTCAGCCCAGCAGGGACTGCGGCAGGTTTGAGCAGCCCACTGGTCGGGCCGATCCCAATTTTAGTGCTGATATCCTTTACGTTGAGTAACGCGCCGAGTTTGTTTTTCGCCATCTCCACAATTATCTCCGGCTTGCGCTCATTCCCAATGGCCGCGAAATATATCTGGGCCTGACGCAGCCAGCGCCCAAACTTCGCTTCCAGATTGTGGTGGCGTGACCCCGAATCACTCCATTTGTCGGCAAAGTCCTCGGCTGGGTTGACTGGGTTTGGCACGCGGGGGGAGGTAGGGTTTACAAGTGCTCCCATTGTGGTCAAGATTGTCTCCAATGCATCCGCAATTTCGACTTCGCCTTGATATGCCCTGGCTGAAAGTGTCGTGATGATGATGGAGGCCGGTTTTCCGTCTGGGTCGTCAGCAAAAAACATATCCCTGTGACGTTTCAGCAGCTGCACGCACCGCTGCAGGGGGGACTTCCACCGGTAGACGGGCAACTCGTCCACCTTCGCCGCTCTGGCCTGTAGTGCGAGGCCCTCCATCAGCGCCTTGGCCAGCTTCATGCGCGACTCAAACCAGCGGGCAAAGCCCTCTGAGTTACTGAGCCGCCAGGCATCGTCGATGACGCGGTAGTTCCACATCCGATCGTCGGTGATCGCCCCCGTCAAATTGGCCACGAGCGAGGATAGCCCAGCCGGAGCTCCTGTCCGGACGATCGCTTCATGGATGAGCTGCATGCGCTCTGAAGTCTCAGGTATGGATGGGACTGTATCCAGGTGAAACTTAAGCGTGTCCGCATATTTCAGACGCCAGCAGCGGTGTTTTTCCTCTTTCTTTTCTTTGATTCCACGTGCGACTCGGTAGTCCTCGATGTCGGCGCCGACAAGGTTTTTGAGTTGCTGCTGGGTGTGGGTAGCCTTCGTGACGCCCACCCTTAGACGGCAGCCCATGTCCAGATCGTACTCCCCGTCATCGTCCACAGGGCGGATTACGGTCCCTAACCGGAACGACCCCTGCGAGTATATGTGAGGGTCGAAGGTGTGGCAGCGGGCTTCCTTTCGACCAAACCATTCACTCAGGTCCTTGTATCTGGCTTCCGCCTTTTCGTAGGCGGAGTCAGGGATGTCAATGTATCCAGCGACCTCTTCGATGATACGGTTTCTGGTGGCATTATTCATGATCGGTTCCTCCTATTTCTAAAGCACGTATGAATTTCTTGCACTCGTTGTTCTGGTCGTAAATGATCCACGGGCCGTCGGCTTTTGGCATCCGTACCCGACCGAGGTCGACGGCGCACGCGACGGGCATAGCGGGGAAGATCGCCAATGGCGTATGCTTTCCGTGCACCTTGCCGATTTCCACAATGAGCTGGCGGACGGTTTCCCGAAATTGAGAGAGCTGTTCCCTGGATCTCAGGAAGTCGTTGTGGGGGCGCTCAATCGTTAACTCCCAGATGGAAACCGCTTCTCCCAAAACAGCGGTGATGCGCGACGGCGCGATGTGGTCGCTTAAGGATATCACCAGTGCGGGCAAGTGCAAGGAGGATGCTGGTCGGTTGACCAAGAAGGTGAAATTGGCTGGCCCTGATAGCCAATTCCAAGTCTGGAATGGTTCCCTGTGCAACTGATAGGTCTGCTCGGGCACCTTGTCGGTCAGCAGCGAGCCGAACAGGGTCATCAATGGGATAGGTGCCAGAGCGAACAGGGAGAGATGCGGGTACTCGGTGCCATCGATCAATGGGCGAATTTGGCGGTTGAAGGCGATTTTGAGGTTATCGGCTTCTGTTTTCCAGTAGGTAGGATCGCTGTCCTTGCCCTCCCAGCTCATCGAGAGTTGGATTGGACGCTCCTCAGCCGGATACCAGTCAGGGAACAAAGCTTCATTCGCAGCCTCGGGTTGCAGCTTCGATGTCTGGTCTCCGATGTTCGCCCCGTAAAGGATGACGTGTGACTTCTTGGTGGGGTTCACGCCTGTAACGATTGCAATGCGCTTCTCGTGCTCCTCCTTCCATTTGATCAGCAGTTCCGCAGAGTAACGCGCGCCTTCTTCGTCTTGGTCGATCGTCTTGTGGCAGTCGTGGCAGACTAACATCAGATTCGCCACCTCGTTAAGTTGTTTTTTGTTCGTAACAAAGGGACCCCAGCCCCGCGGCCCGATTTCGGAGAAAGAGTAGATGTGGGCTTTCTCCGATATGTTAACCTGTTCTTGCGTCACTGGGGATTTAAACACGGGACGATTGCAGCCATCGAACTGGCACCTTCCCGCGGCCCGGGCCCAGAGCTCCCTCTCGACCTCGCGCTTCACGTATCGGGTGACTTCTTTAGCCATGAAATGGGTCCTCATATTTCAGTTCTTAAAATATCATGCACAACGGGGCGCGGGTGAGCAACAAGCTTGCTTGTAAGATCGAACCGCATGGATGGGCTGCGCTTCGCTACACCCTCAGGTTGAATTCGATAGTCGAGCATACTTTCATTAAGCGAAACAACCGCCATGCTCAACCATACTCGCTGTATCATTGAGTTTCGGGCGTGTTGAAAAGGAGCGGTTTTGGAAGGTTCGATTTTAGATCAGGCCAAGATAAGCAACACACCCATTTTGCTAACAATTTATCCCCTTTAATCAAACATTTGTCAACAATTGAATCCTATACAGTCCTGGCAGGGTCAAGGTCCTATCATCAAATCTTGAAAAAGTGGGATGATAATGTGAAGTTTTCGCGTGCGGGAGAATGTGCCCTGCACTTCAATTCACTATTTCCGGTCACATCAGCCCGCCTCATTATCCGGCATATGGACCAATCGAATTATACCGAAGCATCCAGGCAATTACTTAAAGGGAAAAACGGACTGAAACATAGCATATTATCGTAGTGGTTATGGTAAGTTAGCTTCGAATTGGCATGAGAATAGTGTCAATTGCACCATCAGCATGACCCATGATTTGATACTTTCCAAACGTTTGGACAGTTGTTTATGGAACCAGTTGATGCTGGTGGTTGATGGTTCTGCGGGTCCAAACTCTACGATTTACCACGGGATTTCTGAGTCTTCCGAATCGGAATCTGGCTCAATTCCCATCCAGAAAATGTTATGGATCATTTCCGATCCTGGTTTTTGCCTGTTATGGATACACATATTGAAAGTTGCGCCACCTGCAGATGGAGCAAGTACGGCCTCTAATTCTCCACACTGATATATTTCTTTACATGTCTCAATTATGGATAACTCAAAATCTTCTCCAGACCTTTCGCCGCCGTTACGGAAGTGAATGTCAAAGCGCTTTACAAAAGTATATTGTTTCTCATTTGCCGTTAGTACCATATCTGCGATAACCTCAGCGATATTAGCAGAATCCCCAATTGTATAGTCTATTTTGAGGGTGGCGAAACCTTTCTTCTCACTTAACCGAGATTTCTTCGACCAAGCTCCTTTTTCTATCTTGGTACCCTTTCTTACAGCCAGCCTTACCCAATTTAAATACATTTTTCTATCCATCCTCATGACCTCCTTTATCCACGATCCTTAAAAAGTCAGTACCAGCTCGCAATTTGGGTGCAAAAAGCTTTGCTATAATAGTAAATTCTTATAGTGTAGTCAACCATTTATCCAGTCCCACTTATAAACCAGTCCCCAGTTCAACCAGATAACCGACCCCAATTCAATCCCAATTGATGCTTCAACTTTGTTGATGGATCTATCTGCCTGTTGTGGGGTCTACATAGCGAGCTTTACCGGTGTTATAAATCCAGGGGGTTTGATGGCAAGCACCGAACATGCCAACTGATCCAGAATAGCCTCGGCAGTGTTACCGATAATAAATCCTGGAACACCTGTTCGTGCAATCGTCCCCATGACAACAAGATCCGCCTGCAACTCAACTGCCAACGATGGTATCATCTTTCTTGCCGGTCCCTTGGGCAGGTGGAGGCGTGGGGAAAGGTAATTGTAGGCATCGGTGCCGATACGGTCACGCAACATCTCATCCAACCGGTATAGACTTTTTTGGTGGAGCAGATACTGGTTTTCGACGTAGGTGGTGATACCCTTAATTGTGGAGTCTCCCCTTGCCCGCAAAGTTCCTTCGGCAAACGCTTCCCAGGCATGAACCAGATGCAAGGAAGCAAACTCGGATAGTGCAAGCGAACTGGCCAGTTCAAGAATCTCCTGGTTGAGGGCTTTCTCCACGTCTGCGGATTTCAAGGGATCGAAATCAACAGCGGCCAGGATGCAGTTATAATTCGATTTTTCCGGTGGTTTCATAAGCCATAGCGGACACGGACATTTGCGCAGCAAATGCATATCGTCGCTGCCGAACAGTCTTTTCATAAAATCGGGATTTTCTGGCGCTTTGATCACCAGGTCATGCGAATTGCGCAGCACGGCACGAATTATCTCTATGAAAGCCGTGCCCATCAGCATATCGAGTCTAATTTTCAAGCGATTCTTATAGGGTTCGATCAAGGATTCCATGGCTTTAATGTGGTAGGCCATTATATCCGCCCGGTAGTCGTTCGCAACAGGAGAGAACACATCGATAATTGTCAGTTCTGCCTGATTGTTCTCCGCTAATGAGACAGCCCGTGCGACAGCCGACGCCTGATCCACCGCTGCTTCAGTGACAAAAAGAATGTTTTTGAATCGGTTCATATATCACCTCACAAGACAAGCGCCTTGTTCTCTGAATTTTTCCGGATCGATTTCAAATTTCCGTTTGATCGACCACTATAATGGTTCCTGGTTCTTAATATTTTCGACTGCCACGGCCTTCCCAATAATGATAAGGCAATCCCCGGCCAACAACCGCTCTGCAGCACTGATTGTTGTAATCTGATCTTCGCCTCGCCGTATTCCGATCAGAGTAACTGCATATTTTTGACGAAAACGGAGATCGGCAAGCGTTTGGCCTGAAAGTTTGGAATCATCTGCAACCTTGATTTCCCCAATTTCAAAACGATCCGCATCTTCCGCGCTCATGGTCATTTCAAGCTGGTTAAGTACCCTTTCGGCGTCTTTTAATCCGTCCGGAGGCCCCATGATTATCAATCGATCTCCCGGATAAATTTGTAAATCCGGCCCGGGATCGTAATAAACGCGCCCGGCCCGACTAACCGCCAAGATGGATACTCCCGTCATCGGTCTTAACGGAATATCTCTGATGGTACTGCCAGCCACCGCAGCATCCGATCGAATACGCACTTCAAGAAACGAAATTGGCCAATTAATATTTTTTGGCAGAAAATCCATCGCATTGGTTAAAGCATCGGCAGCTTGTTCCGCAGCATCGGCAAATGGTCGGAAAACCAGGTGGGCGCCTGCGTTTCTAAACTCTTCAGCTTCTTCCCCATCCGTAGCCGTCAAAGCCAATTTGCAGTCGCACCCCTCTTTTTTAATATTGCGGACAAGAGCTAAGTTCATCTCTTTTGACCGGACTGTGCTGATCACCCATCGTGCCTTACTCAGCGGCAACTGTTCATGAATTTCCGGATCGGCCATGTCTCCATACAAAACGGATAATCCTCGTTCACGCCATCTATCCAGTACGCCGGGGTCAAAATCAATGCCTAATATGACTTTATTACGTCTTAAAAGGTATTCGGCAAGCCCGCTTCCATAATTTCCCAAGCCTACCAAAACCGCATCTACCGATGCTGTTTCATTGAAGGTGTCTATGGCGGCTTCCCGATATGGATTGCGCCTTTCAAATATCTTCAAAGGGCCGGACAGGAGATGGTAAAGCTGGCCTGAATATAGGATCATATAGGTGGAGATAAAAATGGTCACAACCCCCACAAGGGTAATCAGGCCAACGGTTTCATTGGTAATGTGGCCGATGCTCAACCCTAAAGCCGCCACGATAAGGGAAAACTCGCTGATTTGGGCCACCGTAAGCCCAGCGAGAAAACCCGTACGACGTCGATAACCCATCAACCCCATAATGACCAGAACAACCAGCGGATTCCCGATAAGCACAAATACAGAAAAAATAAGCGATGCACCCAACTGAGAGCCCACCGTGGACCAATCCAAACGTGCTCCAAGGTCAATAAAGAAAAACAGGAGGAGAAAATCCCTGAGACTTATAAGGCGCGCTCCAATGGAATCACGATAGTCAGTAGATGCCAACGAAACTCCGGCAAGAAATGCTCCAACCTCTTTGCTGAACCCAAGCACATCACTACCGGCGCCCAGAAAAACCGCCCAGGCAATTGCGAAAAGAGTCAACAATTCCAATGAGTGCGCAAGACGTCTGGTCACTTGTGGGAGGACATATTTCATCAGTAATGCGACAACTCCCAACAATCCCAAGCCCTTTGCGCCAATAATTAGTGTCGTGACATAAGTCGCCCCTTCTTCAGCAATGGATGATCCAAAAGTGGTCAGGCCTACCAAGGCCAAAATTGCGGCAATATCCTGAACAATCAGAAAGCCGATAGCTATTTGGCCATGGAGTGAATCAATTTCTTTTTTATCGGACAGGAGCTTTACAATTATAATGGTACTTGAGAAAGTGAGTGCGACGGACACATAGGCCGCAGTAAGAAAAGACATGTTCAGGGCGACGGCGATGACGAACCCGATTATCGACGTAAAAATGATCTGCCCCAGGCCGGTGGCCAAAGCAACCGGGCCGGTGGTGCGGATGAGATGCAAATCGAGTTTGAGGCCGACGATAAACAGCAGAAGCGCAATGCCGATCTGGGCCAGCAATTCGATCTGGTCATGGCTGTGTATGATCCCCAGAACTGAGGGGCCTGCCAGGATACCTGCTGCAAGAAACATGATTATTAAAGGTTGACGCAATTTTTGGCCGACGATTCCAAGTATAGTAGCGAGGCCTAAAATAGAAGCGATTTCTAAAAATGAACTTCCGTATGTCATTCTATACATCTCCAATGCTAATTTATCGTGCTACATAATCATTATACGGCATGGACTCTTTAGTCGGCATGAAAATGATATCTCTCTTGAGCCTCTTGTTTTATTTGATCCAATTTTAAGCCGACATCTTTTTCCGGAGATACAATATGGATGGAATAGCTCTGTGACCGTTTGCCTATTTGGGTCTGCAAATAAATGCGCAAGATCCCTAAAATGCCAATTCCTTCATTATTTACAAAAATATCTTCAGAAGTATAAGTCTGCTGTTTGCGTTTTAATTCACGCATAAGAGTTTGGTCGATTGGTTCGAAGGTAAACGTTGCAAACTCTCCAAATTTGCCGATTCCCAATATCCTCGTCAAGCCAGTTAAACTGTTTTTTTTATATCGCGCCCCATGGCAAACAATTAGATAGGGCTGATAAAAAATGGTGCCGTCTTCAGCCTTTACAGCATCCTGAACACTATCAAGCCGTTGTGCGAATGTTTTGGCTTGATCTATAGAAAAGTTGAAGTAGGTTTTACAGTATATGAAAAATAAGGAAGGATCAATTAAACCAACAGCTACACAGGCGCTTATACGTGTACGAGCCCCGTAGGGATAAGGCAAATATCTTGGGCAATGGCTGCGTATAATATCATCGGGATTTACTGTAAAATGCTGGTCGGTTTCAATTCTTTTTTTTCTTCGAAATGCAGCTTTTCTAAAGGAATAAATATGCCTGACTGCTTTTGAGAAAAAGCCGCTGTCAAGGTTGACACCTGTCGCGATCCCGTCCGGAAAAAGCAACGTGGCATTATCAAATTGCATGGCCTCGTAAACTTTTTCGCGAAAGGTGTTAGGTGTAAAACCACTCTTGCTTTCATAACAAATGGGCTTTTCGTCTACATCTTTATAGATCAAACCACCTGGAACAAATATTGCTCCTTTGTTGTCGAATTTTCCAGTTGCCCCTTCTTCGTATGGTTCTGGAAAATATCCTTTTTTTCTTTGGCTCAACATTTTCCATAGGGTATCAACGCGTATCGAAATAATCGTTTTCATCAATTCATTTTCTATGATTTCCTTTTTAGTAACCATATACTATCCTTACCCCATTGTGCATTAACAGCAAATGATACAAAATTTATTTTGGCCATACAGTGCAATTTTTCCGTCAGCATAGTAAAATTATTTAGTGTTGTCAATTATTTATCCATCATCATTCATTAATTCAGTACCAAATCTAACCAGATATTCCTACAGGATCTATCCCATCTTTACCGAAGTGTTCTGGCGTATTGGCAGTTGTTTCTGAAACCGGCTCTGCCGATGGTGGTTATGCCTGTCATGTTGAAGGGTCTGCGGGTTGATGGTTCAACTTTG